>Ga0114979_10000020_pt1 | contig 113083 bp, 194 predicted proteins | sample S_140625_EF_Meta_FD_87315 | JGI IMG/M metagenome (GOLD analysis project Ga0114979, IMG submission 87315) | Freshwater microbial communities from Lake Simoncouche, Canada to study carbon cycling - S_140625_EF_MetaG | ecosystem: Environmental > Aquatic > Freshwater > Lake | place: Lake...
AGTAATGTAGAAACCCTAAAATCAAAAACCCGAAATTCATTCCTTGAAATCGACTGCAGGGCAACGGAGTTACTCCTAAAAAAAATTGAAAATTTTAGGACCTAGTGAAAAACCATCCAAAAAATTCCACATTTGATGGCAAATTCTGCACCCTACTACTATAATCGCATATAAATTATTTATAGTACGTCCTCATCTAAATATCCATAATCAATAAGTTATCCTTATCTTTAGGTCAGTTAGCACCCGGCGGCAGTACCAGACAAAAGAAAGGGGGGAATCACCCTAAGGCAATCCCCCCCCCTAAAAACAGCACCTATGCCCAAATAGTATCAACCTGTGCCTGATACCCTTTCTGCTTCATCGCTTCGGCAATCCGCTGGGCCACGTTCCGATCATGGTAATCGGCCCTGGTGGTATAGCCAGGAGCCCCAGAACCAGTGGCAATCAAACCAGTGGCAATCGGACTGGGGGCAATGGTGACACGGTGAAGATGGGCCATTGGGTCGGTGTCGGTTGGTGGCCCCGTAATTATAGCACAGGGGGGTCAGGCTGAGGGTGCCGTTACATTCCGTAACAACGGGTACGGCAAGGAGCCACCGGATGGCAACCCATGTAGCATAACCCCGGTATACATTCAATCCTTGGTGGTAACCTCAGCACCTTCCACTAGTTTGGAGGCTAGGTCAGTATCACCCGCCTTAATTGCGTCTTGGATGCGTTCTTTCAAGGTTAGCTCGTATGACCATTTTCGGCCGTTGATGGTGCCCTTGACAATGCCCGTGATATTGCCATAGACATCGCCCTCGACATTGCCACAGACAGTGCCCTCGACATTGCCACAGACAGTGCCCTCGACATCGCCCCCGACATAGCCCTCGACATCGCCCAAGACAGAGCCCTCGACATTGCCCTCGACATTGCCCAAGACAGAGCCCAAGACAGAGCCCTCGACATTGCCCTCGACATTGCCCTCGACATCGCCCAAGACAGAGCCCAAGACAGAGCCCAAGACAGAGCCCTCGACATTGCCCTCGACATTGCCCTCGACATCGCCCAAGACAGAGCCCTCGACATTGCCCTCGACATTGCCCTCGACATTGCCCCCGACAGAGCCCTCGACATTGCCCTCGACAGAGCCCTCGACATTGCCCTCGACATTGCCCAAGACAGAGCCCAAGACAGAGCCCAAGACAGAGCCCTCGACATTGCCCCCGACAGAGCCCGAAACTGTGTTCACCCGCCATTCACCGCTGATTCTGGTGAAAGTAACTAATTTTTTAATCTCTTCAATGCTAGGCATTTCAATTGAGGGGTTTGATGATGTCATGGTGCGTTTGGTGGTTGGTGACAAGGGAATTATAGCATGGGGCCGAGGCAGAGTCAACCCTCAGGGTCCTTGGGGCTGTCCTTCTCAAGCATGATTGCAACCACGGTGGCGATAAAGAGTAAAAACCACAGTGTACTTATCATCGCCAAGTGTCCAAAGTCCCCCTTAGCTACATAATAAGCAGCAGAGAATATGTGATATTGAGTGAGAATAAACTTGGCGTTACGTCTGAGGATTGATAACATGGTTTCCAGGTGGTTGTTGGTTATGGTTCCATTATAGCATGGTTCCGACAGGCAGCAACCCCCAGGGCCCTAGGGTCACAACCCAAACAGCAAAAAAGGGGCCAATGCCAACAGCACCAACCCCCTATGCAATCGGCCAATGCCAATAGCAGCCAACGGCACTAGCAGCCACTGCTAGCAATCACCCAACCGTAATCAGCCGATGCCAACGGCAGCCACTGCAAGCAGCCGATCAGCCACTGCACCCTTCGCAGTGCGTTTGCCATCGATGTAATACAGGGTATAGACCCGGTTAGGTTGTACACTGGGGGTGACCGTGATGGCCAAGGCCTTGCCGTTGATGCGGATGGCGGTTTCGGCTTTGGTGCCGGATGTCGTAGCTTGTTGCACGGTGCTGGCTTCGGTGGAATCAAGCCGGGCAAGCAAGGTGTCAAACTTGCGAATGGTCAGAGGAGGGGTAGCCATGGTTGGTTGTGGGTGGGTTGTGTTGTGGGGTGAATCCCCGGTACCTTGCCATTATAGCCCAGGGGAGAGACGGCTGTCAATGCCTGGTTATTGGTGGGGATCGTCGGGACCTTGCCATTATGGGCGAGACAATGGATGTTGTCAATACCTGGCGGCAGGATCCCCCGAGGGTCACCATATTATGGCATATTGCCGGAGTTATTGCAACCCCTTGGCCCCGGTTTGTACCTAGGCATATTTTCCCGGCCACGGTGTATTAAGTTTTGTTACGATTCGGAGTTTGTTGCCCTGTGGCGTCGATTCGGAGTTTATTGCCTATGGCGTCAACAACTGATTCCGGCAATTAAGTTTTGTAACGATTCGGAGTTTGTTACCCCATGGCATCGACTCGGAGTTTGCCATCCCCAAGGCATTGACAGCCGCCGGAATCCACGCTACGATAGGCAGACAACCAAACGAGGGGCGAGGTAGCCCTGCTGACGAGAAAGGTCGCCACGGAACCTGCCTGCTTATAGTTATTACCGGATAGTAAAAAAAAGGGGGGGTTGACCCCCCTGGTTTTATCCCAGAGTCATAACCCTGGAGCCACAACCCCGAAGCCACAACCCCGAAGCCACAACCCCAGAGTCATAACCCCGAAGCCACAACCCCAAGGTCAAAACCCCAGAGTCATAACCCTGGAGCCAAAACCCCAGGGTCAAAACCCCGAAGTCATACCGCAGCCAACTGCCGACCCCTGGAATAGAAACGCTCACAGCCATACTTGGCCGCAATTTCATCCAAACTACCCGGATTGGAGCGGCTCCGGCCCAGCCCAGCGGGCTTCCAGAACCAACATTTCCGGCCACTATGCCAGCGGCACCCCAGAGCCTTAAGGTCTTCCTTAACGGGCTTGGTATCACCTGTGACCCATACCCATAGGCCAATAAGGCTGATATCAAGGTTGGGAATCTTGAGCAATTCCGCAATTTGGTCCATGATGGCTTGCTCGGTCTTGGCGGTATAACGATATGTGCGCCCATCGTCCTCTTGACCGTTGCAGCTTGTGAGAACGGCGTGGTAGGCCGCATTAAGGGCCTTCATGGTTTCCAGATCGCCCCCCAGGTCCGGGTGGTGCTTGCGAGCCAGATCACGGTAAGCGCTTTTGACTTGCTCAACAGTGGTGAAGCCAGTGAAGAATGTCATTGCCGGTTCCAGGTGGTGGGTGACTTTGGTAGTGTAGCATGGTTGCCGGTGGGTCGTCAACCCCCCTTTTTTAGGGGAAGGTTAAAACCGCTACCTGCTGACCCATGAATTATAGCACAGGGCAGGCATGAGGCCAGGGGCAATGTCAACACCCTAGTTTTGTCCCGTTGCCTGCTGACTCTGGTATTTTAGCACATGGCGGGCAGGGATGGCAGGGAGTTAATGCACATGGGCCGACACATTGCCGAAGGGATTGACAAGGCTGGGGGGAGTCACCCTATAATGGGCAAACAATCAGAGAAGGGGCCTTGCCCACAGGTAATAGGCTATGCCACGGGGCTATGCCATGGTGCATTTTGCCGGTAATTGCCAGTAATGTAGAATTCCTGGGTGCGTTTTGTGAGTAATGTAGAATGCCCCAAATTGAAAATCGAAAAGTCAATCCCTGAGATCCATTGCAGGGGAACGGAGTTACTCCTAAAATTTTTGAATTTTTTAGGACCTAGTTGAAAACCATCCAAAAAGTTCCACATTTGAATGCAAATTATGCACCCTAGGGTCTTTATATACACTTTTTCGCGAATATATGTATAATAAGTGTTTATCTTATGTTGTGGCGGTTGGTATCGGCAACCCACCTAACCGTTTACAAATGAGGTACAGTCTCAGTTGAGAACCGCAATGAGTCTACCATCCCGCACTAGATACAGTAAGTTGCACAAGCATACAATTCATATTGCTAATCCAGGCATGATGCACATTGGAATCAAAAATAAATACATCCCCAGATTTAATCCTTAGAAGGCGATCCATCCCAGAGACAAAAAGCTCAACGTAGTCGCCGGAGGGATCCCTTCCTTGCACGGTATTGATGGGCCTAATATCAATCATCCAAGATAATACAGCCCCCATACCATCATCTTCATGGCAAAGGATTGACCCAGAAAGAGGTAGCAGACAAGGGGTCGCATACCTGATTACTTTCTTATACTCCAATCCCTTACCACTAGAAAAGTCCACTAGCGGCTTAACTAGATCGTCTGTAAGTTTTAGACTACGGGGCTCTATATCACCTAGATAGGACGGTGAGTAAATGAGGGGGAATTCGGTCGGAGTCTCGATGTTACCTAAGACTTTTGCCATGGTTGGGGTTTGGTGCCGAGGGTGCGTTTTGTGAGTAATGTGGAACCTTCGGGTGCTTTTTGCAGGTAATGTAGAAAACCCCAAATTGAAAACCTGAAATTCAATCCCTGAGATCCGTTGCAGGGCAACGGAGTTACTCCTAAAATTTTTGAATTTTTTAGGACCTAATGAAAAACCATCCAAAAAGTTCCACATTTGAATGCAAATTATGCACCCTACTACTATATACTCGCGTAAAAATTATTTATAGTGCACTCTTATCTAAGTATCTATAATCAATAAGAAATCCTTATCACTGCACCCTCGGTTCAAAGTCAATCCACAGCCAACTCAAAGTCAACCTCAAAGGGGCCATCCCACTCCTGAGCCCACTGGGGGGCGCCCATGAAGCGAAGATCGTCCGACTGGTAAGAGAAGGGTTCGGGAATGGTATCAACTACGCAGGTCCAAGTGGTGGGGTAATGGGGATTCTCCCGACGCACAGGGTAAGCAGTGTCCCCGACCCATTCTTGAGCCAGGAAGGTGCAGCGTAGGGTGTGTGCCATTGTGAGGTCGGTGGGTTGCGGTTGGTATGAACCTAGTTTAGCATGGGGCCGGTGGGTCGTCAACCCCGAACTTCAAGGATTGGCAATTATGGGGCCGGGAGTGCGTCAACCTATCGGCAACAACCCCGCGGCCCCAACCGCAATCAGCCCCCTTGAGTAAATTTAAGGAAGTTGCGAAGTTTGCCCAGCGTTTTCATTTCCTCGTAGACGAGAGAATTCCCATCAACTGTTTCACGACACGGATTGTAATTCCCGTCCAAGTAGTCAAACACTGCGGAGGCTTCCTCAGGGGAAAGCTCGATCAGGATGGTGGGGTCAGAAACTTTCATTTTTGGTTGCGGTTGGTTGCCGTTGGTTGCGGTTGGTATGAGCGTATCTTAGCATGGTTTCCGGTGGGTTGCCAACCCCCCTGAGTTTCAGGGGCTGGCAAGCATGGTGCCGGGCCGGTAGTCAACCCTGCTCTTCTACACTTAAAAAGTCCAGTTGATTGTCTACCCAATCCCAATAACCCAAGTTGGTTGATCCTTCATTAACTTCATCTTGCCACCCCTCTCTTGAAAATTGAGGGTGAGACCCCCACACCCCGCCGTTGGCTTTTTGAAGTTGTTCGATAGTGGTTTCCATTGCGGTCGTTGCGTTTGGTTGCGGTTGGTTGGTATGGACTTATCTTAGCATGGGGCTAGCGGTACCGTCATCCCCCGAACTTCAAGGATTGGCTACCTATCGGCAACAACCCCACGGCCACCAACCTTGACAGCAATCAGCGCCGGCACAAATAACCCCCGGCCCAATCTGCCCGCTGATAGCAACTTTCCGGGTCCTCCAACAAATTGTAACGAACACCCTTGGCCGGAGCCTTCCAGCTTGCCACCTTGTAAACATCCCCGGTTACCCGATCGATGAAAGCATGGGCAGAGCGATTGCCAGACGTTGACATTATGATTTTCAGATACTTCCGCCCTTCCTCTACTGAGAATGTCGGGGCATAACCCTTGCCAACCCCCTCAGGATTAAACCGCGCATAGTTATCAGCCAGGGCCGCACACAATTTAAGGGTGGCGGTGAGAACCGGGCTAGGAGCCTCAGGGGTGGTAGCCTCAGGGGTGGTAGCTTCGGGATTCGTGGCCAGTTCGGCAGCAATCATGGCGGGTCGGGAACGGCGGTGTTTGGTTCCTGCCTATTATACGCCATTGGAACCCGAATCGTCAAGGTGCCACCAGGGGACTGCCGAGGTATTGTCAAGGCATTGCCAGGGGGAACCAGGGGGGGCATACCGGGAAAACCAATGGACTCGCTATGGGCAACCAAGGGGCCAGAATGGCAAAAAAAGCAAAAAGCCAAGGGACCCCCACCGAGCCGAGGCTCAGAAACCCAGTCACTGTCAGGGATTTTCCCTTACTGTGGTTGTCTTTATTTGAGAACGCCCTAGGTTGGTGCCTTTTGTGGATATAACCAAAGTTTCAAACCTGAAAAATTGAAAAATTAGAATTTATTATATTTTTCTATTATACCAACACACTATAATGTCATAATGCCATAACAGTATAACACTATCGTTATACGATCATAGAGTCATTTTGACCTTGGGGGCACCTTGACACTACAGCCCTCTAACACCATAAATCTTGATACACCGAAGGTCCCGTGGGCGGAAGCCAAGTGCAATCAGATCATCGATGGCGTTAGTAGCCTCCAGTTCGGAGGCGAATTCATTGTCGCTTTGGCTTAAGCCGTGCCCGAGCAGGCTGGCATCGTTGGTCCATTCGCCGTTGTCCAATGTCTCAATGCGGTAGGCCATGTGTGGTGATGCAGTGGGATGAGTTGCGGGGCAGGCTCCGGAGGGTCGCCCGTAAAAGCTGACTTCCATAGTATAGCACACTGGGGTTACCATGGCACCTTGACACCTTGGCATCATCGCATCTTGACACCACGGCACTAACACACTATGCCATCATAACACTACCGTTATACGATCATAGAGTCATTAGCCCTGGGGACTAAAGCGTGTCTGGGCAGGCACAGGCAAGGTCAGGAAACCGAGTAGCCAACATAACCGTAACCAACCGCAATGCTAGCATCAACTTTTTCGCGCAAGGCTCGGCAGCGGCAAGCCTGCCAGAGTCGCTTTAGTTCCTTGATTCTTGGCTGTGTGCCTGCATCGTAGAACCATAGATGCTGATCGAGCGCCTCTGCTGGCCCAAGGTCTTCAAGGTCTTCGATACCTAGCGTGATACCGTGGCGATCGGCGAATCTCCGGGCGGAAGCGTCAAGGCGCTCACGGTCTTCGGCGGTGAATTTACGGATGACGGACAAGGACATTAGAGGCGATGCAGTGGGATGGGCTGCCGGATAGACTCCGGCGGGCCGTGGGGGTCAGCGGGCAATTTTGGCTTTCCAAGATCCGTCGTCTTCCAAGTCTTTATCCTCAATAAGAACAGTGGTTTCAAACGGGATTTGGCAACCGTTGTACAGGTCGCCGCCAAATAAGTGCATTAGCTCCCACATTTGAAACTTGATGTACCCGTTAGCGTCTTTTGGCCTGGATTGATAAGGGCACCGATTTTCGCAGTTCCAGCGTTGCACCCTTTCCGCAAGCTGTTGTTGCAAAACTGCTTTACCTTGATTTGTGAGCTTTACCTTGATGTAATCGTTGATGTTGAATTTTTTCATGGTTGGTTGGATTTTGTGATGGTGAGCGATGGGGATGAGTTGCCGAATCGGCTCCGGCAAGCCGTAACAATCAAACAATAGCCAAGACTTCACATCGGCTGCCATCCATGTTTTCCCAAGTGTCACCGATGCTTACACCTTGGCGGAAGACGAAGCCGATTGAATAACGGCAGGGGCTATGCCAAAGTTTGGTAATAACTGCTGGGCCCCGGTATCCGTGCATAGCTTTGACTTCTAATGCCCGGTAGATTTGCTCTTGAATTTGATCGTTGTCGGTCATGGCTGGCTGCCCGTAAATGCTGACTCCCATAGTCTAGCACATGGGCCAAATAGACCCGCACTCAGTCCGATGCCAATTCATGCCAATTCATGCCAATTCACAAACCGACACACAGAAACCCACATTCTCCACCCTCTCACGAACCATCCTAGCGCATTGCCTCTCAGCCTTCTCCCTAGATGTCGAAACATACATAACGGAAGCCCACGCAGGGTCACCCCCGTAAGCAACTACACTGTAGGTTAGGGTAGGTATCCCGTTGACAAGGGCATCGTAGGCAAGAATTGAATCAGGTTTCATTGGTTGTGCCGTGGTTGCTGACTTCCATAGTCTAACACACTGGGGACCGAACCGAACCCCCTATGCCAGTTGCTTAATCGTCCCTAAATCAAAGATAAATCTATACCGTGGGTATCATACCACCATTCTTTTGTTTTGTCTGGATGTTTATCGCCGGTTAACTTCGTCAGCAAAAAAGTGATGCTCAATAGTTTCCCCACTCTTGTAGAGTTGGCGCAATAATTTACGCAAAACATACTCCTGTTTTTGGTTCCCAGGCTTATACCCAGACTCTATTATTTTGTGGATGGTTTCCTTTAGAGTTTCGGAAGAGCTTTTTACAGGTTTACCGAGGACACTTTCAATTCTTTCCAATCCGAACCCAACATCAATAAACTGTCCGGATGTATTAACAATGTTACCAATTTCTATTCCATTCTTATAAAATTCAGTGCAGTAACCACCGAGTTCACCATCACTCCAGACACATTCTGAATCGTATCTAATTTCCAAATCAGGGTAATCGGAATAAAAATACTTCCAAGAATCATATTATCTGGATGTATGGTCACATAATCTATTTTAACTTTTAGTATATCATTAAGGAACCTCATCCAAAAATGAATGGTTTGTTGCATCGTCAATTCACCAAAGGAAAAAAGACCCAACATATTAAAATACAGTAAATGAGACCCATCACCAATTTCATCTAAATCCTGTAGGCGGATGCAAGATTGGCTATTGGCAATTGTGGCATCATCCGGATTTTTAAACTTGTCCTTAAACTGTTGCATTCCAGCAGGACAAAATAAGGTAGTGTCGTCATAAGGCTTCACGCTATCGTCCACCTTAAATGAAATGTTATTACTCTCGCAATAACTCCGGTACAGGTCTATTACTTTAGCGATTTTTAACGTAGGGTAAGTCATTGCATTGCAAAGTGAATGGTTATGATAAAGTAGTGGTCAGCTAAAATTGTATAAGACATCTTTAATCTTCAAATTTATCCCCAAATTCTCTTCGCAGAACCCTATACTGTTGAAGCCGCCTTTTTCTTTCTTGGGCTGCACGTATCCCCTCCCCCTTAATTCTCGCTTGATACTCAGCATCAGTTTCTTCACGGTTGAAGTAAGGTATCAACCCGATGCCAAATCCCTCGTGATTTTCACACTCGTCAAAATACGCATACCCATTGGTTTTCAATTCTTGAAACCTCTTAATTGCATCATCAATTGAGCCTGCTAAATGAGCAAAACCAATGCTGCTCCCCCTGACGCTAACCATTTTCTTTTCGGTCATTTTCATTGTCCCCCATTTCGCAACATTTGAAGAACCATTACAAGTTCTTGTGTGATAGTTTTTAGTTTAGTCATACTTCAACATCAATTTCTTTTACTTCGTATAACCTATCGGGGATAGGTTGGATAGTATCAGGTTTCAGTTGTTCCAGTAGTTCCTTCAGTTTTTTCAATTTATTAAGTTGTTGCTCCTTATCCTTAATGCATTGGTAGAGTTCTTGCATGTTGTTCATTTGTTTTGGTGCGGTTGAAGTTGTGAGTATAGGTTATGGATTGAAGCAGTGGTGGCCCTAGTTTTCCAGGTGTCACTTTAATCTAACTAATCCAACTATTATTATCTGGAAGTCAACCACCCCTCAAATAAGACGTAACAATGACGGGCACCCTATCGGGCCACATATAAGATCCATTATCCTCCAGACCTCCCATCACACAGGTAACTTCTACTTCACCGCCGTCTGGGGTTTTATAGATTTTGGTACCCTACTTTTTTGCTGCGGATGGGCTATAAAATGCTAGTCGTTGCTTGGTGGAGCAAGAGTAAATGAAGCTCAAAAACTCTGACAGTTTGGTATCATCATGGAAGCAATCTGCCTCTACGGGGATAATAATGTAAGGGTACTTTTCTTCTAATCGGGCACTAAGAAACCGCCCATACCTTTGATTACCTTTGTGAGCAAGCCATGCAGAGTTTGCATCTCTCAAAAACAATTCGGGGCAGAATGAATCCATTGGTGGTTGGTGCGGTTTGTCCATGGTTGGTTGATCGGGTCCATTATAGCATGGATCATGTCTCCCTTGAAGGGGCAGTGTGCCAGTTCTCAGGGTGTCACCACCATCCAACATGCTCCCACATACCGTTAATAGGTAAACAGATTTTATTCATTTCATCCGTAGTAAAGGAATCGGAACTAGAGTAATTGCCCCATCCACTATCATTAGACCAAAACTCAGTCTGATCCAAGGTGCTTACAATCATCCAACGTTTGTCGTCTACTACTTCCCTGAGTTTAACCGGAAAGGTAAGTTCCCCAATGTCAACCTTCACCGGTCGTAAATCGCCATCTTCAATGATCCAAACATTTTTTGCAATATAATCATTTCGGTTCTTTTGCTTTGAAAGACCCCAATCAATCCTCACGGCCCTACCTTGATACACCGCAGTTGAATGGTGAACCAACAATTGATTAGTAAAGTCTAATTTATACGAAGCATCAACCTCTGACTCAAAATCAATATACTTTTTGTAATCCTCTTCAGGTTCATCAAGCGAACGCACAAAGGCAGAAACTCGATCAAATACTTCCTTACTAACCCATTGAATCTCAACAGAAGATTTGCGATAAGGTCGATGAGTGATACAAATTAGTTCCCCATCAAGATATACCGCATTATCACCCACCCGAGTATCAGTACAGTACCATTCTGTAATGGGGCGATAAGTAAACCCATTGCTCTCAAGGGACACCCAATTATGGTAGCCAAAGATTTCTTCAAAAAATTCACTGCCCCCATCATAAGGGCTCTCTTCGCTATCAAGTTTTTCAAGCAGTTCGGATAGTTTCATTTGGTTGATTGACTGGTTTTAATGGTCATTTAGATAGGTACAAGACCCAAGACTCAATAAGAAACGCTCCGGAAAGCCCGCACACAGTTAGTGCAGCTTTTGTTGCCGTTGTACTGGAAACCATTAAAGAAGCTGACGCAACAAGCGTTGGACGCAATGAACTCGCTAGAACTCCAATACCATGTCCTATTAAATTCCTTTGGAATTACTTTATATGCAAGGTTCAGTTGCTCTACTGTGGGAACAAACCACTGAGAAGGAATAAAACCCAGTTCTGCAAGCCTATCAAAGACTTCTGAAAATTCCTCAGACCACGGGCAAGTAACTTCGGTCGCCATCGGTGCAACAACCAAGGCAAGACCGTCCTCTTTCTTCAGAACAATCGAACCATCCCCCAAGGTATCCCCCACTCTGGCATTTTGGATAGTCGGTGCCTTTTGTGCCTTCAATTGTTCCTTGAGCTTTTCAAGTTGTTGTTCGGTTTCTCTAATAGTTTGGAGCAGTTGTTGTCTGTTGGTACTCATTGTTTTGTCAATTTTGTCAATTTCAGCAATTTCAATAATGTCTTTGTCATAAGGGGTATGGGGGTAATTAAAGAACTCAAAGTACCACCCCCTACGATTCCAAGTGTATTTAGCACCGAGATCATCAAACAATTTATAGGGATAAGGATGTGAATTCCGATACAAAAAACCTACAATAATTTTGCCATCACGCAACGTAACCCTTACTTCCTTGCCGACAAATTGTTCAAGATTGATGTTCATTGGTTTGTTTGGTTGGTTCCGGTGATGGACTCATTGTAGCACAATGCCAAGGCAGCGTCAACCCCCAAGCTCCAAACCCGTAGTAAAACACCGGGGCGGAAACATTTGAACGTAACGGCGAACATCAGCCAAATAAATTGGCCTAGACATAACGGTTATGCCGTTCCCCCCAATTTAGTCGAAATTGATAGACCAATCTGATGATGGGGCCGATGCAGGTATTATACGAGGCAGGTTAGGTGCCACTTGGGTCCGTGTGCCAGTTTCCAGGGTGTCACAAGCAATTTCAAGGGTCCCCACCGTTAATTATGCCGATGTCGGTTACTTGTACCAATTGTAACCATGACAATTAAACCCAAGACTCCGAAATTATAATATCAACCACCTTCAAATCATAATTATACCCAACCTGACAGACATCATAAGATACCCCGCCAATAAGGACCATTTCCCCCTTTCGAGGAATAATGCTAGAAACATAATTTATGCCCAAGATGGGGCCACCCTGGATCTTAAACCCTAATTGAAATTGGTTAACGATAGAGTTCATTGGTTGCGATGGGAGTTAATTCCAGTAGTGAGACCAATGGCCAGCTGATACAACATGTCACGATGCTTTGTTGTCCATTGTTCATCAGAATACGACGTTCCAACCTTATGCACCCTCCCAGCACCAAGTTCCTTATTAAGATAATTAAACCATGCGGTGCAAAAATTCAATGCGACCCCTCGCACACATTCCGATGATTTACTGCTAAGTAAGTAAACCTTAGAATACTCCTCAGAGAGTGGATAAGGTCTTACATATTTGTACTCGCCACCCTGCTCGGTTCTCCTTGGGTTACCCTCTTTGTTCACCAGCTGCTGATACAGACTCTCAACCGAAAGATCCCCCGGTGTAATCTCAGGAAAGACATACTTTGCAAGTTCCCCCTCAATGAATGCCTCTTTGTCCCAGTTACACTCCCTTTCTTTGCCTACTTTTTTGTATATTTTTCCCAGCTCAAGTTCCCATTCTTCTTTCTCTTCTGCTCTTTTTTCAACCTTCTCTCTCCATCGCGGCATCATCTCTTCCGTCATTTCTTCCTTATCGAATCTAGGAAACAAATGAATTGGGTACCTATCTCCAATGCCAATAGGCGACTGAGTTTCTTCATCCATCTCATAACCATTACCAATGGTAAAGAAAATGTGATCAAGAACACTTGCAGCACTAGGGAAGATACTGTGATATTCACCCATTTGATATTAAATAAAATTACAAATTGATTGAATTGTCATTGGTTTTGATGATAGTTTGGTATAAACTTAGAGTAGCACAGTGTCAAGGCAAACGACACCAAATATCAATTAGCAGGCTCAACCCCACCGGCAGGCTTCATTGCAGGCGGCTTCGATTTTGCGCGATTGATTGCTAGTGGTGGGGGTGGTGGTGGTATCCATGGTTGTTTGCAGTTTGGTGGCAGTTTGGTGGCGGACCGGTTGTTGGCCTATTCTATCCTATGCCCCGGCATCATCGGATGGCCCATAAAAGCCACGACCGCTGGAGAGGGCAACTTGCATAGCATCCTCTTTGACTAGAAAGGTAAAACCACCTAGTCGCATAACAATACGTGTGAACCGAGGGGTATCACCTTTATTTTGCTGGATATAGGCAATTAGAGATGGGTCCAGAAAAAATTGACTCGCCTGTTTGCCAATCGGTCAAAAACAGGAATTCATTTTTGCGCGATTGATTGCTGCTGGTGTTGATAGTGGCGGTAGTTTCCATGGTTGCTTGTAAGTGGGGGAAGGGTCAGAAGAGGGGCGACTCAGGCATTATACATGACAGGTTGACAGCCACATGGGACCGATGCCAGCTAGTCAACTGGCCAAATCAGCAAACAGCGGCACAAAAACCGGATTATCAATACCTGCCATTAGTTCATAAGTGGCATACCCGGCGGCGGCGGCGGCCATCCGGGCGGCATACCCGGCGGCATACTCGGCGGCATACCCGGCGGCATACCCGGCGGCGCTCCCAGCCGGGGCTTCCGGATCGGCGGTGGCGGCGGTGGCGGCCATCCGGGCGGCCATCCAGGCGGCATTCGCGGCGGCAGGGTCTAGGGCACGATAACGGCGGGCAACTTCTTTCCATTGGTTCTCGGTAAGGCCGTCCATAACCCGCCAGAAGATAAGGACGGTTTCGTAGTTTGGTCCAAGGTATTTCTCGGGACTGGTAAGTACATCAGACGGGGCTCCCGGTTGACCGTCGTTGATTAGCCTGAGCAGAACTGAGTGTGCTACCGAAATACCCAGCAGACGGGCAACTTCACGGTCGGCTTTAGACTGTTCGGTGGTGCGAAGTTGATCTTCAGTATAGCCACCAATCTTGTATAGTGCCTGACCTTGAGCACACATACAAGTTGTAGGCTCTTCACCGTCACCAGGTGGTTCTTCGGAGATGAGGCTATTCTTAAAGGGAATGTTCCGGGGATCTCCCTAGAATGCTAAAAGAGTTTCGGCTGCGGTGTTCATTGGTTGTTGTTATTGGGGGGGGTTGACTTTTAAAGTTTAGGTTACGGGTTGGAACAGGTCCATCTTAACACGGGACACACCACCCACGGCGAGTAGTGTGCCAGTTGTTAAAGTGTCAGTCGTAAGTCTTGACTACTTCTTCTTTAAGTGGTTCTTTTTTCTTAAGTTGAGAGTTTACCCATTTTTCCACTACTTCTAATTCCGTATCACAGGAACCCCATGTATCAACAAAAGGGTCAAGATAACAATCGATCCAAGCACCAAATACATTCATTTGAGCATAATACCACAGATGATCGCTAGACTCACCATTAGCAAGCCCATCGCGTGATACAATACGGTACTTCATCACTTATCGGTTGGGAAGAACTGAAGAGGGGTTCCGTTCACGATTAGAATTTTTTGAATTGGACCGTCCTCTCTGGGAGGACAATTTTAACACCTTTAGAAACTTCCATGAACCCTCCGGGGTTGTGATTTGAGGTTGAACAAGCACACTATAGCACAATGCTAAGGCCCTATCAACCCCCTTGCCCTACCGGAAGAGTGTCAATCATTGGCGTTGCCTGTGATGATGGCCCTGATCCTGCCGTGCCGCCTTCTTAATTCCTTCCTAGCATCCTTCTCATTAGCTGCCATTACATAATCATAGCTGTGGACTCCAGGAACCTCGTTGTTATCGGCAGTAGTGAAATAAAGCAGGAAGGTTTCCATGTTGGTTGTGAGGCGACAGTTGTGATACCATCTTAGCATGGTGCTGGTGGTCATGTCTATGCGATCGAGTGTTGTTGGCTGTGTGGGGTTGGTGAGTATTTATACCTAGTGCTTGGCTAGGATGGGCGCCACTCGATGTCGTTGACTCCTATAAGTTGGTGAGTATTTATACCTACTGCAGGTTAGGTTAGGGGCCGTCTAGTGTCGTTGACTTCTAGGGGTCCGTAAGTATTTATACTTACTGCCGGCTAAGTCGGAGTCCCCCCGGTGTCGTTGGCTCCCCACAAGTCAGTAAGTATTTATACTTACTGTTTAAAAACAAAAAAAAAACCATAATTTTCGGAGGGGGCGTTAGCCCCCGACTGGTTCGGGCGCCGTAGGCGGTAACCCGAACCCAATCCCCAGGCAATCAACCCTCAGGCAACCAACCCACCGGCAACCACCAACAATCACAAAACCTCAGGTAAAACATAGCCCTTAATCTTCGCAACCCGCTTATTCAAAATAGCCCAATCATCCAAATCCTTAAACCTAAAGTGAGCAGACCCCTTCAGGAATACCTTAAACTCAAAGAATCCCCAATCTTGCCATACCCCTGGTTCCAGTCGGTCTTTGCCACAAACAGGGTCCTTAACGGTATCATAATCTTTGCCAGTCAAAGTAGATAGGACCTTAATTAAGTCCGCCACCTTATAGTAATTAGTCTCATAGGACCTAACAGATACGGTACCCCCACTCCAATCTTTTTCCGCAAAGTACGGCAAAATAAACTTCTTCCCAAATAAATACTGCTCATTGGTTTTCCACCCTTCTACACCATGTCTATTATCGTGATAATGCTTGGTGAACGCATCGAAAACTTGCTCTACAGTCCTATCTAATCTCTGATCCTGAGTTGCAATAACGATTTCCAACATCCTATATATATTTCGCATCGTAAATGGGACCTTACTTTGTTGCTCCACAAACTTGTTAATATCTTTAAGCAATTCCGTAGTTGCTAGTTTCTCCATCCCCATCTTACTAAATACAAATTCCCACGCCGATTTTTGCAGATCCTTCTGAAAAGCATTCCTTGCTTTTGCCTGGCCATTTTCCGTACAAACAAAAGCGACATTGGATTTATAGAACCCATCCAGCAATCTATTTATACTGACCGCAGACTCAATTTGCTTATCATAAATCCTGCAGGCTTCCACGTATCGGTTGACAATATCTCTAACAAAATTATACGGAGTCAGACCTTCTCCTTCAGCTTCAATCGCATCGGGACCCATGAAAAATCCATCAAATTCTTCATCCGAATCCTTAGCAGGCTTCCTCAAGGTAACCAATCCTATTGCCACATCTGTAGAACGCTCCGCATCCTGGAAGACTTCCCCCAAGTTTTCAACATGCCCGTAGTTTCTAATTAGGGACCCCAGTTGGCGACGAGCCAGGGAATATTCATTCCGCACAGTCTCCCAATTACATAATGACACAATTTGACACCCTGGTGGTGCAATTTCAAATGCGTAGATAATATGAATCTCATCCCCACTGAAAGGGGGATTCATTATGATGAAGTCAACGTGGCTTATTGCTTCCGGTTGAACATCCAGGAAATCGGCTCCAATTAGTTTACATTGTTTTGTTGTCAGGATTGCCCTGAGGTTATCATCAATTTCGCACGCCAGAACCTCACTAGCCCCAAATTGCAAACAACCTTCTACCAAATTGCCAGAACCTGCGGATGGCTCCAGAATGACTTTATCAGTCAAATCGAATGGGCCTAGCATGTGAGCTATTACATGTTCCGGGGTCGGATAATAATCTTTGTTGTTATAGGATGGCATTAGGTTTCGGGGTGGTTGGTGGCGGAGGGAATGGCTGGTAATGGGGGGTAATGGGGTCAGTCGCGTGGTGTCACTGCTGGTATTCAATAGCAACATACTCAGCAGCTTCTGAGTCGCTTCCGATAACCGGGAGGCCGTCCAAATACAACGGATCTTGCAGTCCGAAAGGATATTTGCGTAGAATTTCCTTGCACAGTAGCTGTTCAGCATGAGAACCGACAATAATCGCAGCTGGAACAAGCCCCCTTTGATCAACCTCATCCAAAAGCTCCCCAATGCGTTCGCTGACTAGCTTCCCGGATGACAGCCGCTCGCCTTCCTCGGCGGTCTTGAGCACCTTGCGGGCGTGATTCATCGCAATGTAAAGCGGGTCATCCGCATTAAGGCCGTAGGCCATCTCCCACCCGTAAACAGCATCGGCTAGCTGCTTCAGGGCGGCGCGAAAGTCGGGTTCAGGCATGGTCGGTTAGTGGTTGGTAGTGGTTGGTAGTGGAGGGGCAGGGTACCAGTTAGTTGCGGTGAGAATGGTTGATAACGACCATGGCCACAAGCGGCAAGGCCCCCAAAGTCAAACCTCAGGCAATAACTTCTAACAATTCTAAATCGAAACAATCGTCAGGCTTCAGGTATCCGGTTACCTCAACAAAGGAGTTTTCCCGTAATTTTTGAACCTGAGCTTCATGTTCTTCTCCCCAAAACTCACCGCAAGCCCTGAGAACTTTAGTGGGGCGTGGGTTGCGATTGACAGTCAAATGGAAGAAGACACTGTAAGCTCCGCAACTAGATTCAATGCGCAATCTACTAATTTGGCCCGTAAGGGTAAGGCGATTGAAGCAAAAGTCAGCGTCGTGTTGAGCGATTTTTTTTTTGGTGGGAATTGCTGCCGTATGAAAAAAAAAAAGGGGGGGGTGACCATTTGGTTTGAACCCACTATAGCACGATGCCAGGGCATCGTTAATTCCTGGCCTAAACCAAACAGCAATATAAAAGCAAGGTCAAATCCAATCCTCAGCCTCTTTACGAGTCATAAAGAAATGAATACCATTAGTACACTCGACTCGGATATCATCATCATAGTTGTCTGCAACCACAATCTCGCCCTCCTTGTACTCAAGAGCACTCATAGTATGGGTCGGGGAGTTGCCGGATCCCTCCAAGACTAAGACATGAGACGCTCTACATTTCCTACTCACCAATGTAGAAGTTCTCTTAGCATCTTCTGGGATCTGGATTTTGATAACCCCTGTATCAACTTTTTTGAACGCAATAAATGATCCCTCCTTTGGGACTATTTGAAAGGGGGGAAGAGTTGCATCCTGGAGATCAGCACCCGAGAGATTAGCACCCGAGAGATTAGCACCCGAGAGATCAGCACGCCAGAGATCAGCACGCCAGAGATTAGCACGCCAGAGATTAGCATCCTGGAGATCAGCACCCGAGAGATCAGCACCCGAGAGATCAGCACCCCGGAGATTAGCACCCGAGAGATCAGCACCCGAGAGATTAGCACGCCAGAGATTAGCACCCGGCCCAATAACGTACTCAGACCCGTTGATTAGCATTGTTTTGGAAGACATTGTTTTTGAAGAATGAAGAATGAGGATTGGTGGTGGGTTGATTAGTGGAGGGTTTGCCGTGGCGGCAGGACCACTACCCCATTATAGCATAGTGCCGGGGGGCATCGTCAACCCCCTAACTTCAACCTAACGGCAATCAATCAACTCCCACCACAACAATAACCGCACTTTCCAGCAAGGTCCCATCTGGCAACCTGCAAACTACAGAGCTAGTATAAGCCTTGCGCTTGCGATTGCTCACAGTACACATACCTTCCAGCCGATACCCATTAGGAAAACAACCCTGCAATTGCCTCTCCCCATACAACGTATAAGACTCAATGAGTCCACTGTCACTATAGAAAATCGAAACCGCCGGAGCTTTGAATCCGATTATCGTATCATGGATCCCAACCTTATGACAAATACCGCGACAATCTTCTAGGTTAGGGGAAATATATTGTTGCCATTGCCCCACGGTTAGAGATAAGGCCCCGTCTTCATATTTGGCAACTACCGGTGGTTTTTGCTTTCGTGACTTTGGGGGTTTTGTGGTTTTTGTGGTCTTGGGAGTGCGAAGGCTAAATGTTTACATAGGTGCAGGTTGGTTGCTGTTTGGTTATGGGCCCATAATAGCACGGTGTCGGGGCATCGTCAACCCTGTAGCTTTAACCTAACCGCAAGCATGGTGCCGTGGCATCGTCAACCACTTAGAATTGTTAACTACTGCGGGTCAAATAAGTATAAATACCTACCCCGAAACCCTGCCATCACTAATCATTATACCTTCACTTACCAATAACTCCCGAAGCCTATCTGCTTCCTTAAAATCACGATTAGCCCTTGCGATGTTGCGCATTTCAATTAGTGCCTGAATTTCATCGCTGTTTGGTTTTTGAGGCTCGGGAACCTCGTGAACCAGTCCCAAAATCCCAGCTAATTCATGTAAAAGCCCCCAACGATTTAGAATTTCTCTATTTTCATCGCCTGCTGATACGATGGGACGAGCCAAATAGAATAATTCGCTGATGGCTACAGACGTATTAAGATCATCATTGATTGCCGAAATGAAGCGGTCTCGGCTATTTTTTAAGTCTGTAGTTAAAATCAAGGGTTCATTCGTTTGCTGACTAATCCCGTGCCGACTAATTCCATGCTGACTAATTCCATTCCGGCTAGCCCCATGCCAACTATCGCCATGCCAACCAAACCCCAATGCAGCATTTAATACTTTCCAACCATTGATCGCGGGTATCATTGCCTCTGAATTAAAATCTATCGGCTTCCTATAGTGGGCTTGTAATACGAATAACCTAATGGTCATGGGACTAATGCCGGATCCAATTAGGTCTCTGATGGTTGTAAAATTCCCTAAGGATTTAGCCATTTTTTCTTCACCAACCGTGACAAACCCGTTATGAAGCCAATACCTGGCTAGTTCAGCCCCGTTAGCAGCCTCAGACTGGGCGATCTCGTTTTCGTGGTGGGGGAAGATCAGATCGGATCCACCCAAATGAATGTCAATCGTGTCGCCCAACTCCTCCCGCACCATAGCCGAACACTCAATGTGCCAGCCGGGACGGCCCCAACCCCAGGGTGACGGAAAGCCGGGTTCACTCGCCATGGCACCCTTCCAAAGAGCAAAATCAAAAGGGTGGCCCTTCTTTGGATCACTATTAACTTGTTGTTGGCCAAGGTTGCGACCACTTAGTTTTCCATACCCCTTAAACCCCATAACCGAGAAGTACATATCACCACCCATAGAATAAGCAAATCCCTTATCGGCAAGGTCTTGAATCATGGCGCGGATTGCATCAAGACTACGGGTAACCCTTGGCATTTTGTCGGCTGGAAGGATGTTCAATGCGCCCATGTCATCCTCAAAGGCCTTAATATTGCGCTCACTGACGGCTTCGATTGTTGTCCCTTCAAAGTTGGCTTTGGCTATAATTTTATCATCAATATCCGTATAATTTTGAACAAACGTAACCTCATACCCCTGCCACATAAAATTACGCCTTAAAACATCCCACACGATGTAACTGCGGGCATGGCCGAGGTGGCAGAGGTCGTAGACGGTGACGCCGCAGCAGTAAATCGAGACCTTGCCTGGAACCAGCGGAGTAAACTTTTCCTTGGCTTTAGTAAGGGTGTTGGTTAGGGTAATGTCGTTAATCATTGTATTTTGCAGTGTCGATCATTTGTTGATTTCCTGTTGATTTCCCGTTGATTGTTGGTATGAAAGAGCCACCCACTTTTGCAGATGAAGGATATCATCCTCCGTGAGAGGTTCCAATCCTTCGTAGATTTTCCGCCAATAGTCATCTCCTTGGGGGGGTTTCAAACCAAGGGAAGGCATACACCAAGGATTTAATATCGCCATTAAGAACTTTGATGGCGTCTTCCCGAATAAGGCTCGGAAGTTTCTCAATTCTGGATTCCATTTGTTCGTACTTTCTCATGGGGGGGTCTATAGTTGGGTTTGTGGTTGCTTTGAGGTTTAGGGCCAATCGTAGACTCAATGAGGGCTCAATGTAGACTCAATGTAGCATAGTACCGGGGCCCAGCCCCCACAATGGTTGCTCTGTGTAGTTGTGGTTACGCACCCACCATAGCACAATGCCGAAGCAAAATCAATCCCTACCCTTAGCAAGATACATCCGGTCAAAAATCATAAACGGCAATTCATTATTTACAGTACCTAAATTACCTTCCACAAACTCAATAATTAGGGCCTGCATTACTTTGGCGTACTCCGGGTGAGACTCCACAAACTTGATTGCCCCTGGTGTTAATGCCGATGCAATCGTGGATAGGGCTTCAGGTTCCAAGGAATGTTCGGGGTCAGACAGGTATGGATCCGCATCCAGAATTTCAATTTTCGTAATATTACGTCCTGTAGAACAATAGTTTTCTCCATTATTGTAATAAAGCAATGTTCCCCTACCCTCGGGGTAGAACACATACGAGTTAGTAACATATGGGCGAAGCTTCCCAGTGTAAACTTCATTATGACAAGTAGTTACTTTGACATCATTATCGACATACTTAGAAAGGTCAATCATTGGTTGTGGTTTGAGTGCTGATAGTTGGATTTTCACAATGTCTTTATTGTTGGGGATAGGTTCCCCCCGATCAGAAAGATAGTCCCAACTGCCATCACTCTGATAGGTTTCCCCTTCGATCCCATAAGGGAATAATATGCTGCCAGTGGTTGACACCGTGGTAGAATAAAAAGTTTTTCCTCCACGAAGCTCAACATCAACTTCTTTACCGAGAAATTGTGAGAGGTTTAGTTTCAGTGCCATTGTAAAAAAAAGGGGGGTGATCTGAATGGTTGCTATTTAGCTTTAATCGAGGGGGGGGTACGGTCACTAGGGCTTATCAGTCGCCCATAACCTCAAAAGTTACCTTAATGCGGGAACCCGGTGAAAGATTACCTTCCATATCAAAATATCCCTCTGGGATTAAATTTTTGGAGTGATCAAACATGGTCTCCAGATTCCCTAGGAATTGCAATTTTTCCTGGGTTTCTTCATCATCCCACATCTTAAGGAAAAAGGAGCTTCTTTTTACTGATGGTTTTACTGATGGCTTGTCCATGGTTGTTATGAGTGGTTCAGGAATTAAGACTTCAATTTTTACAATATCAAAGGGTGATAATCCTGAAAAGGGGTCAATTGGATCCATATAATGGCCGGCATAATAACCACATTGTGTATAACGCGACCCTCCTACAGAGTAAGGATAAAGCGGATTATTAGAGGTAGTTTCAACTACACGACAATAGGAAGTCTCTGCATTACGATATGTAACAAAAACGGTTTTTCCAACAACCTTTGAAAGGTCAATAGGCATTGATGGCCATGAGCAGTTGTGGTTCTGAACCAATTCCCTCAACTTATCCACAGTAAAACGCTCCCGGCCATGCTTAACGATGTCCCTACCCTCCAGCAGCTTCCACATCCTACGCTTGGCGCAATCCCAACTCCTATAGGCCCACGCATGGCAAGCGAGCCCGCACTGGGCCCGCGGGGAGTCGGTTAGGGGGTTAAGGGGATGGTCGAATGGTGTGGGCATTGGGTTGGTTGGTTGGTTGGTTGGTTGGGGATGGGGGGGTTGATGAGGCCATTATAGCACGGATGCGCTATGGGTATGCCAAGGGTATGCCACAGGTGCAGGGTGCTAATACCTACTTAACCCCGGGGCTAATAACACCCTGCCGTACCAATCCTGGAGTCAATACCCCGAGGCTAATAACACCCTCCCGCGCCAATCCTGGAGTCAATGGAGTCAATACCCCGAAGTCAACCACCACGCAGCGCCAACCTACCGCCACCACCACCAACCTGAGTATTCAATCCTACTCCACTAGCCGCCTGAGCACCCATTCGAGTTCCATTGCGGGTAACAACGGTGCCCTTAGTCGTAGTGATCTTGCCAAAAGAACCATCGACATAGGCATTAACGGCATTCAATTCCCTGGCGTCTTTGTCCGCAACTGTAAGTCCAGGGGTTTTAATGCCAGTGTCATAGCCATCTCTAGTTTCTTTCATATTACGCAAACGGCTACCAATCGTAAGAGCAAACCCCTTCCTAAAATCAGCCTTAAATGTCCTTGGCGAATTAGGATTAGCGGATTTGGCATTATCTGCCAGCTTAGTCATAACTCCCATGATATAATCAAAATACAATTTAATTTGAATTTGATTGCCCCTAGAAGCCACAATCTTTAGGGTATTTCCTTCGCGCCTGCCGCCAAACTGGATAAGCCTACCATTGAAGAATTTTGTAATCGAATTCAAAACCTAGGACTCAGCCTTATCCAAACGTTTCCCACGAAAAAGTTCAACGACGACTACATCATCCCTTTCCGGGTCATAATCTGCGTTGATGTCATTGGCGGTAATACCATGCTGCCTACAAAGTCTCTCAAGGAATTCCGTCGCATTGGCAGCTTCGTTTGCATTGGAGGATTCCTGCATCCGCATTACCTTGGCAATTCTGGCCTTGGTTTCTGAGGAGATCATTTTGCTTACCTGTGGGGGGGATGGGTAGGGACGGGGCACCAAAGCAGCGCCCTCACCCCGTAATTATACCATGCTGTGGGCGCCCTTGGCAAGATGCTATCGGGGATCGCTGACTGTTACGGGGGGTAAGTATTTATACTCAGTGCCGTTTCTTTGAGTTTCTGCCACTGTACCCACTGACTGGGACTGGGTTTCCGTTAAGTTCCCTTTCATCTGCTAAATGCCACGCTATGGCCTCTGCTATTGCAGCTAATTTCTTACGTGCTGGTTTGGTGTGGAGGTATAGTCCTTCTGTCTCTTTGTTATATGGGTCCCCTTCAATTTCGGATGATAATTGGATGAGTTCCTGCTTTGAGTACTTTGCGTAGTATGTGTTTGAAGTTGGCATTATGTTAAGGGAAAAAGAAAGGGCCATCGCCATGCAGCAACAACCCCCCCCCCCCACAGCAATCACTGATTAGCCCTAATCTTAACAGGCATCACCAGGTAGGTATATCTTGCCGTATCAATAGAACCAATCGGGGACAAAACTGCCGGTGTTGTCGGGGCGTTCATTTGAATTTGAACCTTATCTGCGCCCATAACCTTAGTCTTTAAGACTTCAATTAGGTAACGCACATTGAATGCGATTGTGATTTCTGGGCTATCCCCCATAACCGAAAGATTCTCATTGAATGACATCCCCTTCTTGTCTTCAGCACTAATTGTGGCCCCAACCTCAGTAAACTCAAACTTGACTACATTATTATGGGTATTAGCCACAATAGCAGCTTGTTCTAGTGTACTCAACAGGGAGAGACGATCAAAGACAGCAACCGACTTGAAATTATCAGGAATCAACTGCCGATAGTTAGGGTATTGCCCGTCCAGCAACCGGAATTGAACCTTATAGTTACCATACACTACGGTAACATCTTGCTTGAACACAGAGAAAGAAACCGGACTAAACTTAGGCTTGGCGCCAATAATCTTGGCAATCTCTGCCAGGATCTTAGCGGGCATCGTAAAGTTAAATTCCGTTTCCCCAGTATCAACAATATCATCCAAAGTCAAAACCGATAGCCTATAGCCATCCGTAGCGGCAAAAGTCAAAGAATTGCCAGCAAGTTGCAAGTTGACTCCGGTTAATAGCACCTTGGCTTGGTCCGAACTTGCCGAAAACAGGATATTTCCCAAGCCACTAACAAACTCAGCAGGTTGCACACCGAATGTTACTGTGTCCGTAGTGCTACTGGCTGTGGGCGGCATGTTCGGAAAATCGTCGGCAGGGATCGTATTGATCTTAACTGCTGCACCTTTATCTGAAGAAACCAACAACTTACCTTCAGAGTCGCCGGGGTCAAAACTAAGGATGACCGCCGAAGTCTTAGGCATCTTGCTTACGATGTCATTAAGGGAAGACACCGAAGCAGTGATTGAACCCGAAGTCTCCACCGATGCGGGAACATCAACCGATACCTGTTTGATGAAACCGGAATTATTTCCCATATCGTGCACCGTGGCCACTAACTTGCCTGAAGCACCATCAGCGGTAAGAAACACATTGAGGAGAACAGGGTGCTTAGCCCGCTTATCATAGTTCCGTGCCAGAACTTTCAGAGCCTGGATGAGATCAGATTGGGCAACTACGGCTTTCATGTGACAGGGGGGGTAGGTGGTTTGGTGACGGTGGGCTTAAGGGGGGGGGCAGGGGTCCAAAACCCGCTACTCACAAGGTAAGTATAGAGGACAGGGGGCCAAATGTCAACCCCCTTGCCTTGACTTTGCCTTGACACAGTGGCCACAATTTGTGTTAGATCCTGCCGAGGCAAAACCACAATTACATTTTCATCGTGGCGTCCAGACGCAAGCCCCCAGAGAAGATAACCTTAGCCATTGTGTCAGGTAGCGTCCCCAGTAGATGCAGAGAGTCTAAAGTGGAAAACATAAACATTTTGTTAAGCTCTTCCCTTACCCTCTCCTTGGAGACACCCGCTAGCATTTCCTCCGCCAGACCACTACGCAATACAGCATAAGTTTCATTATCGGGGACGAATCCTTTGGTAATTTGGAACCTGAACCCTCTTAGAACTCTGAGGCCGTCTTCTCTGATCCGGTCAGCAGGGTTTCCAACGAAACGGAGAATTTTGTCCCTAATGTCGAGAACTCCCCCGAAAGGGTCAATCAGAGAGCCATCAATAGCTTTGGCGATTGCCCCACTGGTAAAGTCCCTTCTGGCTAAATCCTCATGCAAAGAACCCGGCTTCACCCAATCGGGGCGACGGCCATCGGTGTAGGGGCCATCTTTGCGGGCTAGTACAAAGTCAGCGACGGTGGTGCGGGCCCCTAGCGCATGACCCTTCGGGACCCGCGCACGGATGGTTAGGAACTCACGGCGAGACTCGAAAATCTGGAAACCTTGCTCAGCAAGCTGAGCTTCCATTGCCAAGAAAGCGCTATCTGCTGTAGCGAAGACACCCTTGGGAGCAACAACAGAGAAGTCAATGTCCTTAGATGCAATTCCTAGCAGGCTGTCACGGACACAACCCCCCACCTCAAAAAATTCAAATTTTTCCACTTGCTTTGCCATTTATGTCTTGGTTTTGGTTACCGGTATTTTAGCACAGGGGATGGCAAGCTGTCGAGGGGTCTGCGGTTGCCACCGGTCTTGTGGCCTTTTCACCTTAAGCCAATGCCAAATCCATCGCTCGGTCAATAAAAGAGAATATAGATGGGAATTGATCCCGTAGCCCATGCCCCCCCGCAACATAAGCAACGAAATATTCTGCGAATCCCTCATAAAATGTTTTTTGCCCATACTCAGTCAGACCCTTGTCCCAATGTCCGTGGTGTCTCACGCAAGCATCAATTTCGTCACACTCGGAACGGTTATGGACAGAGTGACCTAACTCATGAAGGTAAACTAAAATGTCTCTAGCCGTCAAGTTATAGGTAATCCCCATATTAAAACTTTTGGATTTGTCAGTCATAGACATAGTCCTATGGGTCGCATTAGCAACTTCTACCATGGTGCCGAGGGGGATATCTTCCAGATGACCTGACCTATTAACCCAAATACCGTCGATTAGCCGGGGCCGCAGGGCTTTCGGGGGTTTAGGTTTTTCCACGTACATGCCTACAGCATACGGGTTATTCTTGGCCTTGACACGAAAGTATTTACCCTGGGCAGAAGGGTTCATATCATAATTAAACTTTGTAATATAAGAGGTTACCTTGTTAATAACATGTGGGTCTACCCTGTCGTCAAAAGAAAGGGCATGGACTAACTTTGCTAGTTTTTTGGCAGAGTAGAACTTTGCTCTAGCTAGTTTTTCGATGCGACCCCTGACCTCCCCCAACAGTCTCAAGTCATCATCATAAATTGTCAGTGCCGGTAAGTCCCTACCGTATGAAAAAGGGATACCATAACCACCTGTGGGTTCAATCGCACAATACCTAAAACCTGACCTCAACATCGAGGCTTTACTTAATTTTTTTTTACTTTGGCGGTATACTTCGGAGACATATTAGCGGGGAATGTGGCCTATTATTGAGGCAAAAGCTTGGTGGCCGAGGGTGGCCGAGGCGGTTGTTTACGCCTACCGTGATGCATTAAGTTTTATGACAAATCGAATTCCTACCTATCGAAGATCGATACTCCCGATATCGGGGATACTTGGCACAAGATTTCCGATTAGCCCAGTCCAGCGTTTCATCTACAAAAGTGAATACGGCAGGATAAATTTCTTTTAGTTTATTACCAGCCGCAGCATAAGCAACAAAAAACTCTGCAAATCCTTCCACATAAGGGCTGTCAGACGCACAATCGGGTAGCCCAAGCATCCATTCGTCTCTCAATGTGGCAGCGGTGTCAAAAGGAAATTCACAAGAACTCATACGCCCGGATTTATAGTGAATAGAGTGTCCCAATTCATGTAAATAAATTAGAATATCCGAAGCAGTTAAATTATGGGTAAACCACATGTGGCAACTTGGGAACTTGGTAGATTGCGATAGAGCCCTACGAACCGCATTAGAAACTTCCACCATGGTGCGAGGTCTGATATAACCCAAATACCCTCTTCTTTTGACCCAAATGGAAGATTCACAACCGAGGAAATATACTCCTAAATAGTTACTATATCTTTCTGGTGAGTGGACGTAATCGCATAAGGCATTAGGGTCCATTTTAGAGTTGTTGTGTGTGATGAAATCAGTGATTTTCCTTACAGCATCTTTATCAACTCGGTCATCACTAGAAAGAGCAGACACTAGCTTTGCCATTCTTTTAGAGGAGTGATGTTTAGCTTTAGTTCTAATTACATAAATTTCATCTAAACTCAACAGGTTTCCATCGGCATGGAACAGACTTCCATCAGGATAGACAGGGTACGCTTCTAGCGTAGATGGGTCAAACCAGTAATGATTAGACCCCATTCTGGAAAAAACTGTCCGGTTAGACTTCTTAAATTTCACTGTCATAATACCGTGGCAAAATGACGCTTACAAACCTTGAGCAACACTAATTCCCCCAAGTATCTATCACTGTGTTCCAAAAATGCACTCATTGCTTCCCCCTCAGAATTATAACCACCATAGGAATTTAAACGTTCACCAAACATAGTCCTATCATCAGGGTCTACAAGGCGCCCTTCATCTGTCAATTCGCGCCAAATGTAGGAAGTTGTTATTTTGGTGGTGATGGTGGGGAGTTGATTGTCCATTGTTTTTGTTGAGGTGTTGGTAGGGGGTGGTAGGGGGTGGTAGGGGGTGGATATCGCTGTCGATGCTGTCGGGCTATATGGAATGGGGTTATAGCCACCAACCAATCAACGATTGGCGGTGATTTTGGGACGACTAAAGATTGTAGCAACATAAATGCGCCCTTTCTTAGCCATGGCAGATACTGCTTTGTTACGATTAAATACCGGAGTTTTCTTAACCTTGGGCTCCATATTAGCCTTGGCAGCATCTTCTAGGGCCTTCAGTTTGGCTTTGGCATCTTCCACCGTTTGGGTAGCCTTTTGGATCTTAGCATTGCCAGAAAAATCATATTCCTTATCCTCCCGCAGAATGAAATTACCATAAATCGTCTCAATTTTCTTAAGCTTGGCAGCCGTCAGTTTCTCAGCAATGGAAGCCTTAACAGCATTCTTACGCTTCGTCAAAACAGCAATACGCTCCTCCAGCGAAGACAAGCGACGGACAAGGTTCTCGGTGGTTTGGGCTTGGGTGGTTGTTTGGGCTTGGGTGGTTGTTTGGGCTTGGGTGGTTGTTTGGGCTTGGGTGGTTGTTTGGGCGATAGCCATGGCTTCGGTGTGTGTGTGTCAACTGAACCCAGTATAAGGGGTGCCTTGCCCCCTTGTCAACCCCCCTAACCAAAACGCAACCATCACCCGCCGTCTTGCTGCGGGAGAAGAAACGACAATGACTACTAAACTAACTTGGCTTGAATTTTATCTAATTTTTCCAATAGTGCACCCATAGTCTTAGCTTCCCCTACTGCAAGGTCTAATTGTCCCCTGGTCACATAAGTAGCAATACGTTCACTTTGCCTTGTGCGGAATACTGAGCAAAAAGACTCAGCACATTGTGCTAAGATGCCCCATTCTTCATTACTTAGTTCAATTGATCGTTTAATTGGGCTATTTGCACCATTGTCAAAATCCCCGTAATCATTAAACTCTTTTCCGAACCCGGAAGTAACCAATGCGTAGTCATTTGGTGTGGTCATTTGTTGTTATGCAATTTATGTAGCTTATTCAGAAATAGGAAACCAGCATATTTATGGAAAACTTCAACAGGTCTCCAATCATTGAAGTATTCAGATGACAGAAACCATTTGCCACTTTCCGATTTATAGACTCTGCCACACTCTGACATTTTATTTGAGCTACGGTAAATGACTAGGGACGGTTTATTTACTGAGATGTAGAGAGGGGATTGGTATTTTGTTTGTGGTTTGTCCATGGTGGGGTGAGGCGGAAAGGGGATGAGGATGGGCTTAAATAAATGTAAAGGCAATCAACAAATGTAGAGACAATCAACTAAAGATATCTACTGTTTCCTTCTTCTTAATCTGCCAGTAAGTGTCCCGGGTCGCATTATATGCAGTTAAAATACCTGAGAATACAGCCCCGGTATCAATCCCGATACGGTCATTAGTTATGTCCGGATATTTACCTGCGATAGTATGACCATGAACAACTCTCTTTATTTTATCGGTCCATTCATGCAGTTCGGGCCCTAGGCTAAGGAATGGCTCACGCATCCATAGGAGATTGTCAGCGCTCTTGTTTTTGATTTCTTCAAAGGGATCATACCCAGGAAACACTCCAGCATGAATAAACATTGTGTCCCCCACAATCATGTAGATGGGTAGTTGTTTGACCCATTCATAGTGATTGGCCTTCATGTCTTCAAACTGTTTAAGATTGCCGCCATTCCTCACCCAAAGCGGCAAAGAATTGTATCCCCACATGGTTTCGGATCCTACAACAACATCTACAAACATACGCTCATGATTGCCCATTAGCACATTGAAACTTTCTAGTCCTGCACTTTCGGGGTCATCCATTAGTTCTTTGACTTTGTTAAGGACATCCATATCTTCGCCACCCCTGTCAATCAAGTCCCCCAGCAGGATCACTCGCGCCCCAGTTCCATTAAGCCACTTTAATATAGCAGCTAAAACATCATAACGAGCGTGGATGTCACCAATGGCTACTACATCACCGACATTTACTTTTTTCCCTAGTTTAGTCATTTTTACTTCGGGGGGGGGTTTTTACTTTGGGGTTCTTGCTTTGGGGTCAATACTTCGGCATTTACCCTGTGGATATCCTATGGGTAATCTTGCGGGGTCACCATACGGGCCCATGCGGCAACCAACATATTCTACCATAGAGAAACCTTCCGTGTCAACCCCCCTTAGGGACGCTTGCAAAGCAGAGTGCATCTTTTCAATAACTAACTCAGGTACATTGCGAGTCCTGGTTGCGTTTTGCTTAAGGCAAATGTCTAAGGGTGGGTTCACTACGATGGCCCTAATGTCGTGGTAGCCATAACTCTGGAGCAAAGCAATTGCGTCTTTGCGGTATTTTGCCCTGTAGTGGGTGCCATCCATAATTAATACCTTGGCAACATTTTCCTCTATCAGGTTTTCAATACGGTCTTGAATAACCATCCATTCGCCTTGAATGTTGGCGTCCCCATATAATTCTGCTCGGATTTGGTCCCCGGAAATGATTACCGCATTTTCACGTTTAGCAATCCCAGCAGCATAGGTGGATTTACCGGAGCCAGGAGCCCCCACCATGATGTAGGCGTGGTTGTGGTTGTAGGTGAGGGTATTTACAGGAGTCATAAGGGGGGTCTAGGGGTCTAGGATGCCATAACTGCATCAACTACCCCCATTGTACCATACTGCCAACCAAAGTCAATGCCCGAAAGTCAAAAACCTATATCTATCCAACCAATCCTTAAGCAAATCATCATCTTCGACTACTTGGGGGTTTTGATTTACAAAATCTTCAACTACCCACGCAACCTCTTTGAATTGCAATTCATTGCAGTCCAGTTTGAATGAGACTTTGAGATTGGGGTATTTGGGCAGTATCGCAATCAGTTGCGACTTCAGACTTGATGGTGTGCTCATTTTGCAACTGCCGGGATTCAACAAACTTACCCATTTCCATCAAAGGTCAGTCTCTAGGGCAATTTCCCCCAGGTTAAACCTTTCCATAATATCCAAATAACCAGCATTCAAGGTACCTTGAATAAGGTCACCGTCGTCTAGTTCCTTTAGATTTGCAGTCAAGGCTTCGCAATAAACACGAATAAGCTCTTTAACTGGTGCATTTTCTGCAACACGGGACACTAAAATGTCGATCAGTTCGTTGCGATTTTCAATAGGTTCGGGAGCCATTTTTGTCTGTTTTGTTTGTCGGGTTTGCTTGGTTTGCTTGGTTTGCTTGGTCTGTTTGCTTGGTCCGTTTGGTCCATCAATGTAATTATACAATTACCTTAATATAACCATGATGTAACCCCCATGGATTACAAAGGAAGAAGAGGGATTCGAACCCCCGGAGCCGCGAAAGCGACTCTGCAGTTTTCAAAACTGCTGCTATCAGCCGCTCAGCCACTCTTCCGATGGCCCACCTAAGGGGCTTTCATGTCGCCTTTAGCAAGGTCTAACCTAATCCAGTTTTTCAAAGTTTGAACACTCCGAATCTTTGCCTGAATGTGTGATAATCCTTCTTCAGAGAAAGACTCGAAACATAACTCTCGTTCAGCAATTAGTTCCCCTGCATACATTTCAAGGGCTTCGATTGCGAGTTCTTTATCTTGTTTGGAAATTAGTGACATGGCTTATGAGTTGAAACCTTTGGGTGCGTTGAATCTACGGTTTGCATGAATTTCTTCTCTTTTACCAGAGATGGCCCATTCAGACCCTTCTTTTGAAAGTGAGTCTTCTACGTCGCAAAATGACAAAGGCTGTACATAATAATCCTGCTTTAGGGCTTTAACCAGTTCGTAGAATTTTCTATCAGCTTCTGAGTCAGATCCCAGCTTAGGTACTCGGATCCGTAAAGTTCCGAAAAATCTTCCCTTACCAACTTCGTACGTTTCCCGAATTTTTTTCCAAGCTAATTCATTTACTACGTCATCTACAGACAAGTCCAAGACACCTTCGATCATTTCCTTTGTGGCTTCTCTCTTTACTTCGGGGTCATTAGAGAAGCGGCTGAAAATGAAGTTATTAGAGATGCGGTAGAATCGGTTGACAGCGCCTGACACAGATTGTTTATACTCTCTAAGTTTCCGTTGAGCTTTCCTCAGGGTGTTACCCTTGGTGGGGTCGTAACCCAGGAGCTTACAAAAGTATAAATCTTCAAAACTTTCTCCTTCACCCAAAGTTTGGATTTCGTTAGTGGCGCAGGCGTACACACTTCTATATCCCCCCATATAGTCATTGGTAGCAATCCACCCGAAGAACGCAGGAGAATAATCCCCAACAATAACAGTGTCATAAAGATTATGCTCATTATCTGGGACCGGTAAGTAACAGGGCCTTTGTTGATTGTTTGTATGAACTACTTTAAACCCAGGATTCGTTTTTAAAGTCTCTTCCTCTGTCTGTCTTTTCACTCTGGTAATATCTACAGGTTTCGAAGAAACTCCCGGTATGTAGTACAAGTCTGGAGCTATAACATCCAGAGACTCTGTCAAAGTTTTTAATTTTGCCTTTCGATCTTCGAATTCTTTCCAGCACTTTACTTTATCAACCCAGTTATTTCCAAGTGAAGTTTGGCCCTCACGGGATAGGGCACTTAAAAAGTACCAAAATTCTAGGACGTTCCTCCAGTTTTTGCCTAAGACTCTTTCAGGTTCGTTGAGAACGATGACTAGATTTAGGCTTGAAAGGTCGTTGAACCTTCTTAAGAGAATAGCGTGAATAAGGCTGATTCCAAGGATTTTAGCAGTGGTGGCGCTTAAACTTGGATTGTTAACTCGGAGTCCATTAGCCGCCCCCATCCAAAAGGCCTGAAAGTCCATCACTCCCATACCCTTAGAAAGCATGATTGCTTCACTCTGGGCACAAGGGCTGAGACCTTTTTCTTCTCTTACCAGTTCGTAACCCTTACCGGGCATACCCCCAGGCTGAGACCATTTTTTAGTTAGTTTGTTTATTAGTCCAGTGTTTGCCATTTTTTTTTTGTAGTTGTTGGCGTAGATTGCTAATGCAGGTTGTTAATGCAATGAGTACAAACCCTGGCCATTATTACCCATTGTCAAATAGGCGTGTAGGGAGTCGAACCCTAACTAGCCGGTAATCTGCCGGAGAGGTCTTCATAGGGGACCCTGTGCTACCGTACACCACACGCCCGAATTTCCAGGAGTTAAATAACCGTGTTAATTACCCCGTTAGTTTCCAATTAGGTGAAAAATCGCCCCTGGCTTTGTTAGAGCCATTGTTTAATGTTGTTTGGTTATGGACGTATCCATGGAACCCTGTGGTGAATTATCAATGGGGCGTTTCCTAAACGTTAATCGCTTCTATAGCGGTCAACTTAAATCAGCGGTGCCGCCATCAACATCCTGATCGTAAAGATCAAGAGCTTCTAGAACTTGTACCCCCGTCTCAGCAGCATCTAGGCTAAGAAGCAAATCTGCAGCAGCAGGATTACTTTCAGACAGTACAGCTGCCTTAGCAGCAATCAGAGCATTAGCCATTTTTGTTTGTTTTTGTGAGCTTTGTTTAACACTTGGTATGGCTGCATCTCAGCAACCAACACCCTGAGAGGGATTTGAACCCCCGACCGACGACTTAGAAGGTCGCTGCTCTTCCACTGAGCTACCAGGGCTTGATATTTGGTTGATGGCTGCGGGTGGAAGCACCCCCGGCATCTACACCTATTATAGCACGTTTTTGGGCAAAGTCAATGGGTGTTGCCGAACGCTGCCGGTCACTACCCGCTACCAGTCAAATAGTATAATAATGAATTAAACTGAACGATCCAGGTAATTTTCGGGTAGCATCATCCAAGGCAGCAATCTCCTGTATCTTCCCGTAGGCCCTATCCATGTTTTCCTGAGAATCCCAAAATAACAAGACCGTAACCTGACTGCCCCTAACTGAGTCTATTTGCTTTCTGATGAACCCTTGCTGTTGTCTTAGCCATGGTTCCCAGACTTCTTTGTGTTTATCGATAAAATCCGCTACAGACTGAGACGGTGTAATTTGAAACGTTAAACTTTCAATTTTCACTTTGGGTGTAGGCGTGTTGTTTTTCTTAACCTATTTGCCATCACTACAGGATGCCATCACCATCACTATCAGATCGCCTCCACTCAGTCCAATGATCTATTGGGCACCTCATGTTCGCCATTGTCGTTTTTAGTGGCATATAGCACCCACATCGCTCACAAGTTGAACCCCTTTCGTTAAATACCCCGCAAACATTACTTTGGCAAATAGCCAGCCTGTCCTTTGCAACTTGGCGAGGAGCAATTGTAGGGTCGGCCAGCAATCTAGCAGCGGTATCCTTAATAGAGGCGCCGAAACTGCGGCGACAACACTCGGGGTTTTCGTTGGTACTTTCTAAGTTTTTCAAGTTTTCTAAGTTCTCCATAGTTGCCCTGGGTTGTCCCAATTGTTTAACATGATTACTTCCCGGTTAAATACTACCCCGATCAATCCGTAAAAGAATACAAAGTAGACAAATGGGTATGTAAAGTCGATTCTTTGTGGAACCTATAGACAGACGAGAATTCACCAGTTTGCTGAAAATGCCTTAGTTCATCCAGCACTACCCTAACCACAGGGCAATCAGAAACCCATGCCCTCATCCAAAATGTTTGGAACTTCCCTAGGTACTCCCATTTTTGATCTTGAGTTACCCATGTTTTTGTATATTTCGGTGGGTTCCCACACGGATCATCGTAAGATAAAGGGTCATCAATTGCTAGTCCTTTAACAATATCGTGTGAATCCCTTAGGAATCTGTGAAAATAAAAGTCACCTTCAGGGATTTTCCAAGTTATATTGACTATTAGGAAGGGGATATCAGGGTAGTTGCCTTTGGATTTTGTAACCCTTTCAGTTACCCTCAAGCTAGTTATTTTAGTTTCCATCGTCCCCAATGTTCTCAGGTTCACCCTCACCCTTTAAAAGGCAGTCAAAAAACGCAACTACATCGAAGCGATTAGACGGGTCCACACCGACTTTACGGCAGACTTCAATCGCTGCCTCTTCGAAGGGTAAGTAAGGGTCTGCCAATCCAAAGGTTCTGAGACGTTGTAGGAAGCAGTCTCGGATTGCAGCATATAGGGGTGGCAACTCGGACTCGTCAAGTTCGACTGTGCGTTTAGACGTGGTAGGGGCCTTGTATGTGATTTGCATTTTTGGTCTTTAAGTAGGAAACGAATGTTTGCGTTTGTTGTCAGGGTTAAGTCTTTTGGCATTAAAACGGTGCCACCCCTCTCGATAAATCGGACGGATTGGAGGAAGGCATGAGGGCGGAGGTTTACAGTCATTTAGCTTTGGTTTTAGTTACAAAGTAAGTCTGAATGTCCCCGTCCTTACAAAGGTAGATGCTCAGTGGTCTAGAACTTAAAGTGGGAGAAGCTACGGCGGAATAACTCAAGGGCTTACATTTATTGGTTATGTATTTTTCTGCTGCTGCAACTGTTTTCTCATTACTTTTAATTGCTGAATGTATTACCGCCATAATAAAAATAGCCAGGGCTATCATTAAAATTGCGTAAAATATGTCATCCATGTTAGGTTCACTTGATTTAATCATTGCGGTTAGGAGAGGGAATTTAAGTGGTTGACTTTGGTGTAGTGTAATTGTGTTGGACCTAGCGTGTACTTAGTTTCCATAAACTCCTGGGACCAGGGCAAGTCTTCCATTCGTGTCGGCATAGGGCGGAAATAGACTGTATAGGAATGGGAATAGTACCCATCCAGATAAACAGCCACCATTGGCAATTTAGTTTTCCAATCAGATGCTGGAAGAAAAGCTGCGGTAGGTGCCATTGTGTTTAAGAGTTGCGAGCAATGACTTCTTTCAGAAACTTCAAGCCTTCTTCATTGCTATCGAAGAAATGACCTTCAGCTTCTCCCCCCAGCAAACAGTAGCTAGCATATGCGGGCCAGTCTGAGAATCCTACTTCACCCGCCATCACTTGGGCAAATCCTGCGATGCAATGGACAGTACCGCATTCGTTGAGGTCCTCTTTGCCCACGGATTGATACGGCCAATTCCACGCATTATGCCAATTTCCCATATCGAAGTTATCCAAATCCCACTCTACAATCCAAATCGCCACATGAAGGAGGTTAGCCTCTTGTTGCTCCGGAGTTAGAGCATAGCCGTTAATTTCGCTGGGGATGTGAGGCAGTTTTGGAAGTCCTGGTGAGGTGTCCAGTTGAAGACTCAGGCGCGTAGCTTCAGTTAGGGAGAGGGTAGAGGTTGTCATTTCGTGTTTGTAAGTAATGTGAGTTCATTGATGGTGTTAGACAAAGAGGTAAGCAAACTATCCCCCCCCTTATCTTAAAAGGTTAGGACCCTGAAGGGCCTTACACTAAATTTAAAAAGTTTAGGGACAACATCCGCATAATTTTGGCCGACATTCACCGCATAAGCATCTAGGAAATTAAATTCGGATGAACTCCAATAGCGGTGGTTGCCACCGAAAACAATGGAATTTGTTTGTGTGCTAGGAGCAGAAGATCTTTTGACGGAATGAACCATTCGGAATCGAAGTGGTTTACAATAGAGGTTGCCAAGCCATGGTGCATCAAGTCAAGCCAATTAGACTCAAACTCTTTTTCTATGGGGCAAACGACAATAGCGTGATTGTCTCCCTTAACCAAGACGATGCTCCCGTCCTCAAGTTCGTCCCCCACCCGGGTATCGGAAACTTTTTTGTAGTTGCGTAGGTCTTGCCTTAGGGTTTCTAGTTGTCTTTCGGTTTCTTGAATTTTTTGAGTGATACCAGTCAAACGATCCATGTTACTGTTTGGGTGATTTTCCTAGGGAAAAAGATGGGGAGCTAATGGTATCTCACCTCAGTGGTGGGGGTTCGGTAGTGTTCTAGAATAGCCATGCGAGCTTCTCGTTTTGTGTTAAAACAAACCTGAATCAATGGCGAACACTCATCGTCTAAATCGTCATAGAGGTATTGGAAGAACATATTACTCCAGCCTAACAACCAAAACTTGGTTTCACAATAGAAGCGACTAATTTTTCGATTGTTTTCACGGGTGATTTCTTCCCGAATACGAAATGTTACTTTCATTGGAGGGTGGTTGGTTGGTGGTTGGTTGGTGGTTGCCGTAGCATCATACCACAAAACTCAAGGAAAGGCAATGCGGTAAGACATAATGACCCACTTTTGGAGTTGAATAATTGCTTCATCTGATAAGGGCTTTCCGTACTGCGTATAATTATAATATTCATTATGCCAAAAGTCAATACCTTGGGGAGTGGTCCACCAGTGGAAAGTCTCACATAATAAGGCTTTATCAAAATCCATGGGATTATCTAAAATTGACATGAGAGACCCCCTATCGAACCCCTTTGGCAGGGTGTGAGACAGCTCTTCCGCTCTTTCTGCTTCCGTTGCCACCTTAAGTTTGCTCTCAAGTTGGGCGATTTGAAGCTTGATTTGTTCTGATTTTTTCACGAGTCTTTGGGGTTGGTTTCGGCTGGTTGGTTATCAATGGCAGTATAGCACAAGGCTGAAACGAAGTCAAGGGGCCAACCCAAAAGTCAACCCCCCAATGAAATCACACCGCAGCCATTTCCAAGGCTACCCGCATCGCCCGCTGATTGATAGATACACCTTGGCCAAAATTAGCATAGTTAAAGCAACCGTCGTTGGTCTTACGGACTTCGTGACTAGAAAATTCAGTGACCGCATTGAGCGCATCGTATAGGGTGTGCCCCTCGTTGCCTTTACCATTATAAAAAAGGTCGTTAAGCCTCTCAATGTTGCGAATCTTGTCACCCTCCTTCTTATTGTAGGTAGCTTCCAGGAAGCGGGTGAATTGTGCCCCGGTGCAAGTGGCATTGGCAATGGTTTCCACATTTTGGGCATAACGTGCCATGTCTTCATTGACGAGATCCATTACCATGCTAGACCCAATAACAAGCTCGTTTACGCCCCTATTATGTCGGAATTTTTGACCAATATCCCTGTAGGCCATGGTGAACGTATTGGCGCAGATAACGCGAACTGCTGATGAACCGATGGCCACCGATGCGTTGGCTGTGTGGCCATTCAGTAAAGTAATAAATGCTTTGTAGTCTTCACCAATAACTTGGAATCCTTGACTAATGCGAGCCTGGACGAATACCTTGGCTCCATTTTGGAGGTGCCCCATGTTTTCCACTGTAAGAATACCCTCCTCAACCAATGGGTTAACCTTACTTAGAAGGACTTCGTTTTGAACAGATTCGTAACCCGTGGAAACATACCCGAGGCGATAATCATTATCATCACGGTGAACAGCAACTGTGGAAGGATCAACTTCCCACTCCCCCTTGAAGTTCATGGATGCGACGGCCCGATTAGAAACGGTCCAGTCTAGGTTGTCAGTGATGGCGAAAGCAGTCATGGTTGGTTGTGGTTTGGTGGTTTTGGTTTGGTGGTTGTGGTTTGGTGGTTATCAGGTTATTCTAGCAGGGTTGGTCCCGGTTGTCAATGCCTGCTGGGGAAGGCTAACCGGGAACCAATCTCAAGGTAGTTTAGCGCGGTATGGGGGGGGTAGTTGTCAATGCCTGCTGGGGGCCATGGGTAGGCGGCTACGGGCATGAAACCACGGGTATGGGGTTTGGGTAGCGCCTAACGGCGCCCAAACCCGGTCGGGGGCTTGCGCCCCCTCCCGAAAATTTCGGGTTTATATCAGGGGTGGAGCCTGCCATCGTGACCAAAATACCGGAGCACCTTGGTTTCCACATCGTACAGACAAAGTTTGGTATCTTCAGGGTTGATTTCGCTATGGGAAGACCCACCCATTTGACCGTCGAGGACGATGTTTTTCTCGCTGATGTAAACATTATGATAATGTCCAGCGACCCGGACCCATTCCTTATCATCATCTTCCAACCACCATGGGAGGCGATCAGATGTAACTTTGCCATCTTCCAGGGTAACCTTATAGAAAGGACCATAGATCATGGTATCCATTTCCTTGCGGGTAATAGCATTGGACATTACTTGGTGGGTGCCATTATATTTCGGGATGGGCAATCTGCGGGGGAAACAAGCGTGAGCGCACCGGTATTCAGTACCTGAGGAATCGCTAAAGACAAAACCATAAGGCATCGAATCGAGCCAAGGCAATACCTCGGCGACCAAATCAATGCCACCTTTTTCAAAGTCATCTAAGGTAGTTCGCAAGTCTTGGAAAACCTTGACCCTGTTTCCCTTGAGATAGCGAATTAGTTTATTTTGGTGATTGCTTTGCAGGATGATAGTGCCGGGAATTTCTCTTTGAATTTGCCTCACTGCATGATAAACCCCGACAGAATCTGAGGTTTCGCACCTTGAATCAAAAAGGTCCCCCAGCAGCATCGGAGTCAGCCCTTCCGACAAGCAGTGCTTTAAGGCCGCTTTCAGGGGGGGCAACTGCGAGTGGATGTCGCCAATTACGGCGTAACGAGTGTGTGTCATGGGCCCATTGTAGCATATTTGATGGGGGTTGCCCCTCAGGGTATGGCTGCCGGGGTCGTTACCAGGGTTTCTTTCCCACTATTGAGAGCATCGCTGCGAGCATTATGCCCCGTAGTTTAAAAAGCCGAGTAGAAGTTGGATGATATTTCTTTTGCGTTTTTTTGCTCTGCGGGGTGAACCTACCAAATACCTCAAGTTCTTCGATAGATGCTTCCTGAAGCCAATACTGAAAGGAGTCCATTTCCATGGAGCAAATTTCGTTGAATGAAAGGTCGCCAGTTTTTGGGGGGCCTGATGGGCTCCGCTATCTTACCCACATACGTTGAAAGGTCCGTGGGGGGACCGAACCTATCTTTACTTGAGTTTACACTTAAATTGTTTTAGGTTAGTCCGGTAAGGGGCTCACCGCCTGCTCCCTTCAAAATGGGCAACAATACCCATCGTACCAACCGAGGAAAAGAAAAGGGCTAACCCGGTTCCGATAGCACCTTGATAGTTTCCCTTGAGAATTAGGGTCAATGTCAATACAAACCACAGTGCTACAACACCGATCAAAGTGTAAAGATGAGATGACTTCATTGTTTGTTGTTTGTGTTGAGTTAAAATAGGGGAAGAAGGAATCGAACCTCCGTCACGTCCGTATGATGGAATTTTTGTAATTGCTGTCTGTACCTCATTCAAGGTAACCGTTAATTACGTGTGCTGCCATTGCACCATTCCCCTTTGTTGCCCTGGTGAATTACCAGGGAAGCTAACTTTATTCAAACAAGATGGTTGTTTTTCTACCAAAAAGAAAGTTTTTAGATTGCTGAACCATCTTACGGGATTGCCTTACTTACCGCCCATCGACCCCAGGATCAATAGGAGGATAAGTAACCCTAACCCGAAAATCACAATTAAAGTGGGGCCAAAAACTGACAGCCATGGCCAGGTTATTTGCCCCGTTAGTTTTAACCCGAGGAGTAGCCCTTGAGCTGTTATTAACGTAGTTGTAAAGGTCCCTATTTCCATCAGGCGAATACCGCGCCCACAGAGTCATACCTTTCAATATATACCGCGTCCCGCATCAGGGACAATGGGGTAATTGCATTGCCGGTAAGAACTGCAGTTAGGATAGACGGGGAGCAACCGCTAACGAGAGCGGTACCGGAATCATGAGCCTTCATCGGGACGTTATCTGAGGAATTGACATTCCAGAAGATAACATCGGGTAGGCTATAACCAGCTTGGGCATACTTGATTCGAATTGCTTCGTAGTTAGTGACTCGGGCTCCGCCGTAGTTAAAGCGACCTGAGTAATTACCACCCATGACAACACAGTTGTCAAACTGCATGTCTGAGACAATAATCAGTTTGCGGGGCATGTCTGACTCTGGAATGTTGTTCCGAACTGCAGTATCCAGAATAAGGTCAAACGTCTTTTGGATGTCAGTGTTACCACCCCAATCTGCGTTACTTAGGTTTCTAACCTTGCTAGAAAGACTATTACCAGTCACAGTCTGTAGAGAAGGATTCCCTGAGAATGTCAGGAACTTGTCCTTCCAGATGCCAGTATTACGCTCTGCGATATACATCGCCAGAGAGATGGATACTGCCATTGGACGGCCTGACATAGAACCGCTAACATCGGCAACAACAAGCCCATTCAATTCCTTGCCCTCCATGTAGTTGGGTAGAGCCTGCCAGAGGAGTTCAAGAGTATCGTTTGATTCGTTGTTATAGAGACACTTCTCAACGATGTCATACGGATACAAAGTACCAGCATTGATTTTTGCCTCGCCTTTCTTGACCGCATCGAGGTAAGACTGGTAACGATCACCATCGCGCTTGGCGAAAGCTTTCCGATACATGAAGCCTGCACGAGAAGGCAACTTGCTATAATCAATGGCTTCCCACTCACGGGCACACATTGGTTGTTCTACGATGTTGATTTGGGTGCGAAGCGCAGTCAGTGCCTTGCGGTATTGACGCTCATTGAAGCCCATTGCCTTGGCGATCTTGCGACCTAGGCGCTTAGAATCTTTGCCGGATGCGTTTATAGATGGCAACCATTTCGCAAGCAATGACACTGAGTTGCCCACCTCTGTGTTCAAATCAGCGTTCAGCTGCGTCTTAATTGCTTCTAGGGCGATGCCCCAAACTAGCGTCCCTTCGAGGGCCACAACATCGTCCCAGCGGCCATATTGGGGGATTAGGCCTACCAGCTTAGCTCCAATGGTCGCATCATTGCGAACCAGCTCCTTGAAGACTTCTCTGAAGATTTTTCGTTCTCCTTGACCCCCACGAATATCACGGGCCCAAAACAGAATCCGGGTCGCAGTTTCAGGATCTTCGGCATAGGCTGACTTAAAGAGTTTAATGGCCGCATCAACATTATCACGGCAAGCTGCGATCTGTCCGAAAAGATCCAGGTTCTTTTGGCCCGTGGACTTATAGGCTTTTGCGCCGTTTGCAGTTGTGGTGATATTGGAGTTGGTATCCAGTTGGTTCTCAAGTGCGTTCAAAAAGGTTGTCATTTTTCTTCTCTCAAGTTGATTGGTTTTGTGTTTCGGATACAAATAATAGCTGTATCAACTTTTTGCAATGTGGTTATTGCCTAGTGGTTTGGACTTGGCTGGAATCAACCATCACTGCAAGTATAGCATGGATTACCCAAAAGTCAATGCCTGCGAGGGGGACCTACGATTAGTACCCTAAATCGGGAGGAGCTTTGCCCCCAACTACAGCCGGTGAAAACCTAACAACGGTCACCTCCCCCATGTTCCCCAAGTCCTCAGCAAATTTATCCAGAATAGCGAGAATCCTGTCAGGATTTCCCCCTGCCAAACCACACCCAATCATTGGGAATCCGATTCTGACAGGGATTCTTTTTTCAGGGGATAAACCCTGGATACATACCTTAGCATACAACCTATTGAGAAACGTCTCAAAGGCTCCGTACTCAAATATGTCCTTGCCACGTCCGTATGTAAATTGGGTATAGGCGTTTAGGATTTTGAATCTATGGCCGCTAGATCCAACAACGTCAACTTCGGAAAAGGTCCCGAGTTTATTACGGGTGCCATACTTTGTCTGTCTATCAGCGATAGCCACCTCTGGCCATTTCTTCACAATTTGACCGGCGATGCCACTCGCCATCGTGTGGAAGCAATTTGCGCCATGACAAATAATGTCGAAGTCACCATTGTCTGCCATTGTGAGTAGGTTGTTGTCAATAATTGTTAACATCAGGTTAGGTTCAATTTTTGGGGGTGGGACTTAAGAAACGGCAATCAATCCCTAACCGCAATACCCTGCGATGCCAACCATCGGTATGCCCCAAGGCCGGAAGGGGAATAGGGCTCGGATGCTACGAGTTGACGAAGGGTACCAATCTGGGCCTTGCGGTTGCCTTCATAAATCACAAATACTGAAGCAAAACCGGAAACATCGTTAGTTCCGAAAAAAGCGCCTGGAGCTTGCATGGTGGTACGAATTGGGATGATGTTGTTGGTGGCGGTAGTAGCGGCGGAGGTGGGGGTCATTGTGGGTTGGTAGTTTCTAAAGGGTTGAGAAGTTCAAACTTCAATTCATTGACATTATTAAGGGCACTCATCGCAGATTGAACGTAGGAATTAGAATTAGCCAATCCCCAAGTAAGACCAGTGGCAACTTGTTCAATGGAATAACTACAAGCACCGTCTCGGTTAATTGCCCTTTCAGCGTCATCACAAGCTTCACGCATCGTTTTAATTGAAAGGTGGAGATTGCGAGTGATTCTTTCTTCTTGTTGTTGAAGTTGTCGCTCAATGATTGTTTTGACTTGGGGGTCCATTTTGATGGGGGGTGTTTTTAGTCAGGTGATGTGGTTGTGGGTCAATACCATTGTAGGGTATGCCCTCTTGGCAATCAAGGGCGGTAAACCGACCATTGCCCCTGGTTGAGGGATTGGGGAGAACCTAGTTGGATTCCCGATATTTGTCTCCGAATTCGGTAAACAGATTCATTTCCCAATAGTCAAATTGCTCTTGGATGGCATCCTTAGCTGCGTTATACTCCCCTTCGGTAAGGCAACCAGGGTTCTGATATAGGACCTTCATCCTTTCTAAAGCACTTTGCAGGCCCCGGATGTAGTCAAATTGGCGTTTGCGTTTTTGGTAATCTTCCAAAGATTCTATTACACCATCCGGGTATCTAATTGTATCTGTTTTAAGATCAAAGGTGACTGGGGGAAATGCGTCTTGAGTCATGTTTTGTAGTTGGGGTCGGGTGTTTCAGTGAAGGGTTGCGGATATCTGGGGAGAGAACAATGGTGGGGACATTAGTATGCTATGAACCCCGGTAGGATGTTTATTGGGGGTTTCGGCCCCCCATAGGGGGCCATCTGTTTGGTACGTCCGCAAACATAACCTTTTAGAAAGATCACAAAGGATGAACCAATTGGCGTGTCGCCCATGGCCACTGTTGCAATACGTCCCGTCGATACAGAATGTGCTCCTTCGATAGAAGCGTCAAGAAATGCGGCATCGTCTTCAGACATTGGCCAAATGGCCAGGAAGTCTCTTAAGGCACCATTCCAGTATATCTTGTCGGTTGCTGTTAACGGGGGCGGTGGACATATAAGGTGTTAGCAAGGCCAAGAATACCAAGTATGACGGCAACAACTGATGGGAGACCCGCAGATGTAACTCCGATGGAAATTGCGAGGCAACTTACCAGACACTGTAAGGCGAAGATTACCGCCAAGATGACCACATGGGTTTGATTCCTGTAGTTACGAATTACCAAATTGTATGTTCTAAAAGCTTTGGCCAGATGGCTAATGGGACAGTGAATGTGGCAGGTAAGGGCAAGAAGTAAAATTCCATACAAAACCATGACGAAATTCACAGGGGTTGCCAAGATCCCTAGGCTCAAGGTAATGCAAGCCACCAAACAATGAAAGGCAAAAATAATTGCCAGTTCCAGAGTGGAACGTCTTTGCCTATAGCGGCGAATGTGCCAATTTGCGTATCGAATTAGGGGGAGCATTTTAATTCAGGGATAAACTTTTGAGCATTCAGCCAACGGGTCCTTTGGGCACTGGCATTAGCCACCTTTCTTTCCCTTGGATAAGAGCCAATCATTACTAATGGCCTTGAAGGAAAACTCAGAATCATTGGACTTAAATACTAAGCCCTCACGTTTAACGTTAGGATTCATGGAAGGTCCATCAGCATAAGCCAGCAACTCATCAAGGTTGGCAAAACTATCAGTTACACACATTGTGGGGTGTAGGACAGGGGTATGAGTCAAATCAGCCCCCAGTGGAACTAAGTGCTCATTTAAAATGTCCATTCTGGCCCCTGGCTTCATGTAGGTTTGGTTGTCGATGTCGAAGATGTCGAACAGATATAGCCGTTGTCCCTTGATGCCTTCCTGGTTGCCCTGGATGCCTTCTCCAAGGGTTTCCGACTGCAAGGCAATACTGTGACCAGTCTTCTCATTGTAAGCAAGCATAGCATCGATAATGCCTTGGTCCCTAGCAGCCTTCCAGAAACTATTGCCTTCGGTTTCCTTGAGATCAAGGTTACGGCTACACACCCCAATGTCACCGTCTTTGACATAAATCGTACATGATGACCCGTCTAGCTTCAGGGTAACTTCGTAGGTTTCGCCTTTGTGATCCTCAAAGATTTCGTCCACAATACCTTGCCCCCTTGGCTGATCCGTCCTAGGAATCCAGCTAGGGAAGTTGCCTTTTGCAATGCCAGCCAAACAAGCTGGTACCGGATCCTCCCATTTCTGAATGCCGAGAATTTCGGTTACGTCATCACCCTCCTTTACAAAGCGTAGGTACCCTTTATCATCCCTAACTTGGAGGAATCCCCCATTCAGTGTCTCCGCAAATGGCAACAGTAGACCTTGTGACAGGGCTCCCCTCAGCCGGATAGTCCGCAGCTTCTCCCCTTTAACTCCATTATACTCACGGGGTTCTTTCCCATTAGAAAGGAAGGGCGCCAACTCGTGAGGAATAAATGAGTCGGGTTCCGCGTAAATTACCAAATCCCCCACTTCATATTTCCCCACAGAGTCAACTACCCACCAGCCATTCACACGGTAGGAACAGATTCTATCGGCCTCAGGGATGGGGCGAATCTCAACGATGCGCTGGACAGATGCAAGTTTGCGTTCGATGTTTGCCATGGTGACTTTTGGGGGTTTGACTCTGGGGGGTTTGACTCTGGGGGGTTTGTAGCCCGGTGTTAACTTAGAGGGTACTACGAATTGGGGACAAATTTAAGTATAGGGTTTCTCAGACTTTGCGGCATTGATTCTCTCCACTTGGGCCTTGGCGTAATGGTAACGACATACGGCTTTTCGGATAAGGTCAGCTCTAGCGATTCCCTCATCCTCAGCAAGAATTTTCACTGCCTCATAAAAGGTTCTAGATACGCGAAGATCAATCTTATAAGTTTGGGTCCCATCCTCAGAGGTTCCAATATCTGTATCAAAACATTCGCTTTGTTTCACTTCCGTAGAAGCTCCATCAAGCTCTTCCCACTGAGTCACGGCCCTTGGTTTCTGAATCCAATCAGCTGGATTGCCGTCGGTAGAAGCCGCAAAGTCGATATCCAAAGTCATGTTACTTTTGTTGACTCGGGAGACCCCATAAAGGACCACAGAGCCCAGGGGAACAGCGTAATGCTCATTGCCAACCCAGTTCCAAAATTCAACGAGATCAATTTCGATTGTTCCTTCAGATGTGAATGTGGCCATTTGTGGTTTGGTGGTTGTTGAGAGGCAAGGGGATGCTAACGAGATCAGTGTAGCACGCTTTTGGGTCGGTGACTGGAATCAGGATGTTGGTCATTGGGGGGGGTGATGGTGATGTGGGGGGATGATGCAATCATCATAGCACGTTTTCCTGGGGTTTATGCCTGGCTAGCCTTAGCAGCTTCCACAACCTGACGCAAACGAAACACTGTTGCACGGTCTGGCAAGCGCCTACTGTGCCAATCGTAATTGAGGTCGAAATTAATATCCTCCCAAGTGTAACCATAGGCGAACGGAAAATTACCAACCCAAAGCCTTAAGTCCCCTAACAGGATTGTGTAGACCACTCCACTAATACTCGGATCCAAAATAAGGCCCGTATCAGGATCATCCAGAAGTTGATTTATTTTTTGAGAGTGGGTTTTGGATGTCCTGTAGTTGCGTATGTATGTTCCAAAATGTGTCCAATAGAGAATTTTATCCCTAATACTAGATTCGATAGCAATGTCAGAGATTTTCATTGTTTATCTTTTGGTGTTTGTTTTGGTAGGGGTTCATACAGTAAACATAACGCTTTTGCAAGGCAAAAACAAGGGGGGGGAGCCGAACCTTTCTGCCCCGCAGAAAGTCGGTCAACCGTCCCCCTAAAAACTAGTTTTATTCTTTTTGAGATCGTCTTTAGTCTCAGCAGCTCCCCAGATAGAAAGATTCACAGCCAGTGTAGCTGCCACTAGGAGAAAAGAGAGTAGTATTGTCATTTGTGTCAGGTTGTTAAATTTAATGTTTGTTCCGAATAGTTGACTCACCGAACTCTCCACTTTTAAACCAGTGGGTAGTGTCTTCGAGCCACTCGCTGAATTTTTATTTTAAATTTTCAAACATGTTGGTAACTAGAAAGAGTCCATATCTATACAATCGATTAAAATTAGTTCCTCAGGCAACAACCCCTTAGCAATAACTTCCTCGTGATCAACACAGCGGTCAAAAGCTTGGGGCCTTGCCTTGTAGCAATCCCATAACAACAGATTCCTAAACCATCCACCCGGTCGCATGTCTAGTTTGGATGCGATTTCAGGCTTTATTTTCCGAATGCCTTTCGCTGAAAGACTCACGAATCACCAACAGCAAGGGTGCGCTTCAGTTTTTCCACCCATTCTGTATCGGCAGAATCTGTCAGGTTTACATCAATTTCGTAGTATCCGTCTGGACTATCGGGGTCTATGAAATGAAACCACCCTGTTTTTTCGGGAAAAATGTCCAAACTAGGTTGAAGACCCTTTAGAAACCACTCCAAGACTAGCCCACCTTCAAACTCCGGGAATAAAGATGGGTAATCGAGTCCAGGGAAATTCTCTTTGTAAAAATCAAAGAACCAGCTTTCAAACCAGCTTAATAGTTCGTGGGAAGGTGCTTTGCCCTGGCCATCTAACCACCCATCTTGCAATGAGCGGTATCTGTTGACGGATGATCTTAGTGATTCTTCAGATGCCATTGGAACGGTAGAGTATAGGGTCATTTACTAAGAAAGGCAGCCAAAACCAGGAGCAAGGCAATGAAAGAGATACCAATTAGAACAGAAATCCACAGCGGAGAAAGCACCCAAATCTAGGGCCAAGTGATGTGGCCGGTGAGTTTCAGGCCAATAAACAAAACAGTAAGCAAACCAGGGAATCCAATCCCTGAAGAAGATGATGAAGGCATTTGTGAGCGGCGGCGGGATTGTAGTGACATTTTGATTGGGTGTGGGGTAGCTAAGGGGGGGTATGGGCTCACACCTAGTATAGGAGACCCTAGGGCGAATGACCAGTGGTGAAAACCGAACATGCCACCCTGGCCAAACTCCCCCTAGCCACTTCTATTTGGGATGAACAAGGTTCGTCAAATCGGCAGGCAGTAGTTCTACCATATAGATTGAATTCCGGAGGATAAACGGATTCAGCACAATTGCATTACCTTTTTCATCCTGCAAGGTATAGGAGTTATCTTCCTTATGGCACCCATCCCCTAACTCTTCCAACTCTGTGGTTAAGACTTCGTACCTCTCCCTGGAATAAGGCTCGTGTCTTGTTGCGATGATTCCGAAATCTTTTGTAATAATTTTTACTCTCATTTTGCTTTCGGGTATGTGAATTCAGTAGTTGTCAATCTTCGTCGTTATCGTTGCCATCGTTGCCATCGTTGCCATCGGTATCATCCTCGATGTTGTCATCCCCCTCGTCACCATCATCACCACCAGTACCGTACCAGCCATTGCCGCCATCGGTATCTTCCTCGATATCGTCATCATCACTACCGGCATCATCCCCATCAGCATCCCTAAGTCTCAAAACTCTGGCTGACCTATAATTGAAGGTCTTGTTGGGGTCTCCACCTAATTTTTTCATCCTATTATACTGAGCTTCAATCTCGCCAAACTCTACCATTTTAGCCAACAAGTATAACCTCTCACAAGAGGAAATAAAAGTAGTGGCCGACCCGCAAAGATAAGTCAAACGGGCTTCTTCCATAATTTTTTCTTTATCATCGGGGTTATCATCGAACCAAACGAGCATCTTTTTATATGCGTCTTTGCTATTCTTGTGCCAGATCTTGCTAGATGTTTTTTCTTTCCCTTTCCAAGACGGCGATGGAACTTCTAGCCAATCTGGATACTCCCCGATGAAGCGACTTCGGACGATTCTGGTGATGCTTTGAGTATGCCTGGCCCCGGAAATTACCCTAATCTCTTCAATCAAGTCCTTGGCATCTTGAAATTCTTTGAATAGCTTTTTAAGACTCCTCATTGCATTAGGGTAGTTATCGCACCCCATTGCTTCAGCGAAGGCATCAAGCTTTTCTTTGTACCGGGCAAGGAGTTTAAATCTGGAATGTATTACCCTAATAGCATTAACTAGAAGCTTAGTGTCGGTTATCTTCATTAATTCGTCTTGAACTTCAAGGAGATAAGTCCTTGAGTATTTCATATTTTGTAACGTCATTTTGTTTCGTAGTAGTTTTGGTTTAAGGGCATTATACTGTTTAGATTTTACCCCTTGCTGTTGGGTTAATTGCTGTTGGGACGAATGGGATACAGGCTGACTCTCGCCTGAGTAAGATGTTCGTCATGTGTCCAAATAGTTCAATCCCTGTGCCCTTTACCCAATTGATCCTCAAGTAGACGTTTGATGGTGTCCCCATGACAACGCTTCGGGGCGCAATGACAGATTAGCTCTAGTGTTTGAACTTCAGGATTTCTAGCAATTGCAAGCAACTGCTGGAACTGGGCCAATTCTGCCCCATCTTGTAGCAATTTAGGTGGCAACCATTGCTCATAAGCATCACACACCCGGTCCCTTTCTGCTTGGCTATAGTCGGCCATTACGAAAGGGTTCCCCAAAGATGTGCTGCGATTTATTGCCGCTCTGACGGTACCTTCAGGGGGTGCTACTGATCTGCCGCCAATGCGGCTTTTATCAACTACTTTAATTTCGGCCATTTTGCTATTGGGTTAATTGCTGTTGGGACGAATAGGATACAGGCTGACTCTTACTTTGTACCACTGATGAACGTCCAATGTCCAAATGTCCCAATCAGCGTGCCCAACCCGATATAACTTACCATCAAGTGATAGAACGCTCTCTCTTGCGGGAATTGCGGGAAGTTCTAGCTGGCGGTGATCAATATAAGAATCGTTATCGTCAGCGTTTGTGAATTGAATTGAAATCATTTTGTGGTTGGTGGGGGGTAGGTTGGTGCTAGGGGGTTGGAAACCGGTGAGTCAACCCAAAGGCTCCCTAATCTCAAATCCAGCTACGCTCTAGAAAAGCATTAAACCCTTTGGGCAAGGTTCACCAGAAACTTTCTCTCTAAGGGACATATACCAGACGTAATCATTATTTCGTCCATAGAAATCCATCCAAGAATTAAATTCACCTTCACTGATTGCGAAAATTGCCCCGTCCTTATATGCCTTCATTAAGGCCCACCCATACCACAATCTGACGACCCCAAAAAGTCTAAGATCAGGGTGTGCGTTCCTTAAGAAGGCTTTTATGGCGGTTTTCAAGTCAATGCTTTTAACTTGGGGCTTTATATTGTATAAGTCAAAGTCCCCACCATTGCTTAAAGTTGAATCATCAAACTGGTCCTTGAGGCTGAGGTATTGCTCTAATTGTGCCAGGGAAAGAAATTTCCCTTGGCTGAGTGCAAAAACGGCCCCCGACTCAAAGGATTCTTTTAGGGCCCATTTCCCCCAAAGATAATAAGGAACCTCCCCGATTCTTTTATCACAGCGAGTTTGCATGGCTTCCATAAACTCCCTTGAAGCCCGGTTAAGCCCCTAGGATTGGATATTGGTGATTTTATCAGAGAGTTGGGGGTTCATTGCCGGAATTTACTTAACTAAATGAAAAGGTTATCAATCACAGATAGCCAAGAAAAGCGTTCGAGAAAGGAACACCAGTGTGGTCACTGGCCAGATTGCAGCGAGCAAAGAAGCACTGGTTTTTCCATAACCTTTAGCGAGGAGGGCTGAGTAGGCCCCCGTATAAATGCTGCTGTATGTAATAAAGATCAGAAAGGCCATTGGAGGGGTTATTGTCACGGTAGTGAGCAGAGTTTGAAGGTTTAGGGAATTTAGCGGGGGACGTGTTCCCTTTTATCAAGTTCTGCCTTGAGGTTGTCTCTTAAGAATATGAGGTCCCTAACCTGTGAAGCTTGGTACAGGGGGTTAGGCCAGTAAATTCCTAGTTCATTCAATACTTGCTTGGGTATTTTTGTAGTATCAGGGTAACCCTCCAGGTCCTTTTTGTAGACTTCATAGGCATTCCAATCCCAATCATGCAGCACGCTGAGCTAGCCACTAACCATTCGAAATACCTTAAGCAGCCTGGGTGTGGGTAGCTTCAAGAGGTAGTCTAGATTGTTGTTGTTTGGGTTCATTGTTTCGTTGGGCACATGGGTCAGAAATCGGGGGGATTAACCCGAAGTCATCAACCCAGAGAAATCAATTCGGGGCCATCCTACCGGATCCCAAGCAGTTTGTCAAGTTGTTGGGGACGCAGATCTGCTAGCCACTGCTGGAAGGTGGGGTACTTGCCGGAGCGTATTGCGAAGCAGGCTGCCGATACCGAGGGGGCATCTTTGAGAATTGCAATGGCGAATTCCTTTTGCGGCAAATTGCCATATTTAAAAATCATTAATTCACAGAGGCACTGCATCGCAGGGATAGCAGAGTCTAGATGAATCGAAAACTTGTCTCTATATTCCGGGAAGTGCAATAGAAACTCATCCAAGTCGTCGTTGAGGAACAATTCCGAAAAGTCAGGCTCGCCATTACCGCGAACGCGATGGAGTTGGCAGTAGACAGAAGACTTGATTTTTGCTCGGCCCCCCCCATCATACAGGACAAACCCTTCGTGATCAGCCCCGCGATTCTCAACTACAGACATTAAAGCCTCAAGACTTCCAAAGTCGTAGGACTCGATCGCCTTAAACCCTGAGGATTCGCAGAAGGAATCTAGATCAAGCTCTTGGAAATCGTTAGAACGGTCACGAACAGCCAACAACGGCAACTGGGGATCTGCATAATCCACAACGATGCGGTTATCGCGGTGGCACAGCTCAAAGATGTAGCAGAGATTGGAGTCTAACATATCGCGAGAATAACCAACCTGGCCGAAGACCAACCAGAACAACTCAGCGAACGAACGACCCGTGGAACCTACCTCAGATGCGGCTGCTACAGTTCCGGAAGTTGAGACAACCCAGTCTCCGTTGTAGTTGAACAACCCAGTCAAGGATCCATCATATTTTTCAAAAACCTTGGTACGAGACCAATCTAACTGATGGCAATGGCCCTCACCAATGTTAAAGAATCTATCGAACGCATATGCAACCAAGCGATAGTACGGCGAGTGATCCCCATCGTTATCGACACGCTCGACCACAGCACCACGGCAGGCACAAACCAGTGGATTTGATTTGGATGCTAAAATCGTCCCATATTTCAAATTAAAAAGGTTCGGATACCTTTCATCGCGAGTAACACGAATGTCATACTCAGCCAGGGCGTCCAGAGCATCGTACCGATCATTCAACCAGTCAATCAAGTAGTGGCGCAAGTTTTCCATGGTTGTAGTATAGGTGGTTTTTACTGGCCGGGTGATGCGGCTTACCGAATGATGGTCAGTCGTTGGGAACCAGTTTGCCGTACTCGTCATGTTGACACCTCCATAAGTCAACTGCCCACTCAACACTCAATCGGGTGGAAAACTTATTAAAGGCTTCGACGGCTTTAGAAGTGGTGGAAAGAGGGTAGGTCATGGGCTCGGTACAGTTCGCCTTACAGGGTAAGAACGCCAATTGGTTGCGAGAGTGGCCTTCTTTTCACCATTAACCATCAAATCCAGAGTCGTAGTGCCCTCATCGTCCCATGGACCGTCATACTCACGGCCGATAGCTAAAGTGGCTCGATGCTTATAGAGCACTTGCCCTAGGTCTTTTTTGAATTCGTCTAGGTTGAATCTTTCACCCGGTTTGTACACATCGGCCTTAACTTTACCTTCCTTAATAAGTTGATCCCAGTCGAGGCAATTGTAGTTTACTTTTTGGGAAGAAAAGTATTTCTCCTGGAATCCAGACTCTTTGTACTTTTCCCTCCAAGTTGATTCCAAGTTAGTGAGACGACGCTTACTACGGATTCTCCTTAGAGTGTAACAATAAGAAGAGGGGTCAGCAGAATTTGCCGCGTTCGGGTGCATCCAAATGTCTGTGACTATATACAGACCGGGCTCTACAGGTTGCTGCCGAAAGTGAAGGTAAGGGACTTGGGTCTCGTACTTCCAACCGTCCTTTGTTTTCACGCCTACAGCCGGTACTTGGACGCTGTCCCCTAGTTTCAATAGGATAGCTTGTGTTACAGCTTCAGGAAGCGGTTCCATGGTTTTCGGGGAAGCGTCGTTCATGACCCCATGGTACCGTGGACGCGAGGCAAAGCCAAGCGGGGAAACCGAACCGGCTGAGCCGTTTTACCGAACTCATTTCCAAGAAATGATTGTCGTACAATTGTAATCATAAACTTTTACTTCAAAACCTTTATCTCGTAATACTCTAACAACCGCTTCCCCAATGGGGGTCCAGTCATGGAAATGGTTATTATTATGCAGATAAATTTCAAACTCCCCTTCTCTAATTGCCCGGTCGATGTCGGACATAATTAGTGTGAACAATGGGGAATTTTCAATTGTTTTTCGTCTTGCTTCAGATGCGTTCATTTTGTTATAGGTTGATTGAGTGAGGGTGAATTGAATGGCCATCATAACACAAATTGCCCTACCCACGAAGAACAGTGTGCCAGTTGACCAAGTGTCCACAGAAAAGTCAGTCTTGTGGCTGTTTTGCCATGTTCAGTTGTGCAATATGAAGAAGTTTTTCCTTCCTTGCTTTTGCTTGAGGTAGATAACAAAAGAAATATTCATTTTGCCACCTCCGAATTTATGCAAGGGCGATGAGTTTGCAACATCGGTATCATAAGCGATACCGCGATAGACTGCTTTAGACATTTTCTATTGGGGGGGAGATTGTGGGTTCCGTTCCTTCGGGCAGAGATTGCGTTTCACGTCGTCCTACTTGCGTCCATTATGTGTAAATAGCGGGTGAACGATGGTAGTTTGGGTTCTTGCCATTTTATGTGGCATATAATTACCTATCTATTTTGAATCAGGTTCACTCAATACCCCCCCATTACCCAAACTCCTTCTTAAGTTGCTCATAAGCCATCCTGCGATTCTCTTTCCACCCATTTTCTTTGTCGATGCGGGCGTTATATTCGGAGTCGGTTTCAAGGCGGGTTTTAGTTACCCTGACGATATAATAATCTCGATTATAGCCATCTTCTTCCTTTTCCAGTTCAATTCTTTCCCACCCTTCTGATTGGAGGTTCCGGAGATCTTCGATAAAAACGGAAATGTCATAGGAGTCATTTCCCCCCATAACGGTTCTAAAGTCATTAACTTGTTTACGATCAGTCATTTTTTATTGAAGGGGGGAGGGGTCAATTACGGGGCAGATGCTCACGACGAGCTAGTTGATTTCAAGAATATGCCAAATCTGGAAGTTTGTCTACAACATTTAATCACCCTCAAAAACAAATGGAACCACTGGCATTTCATAATTCCAATTGAACTTTTCTACAAGTTTGGTCATGAAATACTCAGCATCTAAAGTTTTTTTTACTGAAAGTAACACCACAAGAGGTAATTTTATACTCAATTATGTCTTTATCTCTCTCCAAAAGACTGCAAAAAGATTCTAAATCGTCCATACTTGTGCATACTACTTGGGGTAGTGCATCATAACAAACTACACCAACTCGGTATTCGACTGTAAAAACTTTAAATGTCATTGCTGCTATGATTGTTTACATTGGTAATATAGCACCTTTTGTGGTGGAGGCAAGGGTAAAAACCGCCCTATAAAAGTCATAGGAACTGCCGGTAAACTACCGGTAAACTACCGGTAAACTACCAGAAAGGCAACCGGAAAGGTCTCTCGAAAACTTGACGTATTAAGGGAGATGGACCTGTTCGGACCATTCCAGGAGAAAAAGCCTTAAGGGGCCTCCAGGAAGATAGTGTAAGCAACCCTGACGAAAAAGCTTCATCAGAATAAGTCAACTGAGATAGGTCGTCCCGGATTAGCGTAACCCAACTTGCCTCATTCTCGTTTTCTACCCGGACATTGCGCCCGAGATTCCACCAATTTTGGAGTGTCATTTTTCGCTCAGCGAAAACAGGGATCAAAGCCCAGAAGTTCGTCTAGGTTGTCGTGGGGAAACTGTTGGGTCATTTACTTCGGGAAGAGCGAGGTTGTTGCTTTAACACACATACTATACTTCCTTCGCCCCGCAAAAACAAGGGTCTAAACCGTCGGTTTAGGTTCGGTAAACCGCCCGTTTAGTTTTGGTAATCAGCTAAAATAGAAACCATTGCTTTTAAACTTTACTTTGCCACCTTTCAAGGTCACAACCCACTCTTTCTTTGTACAAGTTAGGTATTTACCATCGAATTTTATTCGCTTGATGGCAGTCAGGAAGATGGTGTGGCCAGGGTTCCTGAGAAAGAGACTCTTGGCATAAGAACGGGCTCGTTTCGAAGTGTCGAAAGTTTTGCTTTCATCGAGTTCTTCACCGAGTTGTTCATAAAGTTGCAAATCATCTACACTCCACCGCCCGCGTGATAGTATGTCCTTATATTTAATACGCACTCTGCGTTTTAACATAATTACCCAGAACTCGTGCCCTATTTTATTAATTTCCTTCAAATTTCCTCCGTTCTTTGATTAAAAATACTTGAAGTTTTTTTACTTTGTCTATATTGCTCTCTGCAAATGAATGTTTATCCATTGCAGAACGATAAAAAGAGCAAACAAGACAAAGAGTTTCTATCTGTTCTTTTGTAAAGGTAATTGTCGTATTAGTCATTTTAAATCCTTTGTGTTTGATTTCCGTTCTTAGTGTAAAGAAATTCATAGTTCCTCGTCAATTATCTTATCAGAAAAGTTTAGTGAACGCCAAAACCAATATCCATCCCATGACTCAGAAATAGTAGCTGGTAGTTTTTCATAAAGATGTGGAAACATAAAACATTTCCAATAAAAGTAAGAATACGACCAAGTCAGTCTAGATTTCCAAAGTATTTTAAGTCCAGTCACAGTTTTTCAAGTTCTCTAGTAAGGTCCAAAATCTCATCAACATAAATTACACTCTCTCCAGAACCATACACCCTGGCGTAAAACTCGTCCGTGTTAGAATCAGGGGGAGTGAAGAAGAGTATTGGTCGATAAGTTTATTGAGTACATGAATTAAGACTTTCGGTTGTTGCAAATCCTTCCCCACATCCATATGGGAATAGAGAAATTGTTGTGCTTGTTTGGTTTTGGTGTTATACATTTTCCTGTAGATTAATTTTATGGAAGGTTGAGTCAAAGAGTATATCCTCAGACAGCTCCTTCGGTGAAGCGTACTCCAGAAAAACTAGGTAGCTATCTGTGGTGAAATCCTCGGACGGTATAATCTGATTATAAGAGCAAACCTTTTTACGGGCTCGCATAAGTAGGATTTCATGCTTAGTTTCTTCATGCAACCAGAAATCATCCATATTGACATCAAGAGTCATATAAGCCCCAGGGATTTTTCCTAAGAGTACGTTCGGAATCAGGGTCGAGGTTCTTTTGGTTTTCGAGCAAGTTTAGTACCAGTGCCTCAACCACTTCACTACCTAATCCTGGGGTGGTTCCATGTTCTATGACCCTTTCTTGGGCCATCAATTCGCAATCTTCCAGCAGACCATCATCACTAAGAAAATCATCAAAGTTTCCACCCGTATGGCGGGTCATGGTTGCATCCTCCGAGCGTTCCCCGAGTGCCCTACGTGGGGTTTTTCTTTTTCTTTCAGCTCCATAAGCTTGTCTTTTAAGTCCACTAAATCAAGCTCAGCAATGCGTAGTTCCCTTTGTTGTTCGTCAAGGTGCTCCCATTGCGAGGAAAGACATTCTTCAAGGCATAAGCTAGGGCGATGCGAGCCGTTAAGCGTGCCCCAAGGGCCGTTCCCCATTGCAATACCCATCATGCTACTGAAAAAATAGGATCCTTCATGGAAGGCTCTTGAAATTACAGCAGCACGCACCAAATAATGCCACTGATGAAACCAAGGCAACTCACGATTTAGATTGGTCTCTAATTGTAATAAATCATTAAAAAGCAACTGAAGTCCCTGTTCCTCGCTGATGGTTTGACCCCATGCAATGTTTTCACTGGTGTGGCGATAGCCTATGGATAATAGTTCTTTCGAATAATGCCAGCGACCCCTACCCAACTCATCGCGCAATGGATAATATGCGCTTGGCCGAAAGGTGTTAAACCTAGTAATGATGTTTACCGCTGGGCCTAGTCGTTTTGACACGCCTTTTCCCAGGATTGGGTAGCTCATAGCTGCACCATCCAAAATGGCGCGAACCATTTCACCCTTGAACAGGATGGGCCTTTCTTTTGTTGGGATTGGGGTTGTCATGGCTGATTGGTTGGTTGGTTGGTCGTATTTGGCGTTATACAGATCTAATTATCGCAGATGAAATCTGCCCACCTCCAAATATCAAAGCTTCACATACTGGCATGGTTCGGTATTCAGTTATGAATCCTTTTGACGTGTACCTTTTGACGTATTCACGCATCCAGCTCATGGCTTCTTCTTGGGAGTTGAAGGGCCCAAAATTCCTATAAAAGCGTTTAGGTGACCCGACGAAGGATGAAACTATGTATTGGTGAGAATGCTCCGGGTAGCTATCATTTTCTGAGACCCATTGAAGGTAGTCATTTCTTTCTGTACGGTGGTCAATGTGCGTCATCATTTTTGTTGTTTGTACTCGCAGCATCCAGCAAAGACTCTACCCGAATCAATCGATTAGAAATGGCAACTAAAATGTCCGTCAAACCCTCAATCTCCTCATGAATGTCTTGATGGTGGAATCGTAATGGCCTTTGAATTAGCTTGTTGAATTTGGATTTTTTCATCTTGGCGTAATGATGAGGGTCGTAGTGTTTAAGCGTAAATGTATTCGCGCCATTCCGCAACTTCAGCCATGCTGATAGTCACTGTGATTTTATTGAATGGGGCTTTAGGGTTCCCTGCCAAGGTGGTCCCACGGCTATTTACCCTCGACTCCATCATCCCCACCTGAAAACTATCCCAAGTGAATGGCAATGGCGCAACATTCGTAGTTTCCTTAGCAAATACCTTCTTCAAGGCCATAGCCCATTCTTCTGGGGTACGATTATCCTTGCAATTGTTGCATTCCAGGCAGCTAGTAACTAGGTTTTGCCAAGTATCTTGGCCACCTCGGGACTTTGGAATTACGTGGTCGATCGTAAGATTAGGACCTGAATACCCGCAATATTGGCAAACATGCCTATCTCGCTTCAGGATCAAGGAACGGGAGGGTTTCCCGGCAAAGAGTTTAGATTGGGGGACTTTGACATAGTGCTTTAGGCGGATAGTACGCTTGGACACAACGTGCGCTTTATTTTTCAGCACCAAAATAGTCGCCCTCTTCCAACTCAACATCGTCAAAGGTTGATATGTAGCATTGAGTAATAAAATAGTCGAACCAACTTTGACAGGGATTTCTTTAGGCATTCTGTACCATTTTCATACTCATAGCTTAGTCCGGTAGCAATTAATTGCATTATACATGGGGACCCTTAACTTCCCCGGTGTCAAGGTCTACCAACCGTGTAAAATCATTGGCTTCCATTTGGGCAAATGGATTGAACCGAATTTCCCTACGGTTACCAACCTCATCAATGCTGAAATGCCTATAGTATTCAACAAAATCTTCATATTCCACCTCAGGCTTATACCCAAACATTGAGCCATTGCGCCCAGTAATTACGAATTTGCAATTTGCGTAACGAAAGTTGAATGCGTCTGGGATTTCCATTTGGTTGTTGGTTGTTGGTTGTTGGTTGTTGGTTGTTGGTTGTTGGTTGTTGGTTGTTGGTAGGTGTCTAAATAGCAATGAGTCAAACCGGTAGCAATCTATTGGCGGCCACTCCCGAGGTTCCTAAGGTTCTTCAAAGCCATGGCGGCCAATGGCAAGACCATAACCCCCACAAGCAAGAAATTGACGACCGGGTCTGGCAAGTTGATGGGGTCGTTGATTGTTGAGGGTTGGATTGTTGTAGGTTGGATTTGGGTGGGTTGGATTTGGGTGGTTTGTTGGGTGACCATGGGGGTTGCTTGGGGTTGTTTGGTGATTGCTAGAGGGGGAAAGTTGCCCAGTTATGGACCCACTCTAGCCTGATGCCTTGTCAATGTCAACCCCCCCCCGAATCTCGCCAAAATTTGGGCCAAAATGGCGGGATAGGTCCCCCAGTCAAGAGAGCAACCGACTCCTGATATTAGCCAGACTGTTTACATCTTCGCCATATACGTGACCGTCCAGGAAAACCGTTTTTAATTCCCCTCGTCCTTCCTGCTCATGGGTTTGCTGCTCATGGAGGACAAAGTCATCTCCTTCTTTTTCAACGCGGAGTAAACCCTTGGCCGATTTTTTCGTTCCAGAGTCAGTGATTGGGTCCTTAAAAATTTCTACACCTAGACCATCAACTTGACCCCAAGTGGATTTGAAAGCCATGCCAAAAGTATCGCGAGTGTGATATTGATAGGAATAAGATCCTACACCAAGAACAACGTTGCTGCTGGCCCACTTGTTACGGCTCATATTTTCCAAGATGGAGATAGCCCGTTGTAAGGTAATGGAATCACCGTAAATCAGACCAACCCTTGGATTAATTTCCCTGAAGCCACTTTCATTGACAGTGCCGCCAAACTCATCCCAAAGCAATTGCAGAGATCCCTTATGGGCAGGGCTGCTAGGTTCGGCATCAGGGTTACCGCAAAGGATATGTTCAGGGTTACCGCTATCACCCCTAAGTACAACCTTAGCAAGACCCAGAGCGTCCGGTTGACGGCTTAAGATAACGTCCTTAAGTTGAACAGCGATTTTAGTCAAGACATTCCAGTAATCCCAAGTGTCACTAACAATGCTGACGATACCACTGGGGTACCTGTCTTGAATAAGGCGCCGGTAAGTTTCCAACTCATTATCTTTACCGCCAATGCACATTACACTGTGTTCAGTAGCAGGGACACCACCCGCGATAAACTCAGAGCCAACATCATAGTAGTCTTCCAGGAAGTCGATCGAGGGGATATTATCCGAACCTGTAAACGAGAAAAGATGGCCAATACCGTGGGCAGCCCCATCATGAATTCCACCAACACCCCTCAACGAAAAGTCGTGCGCCTGGAAATTAACAAAGCTAGGGTCAGCCCCCGTCAATGCAGCATAACGATCTAGCAAACGACGAAACTCGTAAGCAACAGTAGCGATATTGACTGTTTTCCAAATTTCTGACGAAAGGGCAGTTTCCACGTAGTTAGTCAACCAGTAGAATTCGTGAATAGTATTCTGGATCGTCAAAAATGGCACTCTCAAATTGACTCGGCTTCCCTCAGGCAAAGCTTTAACCCTAAGGGGCATATAGCCGAGGTCATGTAAATCAGCCAGGTGATCTACTCCAACCGCCCCTGGGCCGAGGGCCGAATCCATTCGCCTACGGTACTTTTCAAGTACTTGATCCTTTGGTTTATTGAAAAAGGAGCCATTCCACAAGTCTTGAAGATACCATTTAAGGGTGCCTTGAATCCCTGCCACTACGATTTTATGATCAAAATCAGGTAGCATCTTAGCCAGACGGTCGGACCTGGCGGTTTGATTGGTGTATACGATTTCGGTTTTGTCTGGGTATTGGTAGATATGGCCGGTCTTGTAGAAGTCTGTTGCGTGGGGGGCGAAAAGTTTCATTGTTTGTTGGGGGTTTGGTTGCGTTTGGTTGCTTTTGGGGGGGGGTGCGAAGCGCTTAGTTAACCCTGAGACAAGTCAAGTTGGCGGGTAGTTCCCGATAAAAGTCTCGATTCGGTAACATGTTTGCCACATAAAAGTGATCGATAAGGCCATCAAAAACCTCAAAGCCCTTCGAGAAGATTCCATGAGTGACATACAAGTCGATGCGGGATGGCTCGTATTTTTTCAGAACCTTGGCAAGTTCAATAAAGGTCCGACCACCATCGCAAATATCGTCAACAATAAGAAGGTTCTTCCCTTTGTAATCGCCGTCTTGGATTTCCGTTCGCAGGATTTCCCCATTTTCAGGGTTACGGACCTTAGTGGCATACTTGACTTCAGAAGACCCTGTGGACTTGGCAGCTACTTCCGCCCGTGGCACTGCGCCTTTATCAGGGGCAATGATTACGGTGGTGGGATCCCACTCCATGCCTGAAGGTATCAATTCAAAGATACTCAAAAGGGAATCAACCTGATCGTTAACAAAATTGGTAAATTCCCCAAAGATGCCCTCAGCTACGGGGCTATGAACATCCCATGTTACCAAGCAGTCGCCCTTTCCCAAATACGGCCTGAGGGAATTAGCAAACACAGACAAGGAAAAAGCTTCACCTTCAGCACAAACTCTATCCTGGCGGCTATAGGGCAAGTAAGGGATAAAAAGTTCCAATCCCCAAGGCTTATTGAGGCCACTTCTTACCCTTTTAATTGCATCCAAAATAAGCAGAAGTTTCACCCATTCTTCGCCTTTGCCGTTGATGTCAGCAGTAACGAAGATTTCGGAGTGTTCAGACAGACTATCAAGGTTAACTCCGTCTAAGATTCTAACTTGATGCTCTCCAGCCGAGAAAGTGAAGGTTGAGTAATTGATCTCTGCAGGGAGTTTCCCCTCGATTAGATCCCTCGTTAGACTGGTTGCAGTTATGCTGATTGTCATTTTGTTAGTGGGTTTGGTTTGTGGATTTGGTTTGTGGGGTTGGTACTTAGTTGTAATGGTGTCTCAACTGAAGTAACTATAGCGTTTTGCCTGCAGAAACAAGGGTGGAAGCCGAAGGATTCGGTTCGGTTATCCACCCCCCCTTAGACTATGGTTTCTATTGGTTTGAAAGATAGGTGAAAAGAAGGGGGGCACCCCCCCAGCCGCAATCAGAACTTGAATCCGATGCCGACAGTGCCAACTGGGGCGTAAGCCGTTCCAGCAACACCGTTTTCCTGAGTCGGGAATTTCAGATCGGCGAAACCAACTAGGTACGATGTAAAAGCACGCTCCACACCGGCAACGAATACAAACTGAGAACCTTGGCCGATGCTAGTTTGGTAATTAGCTTGACCATCGTTAGTCAATGCCCATTGGCCACCCGCACCGAGATAAAGGTTTGTGCTGCTAACGCGGATACCGCCAATGGTACGCCCAGCCAGGGAAACGTCTACGGTCCCCAGAACGCCGATAGCAGAACCAATTTGGCTATCAGGGCCCGCAGCGAAGTTTACATAGGGGCGAGCTGAGATGGTAGTACCGTAGACTTCAGCCACTGGGAAACGGCCCTGAAGGGTACCACCAGCGATAGTACGATTGTTGCTATAGGTGTCGCTGCTAACGCCTTGGCGATTCAGGTTGATACCTGCACCAACATAACTGCCGACTCCATAGGCCCAATTTGTCAGAGCAGTATCCGTAAACCGGGGTGCGGCGAGCGCAGGAGTGGTAAAGGAAGCGATGGCTACTGATGCAGCAATAAAGCGAAATTTCATTTTAGTTTCTGAGTGTTTTGTCTGTACAGATCCGGGTTACAAATCCCGGAATGTGATTGTAAGGGTGCGACCCTTGTGCTGATGGCATTTGCTCTCCCAGAGCAACAATCACCTTGCTATTGGGCCGATTATTGGGGGATTTACCATGGGGGATTATACCATAGTTTCTCATATAGAGCCAAACTCATAGGTCGTTGTGTATGAGGCATGAAAAACTTCCCCCTTCGGATAGACTTTTTGGACTTCCTGGACGACCCATTTCCTTGTATCTTCGTTGGCTGAGGGGGCATTTAAACTGTTTTTCAGGTGAAAAAGTCTTTTAGTTACAACTTCTAGGATTTTTTTAGCTTTCCCGACGAGGCGCACGTCCGTGGATACCCCGTGAGTCATACTCTGGATATACATTTGGGGATACAAGGTCTAGAAAATCCAATGCGCCTTGAAAAGTGTCCATTGCTACACCAAGTGGCTGATAGGGGTATAGCGTGTTATATGCCATGCAATAGTTTCGCAATATGGGAAAAAACAAAGTTTGCCCGTCTTTTTTAGTGATTTCCAAGATTTTACGAGTAACTGGCATGAAGTGGGGATTTTGTTTCCAGGCTTTAGACTCCGCTCGCTGAATCATGAAGGGGCTTGTAGGAGAAAGTGTTGTAACACAACGGGAGCTATCCCCCAGGTTATAGACCTTATATGAAGCTTCGGACTTACTCACTATGTTAATGTATATGTGGCTTCTATCGTAAAAATCGAAACGGCTGAATTCGGAATTTCCCCTTTTCCGTAGGATCTCTTTTTGTAATTCGAAAGCTTCTGAGGAACAACATTCTGGAAACTTTCTAATAAAAGACAAAATTGCGTCTACCAACTCAAAGTCATCCCTGCAAGGATGGAAATTTGTCTTAACCTCGGAAATGAACTTTTCTAGTAAACTCTTTTCACGGAAAGCTACATACATATTTGGTTCATAATAGCCCATATCCGGCTTCCCCACCTTAAACATCTGGGCTTTTGGGGAGTAATTTTCAGTGAAAAATCCTAGATCAACCGGGTCAAAATTTTGCCATCTAGTTCCAGGAGGAGGGCACGGCCCCTGATGATAAAAGGGGAAATAAACCTCTCCCCCCCAGAAATCTGTAATTGTCAGATACTTGAAAAGAGTTTCTATTTTGAGTTGGGACATTGTAGTTTAGGTTGTTGAACTTATTTACCGGAGTCATAGGTGCAAAGTGCGGTGTGATTCCCGAGTTCATAACCCTCAGTCCAACTTCCCCCGGACCGAACACAGTCACTCATTCTGTACGGACTTTTACCGGAGAGTACCCCGGCAACAATTGATGCAAGGATCCCAAAAATAGTCACACAAATTAAAAGCTCAATCCGGGTCAAGCCGTTTGGGGTCCGAAATTTGAATCGTGTCATTTTTAAGAAGTAAAGGAAAGAAGGGTGAGTACCAGCAAGGCATCACCCATGGCAATCAGAGACGAGAAATGCAAACGTTAGCCACGCCACTGACCCCCAGGCGTTGAGCAGCTCCGTGAGCAAGGTCAATGATACGACCCCCGATGTAGGGTCCCCTGTCTGAAATCCTAACATCAGCAACAAGGCCATTGTCACGATTTACGACCCTGACCCAACTTCCAAAGGGGAGTGAAGGATGCGCTGCTGTCATTGTGTTAGGGCGCAATCTTTCACCACTAGCAGTTAAGTTTCCATATAAGCCTGGACCATACCAACTAGCTTGGCCACACTGCTTGGCTTGAGTTGGTGCCCCGGAAAGAAGTCCGGCAGCGAGAAAGAAAGAGGCTAATTTGAAACGCATGGAAACATCCATCAGCTTGCCTCCCGACGAAGGTTTGCTAGGTTATCTTCATAGAAGCGGCGAAGATCATCATAGCGCTTGACCGGCTGACCGTAATAGCTGTTGCCGCTATAGGTTGGTAACGATGCCCATTCCGGAGCAAGCTTTGCAATTAGCATAGGAGTAATCTTTCCGGAGTCCGCAAGACGCAAAGCATTACGCCTTTCGACAAGGTACAAGGCTGCTTGGTCTTGACTTCCGGGGCCAAAGTCCGAAAGGTTAAGTTTCTTGGAGGCTTCATCCCAGGTCCCTGGCAAGAACTGATAGGCCCCAGCAGCTGCACTTGTATAGCGAGGCGAGTATTGGATTTGGTTTGGATGTTTTTTTAATGAGGGTACCATGCGCCCCCCAAACAGAATCCGGTAGCCATCTCGGCTATTTTCAGTCCAGGTTCCTTCGGCGAAGCGAATGGTATTTAAAAGGGCTCTGCGTTCTGGCGTAAGCTCATAGGCAGGGGCCGGTAAAAACTTTGTAGGATCACAGCCTGTGCAAGTGGAGTCGAGTCCTAGTGGTAGATCTGGGGAGAGACCCATGATTGCGACTTTCTGAGGTACAGGGTATTCCAGTCTGTTAAACTCAGTAAGTCCGTTCAGCGGGGTTGCAGCAGTTCCAACCAGGGAAACAGCCACAAGTGTAGTGAGGTTGAGCATTTAATTAGTTAGATACAACATCCGATTAGGATAAGGAGAAGTTCCCCGTCTCAGGGGCGAATCCCTCGGCACATTTTGTTTAAGGGCACATTATTAGGCCCCGATTCCCACTTTGCGATTTGCAAAGAACCCCCTCATAAAGGGCGACGTTTTAGGTTCCGTCATGGGTCGTTTCTATTATAGCAACCTAGATCAGAAAGTCAATGGGTGGATGGGTGTGCGGGTAGGTGGATGGGTGATGACGATCCTTACAGGAAGTCGGATCCAGGTGTATTACCAAAGTCTAAACAATATTCTCTAAACATCTCCTTGACCAATTGCCAATTTTCCCCGCTGGCATCTAACCCGAGTTTCTCAGTGGCTTGGGGAACGTTCCATTTTGCCCCGTATAATTTTCCCATCGCAATTTCATAGTCTCCCTTTGAAAAAGTCATTACTTGTTGCCAGGATTTTTATTGTTATTTTTCCGTTTATTATTATTTAACAAATTATTTATCATCTTAGTGAGAATCTTATTGACAGGCTCTGGGACCTGGTAAACGGGGATCTTCGCTGCCGGAGCCTTGGCTGCAGGGGCTTTCGTTTCGGGTTTTGTCACCGGGGACTTTGCTGCTGGTGACTTTGCTGCTGGTGACTTACGTTGGGCCAATATCTGATTAGCAACTTTGGTGATCGCTGGATTTAAAGCCCAAGGAATATCAACCATGCAAACATGATAACCTGGGATGCAAGAAGCCCCGCAAGATTTCCCTCTTTTGCATTTCTTTCTTTTTAGTTTGGGTAAATTGAGACCACCTAACCTAGCTATTTGACCACGTTTAGCGGCATTAATTTGGCCCTCAGTTCTTTTCTCAATTAAATGCATCTGGGGTGGATCGCTTGGTCTTATTTTACCCCGTTGCCCTTCTTTTATTATCCTACTAATTACCCTTAAGTGTCCTATGAATCCCCTCAAACCATCCTACCTTATGGGGATCCCCACACTTCCACAACGGTAAATGAGATAACAAATATCGTTTTTCCTCATTAACCAGACAAGCTATTGCGCTAGGGTCATAACCTTCATAGTCGGGGTCATAGAACTTAACTACCAGTATAGAGTGGTACTCTAATGATAAGAGTAAATCTATCAGGTGCCATCTCCCCTCAACTGTTAGCCAAACGAAAGAGGGATGCTCGCCCTCAGGAACTCCCCGTAAACGGCAATACTCCAGCTGAGCATGGGCTGACTGGATAGCTTGTTGGTGTGTAGGAAGATCTCGGCGGGAGATAGCGTAGAAATACATTTGTTGTCGATTTTGTAGTGAATTATTTCGGTGGCCTCCCACGGAAAGAAATCTTAGCATCAAACCCCTTCTGTGTCAACCGATCCTTGTCTGAAATGTCAACTGGTGGCAAACTGTCGGGGTTATCTCTGAGGGATGTCAAAAACATAGCAATCTCCTGGTACATTTGTTCAGCAGTGAACAAGGATGCAAACCCAAGTTCCCCCAAGTTTGGTACCGTTCGATTTAGGGTTATGTGGGATGGTTCCCTAAGGTGCTTGTAGTGGGGGTCTTCCAGAATGAAAACAGGAATTTGTAACTTTTTGGATACTTCCACACAGGCTGAGTTTGGTACTCCAATTAGGTCTTTGATGTCTGGTTCTTTGTACCAATTTCCAGGAGATCTGCTGTAGACTAGGTCCAGGGATGGGTGAGCCTCGGTAATTAGTTTATATTTGGGGAGACACACTCCAGGTTCTTCAGTCACCAATAGGTACAACTTGCCACATACCGAGCACCATTTGTATGCCCAGGGGAAAGGGTCTGAGATTCTATTCCAGTATCTGTCGGCTTTTGGCGACGGTTTGGGTGGAATTTCCCCTTTCGCACCAATGGAAAAATAACCACAACTGTATTCGTCCTTACTCTCTAAATCTCTACGAACATAAGTGTTAGCCGGGTCTCCACCTTCTTGGCTATATAGGTATTCTACATAGTCATAGTAGTCTTTGAATTTTGAAAGGATTTTCATTGTTTTTGATGGCAGGTTTTTTTTGTAAACCGGGACAATTTAATTATTGATGTACTTTTTGTTTAAGGGTCCATCTTAATGTGATGCCAAAATAGTGAATTTCTCCAGATTATCATAGGTCTGGCTTCTAACCCATTGCACCCTAGACTCTTCAATCCACCAATCTGTGGGCGGGTTAGTACCGTGGTTAAATTCTGTGACCAACCAGCTTTCCCTATCGTAAGCCCATGGAACATTTGAAAGCTCTGCTTTCCTGGCAATGTAAGTTCGACCGTCAGGCCCCTCAAGTAGTAGGTGCGTCACTTTTATTCAGTCCCAGTCCCCATCAAAACGTCTGCTAACCCTCTCCGCAGTTTGGGCAGCGTCTTCAATTTGGTTTCTTAAACTGATTATAATTTTGGCAATGTTCGTGTAAATAACTTCTTCATGATAACTAAGACCCCCAAAACCGCTATCGTATTCAATTCCTAAACCGTTAAAAATTTCCCTGAGAACCTGGCGGGTATTCCACTTATCCCGGAACTTGTAGTAATCTTCTCTATTTTGGAAATCACAGAACCCCAGACCGTCATAATTGGGGGGACCGTGCTCTGATAGGATTTTCTTAAGTTTTTTCTTACCGGTAGCAGTCAATAATTTAGGGTCGATTTCCATGCTGGTTGGGGGGTGTTGGTAACGGTGGATTGATAACAAAAGGTGATGTTGCAGGAGGGGTTGGGTCCGGGCATCGCCTACGGCGCCCGTCCCTGGTCGGGGGCTTACGCCCCCTCCCGAAATTTTTGGGTCGTACTTCTATTGTAGCGCGTTTACTGGGGGAGAAAAGGCGGTTAACCCCCCCCCCATCCCGGCAAGCTGCCTGGGGTTCACCCATTTAGCATATATGGCTAGGCAGGTTCACCCTTGGGAGACCATCCGCCGCCTATTCCGAGTCGAGGGGACTTCGATATAAGTCAAATGTTCTTTGGCTCTTGTCACTTGGACATAACATAAGTTATTCTCTTGAATGATTTCCCAATCCTTTTTCGCCCACTTACTTGGACTATAAGCATTCATACCTAGCGCATAAACGTGGCCCCATTCTTTACCTTTAGAGCGATGCACTGTGGATAGGGTCAAAATGGACTGGCCCTTTGACGAATCACTATCTCCAAACAACCCTTTAATTTTATCGATCAATACACTGATCGGATCATCGAGTTTGCATTGTTCCATCAAAACCCTTAAGGTTTCTGCTTGGTCTTCAATATCATCGCATTTTGTATAATCCTCGTCGTCCCTGGCTTTGGCCATGGCTTTTATGTACCAGTTGGCTACTTTGGACTCTAGTTCGGACACCTCATCACAATCCCAGCGGTTTATTAACTTAATTAGCCCGTCTCCAATAGCCCGTCCCTCTACCTTGCATGGAATTCCCTTCTTGATGAGCTTAAAAGCCAACTCTACCAGGGGCTTCGTTACTCTGCACAAGATAGCATCGGTTGAATTAAGGTTGGGGCTCTTCAATAAATCTTCCAACTTTAGGGAATCCACAATGCCGTCAGGCGCACCATCAAATGCTTTAATGTGGGGCACCCACCTTTGGGCTTCCTTGACAATGAGCTTTGGACAACGGAAAGTTGTTGTCAGCGGGAGATTGATGGTGTTGAATTCTTTAGCAATCAAATCCATTGCATTATGGTCTGCCCCAGTATACGCATTGATCGACTGATGGCTATCTCCAACAGCAATTAGACGCCCATTGGGAGCAAGCATCATCTTAATGAGCTTACGTCTTACAGGGTTAGTATCCTGTGCTTCATCTAGGAGGACCCAGTCGTATTGCTTAGATTTTAACCCCAAAAGAACCGGTCCATATACCATGTCATCGAAGTCAATTATTTTCGGGATAGCCCTATTACTTTCTTTTAAGACAGCACGAGCTTCTTTGATTCCGTCACTTAGTGATGCATACTTAGGGAGAGCCAAATCCAGGGAAAAGTGATCAACCATACGGCCCCAAGCCAGGTTATCATCAATATTTGAAAAAATACCGATCCCAATTTGTTTGGCTTTTGATGCAGCATTTATGGCAAACGTGCGTAGATAAGGGTTTTTAACGACAGAGTCTGCATTTTTTTTGAGTTTTTTGTACCCGTCTAGCTCTACCCTTGGGTAAGAAGAGCGTAAAATTTTATACCCGAAACTATGAACGGTGCCAATATTGAGACGATCTCCGATTTGCATTGGGCTAGATCTTACTTCAAGTTCTTTGACAATGGCTTTATTATAGGCGCAAAAACCTACATCGCCCTTAGTTCGAGGGAGAACCCCAAGTAAAACCTTAGTTTTTCCTGACCCTGCCACAGCTTCAACAAGTGCAGATCCTTCACCTTTGACGGCCCATTCTGCTACTGCATACTGCTCAGGGGATGGGGTTGGCCCTTTGGTTGTGGTTGAATCGTCAGTAGGTTGGGGTATTAGCATCTTGGTTGCGGTTTGGTTGCGGTTTGGTGGTTGGTTGGTAATTGGTTTATTGCTGGGTGTGTCAAATTAACTTATGGCGATATGGCAATGTCCCAATGGGGATCCCCTGAAAGGTCAACCCATGCGCAGTATTTGCCGTTAACTGAAACGAAGAATACTTTAGTGCCTTTCCGCTGTTCGATGTTGATATTAGGGTTTCCGCCCATTGAATTTATCAAGCGGTTCCTGGCTTTGTTTGAGATGGGAATTGCTCGGGCCATTTTTTCGACTTTGGTACTTACTTCTATTATAGTACATGCTCGGGGCAAAGTCAATGCGTCCCGGGGGTTAATCACCCTTAGTTAAAACTAGGCTCTAGTAGTAGTGCCAGCATTTCCTGAATGGTTTTGTAGACTAGGTCTTCGGGTGAGAAGGAAAACTTTTGAGTTGCTTTGCTATCAATCCATTCGCGGATGCCAGTTCCAAACTCAGTTGACCTAGCATACCAATCGCAGACCATCTCAGCAACGTAAACTTTCGGCATGTCATGGATGCTACCCCAGTATTCTGGGTGATGAGGGTTCACGGACTGGTGATGCTTAATGACTTCAGAAAGTAAAGGGTCTGAATGAAAAAGGTGAGCAAACTCAATGCCTTTGAATTTGGAATTGTCGTGGATTTGGCCATTGGCGATTAAATTGCGACCAAGCTCAATTTCACCACGCTTCATTAGTTTGAGCCCTAGCTTATAGCAGCCCCTTTGAACATTCTGAATGTGGTTAAAAACAAGTTCGATTTTGTCGATGGATTCAGTTTCGATTGTCATTTGGGGGGTGCCTGGCTTTCATCCATACGTTATTACCCTGCTTTACCGGGTTCTAGCAATGGTAGTGATAGAATTTCTCTATGGTATCACCACACAAAGAGTTGATTAATCCATCATCAACCGTGTTTGGTAAAACGCACTCATTTTTCATTACGTGGTCGACTTCGTCAAATAACTGGTTCACAGTGGAAGTCAATTCATCATAGGAGATTCTACCGTACTTAATATCAAGAAGGAACTCTGCGTCACCGACCAATGTTCTATCTACGTATAACTTACCGGTTCGCATCCCTTCAATAGCCATTTTCATAAGCCTCACGCAATGGCTGGCATTTTTACCATCATACCCACAAGCCCGTTCAATTTCAGATCGCTTGACATTTCTATTCGTCAACCAATCTTGATAGTTGCTCCATCTTTTCATGTCTGCCCGGTATTGCTGACTGGAGTGAAGTAAGGCCATGTACTCATCACTTGCCCTTGTGATTTTCTGTGTCTCGTCAAAGCATTGCGTTGGTAGGACACTCTGTTTTAGAATACCTTTCCAATTAATCTGGCCATTGAGGATGTCGTAAAGCTCAGTGGAGGCCTGGTAATATTCAATTCTATCTTTAATCAACAGATACAAATACTCAATAAACGACTCGATCTGCGACGGTGTTAAGCCCGGTGAAGGAACTCCGTAGTCTTCCCACTCTGGTTTCCTTGTTGGTGGATCCCGCAGCCATTTACGGTGAGTTTCCATCTTTTTGATTTGAGACTTTGCATACTGGACAAATGTACCAGAGATTCTTTTGGAGATTAGTTTTGTTCGGTTGTTGATTAGGGATTGCCCAAGGTAATCAAGGTAGATATAGCTATCGGGGGTTTGCCAAAGCATCTCCAGGATGTTGGGGTTTTGCGATCGTAACAGGCTGAGATACCTGCGAATACCGTACACTACGGAGTCTGAATTGTCTAATTCAGGAAATCTTGTTCTAAAAGTTGGTTCCCCGGTATGCTCCCACCCCTTGTCCTTTTGTTCAAATGTTTCTAATGTAGTGTAAAATCTCCGTGGTGCAACACAGATACCTTTAAAGTCAAGGTCTGACATTTCGGTGTTTAAACCATAGGCGTGACTACCTGATTTACAAAACAGGATCATACCATTTTCGATTTCTTTTCGTGTAATTGTCACTTTTTTGTGTAATTGTTTTTAGGGGTTGCTACCCCCCTGAATGAGGAACATAACAGTAAAACAACTAGTCATAAACCATCTGAAAAGTTCTGTGGAGTGTCCCATTTTCAACGCTTGTGAGTATGTCCCTAGAAGAAAGCAACCCGCGCCGTAATCTCAAGGTACTAGGCATAGGGTCAATTTGATTTATTTAAGGGCAAAATGTAAATTATCGGGTCCACTCCCTCAAGTCAACAATTTCATACCAATCGCATTCACTGGCCCCGTACTTTCCGCCTTTAACCTTGTAAGTAGTGCGGGTAGACTTAATTTCACCCTTGTTTTTCCCCTTAGTGTAGTAATCATGTGAAACTACAAACTCTACTTGTTCTAAAGCTTCTTCGTATGTTGAGAAACAACCAATCCAGTCTCCAGTATTACATGACGGGTAATAATAGTCTCCAGCAATCAGCAAATAGGGCCTATTCATAGTAACACCAGATCTCCAGGGCAGCAAGATTGTGATGTAACCCCTTCCCAGCCCAGCCTCGACACTGCTTTGTCAAACTTCACAAATACGTTTTTGCCATTATTGGATGATACGGTGCCATGTTCAACGTCCGGGTGGTTGATTTCCCCGTGGGCGTGCCCCGGAATATAAGCCACTTTGACTCCGGGTGTTGCAAGTTTGATGTCAATCATTGGTTTTAGTGTTATTTAATTTGATTTCTAATGATAGGACTCTTAGGGTCATCTCCTCTGCCCTGGTAGCCATCTCCTCAGCTCTGAGGGCCATGCGTTCAGCTTTGTGAGCCATTTCCTCAGCCTTGAGTGCCATTTCCTCAGCTTTGAGCAACACTTCTTCGGCATTAAGAGCCGGGGTACGTTTGTTTATGGGCGGCAATGGTTGCTTCATCCACAATGGCAGATATGCTGGGCTCCTCATGGGTTTAAAGGTAAATTACAATTAGTTTGAACCCAGGACAAATCGAGCAAATCGCTTCACAACGATGTTTTCTCCGACAGTAGCGGCAAAGTTTTTGACATAGGTTTCGATGGACATTGTGCTGTCCTTAATGTAAGGTTGATCCATCAGGGATAGCTCCTTGAAGCGCTTGGTTACCCTGCCTTCTACGATTTTACCACGAATTGCTTCTGGCTTTTTGGCAAGGTCTTCTTTGCCCATTTCGATTCGAGTCTCGTCCAATAGGATAGACTCAGGAATGTCGGATATTGAGACGTAACTAACGGACGGGCAAGCTGCGATTTGCATGGCCAGACTTCTAACAAAATCCTGAAAAGCATCTGACTTTGCCACAAAATCAGTTTCGCAATTGACTTCGATGAGCACACCAATGTTGCCACCCGTATGGATATAGCTAGAGATGGTCCCTTCTTTGGCAGCCCTGCCAATTTTACCATCAGCCAAGGTGATACCTTTTTGGCGTAGCCAGGTGATTGCCCCGGCTTCGTCGCCCTGGGAGTTAATTAGTGCTTCCTTACAAAGCATCATGCCTGCCCCGGTCTTTTCTCGTAGAGCTTTAATTTGTGGGATTGTGGGTGGGAAGTAAGTCATTTTGATTTTAGGTATTTGGTTAGGGGGGGTAACGGGTTTAGCTTTTATATCGGTTGGCATCAGTATTCAATGCCCTAATCGTCTTCGCCTTCGTAGTCATCATCACCGTAGTCACCATCTTCGTCGTCTTCGTCAACGTCCTCAATATAATCAAAGGGACAATACCCAGAAGATAAATCGTGATCCTCAAAAAGCTTTACAAACGCGGGATCGTCGGATACCATTGTGATTTCGCCTTCGGTTATGACACCGGAAATTTCACTGTGCTTCCCAAGGACTTCGCCAAAGTAAACTTCTTTTTGGCTGTTAATCAGTCGCTTTACTTCTTCAGGGTCAGCTACGAAGATTCCTTCGAGGCTACCCATCCGGCCGTGGTCTTGGTAGAACTTGTAGATGGCTTTTTTCATTTGTTGTGATCCGGTATTGTTTAGAGTTATCGGAATTAAACTAGATTGGTATAACTCTGACAGCAGACTGTAGCGTAAGGGGCATGTATTCATACAGGTGGCGGGACAAATTAAGGCTTGAGTTCTCTACTCCAGCTTCTTTCCAGACATTTCCGTCCCAATAGGCCCATACACAAAAAGTTCCCAAGGAACCAGAAGTATCACCCCAAATGTACCCTTTAGCCCAAATAGGGCGGCCATCTTTCGGGGCCAGTTCAATTTTAAGGAAGCAAGCAGGACGCTCCTCCGATGTTGTTTCGTGACTTAAGGTGGTGTGTTGTTCGTCTTTCATGTATTTAGTTTAGCGTTTCTGCAGCGCAGAAACAAGGGTGGAGACCGAACCGGGCGGGAGGGTTAACCGTCGTTTTATAAAAGTCGGACTAGGCAAACTTCGGTAGGTTTCGGAAGTAGGTGATTAAGTCCATTTCCTTGAACAGGGTTCGTTTAATACTCCGGCTAGTCTTTGCGTAGGTGCCTTCGACGGCGTCAATATACATGGTAAAGGTGCCATCATCCCCCATATAAAACTTGGACCACCCCCCGTGTGTAAATAGTCTCCGAAGGTTGAGTTGTTCAATAGCGAGATTGTCGAAGGATAGATGAGTCTTCCCAGGGAAAGATGGTATAATTCGATACCATTCGGTTAGCAACTGGTCTGTTTTGTGACTATGGTGTTGAATTCCTCGGCCGAACGTTTTATAGCCTAGTACCAAAGTTTTGCTGTTTTTCAGATTGCTAAGGGCTGACACGACTTTCGGTGAATGAACCCCTGCGATTACGTGAAACACGGTGAGTGGGTTATTCCCTAAGAATTGCTCAAGCAGAGATAAGTTTGTACCGGTGACAGAAACTCCGATTCCTTTCACTAAGTCTTTTCTGCTTAGGTAATCTAAAAGAAACTCATAGGGCTTTAAGTGTCTTTCATTTACAGTTAGATTTGATACTAATCCCCTGTAACGTACTTCGGTTAAAAACGGAATAAGTTCAGGATGGGAAAGTGGGTTTCCGCCGCCTATAGCTAGCTCTACACCTGCAGGTAAGGAGTCTAATGAAGAAAGCAAACGGTCCAGGTTCCCGTGCTCACCTTTAAGTGTGGAATTCTCGTGACAGTAAGGACACGCCAGATCACAAAAGTCTGTTACTTTAATGTCAATGCTTTCCGGGTGTCTGGCCCATGGAGGGTTGTCATCAAGAGTTTCTCGAATCTTCGTTCCGTTCGACCATAAAGTAACTTTGCAGTTGCCGTTTTCGTAAGTATGAAGGATTGACTCAGTAGTTGTCATTGTCTGTGTGAAGGACACTGCCAGGGTTGAAGATAAATTGTCGCAAGAGTTCGGGGTCGTCGAATAAGTAATCTAATTGGCCCCCGTCTACGGACTGGTGGTCTATATATGAAGTCTCGCAGTCACCTTCCCAGGTGGTGTTAAAGTCGTATACGACGTTAGAGCAACCTGTTTGCTCTTGTATCACTGAATCTAGAACTTCCTGGTACCTATCACTTTTCTCTCCTGCCCAAGATGAAACATAGATGGCCGCATAGTTGGCCTTGGAGTAGGCATCAGTGTAGTCTTCGATTTCCCAACCAAATTCACCTCCAGCGAGTACAACGTTCCCATCTTCATTCAAGGGTAAAGTGTCCAGTAAATCTCTAGAGTCACATGAGGATACGCTCAGTGAGTGGGTGCTTGAACTATTGGTTTCAAATACAGATTGTCGAATTTGTGTTGTCATTTTGATTTGATTGATGCTGTTGGTAATTAGTTGAGAAAGGGCTAGATGCTAGGATCATGATAAAAGATGGGTATTCCCCGATCTCTCGCAAAGGAAATTTCATCTTGAACTCCAGGAGATTCCTGCCATCCTGGAAGTTGCAAGACACTGAGCTGGTCAGACTTACTGAGGGCAGTCAGGCAGTAGTTTCTCCAAAACCTGTAATCAGAAGGCAGTTCAACACCACGGTCAAAGCAAAAGTGCATGAGCAACGGTGAGAAGGCCACCAGTCCTTTCGAGGCAAGGTCGGCAAGTTCATAGGTGACAGCATCCATGCGGGTTTGTGTGACTGCAGGATTGCTATCACTGTATGGTGCAGCGAGATAGATTAAAGGCATTGTTTTCAATAAAAAATCAGGCAGGGGTTTCAATTTGAACTTTAGTTGATGGCACCCCAATGCCAGGTCGAGGCTTAGGCAATCTCCTGACTGGCATCGATGCGAAAATCCAGTAGGCATTCGAAATCCAAGCGTGCTCTTCGTCGTCATCAAATAAGATAGAGTCACCTTGGTGCATGTCGATGAATTTCCCCTGAAAGAATTGGCCGTCCCTGTGGTGAAATTGGGGTATATCAAATCTATCAAAGTAATCAGCATCATCGCCAGGGATAAAACTACCCAAAAACGTCAGAATGTTAAGCCCATTTATGTTGTCGTGCGTCCCCACAGATCCTCGGCCAAAAAGTAGTTGACCACCCCCGGTGGAGAACATCCGTGACGGACTAGATTCAACAATTTTGTACTGATGACGCAAGGTGTTTAATCTGGACAAAGTATCTTCAAAACTTGCAATAACCCAGTCAGGTGGGATGCACGTATTGACATTTCCGAAGTCCCATTTTTCTGGTGGGGTCTTGATAGCATCCACTAAGGATTTTAAGTGTATTGAGGTAATGGGGGTTCTACCTGGAATTTCAATTGCTGTTTTCATTTGCTTTTTTGGTGTTTAACTTTCAGGCACATCATAAGTGATTCCCAGGAGTTCGCAAAGCTCACGAGCAAAGTCAATTTCACCTACCTGGTGACCATCTCCAAACGCATCATCATAGCTACCTGCATCTATCGGGGAATATTCGCCTTCGTCGGGCGATCGGTCTAAAGCGTGTCGCTGGGATGCTGTGAATTTAATTCTAGCGACTAAGCTGCTAATGACTAAGCCGTCAATTTTATCGCTGAAGGCCAGAAGTTCAGGTGAGATTTCCATTGGGCTGGTTAATTGTTTGGCGAGTTCAGGGCGGGGTGGTAGGTCTTGGCTATGGCTATAGTTTAGCACGTTGGGGCCGGAAAGTCAACGGGGCTTTGACCCGCACTAACCTTGCTATAAATGGTCAAAAAAGTCCCAAAGCACTCCATAAATTAAACACAATAAGATACCAAGTCCCGCAGCGACTAAGGCTATTAGGAAAACTGGAAGGTTATTAATTGCCAAAGTCCCCATGCCTGCTAAGGAAAGGAAGGTAAATAAGTGGTTTCTTACACCCTTTCTTTCGTCTTTCAGAATTTCTGGGAGTTCAATGCGTTTCCACCATTTATCGTGGTTCTGACACCATTGACTTTTAAGGACCAGCTCTTTGCCCCGCCAGCCCCATCGAGAAGTGGTCGCAATTTGGCAACAATAAAGGTGGTCGCAGTGGATATGATGGTGTTGTTCCATATCTCTTAAGATTAGATCTTCTTTATAGAATGGGGTAGTCATTCCTGCAGCTTGCCCCGGTTGGAACATGGCTTGAGGTTGAGAGTTGGTTTCAGTCATGGGTGTAGCGTAGCATGTCGGGCTCGAAAAGTCAACGGGGGTCGCACCCTGGTGGCACTATGGTGGGAGTCCATGTAAATAGTTTCCATTGCCGGGTTTTCGTACACGGGGGCAATGCGTGTGGTGTCATGACTATTGTAGCTTGTTTGCTTTCGGGTGTGGGTGCGGATTCCCGTACAAAAAGGTTCGGTAATTACACCATCGGGAGCCGAAATCAATCAGACTGCATTGTTTGCGATGGAGGGGTCATCGCAGGTAATAGCAAGGCGCCCAGTAACCGGGGCTTGACCCAGATCGAGTCGGAATCCATATCCAGCGAGGCAGTTGGATTGGCGTTGACGCTGCTGTGGGTTGATAGGTGTATTGGCTGCTCATGGCTATGCCCCCTCGGCATGGGGCAGCGGGATAGCGTGGGCGGTAATGAACCGCGCCTGAGCATTGTTCCATCGGCATACTGCGCGATGACCCGTAGAGCAATACTTAGTTGAATGATTACAGTTGAAACATATAATTTTCCAGGTATCGCGAAAATCCCAGTCCTCCTGAAGCCTGCCCGGAGTGTTGCACTTAGCGCAATTAGCTATTGCCGGGGTGTGTACTTTCTGCTTCACGCTTCCACCTCCCCGGCCTGGGGCGTCAGGGTAGAGAGATTACTTACATGCTCGTTCCATGCAGCTCGCAGATAATTTTTGTATACCTGGTAAGGGATACCCCTTTTACAGCACGCTTCCATTACACTCTCCGCTTGTACGCCAGGGTCCCATTTGTGCTGACAGCGACATTTAGCAAAGTTACCATTATCAAAGACCCAAGTACGTGGAAACTCTCTGCAATTAGGGCATAGATCCCACCCGGCTGTGGATTTAAGAGGTTCGTATTCGCCACAGCTGTCTCCCCACCTGTAGGTTTCAGTCATTGCCTGTGCGGTAGAGGTTGAATGTCGGTCAGTCATTTGGTTGGTTTTCATTGCTTATAGGAACGGAGCTATCCATCCAAACTTTATTGAGAAGAAACCAAAGATCAACGAGATGACTTGAACATCTTTATCAATCGGACTTTGCAGCTTGCGCAATCTAAACCACACTGGCTTATTGTTATCCATCCAGCAGTCTGAAAGATCAACTCGAAGCAGCGTCCGCTTTGTCTCATGCTCGATAAGATTTATCACGCCTTCACCTCCCCGGCTTTAGGAATGGTAACAAGGCCAGTAGGAGCAAGCCCACGGGCCATGTTGCCTATGGTTTGCAATACGGAAAGATCCAATTCTTCCTGGGACCCATTATTGTCAAAATAAATATCAGCATCACTTGCTACAAGCTCCATTGAATCTGCGCTTTCCGGTGGCAGGCGCTTTGAGGCGTCAACCCAGATAACGTGATCAAACAACCCAGCCTCGCGGCTGGCGTTAAATTCATCCCGTTTTCGCATTCCAACATACACATCATATCCACGGCTCAACATTGTCTTGGCCGTTCTCGCCTTGTCGGGAGTATTGTATTTGGAAATTAGGTCAGCCCATGTTTTCCTATGATTTACCCGATCGGCAAACATATCATCAAAGGTTTTGTAGCGCTGGCGGCCCCATGTGGGCCAAATAAATTCTTCTCCGACAAAAAGTGAAGAAGAGGAAAACGAGAGGCCCATTTTGCCGCAGATTTTTTCGGCGACGGTATCTTTGCCGTGGCGGGCGTGGCCGATGATTAGGAGCTTGGGTTTAGTCATTTTGGATAGGTAGTGTGGTAGCTCAAGGCTGGACCTCCCCGGAGCTAGGAGATGTGACGGAATTGGGGAGCCTTAATGCCCAGTGCCCGTCCTGTCGCTGCGACCATTCTCCAACTCTGACGCTGCGTCCGTCATCAGTTTCAACGTCAATGAACACGCAATCATTACCCGGACCGGGGGGACCAGTGAAAATTATGTTTAGTGGTTGCTTCTGCTGGAGGAGAGTGGCGGCGCGGCGAAATTGCTCCGCCGTCGTATTGGCCAGTTCGTAAAAATGGTCCCCACGATCCGCATCAAGTTCCAATGCAGCCACCAACTCCTCCACTTCCGCCGAGAGAACCTCTGGCGCTGGCAAGGTGGCGGGATGTCCCCAGCGGGCGAGAACGGCGCGGGCAATCTCTAGGATTGCTACTACAACAGTGTCAAAATCAGACGAGTCAACAAACATTAGAAGCTCGTTGTCCACGCACAGTTCTCGAATGTCATCAATACTCGGCCCCTTCTCCACCGGCACCACTGCTAGGGCAGGCGCGGGCTGGGCCAGGGCGGACTTGAGCCGTTGCCTAATGTCCTGCCAAGCATCAAAAGCAGCATTATCCCGGTCATAAAGGTTTAAGCCAGAAAAGTTATAGCAACCTTCCCCATGGTGGAATGCCAAAACTTCGGCACACAGCTCACGAAAAGTGTCAGTCATTTTTCAAATCCTTGGTTGTGATAGCGGAGAGCTGCCGAAGCAGGGTGGCGGCGCGGAAAACCCTGATGCCCAAGTCGCGGGTATCGATTGACGCGTTGGCATAGCCGGACTGGATCAGCCACGTGCCGTGATCCTGGAGGTAGGCCACCACCTCCCCCACCTCTGGCGCTGGCGGGGCGGCGGGGCGGCCATTGCGATCAGCGGCTATAGCGCGGTCTTGTGCCCATGCCAACTGCTCAGACGAGTCCAGGGATTCCCACTGGTTATACTCATCGGCCTGAGCATCCTGCTCGGTCCGCAGCTCATGCTCTGAATAGAGGCCGGGCGGAATCTGCTCTGACGTGGTTGCAAGGGCAATGCGGCGGGGGTCGAAGTTGGATGCTGGCGGCGCTGGCAGGGCGGCGGGCGGCACCAGCCACTCTAGGTTGCACTGCTCGCATCCGGCGATAAATGCCTCCAGCGATTCGGCCCAAACGTGGCCGATCCCGCGTGTTCCAACCTGCACAAGCTCGGGGGACCATTCGGGTGAATGAACGGTTCTGGCTATGTCTCGGCAAGTGTCGGGCTTGCCATGGTCCATGTCAACAATGCAGACGATTGCTGCAGTATGGGCCAGTTCCCAAAGCTGGCGATAATCGCGTGATGTTGGGTAGTTGGCAGTTGGGACGATCATGGTGCCTCCGTGGTGGTAGTGGACATGTCAATGTGGCCGGGGTTGGTGTTCATGGTTGTGAATGCGGTGGTAAATTGGTTGATGCCTATGGTTGCAAATCCTCGTAAATTCAAAGATCAATGGCTTCGCCTGCTGTCAAGGGTTCAGTACAGGCGTGGCATGGTGGTCCAAATGGGCAGTAACAGCCTCCCCTCAGCCTAAGTAATTCCCCTCGTAAATAATCGTCATTAAATACTGTCTCCCCCAGCTCGTCAAGCTCTGCATCGGTGATTTGATAGGGAGTCATGGTTCCTCCTTGATCGGTACGCATAGCCAGTAACGGCTCTCTTCATTGATGCGGTGGCTAGGCCTTTCTGGGTCAGGTTCCCAGGTAGTACGAGCCTCCATCAATGGAAAGTCAGCGCCGGGAAAGCCATAGCTAGTAAACATATCGCCTTCAAATGATGCTGTGCCAAATGGCACAAGCTCAGGGTGCCGGGCGCGAATCGCTGCGAAGACTCTGAGGCTGGTCTCGATTGTTCTGTAGTCTTTCATTTGTCTTTTGCGGTGGTTTGCAGTGACCGGGTGTTCATCGGCCTGCCTCGTCTCGGAGACCATTTGCGGCACGGTTATACCCCTTAAGATCGAGCCACATCGCCACCTCGCGAATCATGGCGCGGGTTGCTTCTTCGTCGCTAATTGCCATGCCTTTCCACATGGCGTGCAGGGCCCTCCCCACCAACCCTTCGACAGGAAAGACCGGTGAAGCAGGTTGGGTGACAACATCAGATTGCTTCCATCGATTGATTTCGGCCCACTCTTGGTCTGTGTATTCGCTCTCGCCATTCGCAGGGGGCGCGGCTATCGGGGCGGACTGGGCAGGCTGAGCGGCCGGGGGCCATTCCGAAGTGCAGATCCCGTGCCGCTGCATCACTGGGCGGATAGTCACCAGGGTTTCTGCGCATCGCTGTTCGGCCCACTTAAATGTGTTGGGAGCGGTGTTGGTTTCCTCCCCCTCGGCAATGTCCGATAGGGCACACTCCGCTTGAATTAGCGCATCGCTGAGCGCGGACTTGGTCAGGGCACCCCGCTCTTCCCCCGGATACGGATCGCAAACCTCCAACCGTGCGCATGTCACTGCAGTCTGCTCCAGAACATTGCCCCAGGGAATACCGGCGTTTTCCGTAATCGACATTAATACCAGCAAAACATCAGCAGCTTCACTGAGCGGATCGCCATGCTTGCCCCGGAGGGCTTCGATCAACTCGGAAGCTTCCAGGTGAAGATACACGCCCCGGCTAGACCAACTAAGGTCCCACCCTCGCTTTTTACACATGGACAGCACTCGGGCTGGCAGTGCGTTTGGGGGCTGAGTGGCGGCCTTTGGCGAGGCCAGGGCGTCAGCAAGCTCAGAAATTCTGGCATCTTGCTTCGAGATGAATTCAGAGGCACGGAGAAGTAGGCCAGGGGAAACCTCGTGGCACTGACCAAAGTGGTCTAAACTGTTGGCCGTCACCCATAGAGAAGACACGAGATCTATTAGCTCCTTTTCATCTAATGGGTTCGTTTGGTTCGCAGTGTTGTCAATCTCCCTTAGCAAGGCAGTTCGATACTGCCCCATTGATTGAAAACTCATAGCGAAACCATCGTCAGCGATTAGGCTTCGAATGTCGTTTGTCATGTTTGATTTAGGGGTTACAAGGTTCGTCAGAAAAGGTTTAATGCCATTGCTTGGCCCCAACACAGGATTAAAGTCTGGAGAGCAATTACAATGTTAAGTTTATTACCAGTGGGGACCTGGAAGTAAATTTCAAAGTCCGGGGAGTGTTTAGTGATCATTCACCCCAAAGCTCATCGTAGGTTTGCTTGATGGTGTCCGTCTTGTTAAGTGGGTGGTCGTCGTTCCATTCGCCAATTTCTTTTGATTGAATGGACATTACCCTTGAGTTGAGGTACCCTGTGTTCCCGATGAAATACACAATATCATCTTCAGGCATGTCCTCAAAACCCAATACTAAAACTTCAACTTTGTATGCTTTCATTGTCCCCCGGTTGCTTCGAAACACCCTTGATCGTAACCTTCGTCGTACATTTCTTGGGCAAATTTTAGAAGTCCATGGAGGAGCTTAGACTTTTCGACGAATGGCGATGGTTCAATTCTTACTAGGTCACCCATGCCACCTATAGCTGACCCCTTTCTAATGAAGTCAAAGTGTTGTCTAGCGATCTCAAAAATTTGTTCGTCAGTCATTTGGTTTCTGGGTTATAATCAGGGAGTGGCATCCAGTGCGTTGGGGCGAAGTCCCAGGGCCACCTCGCTAATTCACCACTGTGCTTGCGCCAAACACAACAAGGGTCTGTCGTATAATGATAAGTGTTTCCAATGGTAACATCCATAGCAATCACGACAAACCATGAGTAAGGTTTACGTTCTTTTGGAGCAGTACTAATTGGGAGCCATCCCCCAGTTTCGGGACCCCTGTCATAACTCAACGTTCCCTCAGCAACCATAAGATCAATGTTAGTCCATATGGACTCTTGGAATGGGCATTCTACCACCCAATTACCAAGAGAACTGAGAAGTCCAAAAGGGGCATCTAGCGTTCGCTCAATAAGCCGCAGCCTGGAACCAACTTGGTAGGCATAGCCAGCTTTTGTCGTAAAGGGCTTTTCAACCACAAGGACATCGCCAGCTTGAGGCAGCGTTTCAGGACGAGGGAATTCGGATGAACCATTGGCGTCCACCACCGAAATGGTGTAGGTTGGTTTGGGCATTAGGTTGAGCGTTGGGTAGATGTGTTCCATGGGGCCATCGTACCTTGGGCGAGGAGCCAGGTAAAGGCCGGTTAACCGCCCTACCCGTCAAACTCTGAAAGTTCGTTCTTAATGGCTTCCTTCCCAAGCAATCTCCTTTCTTTTTTATGCAAGACCTTACCATAAGAGCAAAGTTTGCATCGTGGGTTTCCGCAATCGATCGGGTCTTTGCTATAGACCTTGCCAAAGGTGATGCAATCAGGGTTAATGCCATTGTCTAAACTACCAAGCAACCTTAACCATTTATTCCTCAAACGTTCCGCATGGTGGCGTCTTCGGGCTGACTTTGCCACTTTGGTTTAAGGGTTATAAGGTTCTAGACAATCGATTGAGCTATCGGAGTTATGGTAGAAGAAGTCCCACTAGTCCTGACCCAACCAAAGAGCCACCAATAAGGCAAAAAAAAATGTGCCAGGGAAAGATCCTGGAATTGCGAATCCAATAACGATTAAAATGGTTCCGACAGTGAGTAGAATGTACGGTTTGGGCATTGGGTTTTGTAGAGGGGTGATCCGATGCCATTATAGGGCGGGCCCCCTTAGTCACCAAGATCGGTTTTCCACACCTATGATTTAAATTCCGGAGTCAAAATACCGAATGTCGGACTCGAACCGACACGCCTTGCGGCAATCGCTTTTGAGGCGATCATGACTACCAATTCCATCAATTCGGCATGTTGCTTTGAAGAGCAAATAGGAGCAGGGGGGGTCGAAGTGCCATTAATGTGTCCCCAGCATAGCACCATCTAAGTAAAAGTCAGGGTTTTTGGGATTAGTCCCCCGGGTTCAATCCAAGGGTCAAACCCCAACCAATCACCCAATACTCAAATAAGCCCTATCTTCTACAATTTCCAAGCCATCCCCACCAAAGGTAAACGCAGTTTGGACACCCCTATGATTTGAAAACGGGCTAGAGATTGTCACCGTTAGGGAATTAGGGTTATCTAACTCCCCATAGGAAACTCTGCCCAGGGTCAACCAGTTTGATTGGAATCTATTGATGATAGACTCTTTTGAAAGTCGTGGGTATTGGGATTGCATTTGTTTGCTAAGGCTGCCCCCTAAATCAGGCAGTGAGTACACATGGAGTAGATTTACCCAACTTGCTGAAATTGGCTGTTGTCACTAGTTTTACTGATTGACTGCCGGACATCTTGGCACCCGATTGGGCACCAGCCAGCAATTTCATTTGCTTTAAGGTAGTCAACATTTCGGTAGCTTCCGTGGCACCATCACGATTGGCGATAGCAAGTTTGGAATGGTTTTTGCGGGCAATGTTATAGTCACCTCCATATTGCGCCCACCAAGCATCTTGCTGTTCGAGGTCCCAATCATAGGAGAACACAGGCACATCAGAGACGGCGTGCTGATTGGTGCGGATTTGATTTTTGCGATTGCGTTGGCCTTGGCTGATTTGGCTGTAGGCTTGCTGCCAGTCGGCAATGGCTTGAAGGTAGGTTTCTTTGGTAGTGAAAGCGGTGAATGTGATAAAATCAGTAGGAGTTGTCATTGTTTTTGTTGTGTGTGTTTTGGTGTGGGCTATCGATTAGACTAGTGTTTATTTGAGGAGGGTGTCCGGCAGAGGAACACCATGCTTATTGACGTACTCTAGGATGGCTTCGGAAAATTTCTTACTGGAATAAGTGATGAAAGGATTGAGATCATCATCATCATCTTCCCATACCCAGACTCCATTTTCATAGTAAATATCCATCACCTGGTGGGTGTCTTCCTGGCCATTGAACCTTGTTTCGCTTACAGTGGCTTGGTCGGTCTCGATATTGTAAATTTTTACGGTTTCCCCTAATACCTCAAAGAGATATGAGATGTGGGGGGTGTAGGGCTGAGGCAGGGTCATTGTTGTTTGTTAGGGGTGTAATGCGATAGTACTAAACGTTGGTACAATGCAGGGTTAAGACAAGATTAAGACGGTACTAATTTCAACACCACGCGCTATCATGACAAAACTCAGCTTGGATTTGCTTGTAGGTGCAGCGTTTATTGTCCGCAGGACTAACCCATGGCAACCCTTCAGGAAGCTCCGTACACTCGGAAAGAAGTTTGACTTCAACGTCTTTGGTCTTAATGTCAGGAATCATCTTGGTTTTAATGTCAGGAATTGCTCTTTGGACAAGCTTTTTTTTAAAGCCATGATGGCGGAAAGGGTGTTTCGAACTTCAGTCGGGGTTCTGCACCACCCTAAAGCATTGGGAACTTGTTTGCGGCGGGAGCATAACTCTTCGGCCCAAAATCTAAACAGTTCGGCATCTTTGTCATCGTTGGGGGCATCCATATTTAGTCTTTGTGTCCTGAATCTGCATTCCGCTCAAAACCCGAAGCAATAGATCTGATATAACTTTGAGTATCTTCAGTCACACCGAAATTACTGATGTCTGTATAGATACCTGCCGCCCAGCGTGCAATCAATTCGGCTTCCAGTTCCGGGGTGTGGCGTGAACGGGTACGCAAGTACCAAACATCATGGGCACAATTCACGGAAACACCAAGTTCGGTTGCTAGGTCTCTCATGTATTGCTCCATCTCATCGTAGTATTCGTTGAGAACGTCCTCGTAAGATGCGGTGGAAGTTTCGTTGGAGATTTGCTCAGGTGTCATTTTGCGGAGGGGTGTTGATTGATTAGCTGAAGGTATTGTATTGGTTTTGGCCTAAAGGGTCAAGGTTCGGGAACCCCGCCCTCACATTTGTCGCTTGAACTTCCCTTCGGCACAGATCCCGGTTTTGATGCCCGAATAGATAGGCATATAAATTTGTCCACTGATGAAAACCAATCTGAAATAGTTCCTAACTAGGAAACTTTCAAAGTTTGTTTCTGTTAGGGACGCTACTTGACGCATTGTTTCCAGGGTGCTGCATTGGGTTTGAAGCCGTGTGTTTTGGCACCGGAGTTTCTGGTCAAGGTCGTCCCGATTCAAAAGATAGGATTTTGCGTGCTTCATGACTGATTGCCAGGGGAGACTATAGCAAGGATTGCCTTACCGATTTGTTGCCAAATGGTTAAGGGTTTCGGTGGCGAGGGTGGTTGAGGTACCCATTGGCTGTGTCTAAAGCAAGCCCAATGCGAGCCCGATAGTGTTGGGTTATTGACCACAGAACAAGAATCACTGCAAAGATTGCAAAAGCGGTATCGATCTTTGCTTTCTTGCGATCTAAAATCACCAGGGGTGCTGTGGCCACAAGTGGAGCAGTTTTTGATTGGGAGTTCGGTCATTGTTTTTTAGCAGGGGTAGTGAAACTTCGTGTATTCGCAATAGTCACTTATTGCCTTTTGGGCTTTTTCCAGGGACCCGAAACCTCGGATTACGTCTCTGCCTTTACCGACATCAATCTTAAACACTGGTATCCAGAACCATAGAAATTTTTTCTCACAGTAGAAATAGGTTGTACGATATGGTATAGATTCACTGCCATAGTGGCGTTCTCGGATGCGAAATTCGGGCTTCATTTGGGTTGATTGGTTGGCCATGAATAGTAGTCTTTGCTTCTCAAAGTCAAGCCCCTGAAGTTTACGGTCTTCGGGGTCGAGTTTTGAAAGGGCAGCTTGTCGTTTACGGTGGTTTTCTTCTGCTTCAAGACGGGAACGTCGGATAGGCTCAATCACCCTGAAGGCACTATCGATATCGTATTTCAGATTAGCGTAGTCAGGGTAAGAGTAGCCATCTTGAGTCAGCGTAAAATTAAGGCTATTATCTGAGAGGCTGAAGTTTGAATTATGGATGGTAAGTTTGAATTTATTGGGTTCCGGTTGTTTAAGGGTATAATCAATGACCTCCTTATCAAGTTCTGAAAGCAAATTAAGGACAAGACCAGGTAAACCTAGGAAGTAGTTCCCCATTTCCTTCTTTTGAATCTGGGCAACGATGGCCTTTACTTCGTCGGATTGTGGTTGTTTGGGGCTTGGCATGGTTTGCTTAGGGTCGGAAGTGTTGGTGCTATTATAGGTCGTTTACTTTCGGGTATGGGTGCGGATTCCCGTACCTTTAGGTTCGGTAATTACACCATCGGAAGCCGGGGTCAAAGACCTTAGTTGGCCATACTCCTTAAGCCAGCCATCATACCAAACCTGGGCCGAACCACGCATCACTTCGTCAACCATGTCCGTCAGGATCCACTTTTGGCTATCTGGATATGCCGTGCCCTTTAGTTGAGCATACCGGTGACCTGCCCAATAGTCTAGAAACGTTTGGTCTTCGTTCGGGAAGAGGCCAAAAAGCAGCCGACTCATGACCGGGCGTTTCTCAATGCCCCGACTTATTTTATCGAGCGTAACTTTGACGGCATCTAGTTGGTCTTGAGTGAGGGTGTTTTTCAGGGTTGGATCAGGGTTGACTTTTCCGGTGGAGGTTGTTGCCAGTGCGTGTTCAGGCATTGACTTGAGGGTCATGGTTGAGGAGTTAGGGCTATTGTAGGTCGTTTACTTTCGGGCATGGGTGCGGATTCCCGTACTTTTAGTACGGTAATTACACCATCGGAAGCCGGAGTCAACGAATCCCGAGTGCGTCCCTTTGCTCAGGAGTCAACGCTGCAATAGTCACCCTCCGTCTTTCCGCTTTTTCTTCCCTTTCTAATTCAACTTTCAGTCGTGCCTGAAATTCTGCGTCAGTTTCCTCCCTTTCTTTGTAGTAGGAAAGATTAGCTGTACCGGATCCATCCCACCCAGAGATGTCTACGTCTAAGGTCGTAAAACCTTCATCTACGAGAGACTCGAAATAGTCCGCAAGTTCCCTTAGGTTTGTGGGGAGGAACGCCAAGTCTTCTTCAAGTTTTTCTTGTCTGTGGATGTTGTGGGTGAATAACCCCAACTTGTATTCTTTAACTAGTTTCTTTGTTTTTTCCATTTTGGTTTAATGATTTGTTGTGTAGGGAGCCTCACCCCCTTAGTATTCCAACCAATGTAAAACACCCTGTACATAACTTAATGGGAACCTAGTGGCATGCAACTTTAAGCAACCAAATGGAATGCACAATGCCAAACACAAATGCCACACCAATTAGTCCACTGACCCACCCGACCCTTAATTCATGCTGCCGTATTTTAGTGTCCGCAATCTAGTTGGCGATACGAGTGATTGCCTCTATGGTTTCAGGATCCAGGTTTGTCATTGGTTGCGGGTTTAGCGGTTGGGGTTGGCAATTAGCATTTCATAATGGGGCCATTTCTTGAGGGTCTTTGGGCAGGGTTTGTTGGTGGGACAGGGCCGGAATGGCCCGAATGCAACTGATTGAGAACATCTTGAACTTCGGGACCCCCAAAGCTCGGGTCAATCTCATGGTAGAAAACCATGTTGAGATGGTTGCGGATAATTTGGATTTGGTCCGGAGTAAGAGATTCAGGGTTCCCAAGCTCAAAGAGCCCTTGTAGCCAATAGCAAAAGTCGCGTGATTGCATTGTCGTGTTTAGGTCGGTGTGAATTTTTATAGGAGTCTAATTCGGGTCCAGTCAGCAGCGATATACTTCGCCGTTGGGGCCTTGCGGTTGGTGCCACCCTGGTTTAGTTGGCTCTGGGCCTTGAACCAAGTGGACTTTTTCAAGATTGTTGCGGACCCTATCAATTTGGTCTTGGTTGAGTTCGGTTCCAGTAACACCTAGAATGTAGCCTTGCAGCCATGTTACAAAGTCAGTTTTGTTCATTTTGTGAGTGGGGAGTGAAATTAAGAGCAGTAGTGGGGTCAATTATCGTTGCTGCGGGAATTTTCTTCGTAGTCGATGGCATTCTGAACAACAGAGAGGAGAATCTTGTGCCCATCAACATCAGTATTCTGACTACCTTCGTGACCTCCGGGGGTCCACAGTTTTCGGGTCCTATCCATGAAGGTGTCAATAAAGATTCCCTTTAGACAATCGGCAAGAAGCCCCTTGAGTTGTTCCCTTTGAGATTGGGTAACTTGGTTGGTTACAACTTGGTTCAAGTTGATAAAAGATGCTGTCCTGTCACTCAACGACCCCATCAACCTCGGAGTGAAGTTTTCTGAGGATCGACAAAGGGAAAGCAGGTCTCTAAATATATACTTTGAAAGAGCCTCATTAGCATCGTTTTTACATTCATCCTCTAAGTGGTTGAGCGACCCATTTTCGGTTGCAAGAACAACCTGCCCAATTAGTGTGGAGGCTAAAAGACTTTGCCACTCTCCGATAACTATGTCAAGTTCTTCGAGACAGTCGGCATAAGTTAAATCTCTTTTCGTCATATAGTCGTGTAAAGTAAACTTCTGAAGAATTCCGTCCACAATGTCCTTACGCATCATTGTAAATTTAACCGGGATCTTGCGTGGAGAGCCTACAAAGAGTCTATCCTCATGACAAGCCCCAAAGAATTTGTCGATGTTAAAGTCGTCTCGCTTAACGGCAATGTCGTGGTATCTATTGTCACCGACTTCTAACTCCACTAAGTTTTCACGGAGAGCGTCCAAAATGAACGGCAAACCAACTCCGGAGGATTTCTCTCCGCCTCCATAATCGTCATACTCGCTACTAAAGGGAAGAAGGCAGGGTTTGAAAAGACATGATGAGTAGCAGTAGTCGCTTTTATTGACATTTTCTTCTAGCACAAACACATAGACCGGCTGTCCAGCGTAGATGTGAAGGTTGGAGATTCCGCAAGTTTTGTTCCAGCAGCCCATTTTGAAGTTGTTTTAGTTGTATTTCGGTTTTAGTTGAAGAGAATAGAGGGTGACCTCATGGCAATTAGCAATTTATTGCCGGGGGCCACAACCTACCCGGTCCATCTGGCTGGTAGTGAGGGTAGCGACCAGGAATGGGGGGACCTTCGTAGGTCCATTTTTGGTGTTCCCACAACTTTTTCAAAATCTCATCAGGGGGTTGCCGACCGATATCGGTGGTTGGGTCAACCTCAGGCCGCTCTGTCAGTATAGCACGGTCGGAGTCAGGCTCAGGGTGGGTGAAAACCGCATCGAGCTTTGTCTTTAGGGTAGTTAGCTGGTTTGCATCCAAACTACCACCGACCCCATCAAGAAAGCCCTGTAGCCAAATGCAAAATGTTGCTGGTGTTTGTGTGGTCATTGTGTTGTGATGTCTGGGAATTTAAAGACGTTTTTGGAATCCATACTGATAGATTTCAGAAATTTACAATGCTTTACATATTCAATATCAAAGCTAGTTGCATAGGTATCAATATCATTTTGATTAGCCGCAAAAAGCCAACCCTCCGGGTCTATAATCCCTTTTCGCAAAGCCGCTAACCTCCACCATAGTGATGGGTATTTCGCCATGAACATTGCCCAACGGTATTTAATGAAGTATTTACCTTCTTCAAGGCTAATTTTTTCAACTCTGCCGAAACCGTCAACTGTTTTGCTACGGTCACCGACCGTAATAGAAAATGTATTTTGTGGTTCTCCGTGGGGGATGTTGTTAGGGGTCAAAAAGCCAACTCCGAAGCAAGGGTTTTTAAAGTCCATAGGGCAACCTTCTGTAGTTGAAGCTAAAACATAGTCATCAATTTCTGGTGTGATTGTGCCGAGGGGGTGTTCGTGATACCAACTTACAGTTAACTTTTTGGCTTGATCGAGAGTTAATTTACCCTTTTCGACCATGCCCACTAGCTCTTTTGGAAGTGAGTCAACCGAAGATCGGGCAATGTTGATTATTGGTGTGGCCATTGGTTGGGATTTAGATACGGGTCCGTAAATACTTTGCAGTATTTGATGAAATCTGGGTAGTTAGCCTGCATGAATTCATATGTTTTGAGACCTATGGGTAATGGTGTTCGTTCCCTAGGCATTAATGCGTGTCTTAGGGTGTCCTCTTTAAGTTTCTCAAGATCCTTGATCGGGTCACTCTTTGATTCCCAATCTTTGATGGTTCTTACTCATTGTCAATCATTGTCAGACCCATTGTCAGACCCATTATTAGTCTCGTCGTCATGGTCACCATCGCTCCATTTAGTGGCTAGGACGTAATCCCCCTTTTGCAAAGGCGGCTGTTCTGCGACTAAAATCCAGATGGGATATTTCGGCAATTGCTGCCTTACGGCGTTCTTACCATCAAGAATCTCTTGAATTGTGGCTTCTTTTGGATGTTCTTGACTCATTGTAACTACCGCCCCATTCTTTCGGGATTTTCTAACCACGAGATGAGGCTTTCCAATTTTTTCACCTTTTCTTTAGCAGCTTTTAGTTTCTTTTCCGCATGTTTTAACTTTGTGGGAGACTCTACAAGGTCTGAATACCCCTTAAACGTTATTGTCTTAAACCTTGGGTCACCCGGTTCAGTAGCAACTTTGATCGTAGGGTGACCATGCTCACCTTGGTAGTTCTCCCTAGTTTCCTCAAAAGGGTAACGAGCTTCCTCTTCAAACGTATCAGGTGGGTCGTTAATGCGGTCAACGAGCATATTCTGATACGCTGCGATTGGGATCGCTTGCTCAAGGGGCAGGAAGAGTTCGGGTGTAGGCTTAGGTGGTTTCATGGTGTTTGAGGGGTACTTAAAGGATTGCTTGCCCAAGGGGCAGGTGACTTTTGACATTTTTGATTTATTGAGGAGTCGGAAAGGTCACAATGACTCGGCCATGACCGCTAGAATGTCTTCTTCACAATCAAATGGGCACTTACCGTCAGCGTAAACGGAAATATGATTGTAACCTTTGTAATCTCCTCTATGAGAAATTTGCCATAAGTCGTCACCCCAGCTTATCTCGTGAACGGTAATAATCCTGTTGTCTCGAAGAATTAGGCGGTCCCCTGGCTTGACAACATGGCCGTCAATAGTAACGGGGGTGTCTGAGGTAGTCTTATGTGTGTTAGCCGATGTCTTTGTCGGGATTTCGGTTGGAATCAATGCTACAACACGACGAAGCAAAGCAACTTGCTCAGAGCTGAGTTCTGTATCTCCGTCACCTAGGACGGTTGGTAGGATTTGGTTGAGGAGTGCCGCTCCTTCTCGCTTCAAGGCCAGCTGAGGATTGAGGATCCAGCCCGGTGTATGCAACCAGGCATTGCCGCTCTCAGCGACGAGTTCCCAACCCTGCAAATACCACCATACTGAGCCGTCGCTTCTTGAGTGCAAACTCTGAACGTAACCACCTTTGTCTGCATCTTCTGCGGTTGGCGGCCTATGACTGATGCCATTGGTTGGCATTTGATACCGCATCGCCTCGAAGGCTTGGATAGCACCCCACCTGGCCCAGAAAGCCGCAGATTTGAAACCGTCGAAGTGATTGTTATTTTCAACGTAGTCAACAAAGTTCTCCGGAGGAGTGATGCTGTTGAGATCAAATGCCATGGTTGTTTTTAGATGGGCGAGGAATGGTGACAAAGCAACTATACTGCCTTCGCCACGCAGAGACAAGCCGGAGAACCGAACCGGATAGGGCGGTTATCTGACTTTGCCGTGTTGGTAAAAAGGTTTTTTACCATTGTGTTCATACTTTTTGAGATTTCTCAAATGTTAAAAGCCCCTAGACAGAATTGAACTGTCGTCTCTCGCTTACAAGGCGAGTGCATCACCACAATGCTTTAGGGGCAAGCGTCCCCATTATAGCACGGTTCGGCAAAAAGTCAATGCCCCAGGGTCAGGGTGCCGGTTAGGGTACTCCGTGCTTCTAGATTACGAACTGTGGGGGATGGGTTTATAACCGTGGGTGCTCTCCCTCTCCTACACCACAACCAAGTTATCACGAACCCAATCAGATGCGTAGGAATACACCTCATCATCAATACCAATAGCAACATAGTCAGGGTGTGAGACCGTGGTATCACCCTCCCTCGTTTTAAGGGTTACGGTATATCCAGCAGGGACAGGGACAAATTTGCACAGGGCACTGCGACGATACAGGCCAGAATTGGGCTCAGTTTCTTCCCAGGACCCCGGAAAAATATCAACCTTACACGGGTACGGCTGTGACCCATCGACCGGCATCAATACATAGTCAATGCCTTCTACGGCAGTTAGATCGCCCCTTTCTCGTGGGAAGACTTCGGTACCAACCGTTGGGCGAATGCGGACCAGGGTTTTTCGTCTTGCAGTCAAGGGTTGCCCGAAAGCTGCGATGACTTCGGTCCCGGTTGTGAATGTGAGGGTTGTCATTTTTGATGATGGTTTGAGTGGTTGGTGGTTGGTGGTTGGTGGTTCTTGTGCCCATCCAGTTTAGCATTCCACTAGGGCAAAGTCAAGGGTGGTGGCCCTGAGTTCTTGAATATAGGGGGGTACCCCTGATGAAAATATCCGTCCCATCAACCCCATCGGCATCGAGGAATGGTATACCAGTTGTGCGGCGCTCAATGAAGAGGGTTCTAGGGAGGTTCTGGTAGTCACTGCCTTGGATGTGGGCCCCAGGGGGGATTTGGATTGGCGGCGATTCGCCCCCCCTGGCAATGAGGGCAACCCGCATCAACGCGTGGCCGATTGTTTCGCCGGGTTGCACGTGGACAATCAAAGGTGGTTTTGGCGGTTGAGTCATATGCTTGTAGTTAGGCGAATTAAGCCGAGTGCAATCAGTTCCGGTTGGCCGGAGCAGTTAGGATTGGCAACCCGCCTTGGTTAGGTGCTACGAAATAGGTTTTATTCCCCTTTTCCGCCCCTTCCTCAATGTGTTGAATCTGCAGGAACGTCAAATACTCGGGGTTATCCTTAAGGCTGGCACCAATGATTTTATTGGATTCTGCGATGCCTTCAGCTTCTTTGATGCGAACTTCCTTAAGTTTTTCGGCACTATCGAGTTTAGCTTGAGCTTCCAGAACTGCGACTTGGCGCGTATATTCGGCCTTTTGCAACTCGGCTTTTCCTTCTAGGGACTGCTGCCAGACCCCGTATTGTGGAAGTACAAACATTGCGGTCGCAATAATGGCCGCCAAAAGGAATGCAAGGATACCAAAAATGACGCCGCCTGAGTAACTGTCTGAGTGCTTCATGGTGCGATTGGTTGTTGGTGGTTGGTTGTTTGATGTAGTGATTTGGCCTAATTGGGGGAACCCGATAGGCAAAGTTCCAGGCCGGATTCGGACCGGCGAAGAGCGTATGTGAGGGACTCTATATCTAAAGAAGTTTGGACATAAACTTAAGGCGTTTTTGACTTCCTTTTGTAAGGGGCGGCATCTTTCCAGTGGCTTTCAAAAAATACTCTGACTCTTGTATTAGAGATGCCCAACAGCTTAGATACTTTTTCAACCCACCCGTAAGCTTGAAGGTCAATTTTCAACCCCTTAATTAGATTAATTCTTCTTTGCACCTCCTCATCTGTCAATTTATTAGGGTTAAAGCGAGAGAAACTCTTATGATTCCCTGACATTTTCTTCCTATGTTCTCCGTTTTTCCAAAGGTTTTTAGCAATTTGTGACATTTTCTTCCTAGCATCTAAATTATCTTTATACACTTCCTTCATTTTACGGGATTGGGATTCTCTGTTCTCTTTGAGAGACCAGTATTCTTTCATCTTTTCTGAATGAGAAGCTCTATTTTCTGGGTGGGACCAGTATTCTTTTACACAATCTCGGTTAACTTTCAAAGAATTGTGACCTACACACCCGGTATTTAGGCAAAGGGGCTCATCTAAATCGTGTAAAATAATCTCCCTCTCTCTTTGAATTGCTTCACTCCACCCATCATCGGTATAGTCAAAAACCTCTACTATTTCTTTCAGGGGCGTGTAAATGTCCCAGTATTTTTTATTTGTAACGGGAGAACCCATATAAGGTTCATTGAATTTTTTCTCTTTGTGTACACCCCAGTACCAAAATGGTTGATTAAGGAAGGTAATTTTGTATAAATAGATTCGTGGGTTCATAGGTATTTAGTGCTTGTCAACTATTTTACCCATGAAAGTGAGTAAAGTCCCATACTGGACTTGAACCAGTGATCGGTACTTTGCAGGTACCAGCCTTACCAGCTTGGCTAATGGGACATTCAACTCTATTACAGGGTGCCCAATGGGCGAGTAAACCGATTAGACTCGGATCGTGTTGAAGCCATTCTCAAAACCGTCACCGTACCCTTGGCTATAGGCTTTTGTGTCGATTATTCTGCACCACTCCGGGAAGTGTTCGAGAGATAAGCCCCCAGCGGCTACTGTTTCAAAGATCTCAGTGGCTGTGGGGTAGCCCACAAACAGTTCGTCAAAGGTTTTCATGGTTGTTGATCTGTAGAATGGTTCTTTTGTTGGAGTCTACGTGCTTTCCTGGCAAGCCTTTTCCAAATTTGTTTTGCAACTTTTGAGGGAAAGTCTCGTACTTCCCGGAGGTACCTGCTCTGGTTTCTACTTACTGGTTTTGCCATTTCTCTTCAAGAAAATCGGTGTCTTGCTGAGTTATCTTGTGAAGCCTTTCGTAAAATTGTTCTAACTTTTGATCGACCCCTTCTCTGTCTAACGTCAGCGGCATGTTGTAGCGAGCATCGTTTAGTGCGATTAATGCGTCACGAACTAAAGTTTTTAGGGACCCTACTTGTTTTCCAAGATGGTGCATCTCGTCTCGCTGCTGTTCTAGGGGGGTCAATGTTTGCCATTGTGTTGGGAAGTTGAAGCTGCGGGTACTATAGCACCTTGTTCAGGGTAAGGGAAGTTCCGGAACTAGCCAAGGCAGGGTGGTTAACCGAACCTTTACGAAGCAAAGCCCTCAGCGAGAATTGAACTCGCGTCTCCTCCTTACCAAAGAGGCACTCTACCACTGAGCTATGGGGGCTTGTCAAGGGTATTATACTCCGGGAACTTGTAAGGTAAGTTTACAACTTGGATACATACTTAAGTATAATGGGGGATATCGGGCTTGAACCGATCTCAATCCAAGACAATGAAAACGGAATTTTGTATCACATTAGGGCCGAAATACACGGAACCTTCTTCAGTTACACAAGTGAAGGAATTAAGATTTTCCAAGTTAGTAGTCAACATTTCTTCGAGCGCTCCCCTTTGGGATTCTGAGGGGGATTGCTCTACAGAGACGAAAGTTCCAAGAGGGGTGATTGCCTTGATTTTCATGGTTGAGGGGATAGGATTCAGGGTGCGAGTTGAGGGGGGTTCGCTTTCCATGGGCCAATCATAGCGTTTCTGCATTGCAGGAACAAGGGTGGAAGCCGAAGGCTTCCGGTCGGCTTACCGCCCCTCTGACACGGGTTTACAAGCCCTTGCAGTTAGTGGCTGTGCCTTCTTGGCGATGGGAGCCCAGTTTGCCGGGCAAGGCTTTCTAATCTTCGGATCTAGCCGTGAGTTCCTGACCATCCGTTGTGGGTGTAGAAAACCGAATAGTATGCCCTGCCATAACAGCCGGATTCAGCCAACGTAGTAACACAACCGGGTTGCCCTATCCACCCATTAAGAGCATCTTCGGTAAGTTCATGGGGGTGGCCATCATGAGCAGGAATGTCGATCCATTCAAAGATTCGAAAAACTGGTGCGGCTCTTAGGGCGTTATGAACGATTTTGGCAGGGTCTACCGTATGTTGTAAACAGTTATACATCCATACCTCATCCCACCCCACATCCTGAATATTCTCACCCATCGAGACTGAGACCGAAATGTTATTACTTGCGTATCGATCAACGGTCCATTGAGGGTAGGATATCGGGTCTACGACTTTGCCTTCGGTTAAGTTGATGGCTTTAAGCAAAAGGCTGCTGGGACCGCCACCAATATCAAGGATTCTTTTGCCGGATACATCAAAACTATAATGGGTCCGATGCAACCCCATCAATTTTCCGTAGACGAATTGCTTCTGTTCCTCGTCAAAGGTATTGCAGCAGTTGCCCCAGTATGACTTTTCAAAGTCGTAGTCGTTGCTGTGATCGTTATGGTTGTCGTGGTCGTTATGGCTCATTTTAGTATGTTAAATATGTGATATTTGCGCCAGCAAATTATGGCGGACCGGAGAATTGAACTCCTATTCCTCTGGGTTATGGGCCCAGCGTGACTACCGTGACACTCGTCCGCATTGAGGTCGGGGCATTTCACCCCCGCTAGGGTTAATACAAACCGTTTTTGTTTGCCAAAAGGGCAATGGGTGTGGCAAGGATTTGAACCTGCGTGTGCTTAACAAACCGGTTTACAGCCGGTCCCCACCCGTTGGCAGTAGATGCTAAGCTACTGGCCTAAGTATTAAAACTGAGGACTTGAACCTGTGCGTCTTACCTGGATTTCTCCAGCCCGCAGTGAGGTAATGAACTGAAGAAGCAACCTTCAGACTTAAGGGGACCTTAAGATTTGAGTTATGGCCAAAAGGTCATACAAGATGGTTGTTTTTCTACCAAAAAGAAAGTTTTTAGATTGCTGAACCATCTTAGTTTTGCGCTAGCAAAACATGGCGGAAGCTGGATTTGCACCAGCGATCTTCAGGGTATGAACCTGACGAGATTCTACTTCTCTACTCCGCGTTATTGTACCGTGTGTTAATTACGGTAATCGGGATGGAAGGTACTGCCCCTTCTATTCTGCTTCCCAAAAGCAGTGTGATACTTTTCTACTACATCCCGTTGTCTATCTAATGTTACCCCTCCGGTTCCATGCCCATGCTTGCAGAACAGGTGCCTCCCCCAATTGAGCTATGACCCCGTGTTCACCTAATGCTTTCTAACATGTAGGTTTTACCCTTGAGTGTGACAGTGAGCGAAGGGTTAGCTATGGCAGCAGCCAGTTGCTTCCTTGCTTCAGGATCATTAAAAATTTTCTTAATTAGTCTGGTTGGTTCTACTTTCATGTCAGGGTTTGTGTGGCCGTCCGACTTGAGGGAACTTTAAGATTTGAGTTATGGCCAAAAAGTTTCACAAGATGGTTGGTTTTTCTGTTGCAAAGGAAGGTTTGATTGCTGAACCATCTTAGTTTTGCAGTTGCAAAACAACCGGAGATCGCAGAATCGAACTGCGGGCCTCTCGTTTTTCAGACGAGCGCTCTTCACCAAGACTGAGCTAATCTCCGTTTTTGTCAGGGTTTGATACCCTAGTAGTTATTACCCGTGGTATCACCACAAAGGCAAATTGAACGCACGGGACTCGAACCCGCACCCTCCACCAACCCGGTGGCGCTCTACCACTTGAAGTTAACGTCCAAAACTCCCTTTGCCAAAACCTGCAAGTCTATCTAAAGGAAGGGACCTAGGCGATTGCAGTCGCTTTGGCCTCTAAGGGCTTTCACCCTTTACGTTGAATTCGCCAAGCTAGGAGTTAAATCCCGTAACGCAGTGGCGCCAATTTCAACTATTGTTACCCCTTAAGTATCCTTAAGAAGTAACGACTTCGAGGAGGTTCGAACTCCCGGTCTCTGCCGTGACAGGGCAGCGCTTTAGGCCGCTAAGCTACGAAGTCATTTGCCCTTGCCCTGGCTCACCTGCTTGTTCCTAAGAACCGCACTAGCAAACCTGCTGGAGGCAACACCCAATGAGGGAGTCGAACCCCCCGTATTCTAGTCCGTAACCAGACGCTCTAATCCACTGAGCTAACTGGGCAGTTTCCTGACGAAGTTTTTGTAAGTTTTTCGTAAGAAAAAGTGGCCCCCAAGGGACTTGAACCCTTACAGCTTTCGCTGGGAGTTTTTAAGACTCCTGTGTCTACCCTTCCACCAGAAGGCCATTTGGTGTTAAATTGTCAAGTTGCTGTTGAGTTGAAGGGCTTTGTGTCCCTTACCTTTGTAGTATAGGTTGCTGGCCCTAGCAGGTAAAGGGCGGTTAACCGAACGTTTGCTGAGCAAACGACACCGGAGAGAGGAATCGAACCCCCGTACACTGGTTTGGAAGCAGTGGTCTTACCATTAGACGACTCTGGTATTTGTCTTTAGTTTTCTCGTTAGAGAAAAGAGCGGGTAGGGGTAGTCGAAACCCCGTCTACTGTTTGGAAGACAGTCATATTGGCCGTTATACGATACCCGCATTTTGTACTTGATTTGTTTTCGCGTTTAACGAAATGGGACAGAAGGGACTCGAACCCTCTAATTACTGGTTCACAACCAGTTGCCTGACCTTTAGGCTTCTGTCCCCATGGTGCCCTAGGTTTGTGCCCAGGGTAATGAAACTTTAAGGTGATGGTCTCCCATTTACACCCTAAGTCATATTACCCAGACTCAACCGTAAGCAATGCCCCAACCAGGGGTCGAACCTGGGGGCAAAAGAATCTATTTTCAATAAGAAGGTTTGGTTTCAAGTCCACCTTATCAACGTAGGTTCAATACGTCTATCAGCATTTACTTATAGATTTGAACCCTGATGCCTGTTCCGATTACTTTGGGACTTTTACCATTGTTTCATACAACGGTGTATTCCTGACTTACAGGAAACAGAGAATGTGGGATTTGAACCCACGGGTGCCCGGTAATCGGACATCACTTGCTTTCCAAGCAAGCACCATAAGCCACTCGGTCAATTCTCTAATTTGAGAGTAGGTGGATTCGAACCACCATTGCCAGATGAAAGAATCGAACTTTCGATGCCGTCGCACCCGTCACCCAGACGCACTCTCAATGGAAAATGTGAGATTCGAACTCACGGAGCCACTTACGTGACTCAACGGTTTAGCAAACCGTCGCCTTCAACCGCTCGGCCAATTTTCCATACCACCAAACAACAAGGTTGGACTTGAACCAACGGCTTGCTTTACCCTCCAGCGTTACGGTCCTTTACCGAGACTTTTTTCAAAGTCCAAGGAGGTTGCTGCTCTACCAACTGAGCTACTTGTTGCTTTCGGTGATTACCCTAACTGTCCATAACTGCCACGGGATAAACCCAATGGCAAATGCCCACCGGGGGACTCGAACCCCCACGCCTTTCGGCACATGATCCTAAGTCATGAGTGACTTCCATTCCACCAGGCGGGCGTTTTTTCTAAGAGTTTTTCAAAGAAAAACATTGAAGTGGAGAGACTTGAACTCTCAATGTTAAGATTGCGTCTGGCTGCTACTTAACAGGTGGTTTCAACCATGAGCCAGGAAGTTGCTATTAGCATTTACAACCCCATCCGTATCGGCTGATTCCACACCCCCGTATACCAGTTCCGGCACACTCCATACCGGTTATTACTGACCCTTAGCTGCAAACCGGAAACCTGTGCTAAGCGCCCCCAAGTTTATAAAGGACTGTGCCAGGTACTTGGGAGACCTTTTACTTTCCCGTTAGGGAAAGAATGGGAACGGTCGGCATCGAACCAACGACTCATCGCTTATCAAGCGATTGCTCTTCCACTGAGCTACGCTCCCTTGGTGTTAAATTGTCTAGTTTCTGTCAATGGCGTAACCAGTGGCGTTACTACCAGAGACACCCTCATTATAGGGTCTTGCTTCGGGAAAGTAAAGGACGGTTTGCCGACCCTTCTAATAAGACTAAAGTCCTATTTTTGCCCCAGGGTTTACCCTAAGGTTTACCCTAAGGTTTAAGTCCCACACTTTACGGACTTTTTCGCGTTTTTTCGCGTTTTTCGCGTTAGCGAAAATGGGTATGGACAGGATTCGAACCTGCGATGCCAGAGGCGACCGCTGTACACACGGCCCACCATGCCAGTTTCAGTGAGACATACCCGTGAAGTTTCCGATGGGAAACAATGGGAGCGGTAGGATTCAAACCTACGAAGCGTGAAGCAACCAGGTTACAGCCGGTCTCCTTTGACCACTCGGAGAACACTCCCATTTGCCCTACAGGTTACTGCTTTGGGTTAGGCCACCCCCACTTTCTAACTCTAAAGTAGTAAAAGAGGTTCTTATTTAGAGGCGGTTGCTTTAACCGCCATGGGAAAGAAGGGAATCGAACCCCCGAGGTTAAAAAACCACTTCAGCTTTACAGGCTGACACTACGTTGCCAACAGTAGACACTCACCCTTGGTATCACGCCTCAGATTACGGGTCTTGAAACGGGTCTGAAAATTCAAACTTTTGAACTAATTTCGAGAGTTTCCACGGTAAGTCAGCATCACTAAAAAAAAAAACATCCCATATGATTAATCCTGTAATCAAAGACCTCAGGAGAACAATGAAAGAGATACAAAATGTCGAATAGGTCTTCAAAGCTGCAGATTAATTCCTTGGGGGAGGAAGACGAATCCCGTCTAAACTCTACAATGTAGGAACTCATTAGTTTCGTTTGTTTTACTTTAGTATTTTTCGCATTAGCGAAAGTGGGTCACCGGGGACTCGAACCCCGAACCGTCTCCTTAAAAGGGAGCTACGCTACCAATTGCGTTAGTGACCCAAATTGCAAATTGTCAAGTTGCGTTGCTCGGGGTTGTGCCCCTTACCTTTGTAGTATAGGTTGCTGGCCCTGGCAAGTAAAGGGCGGTTAACCGCCTATTGAGACTAGGGTCCCATTTTTAGCCTAGCACGCCAGGTTTTACCCAGATGTAGTTTGCGTGAGCAAACATGGAGGGGGGCAGGATTCGAACCTACAATACACTGCTTCGACCCCACTGGTCCGCCATAGCATCCGCAACCCCTTGAAAAGTACGGTTACGGGTTTTAGCCCTCTTTTCTGGTGTTTCTTTTGCCGCGTCCGCATACCACTTTGCACACTTTTTGCCGCTTTTGTATTCTATAAATTCTCCTCTGCTTACTATGCTAGTGGGCTTTAATAATGGCAAGTTTTTTAGCCATAGGCAAGTACTTTTACTCGCTTCGTGCCCGAATTGCCAAGGCTGTATAACCTGGTCGGGCTTTCTCCACAAAGTACTCATTACCCCTATCGGGTTTTCTATCGCAATTCGCTCAATCGGTGCATTTGCCAATAACATAAAAAAATCTTTTGCTTCCTCCCTTGCGGCCCTACGTTCAGCACCCACAAGCGCACCGCTTTCTCTTTGCGGTTGATCTTTTATCCATTTATTTCCCGTTACAGTCAAGTATGTGCAAGGTGGGTGAGCTATCATTAAATCCCAACCATCGTCAATAATATCCAACACACTGCCTTGGTAATGCTTCCCTGGTTTTTCGGTTGGTTCTAAATCGCACGAAGTTACATCGTGTCCCAATGCGGCAAAAGTATTTCTTACAGTTCCGCTAAATTCACAAGCTATTAAGATTTTCATTCCACGCTAATTAAAAAGTTAAAAAAAGACAAAGACATCGCTCGGGGTTGTGGCCCTTACCTTTATAGTATAGGTTGCTGGCCCTGGCAAGTGAAGGGCGGTTAACCGAACCTTGCGCCTGGAAAAATTTCGGGAGGGGGCGTTAGCCCCCGACCAGGGACGGGCGCCGTAGGCGATGCCCGGACCCAACACCACCCGGCACCATGGCACCAAGGGGAATACCCACTGATACCACAACCTTCCAGGTATTATACCCTCCCTATCCCCCATAACCAGTATTAAACCCCTACGCAACAAAATCCCCTAGCTGAATCCTACCGTCCGGCACCCATTCTTTGACAATAGCCCTAATTATGGGCTTAGTTGGCCTATACTGGAAGGGAATATCCGACATGTCCAAACTCTCGGGTCCAACTAAAACCCGTTGACGCTTAATGTAGGTCCCATGGGTGAATGCCCTAGGGAGTTCTTCCCAAGGTTTCCCTATTTGTTTCAGCAAGGTCTTCATTTCCTCGCAAGTTACCCCTTGAAGATCCTTATGTGAAAATAGACTTTGAGCATACATTGACACCGAGTTTTTTGTAGCATCGTTGAGCCTCCATAGGAAGTTCTTATAGACGTATTCCAAATTAGGGACATTCCATACCCTGCAGTCAAATATGGGGTACTGGCTTGCCTTCTCGGGGAGGTATTCGGGTAGGTTCCCTGTAAAAAATGAGCTTGCCTTAGAAGCCAGTATTGAAGTCAGCTTTTGATATTTGCCCCTAAATAGGAAGTCACGATTGGAGTAATTTCGCTTGTCAAGGTGCCAATATAAGGTGATTTCATCGGATTGGCAATACCCAAGTAAGGCCTCACTTTCTGTGACGAGGTGCCTGGTGGTAGCAACCATTAGGTTAACGAATCGCTCATCAAATGGTTTTTGGAGGCCATGGGTAAACGAGCTAAAGGCCCTCCCATCGATGCGGCACATTAAAGGGCGGAAAGGATTTGCGGTCCTGCCCGCTTCTTTTTGCTCTTGTTCTTTTAGGATGTCGCCTAAGGTGTCAGTGTGTGGCATTTTGTTGTTATTTGGGGTAGACCGGCTCGGAAAGGTCCCTGGATCTGGCCCACTTACCGTTAGACTTCTTTGAAAACTTAAATGTTCCCCTTCTCGCTACAGTCTCGGCCTGGACGCAACTCAATCCCTTAAATCCATATCGACGCCCTCCGTAAGAATCCCGGTAATTATTCAAATAAGAGAAAGCCCCAGCGAAAGACTTCCCATCTTCGGCCATCAAGTAGTTGTTGGATGCGCTAGGGGCGTTACCGTCATGGTCTGTAATATCTGAGATGGTGATCCAATGAGGTTCCCCAAAATGAAGCGCCCCCTTAAGAATTTGAGTTACGCGTTGGGCCATATCATCCGGCGCCAAATCTGGAGCCTCCGTGGCTTGCCCTGCGGTGATTTTTTCCATGGTTTTATCTTTGATTTTATGTTGGTGCCTTGTTTGCTTCCCTGAGGGTAACCTTTAAAAGGTTGTAGACAGCCTGGTCGAATTCTTGCCCTAGGCCATCATTTGGGGTCCAATTGTGGAATCTCCATGCCAATGCACGAAGGTCGTTTTCTTGAGAGTTGTCATACCGGGGGTATGAACCAGTTGTAGTCATATGGACATCGAGAGCACATTCCAGAAGGGTGCGTTGACCGAATGTATCCAAAACCCATTGTGGTGAATCGCAGTACATGGTTTAATTTAAGTTAGATTGCTAGGGGAGGCTCGAAGTCGAAAAAATAACGTTGTCTTGAGAAGGTTTGAGTTTCATGTACACCCTAGTGAGAAACTCCTGAGGTTCAGTGGGGTTGTTCCAGTATATGGGTTTGTATTCGTTATAGCTCAAGTCGCCCCGTGATCTGAAACTAACGTATCTCTCAAGATACCCTGACTGAAAATAACTGGACAGGATTTCCTCCCCGTCTTGTTCTCTGACTTTCAGTTTGCGGTCCCTTCTAATGTAGTATGCCAAATAATCACTCTTTCGGGTGAAAAGCCTGCGAAGAAACCCGGAATCTCTAAACTCAAATGCCACTTCATAATTGTAACGGTCGAAGTCGAAATTGCTGAGGCTTACGTTTATCATTTATCCCCTACGAATAATGCCTTGGGTCTTCCTTAAGCATAGCATGGAGTTTATTCACGGCTTTCTCTAGGTTGACGCAACCACGTCTGTAGCAAGGTTTCATTTCTTCTTGAGTAACGTATTTTAGAAATAGATCTGAAGCATTGGCAAAGGTTTCAGGGTCCATGTTGCTATTTTAGCACAGGTATCGGCAAGCTGTCAAAAAAGGGGGGCAAGGGCCCTAACTTAAAATCCCCCCTTCTCAGTCTCCCTGAGGGCCACTCCGACCGGAAAAATCGGGACACCACTTGCACTCAGTTCTTGGTACCTGACGGTAAGGTACTTTGTTTTAGATAGGATCTCCTTTCGCCTATCATAAAGGTCTCTGCGATAGTCCATGTCACCTTCTGGCACGACAGTAAAGGTTTCAGTCTCAGTGGCTTTACATACAAAGATCGAAGCACTTTTGAACTGGCCACCCCCTTCGATAATGTCAAGGACTTCAAACTCACTGTCCACGAAATCCTTCACCTTTTGCAACTGGTTGTTCCGGTGTCCGATATCATACCCGCCAAGGTCGAACCTGACCATCGAACCCTCGTACCCAGAGTCAACGAATTGACCGTGGTGGAAAATAACGTCAGAAGGGGACTCCACCTCGGCAGTAGGGGTTAGTATAACGTGAGATTCTCCCAAGGGAACCAGACTCTTCAAAATTTCAAACCGTTCGGAGAAAGGCCTCGTAGGATCAACAATGTCGTAGACCCAGTATACAAGCGTGGGGGACAACTCGGGACGAAACTTCTTGATCGCAGTCATTGTCTTTTGTAGCAGCGGATTCCCCGGCAGAATGAGTTCTCCGTCGAGAATGGACCCTTCAGGCAATGGTCCTAGTTCGTTCCGAATATGAGCGATACACTCGGGGATAATCGACTTGCCGCCGCGAGACCACCCCCCATTATTGTCGAGTAGCATCCGTTGTCCATTCAGTTTAGGTTGAACGAAAGCGGGCCAGGTTACCTTGTGGCCACGGTCCGAAAACTTATGGGCTAGCATTGGTAAGGGCAAAACCTCGGGCTCCTGCCCAATTTCAGCATACCCTTTATCAATTTGCTTCTTAAAGTCACGCTCAATTTCTAGGTGGGCTTGTTGCTCCGCTGTGGTTGCGTTGGCCCGTCCGACATTTTTGGGATACACACAGTAAGGATCACTAAATTGCACAGCTGAGCTTGAGCCATCATTATTTGTTTGCCAATAGGACGATTGTGTAAACCACCTATCCACGCTAATAAAAAGGACGTGCCCTTGCCAGAACTTGGCTTTACCGGTGCGGGTTGTTGACTGAAGGACAGGTGTGCTGTGTACGATTTTCATTCCTCGTCTCCGGTACACCCGAAGTAAGTGTTGATCTTATATGAAAGTTCGAATTTAACGCAATCCTCTGCATTCGTCATAAACCACAACTCGCTAAGAAGTTCTCTAGCTTGCTTCAAATCTTCTATTTCTTTCAGAAGGTCGGTCAGGCGGTTAATGTTTGGAGGATTTCTCATGGTTCTAGGGTCGTTTCTTTGGGGGGGTGCAGTAGCTGCCTTTCAGCGACGATTGTATCATACTAATACTCTTGTTTGTCGCCAAGGGTCACATTTGTGCCGTTCAGAGCAATGAAGGGTCTACCGCACACTCCCCAGTCTGCTATCCAGAGTGGCGTGGTGGAGGTCATCCCATACTCCCCGCCTTTGTACCCAACGAAAGTCCTTCCTACCAGTTTTTTACACATTGCAAGAAGGGATTTGGAGGAGACTTCCCCAGGCTCTTGCTCAAACGCTAAATCGGAATAGTGCCCACGGTAAGAGTGGGGGGAAGTCAGGTTGGCAACTGGGTGGTCATCTGTGTACTCCAAGTAGGAAATTAAGTTGCCAAGTGTAAGGTGAGTTTCTGAGCGAAGCGCTGCTGCATCACGTAGAATTTCTAACGCGTTAATGTTCGGGTGATTTTCCATACACTTACTATAGCGCTTCTTCCGTGCAGAAACAAGGGTGGAAGCCGAAGGCTTCCGTTCGGGTAACCGTCCCCTGGCGAGGGGGCTTAGGGCTAGACAAACTCGTGAAGAAAATAATCAATGGAAATGCCCAGTTTCTCGCATTCTTGTGGAACATCGTCGGGCAAGGAACTCACGAGATCCGAATGGGCGAACTTTTCCCACAGCAGGTAGAATTGCTCCTCAGTCATTGCTTTCAAGCATTTTAATGGCGTCCATAAAAGACTCCTCGCCAAAGTCACCGCTATACAGGCGATCAATATGCCTCATTACCCGTGCAGTCTCTCGAATGATGATCTGTAGGGGGTTCTACCCCCCCCCTTATCATCAAACTTCCGTAAATCCTTTTTTCTTTTGCTTTTTAACGTCCCGCTCAATTTCCAAATATGCTTGCTGCTCAGCAGAGATTTCAGTAGATTTACCTACGTTTTTGGCCACTATGGGGAAAGCTTCGCTCCATTGTGTGATCGACATAGTGCCGTCAACTTTCTGCCTCCAGAAAGACACTTGGGTAAACCATGCTCCGGCACCATCGGAAACGATGTGACCTTGCCAAAACTTGGGATCACCTGAACGAGCAATTATTGCTTGGAGGACTGGTGTGCTGTGTACGATTTTCATTGGTTGGGGTGGTAATGGGGGTAATGGGAGATAACGGGTAGGTCAGGGATAGTGCAAGGACTAGATGGCACAATACCCTCTCCATACCTAGTTTAGCACACTTTGCGGCCCTGTCAAGACAAGGCAAGCATCTTCTCAAGGGGCTTCAAAGCCTTCAATCTTAACCCCTCTTCAAGTTCAATCTCGGGAGTCAAATCTCGAAGGCAATTTCGCACTTTTTCCAGGGTGTTTAATTTCATCCAGGGGCAGTCATTACAACTACAACCATCTCGGCCAGGGACATCTAGGAATACCTTGTCGGGTGCAACCTGACTCATCTTATGGATAATTCCTGGTTCTGACAGGACGATGAATGTATCTGCCGGGCTATCTTGAACCCTGCGGAGTAAAGCACTGGTAGAGCCCACAAAATCAGCAAGGCGCAATAACGCTTCTTCGCATTCTGGGTGGGCAATAACTTCGCAGCCAGGGTTGGCTGTCCAGAGATCCATCAACGCTTCTTCGCTGAAAGCTTCGTGTACCTGGCAGCTGCCATCCCATAAAGTCAAATTTCGACCTGTTTGCTCAGCTACCCATCGCCCCAAATTTCTATCCGGTGCGAACAAAATGGGCCTGTCAGCGGGAATCTGGTTTACCAGGCGCACAGCATTACTGCTAGTGCAAATGAGGTCGCTCTGGGCCTTGATCGCTGCTGAACAGTTTATGTAACTGACTACGAAATGGTCTAGGTGCTCCGCACGAAACTTGGAAAAGTCACCCGGTAAACAAGCATCAGCCAAGCTACAACCTGCATTGATATCAGGAAGTAAGACGGTCTTCGATGGGTTAACAATCTTGGCAGTTTCAGCCATGAAGTGAACGCCGCAAAACACAATCGTGTCCGCATCCGTCCCAGCAGCCTGGCGGGCAAGCTCAAGGGAATCCCCTACAAAGTCCGCAATTTGCTGGATGGCTGGTTCCTGGTAGTAGTGGGCCAGGATTATGGCGTTACGTTGCTTTTTCAGCTTAAGAATCTCTTCGACCGGGTTCATTGCTTTCTGTGGTTGTGTGCTGAATTGTCAAACTGAACGGGCGCTGAACGGGGACTAAACGGGCTAGAACTTGACAACACGTTCCGATCCGTCATACGCACTAAATCAATCCGTACATTCATCCATGGTAATCTCAAACCCGGAAAATTCCCGCTGCGAAGGGGAGCGATCCTCGTAGTATCCGATTGGGCTCTCATACAGAGCTTGAACACTGGTAACTTTGTGACAGGGAAATTGGGACTCCAAAGAGGAAGTTACGGCTTCTTTCACGGCTTCGAGATCAAGTTTGACTTTGGCGAAGTGCTTTAGTCCCGATCCCAGTCCGAGTAAGAAGAATTACGAGTTTCTGAAGGTTTCAGGACGATATCAACCCCTTCGAAAGTGGTGCCGCTAACTTCGTGCCCCATGTCAGTTTGTTTTGTAACGTTGAATGAGATTTTATCTGCGACGAAGTTGGGGAAGGAGTCCCTAACCGCTTGCGTAATCATTGCCTCTACTTGAGCTTTCGTAAGATTTACTTTTACGGATGAGTTGTTAAAAATCGGGCTCATTGGTGAGTTCTAAGAAAGTATTCTTCAGTTTAAAAGCCAATCAGCGGCGGTAAGGGGAAGCCCAATAAGCTCGCCAAACGCTGATGCAAATAGCAAGCGTCGAAATAAGGCCAATAAGACCCAAGAAAGTGGTAGCATTGCCGGTGAAATCAAGAGATTCGGGAGTCATGGTTGGTTGGTTGGTTGGTTGTCAACTAAAGCAGGGTCAAAATCACATACGACTCAGGACAAACTCAACTTCTTCTAAAGTTGCTTTTTCAGGGTCTACGAATTCCGCATAGATGTAATCTACAGGGAGACCATAAAAATCAGCCATTCTCTCTCAAAGTACATACTTTAGGAGTTCTGGTTCATTAGAAGAGTCAATTAGCATTGTTTTTAGGGTGACTTTGGGTGTGAGACTGATGGCAGGAACGGCGAAGAACCCGATACCAACCCCGTGAACCCATAGTACCATACAGAAAAGGGGAGTGTCAACCCCCTGTGATTTACCGGTTCCTGCGACCCGCGCTCAAATCAGTTATCATCACAACGGTTTCTCGAAGCTTCCCTGAGGTTGATTTCTGTCTCTAGGTCAATTAGTTGCTTCAGGTATAATCCATACTCCGACGAAATGAGATCCGCCAGGGAAGAATCATCCAACTTTTCTAAATATGATCCTCCCAGCAAAGAGTTCGATTCCAAGTGTATCTCCTTCTTTCCAATTAACTGCCTGTAAAAGCTCATCAGGGAAGTCAAGAATGAGGTTGCCATTTTCGTCGGAGGATAGTTTAGTAGTTAGCTGAGTGCTTTCGGTGGTTTCTGGGTTCAGGTTCATTTTGCTGCGGGGTTTACGATTTAATGTTAAACAGCAAGGTCACAATCTCATGACAAGCACCCATTTTCTATAATTTGCAGGTTTAACTTAGGGTCAGCCATCAGGAGATCGTTCCTCATGTTTTGTATTCGTAACCTGTTTTTAGCAGTTGCCTGGAGTTTGGCATGGTGTTGGACGACAGTTTTACCGTCCATTTCCACTAATTCCAATGTACTTTCTGGGAAATTTCTGGGTGGGATCATTAGGTTCTCGTATTCTTTTCGGTTGGCACTATGGTAACGCCACTATCGTCTTCACCTTCTTCATGAAGGGATCTTGTAGCGGAGGCTACGGAAAGGAACTCCCTCGCCATGCTGCTCCAACTTAAACCATCCCAATAGCAACCATCGGCTCTAACAACTAGAAACATCGGGTGACCTCCACTCTGCCACCAGTATAGCAGGATCGCCAGAAAAGTCAATGGGTCAAGCCAGTACGGTCAGCAATCAGTGACCTAGGGCCTGCTGAAGCAAGCTTTGGTTGTGCAAAATCTCGCTAGACATTGATTGCAAGTAGTCTGCTAAGCCTACCATTCTCGGGTCCCCTTTGAAGGAACTTGTATATTCAAAGAATAATGAGACCATACCATTGACTGCCATTGTGTAGTGTAAAGTTAGAGCCAGCAACGACAAGCAGTCATAGGTTTGCATGGAAATAGCGGGGCCAGAAAATTCAGGGAAATCTGGATTATAGCCACAACCACGCAACCTTTCGATGAGGCCGTCCATTAGGCCGTTAAGGGAATCGTATACCCGGTCAAACAGCAAATGACATTCATAGAAATTACTACCACGTACATTCCAATGAGCCATGTGCAACACGATGGTTGCATCATTCAGGAGTTTGACAGTTTTTTTAGCATAGACAGTGAGTTCTTCCATTAGGTTCTTAGGGTGCTTTAGGGTGCTTTTAGATACATTTCAATAGCAACTTGATCATCTGATGATTCACATAATGCCAGGAATTCTTTGTCTGGGTTATAATTAGCAAGACTTGAGATCAAGCTGTCCTCAAATTCAAAATAATCCCCACCTTTATCGAAATTTTTTAAGAATCGTAACACATCAGCCCAGGACAAAAATTTACAGTCGGACGACGTATAAAAGTGAGCGCCCCTTTGGCCCAAGTGTGCCTCAAAACTTTCCATTAGGTAGGGATTATCCATAGCAACCATCAGTAACGAATCTGCCATTTACCGCCAGACTTTTCGCTGATTTTGAATGGGAATTTTTTAGAAGATGCATCCGGGGGTGAATCATAGAAGACTCCAGCAAAAGACTTCCCATCTTCGGCCATCAGATAATTATTGGCTGCATTAGGGGGATTGCCGTTACGGTCGGTAACATTAGTTACCCCGTCAAGATAGACAGAGGAAATTACTTTCTTAAAGAAAAGCTCCATTTTGCTAGATAGACCTTCGTCATCTTCGGCAAAGTCAAAATCAAATTCATCTTCGGCAAAGTCGGCGTCTGGCTCTATTTGATGCAGGAGCTTGGAGGATTGAATTTCTTCGGTGAATTCTGGATTTGGCCACTCATCTGGGCTAGTCTTAATCAGGGATTCAACTACTTTGATATAGTCTTCATAGGTAGTTCCCTCGGCAAAGTCAACTTTGCTAAGTTGGGACAAAAGGGACACAGTGCCGTCTGAATATGAGTGGTCTAGGGATGACAAATAGGATTCTGGAACCGTGGAAAAATCTCCACCGGTCGCTTCCCATAACACATCGACTGCCTTTTTAGCTGCAGCAGTGAATGTATCGTCCTTGTCAAAATAAGGATTTTTATCTATATGTAGCATAATAGTTAGATGACCGGTTGGTTTTACCCGAAGGTTACCCTAGTTTTACCCTACTGATCGCTTCAGCGTATACCACCCTTCACCCCACAAGTTATCCAAATCTGTGAATACCTTGTCGTACCTCCTGCCGCAAGCTTCAAGGCTGTAGCGACCCCGGGTAATTTCTGCTATCTTATGGCGATCCAGGTCTCCAGCATTGTGGCAAGCATCGACCCAATCCTGTAATGTATGGCAACGGAACCCGGTAGTTCCCTCAATGACGGTTTCTGTAAAGGCCCCGTAATCTACTCCGATAAGGGGGGTTCCACAAAGCATCCCTTCGACGCCAGACCCACCAAAAGGCTCAGTAAATGTCGTGGGCATAAGGCAAGCACGGGCATTTCGTAGGAAGTCATTTCGTTCTTTACCTTTTAGGGGACCAACATAGCGAATATTAGGGTGTTGCCACGGGGTAGGGTCCCCCTGACCGGCTAGGAAAATTGGGTATGGCACATGGTCTGCAAGTGCTTTGATTGTGTCTAGGCCCTTAAGGGGTGTGATCCTGCCGAGAAACGCCAAGTATTCCCCGGTTTCATACGATGGTTGCCAATCATCAAGGTCGAAATAATTAGGGATGACCCATTCATAGTTGTGGCCATTCCGATTCTCTTTCCCTTGGTGATAGTGCATCCATGCATATGACTCATATATTTTTTTTGTTCCGGGCATTGTGGTCGGATACCCAATTCCCGTCTCAACATGTGTGTTTTTAGGGAATTCACCCAGTAGCATAGAATGGGCATGGCCGAATGGGTGGCAAATTATGTCGCGAGGTTGGATACGTTCGTGTAGTGCAGGAATCAGACGAGATTCAAAAAGCTGGTGCCCCTCAGTACCAACTGTAGCATCGTCCCCATGGAAACTGGTACCGGGGCGGTTGCCGTATAACCGGTCAAATTCTGATTCCGTAAGCATAGTAACATGCTCAGATGCGTTAGCTTCGGAACCTTCATTGGCGTATTCGACTACAGTGTAATCTTGGGCCATCATCATTTTGGCGAAACGCAATGCCTTACCAGTGAAGGCGCAGTGGCTATATTGTTGGGTAGGTTGAGTGTGGAAGATGCCTACAAGGTGGAGGGCCGGTTTCATGTTATGTTTTTTTATTGAGTAAGGCTGTTTCAAGTATGGGCAGATGACCTCTGACACCAGGGAGCAAAGTTTGACTAAAAGTCAACAGGTAACTCCCATACTGACCGCAATCATTAATCAATTACGGGTCTGGGGCACCTAGAGATCGAATTAGATCCGGGGGCATGTTGTAGGTAGTGGCCAATTGTGCCATGCCAATAGCTACTTCGGGGGCGATCAGGCCCGCCTGGCGGAGCGAAAGCCAAGCGCCGATAAATAGATCCGGCCCGTAGTTTTCGTTTCCTGCGGCTAGTAAAATGGCCCCCAGATTGTTGAGTGCGGTAGAAGCCTTAAGAAGACGATCACGTCTGGTTTCCTCAGCGGTCGAAATTTCTGATTGTATAATTTGCAGAGCGCCCAACCTACTGGCCTCAAAAGATACGGACTGACGTAATTCTGCTAAGAAGCCAGTCCAGTTTGGGTGGGGTGGGGTTGGCACAACTGGCGGCAGTGCAACCAGCTCCCAGCCGTATGTGACGGTGCCATTTACATCGTCGCTGTCTGGATTGGTGATGGCAATCACCGGATGCAGCGGTTGCAGGTAGTGCGTGGCCGAGTCGTATTCGGGTTCAGGTTCGCGCTCAACTTCCACCACGTAGGCGGCATCGCGATCTAAACCCACAACAGGTTCGTTGCCCTCGCGGGGATAGGGGAGCAGGGCGCCAGTGGCGCGGTTGAGGAGGAGGCGGGGCATGGGGGTTAGAACTTGTTGTCGTATGCTGAAAGCACTCGGGAATTGGGCAATGCTGTGGATAATGCGCCACCGTAGATACGCGCAGTTGTAGAGTTGTTCGGTACGCAAAAAACACGACCATCTTGTAGCAAAACACCGCCGAGAAAAGCAAGACCTCCAGGATAAGTCCCGGCTGGGGTTGTTAAGGTATCGGCTGATGGGTTATAGATACGCGCAGTTGTTGAGTCGCGTGGTATGCAAAAAACACGACCATCTGGTAACAGGACACCGCCGGCAAAAGCATTGCTTCCAGGGTAAGTCCCGGCTGGGGTTGTTAAGGTATCGGTTGGAGTCCCGTAATTAACTGATCGACTTGCTTCAAAATAAC
>Ga0114979_10000021_pt1 | contig 112266 bp, 156 predicted proteins | sample S_140625_EF_Meta_FD_87315 | JGI IMG/M metagenome (GOLD analysis project Ga0114979, IMG submission 87315) | Freshwater microbial communities from Lake Simoncouche, Canada to study carbon cycling - S_140625_EF_MetaG | ecosystem: Environmental > Aquatic > Freshwater > Lake | place: Lake...
AGGTGCTACTGTTCCTGTAACAGGCGCACAGAAAGTATTTGCCAGCTATCAATATGCTACTCCGGTCGCATCAATGGCTGCTGCTGCTAATCTGAGCATTTATTCAGTTGGTTATCAATATGACTTGTCAAAGCGTACCAATGCGTATGCCTATGCTAGTCAGGCTCAAAACTATGCGTTCTTAGACGGTGCCAAGAGCACAGTTTATGGACTTGGTTTACGGCATCAGTTCTAGAAGTAAAAGGATAACATGAACAAGTTTTTATCAATCGTTATCCTAGCACTGGCTTCCGCTTCAGCGGTTGCTGGTGGCTATGTAACAGCAACCGACGGCAGCATCGTTAAGACTGGTAGTGATTTGTGTTTACACACAGGTTATTACACAGCTACTGATGCAGTTAAAGGTTGTGACGCAGTTCCAGTTACCCCAGCTAAGCCAGCATCAATCACGCTTGACTCAGATGTATTGTTTAAGTTTGATTCGGCAACGCTAACCGCAGACGGTGTGAAAGCACTGGACGTGGTTGCAGCCAAAGCCGGTGGCGTTGTAATCATCGTAGGACACACTGATCGTATTGGATCTAGTCGATACAATCAATCTTTAAGTGTTGCTCGTGCTGACACCGTTGCAAAATATGTAGGTGCAAAGGCAAAAGCAGATTACTCAGTAACTGGAGTTGGATCCACACAACCAAGTGGCAAAACAAAACAATGTATTGGCCCTATGAGCCCGCAACTTATTGCTTGTTTAGCACCTGATCGTCGTGTAGTTATTACTATCGTTAAGTAACATGGCTTGGGCCTCTGCGGTTTAACCGTACGCCTGAGTTTTCTAAATATAGCAACAAAACCCTACCCTGCCTCTCGCAGAAGCACACTTTGGAGGGTTACTCGGGACACAGTAATGTGTCCCATTTCTTTCTCTTGACATTTAATTCATCAACAACTATACTGTTATTATAGCAGTAAGAAGAATTTTATGCAGGTAACTCTCAAGATTAGGAACTATTATAATGATTAGACTTTGGTTAATATTTGTTGTACTTTCAATATTAATTCATTTGGGTATCTCCACCTGGAGAAATATGAAAGGTAAGGATCGATGGGCATTGACTAAGTCCATTGGTTATAGTATAATTGTTGCATTACTAGTTGTTCTATTCTTAACTTCAATCGTTATTTTATTCTAAGGAATTATATGAAACAAATTTTTAAATTGGCAGTTGTAGCAGGTCTTATCGCAACCACAGTTGGTTGTCAGCGTATTGAAACCGGCGAAGTAGGTGTACGAGTTGGCTTTGATAAACAAGTAAAACCAGGCGAGTTGCAACCAGGTTCTTTTAATCAAACACTAATTGGTGATGTACTTACATTCCCTGTTCGTGATGTATCAGTTAAGATTGATGACATGACTCCGCTTGCCAAAGACAACAGCACTATGAAAGACATGGATGTTACTGTTATCTATAACATCAATCCAACGCAAGTTAGCGAATTGTATGTTAGCAAGAACCGTAGCTTTCACGTTAAGCACAATGGTGACACTTACTTGATGTACAACTACATTTTCAATGCCGCACGAAATGCTGCTTACAAAGCTGCTCGTAAGTATGACGCATTGACTATGAACGACAGTCGTGCGTTAATGGAACAGGATATGAAAGACATCATTGCCAAGACCTTGGCAGATGAAAATCTTGCTGGTTCAATTACAGTAAGCCAAGTTCTTATTCGTGCGCTAACTCCAGCAGACTCAGTGGTTGCGTCAGCCAATGAATTGGTACGTTCTAAGAACGAGCTGTTGCAAAAGGAGGTTGAAGTCAAAACAGCCGAAGCAGAATCTCGTCGTATGGCAGCACTTACCAATCAAAGCTCGGCCAGTATTGCTTACATGAATGCTCAGGCTGCGTTAAACATCTCCGAAGGTGTCAAGAACGGTAAGGTGCAGACCATTATTGTTCCCAGCAACATGACCGGCTTGATGATTGGCAAGTAATATGAACGAACGATTTCAGCAACTATTGAAACAGAGTACCAATCCTCCCTGGGATGGTGAGCAGGGCCCAATGAACGAATTTAATTTGGAACGGTTCGCTGAGTCGATTGTAAGAGAATGTGCCAAGTATATCAATGAACGCACTCAAGACTGGGATGCCGATTTGCGGTGGATCTTCAATGACGGTTCTGGTGATATGGCAGTCAATGTTGACGAATTATTAAATAGACATTTCGGAGTTGAAGAATGAACGAACGAATTAGAGAGCTTGCTGATGATGCTGGATTTATGGATTCTTGGTTTTCCGAATCCGGTGATGATTGTGAACGAGAACTTAAAAAGTTCGCCGAGTTGATTGTCGAAGAATGTATTAATATTTGTATTTCCAATAGAAACGATGACTCTGCCCAGTACATCGAAAAACATTTCGGAGTTGAAGAATGAACTTAGAACTGGTAGCCAAGCTATACGAGCAATCATATAAGACAGTACCACATAACCCCACCAGCGGCTTTGATGCTAAATTGGAGGATCGTGTGTTTGTACCAGAGTTGTTCGCCGAGTTACTGGTCATGGAATGCTATGAAAGTTGCAGAAGTCAGGTACTTGATAAAGAAACTGCTGACACAAACGAACTAACATATAATGATGCTGTTGGTGATTGTGCAATTGGGTTATTACAACATTTTGGGATGATGGAATGAAGAAAACATTGGCTGTGCTACTTACAATTACTTTCCCAATTTGGTGTATCCCTGCTGTGCTGGGGTCACTAGCTTACTTGGCAGTGGCTACACTATATAAAGAAATGTTGGCATTTTTAGAATGGCTTGGAGTTAAAGAATGACAAATCGTAGAGGATTTTTACAATCAGTATCGGCAGCATTGGGGTCAACCCTGTTGTCTGGTAGTACAGTTGCATCAGTATTGACAGCCGCACCTGTAGCATCAGGAGTAGCCACAGTGGCCGCAGTTGCGGCAGTGGCCAGACAGTTTAAGTCGAGTGGTGTTGTTCTTGATGCTGCCACGCTTGAACCAATATCTCGGGTGGTGATATTTAATGGAGACGAGTCAGTAATTAAAGAAGACGTGAAGTATTCTGAGATATTTGACGATCCGGCAAGACTAGCAGAAATTGAAGAATTGGATAAATTATATCCTAATTCCAATGTGCATAGTAAATGGACCTTGGCGGCGACACGTTTGGTACTGGAAAAGAAAGGCATGCCACCACTTACTGCCGAGGAAGAAATTATGATTATTGAAGGTCGAAAGCCCGTGGTTGGAGTCGAGGGATGACGTGGCCATTGGCTTCTCCATTGAAAGAAAATACCAACTGGATCGTTAGGGATAACGTCTTTAGTAATATTGAGCTTGATCAAATAATTAAATTAGGCAACAGTATTACCTCCAGTACCGGTACGATAGGTTCTGAAATAACTAACGAATATCGTAAATCCAGTATAGCCTGGCTGGATACTGAAGATCCAGAATTCGATTGGATATATGCCACGCTTGCACCAGTGATTACTGAAATCAATGATGCATATTATCGATTTGATCTGAAGTCCCTCCAGACTTTACAGTTTACCCGGTATACCACCGCTGGCGTATATAAACCGCATACCGATCTGGGTAGGCAAAAGCCCACTAGAAAGTTGAGTTTTACTGTACAATTATCTGATACGACAAATTACGAAGGTGGAGATTTGCGTTTTTTAAATTTAAAGACAACCCCCGAGTCAGCCCCCAGGGCTCGAGGAAAAATTATTTTCTTCCCCAGCTGGATGACTCACGAGATAACTCCCGTGACCCAGGGTACACGATATAGTCTAGTTGGGTGGGTAGAAGGACCGTTATTCAGATGACGTCGGTAACGGCATCTGTATCGTTTTTGGCTAACCAGGTCAAGATGAATACTAAATTCAGATGAAATCTGCATGATGTGGATCAGTACGCTGTATCGGTATAAATACTATTATCATGAAAATACACGAAATTACCTTGTTATTCGAGGGTTATCCCCAAGCTCAAGATGCTTTTATTCAGCAATCGGGCGGTGATACTGCATCAGTACAAAAAACTATCGCCGACTTTCGTCAGTTGGTGAATAGAAATCAGATCAAAGACACAAACCAAAAGAATATCGATTGGTGGGCCAAACAGGGCTGGGATAAGTTCAATGCTTTTGTCAATCAGGCATCAGCAATACCCAGCAAGACGCAAATGACCAGAAAGAAAATACCTGGGCAAAGCATCAACTTGGTGGATGATGCTCAGTGGCTCATCGTTGTGCCACTGGACAAGGAAGCCAGCTGTTTTCATGGAAGAAACAGCAGTTGGTGTACTACTAAAGTTCATCAGGAACATTTTGAAAATTACTTCTACAACAATGAAGTAACCTTGATATATTGCTTTAATAAAGCCACTGGTGGTATGTGGGCTATAGCGGCACATAAAAGAACAGATCGCATGGAAATGTTTACACAACAAGATGCATCAATATCGGCAGAACAATTTACACAACTGACTGGTCTAGATCCTCAACAGTTACGATCCATGGCTCTGGGTGACGTTCATCAACCTGCAGTACAGGCATCCAGAGATCAATGGAAGGAATCTGTAGCATTGACAAAACAATTGATGGCTACAATGCCACGCGGCACCAGATCGGCAGAAATAGAAAAGCAATTGGAGTATAATAAAGTAGGGGGATTATGCTTTGATTATATCTACCGATTTCAGTCAATTGAATCCAAAGACTTTCCGTTGTCGATACAGATATCGGCAATTAACAAAAATGGTGCCGTATTGGACCGAATCAATAATCCTGTTCAAGCTGTGCAACTGGCAGCAGTCAAGAAGGAAAATCTTGGGTTGAAAACCATCATTGCTCATGGAGCCAAGCCCAATGAAGCCGTACAACTGGCAGCAGTCACACAACACGGTCCTGCTATAGGTTTCCTGAAAGCCGCCGGCATCACTCCCAGCGAGGCTGTTCAAATGGCAGCAGTAAATCAGAGCGGTACTGCTATACATTCCATCATATCGAATGGTATCGTGCCCAGTGATGAGGTGCAAATAGCAGCAGTAACTCAGAATCCAGAAGCAATAAAATTCATAATCACAGATTTGGGCACTGAGCCAAGTCATGCTGTGCAAATGGCAGCAGTCAAACGTTACGGCGGAACGTTTCGAATGTTGATGAATCATGGAATTGTTCCCAGCAAAGACGTTCAAGAAGAAGCAATAGCCAGGGACGGCCTTAGTATACAATATTTGAAAAATCCCAATGAGAGATTACAATTGGCCGCAGTTAGCAATGTTGGCAGGGCTATATTGTTTATTCTCCGGGCCGGCATCAGACCAAGTCACGCGGTGCAATTGGCAGCAGTGACGCAGGATGGGCTGGCACTCGATTATATCTTACAGGATAAAATTAAACCAGAGTATGATGTGCTATTAGCAGCAGTGACCCAGGATGGCCGTGCCATTGAATATATCCAAAATCCCGACGAGCGATTACAGATAGCCGCAGCCAAGAGAAATAGTGGTGCATTAAAACTTTTAATGAAAGCTGGAATAACCCCCAGTTATGCCGTACAGATGGCGTCAGTTACTCATGATCCCTGGTCTATAAAATATTTGAAAAATCCCGATGAGAGATTACAATTGGCCGCAGTCAACAATCATGGTGGTGCATTACATGAAATAATCAAATCTGGAATTCTTCCCAGCGAGGCGGTACAATTGGCCGCGGTCAAATCAAGCCCCATAGTATTACGTATGATCCAAAATCCCAGCATGGCGGTTCGCGACGCTGCACACATAGCAGCACAAGAGAAAAAAGCTCAAGAGGATGCTGCTATAAACGCTGCCAGAGCTGCCAGAGCTGCTCAAGGTGCCCAAGCAGCACCGGCCTAAAAGGCAGCATAATTTAAATGAGGACCTTGGCGCTCTATGTATCAGTTTTGGCTAACTAGGTCAAGAAAAATAATAAATTATGGTTGACATTTAATCAAAGGTCAGCTATAATGTAGTTGTAGTATGTAGTTAAGTTTAACTTTTATTTTAATCAACTTTGAAAGGCATCTTAGAAAGGCATCTTATGAAACAAGAAAATTTATTTAAAGTAGCAGGTACCTCCAACCATAATGGAGAAATTAAAGTACGTTTTGCCAATGACTTGGTATCGCGTATTAAGGCCCTGCATCGCGCAGGTCACACTGATGTTAACCTCGTTGAGCTACCCAAGCCAATGACCAAACTGGAAGCAGTTCAGTATCTGCAGTCAGTTGGATACAATCAAGGTGACGTTGGTTATATCGTATCAGCTAAATTGGCTGAGAAAACCAAAATCGCCAAGAAAGGCGAAGTTAAGGTTAAGTCTGCAAAGGTTAGTAAACCAGCTAAAGTCGCTGAAACAGTTTAATTTTTCAGCAAAAAGGCGGCTAACAAGCCGCTTTTCCACGAACTCGAATAATTAAATATATGAGTGAACAGGAAGTAGTGGAACCATTTCGGTTAGCCATCATGGAGATCATGATGATTTTACATAAACATGGTATTAGGGAAGTACACATAGGTGCTATGATGCGCCTAGTCGGCGTGGAAGAAGAAGATGCAAAAATCTGTGATGATGAGCGTATTATGTTAACCGAAGACTTTACCGAATATGTAAATCAAGTGTTGGCGTTATCATCTGTCAGCAGTGAAAATCAAACTTTACATTAATGTCCGTCCCAGTATTTAAGAATATCGAATCAGTATATATTGTTATCTTACGGACGCAGGACGCAAAAAGTCTACTTCAAAAATGGCTATCATCAAATCGTTACGCATCGGCTCGTGTTGATGACAATCGACTGTATATAAACGATCATAATACTTACAATTTGTTCCTGGTCACATGGTCACATGGTTGGGATAACATCTTAGTATGGGATTGTTATATGAAGCGACACATTTACATTTAACCAAAAAATTTGTAGTATATGTCGTATAGTGTATAATTAACAATACTATAAAGGAAATACTATGTCAACACATGAACAAATCGTAGCAGCTTACGAAAACTACTTGGCTGAAAATGCTAAGTTCAGCGACAAAGGTGTTAAAGCCGCCGCCGCCCGTGCCAGAAAATCTCTACAGGAAATCGCCAAGGCTGTCAAAGTACGCCGTGCTGAGATCACCACAGAAAAAGAAGCACTGACTCCAGCGAAGTAATGACTACGCACACACGTATCGTTATGGAAAACCCAGAAAATCCAGAGGAATTAATTCTGGACCTGGGTGAAGAAATTTGTGGTCCCCTCGGTTGGAAAGAGGGTGACACAATAGTATGGACAGATATGGGAAATGGATCATGGCAGCTAACAAAGCAACAAACGACCCTAACAACACCACAGCAACAGTAGCCCCCTCACTGACCTCTGTAATTAACGGCGGGTATGTTACCACCAGTACCACTGGTCCGGTGTACTACACTGGTGGTGGCATTGTCGGCGGCGGCGGCTATGCCGGTGGTGCTGGATTTGGCGGTGGTAATACTGCTATAGGCATTGGGTCATGGTCCAGTCAGCCAGCACCAGCCACAATCACTGCCGGCACACTAGAGCTATCGGGCGATAAAGCTGATATTAAAATCAATGGTGTCAGTCTAAATGACACTTTAACAGCTATACAAAAAAAATTAGATGTATTAACCGTCAATCCTAAATTAGAAAATGAATGGGACAAGCTCAAGGAATTGGGTGAACAATATCGCAAGCTGGAAGCCGAACTTGCAGAAAAATCTCGTATGTGGGCAGCTTTAAAAAAGACTGAGTGATGAAAATTAAATATTTTTCATTACTGGTCTTGTTGGGATTGGGCGGGTGTTTAACTACACCCGTTCTAGACTCTACACTAACATCGGTTGACTATGAATTAATGGATGCATTGATCTATGAAAGAACACCAACTCCATTGGTTAAAACTCCACTATTTTCTCCCAAGGACATTGAATGTCTGGCCCGGAATATATATTACGAATCAGGAGCAGAGCCACTTGAAGGCAAAGTTGCTGTGGCTGTGGTAACCATCAATCGCTCGAAAGATGAGAGATTTGGTTCAAAAACGCTATGCGGCATTATATACACAAGAACAAATATAGGCAAGGGTGTGATAGTTTGCCAGTTTAGCTGGACCTGTGGTACTAAAATTCCAATTAAAAAAGATAGTGAGCATTGGCGGTTATCCAAGGAAGTTGCTGAGAACATAGCTCGTGGCGATTACAGTGAGTACTCGTACAAATATCGAAAAGCCCTATTCTTTCACGCTGTATCAGTCAAGCCATCATGGGCTTATGTCAAGCGTGTAGTAGCCCGTATCGGCGGCCATGTATTTTATGAATAGCTTGACAATTAAATCCGCTGTTACTATAATAGCTTTATGACAATGCATCTACTCCCCCCGCTGTATTCGACCACAGGCAAAAAGAAAGGTCGCTATAAATTCGCATCTGCTGAGCAAAAACAGCAAGCTGAAGCTAATAAGGAAGAGTGGCAGCGTAAACTAAATGAATTTAATCGACTATCACCCTCTGTAAGGACGTCAAAGAGCCCTATGCCCACACTAAGCAAATCGCTACCCCGTATTCCCACCAGCCGTCAAACAGCTCACATTGAGTCCCTAGTAACCACCTGGGGTCCTTGCCTTAAGGTAGAAGATATGCAGTACACTGGCAACAAAATTAAGGGCATTGGCACAATGCATAAATCAAATGCGGTGCCGGTATTCAGTGACGAAGAAGCTGTTGAAATTTCACAAATGCGGAGAGGCTAAGATGAGCGTAACAGATAATACAACCGATTTATTTACAACTTTATTTGATTTTGATTCGACCAGTGAGCTTTTGAAGACTAAACCAACTGCACCTCGCCCAACATGTGTAAATCATGGATGTAGTAAGCCAGTTGCATCGGATGGTAAGCGTTGGCGTATTCATTGCGGACATTGCCAAGGTGCAAGTTACGGAAGAAACCCTCACGCAGCCGGAGTTACCCCATTAAAAACAGGTATTTGTTCAAATATTGATGGACATTTAGGATTTCCCTGTGTGATAGACTGGAAAAAAGTTCCAGAATTTGCTAAAGGCATGACTGAAATTGACCATATTGACGGCAATCATTTGAATAATTCTATTAGCAACCTTAAAGAACTATGTCCCATTTGTCATAAACTTAAAGGACAACGAGCCGGCGATTTTAAACGCGGTAGATACACACATAAATAACTGCTCATAACAGGAGATAATAAAACAAATTGAGTAAATCAGATGATGTAATTAAAATGGAGGGTGTAATCACCGAAGTATTACGAAACACGAATTATCGTGTTAAAATTGAAAACATTGAAAATCCCATTCTCGCTACACTAAGCGGGAGAATACGCCAAAATAATATCAAAGTACTTACAGGCGACAGAGTACAGTTAGATATATCACCCTACGACCTATCTCGTGGTAGAATTACACGTAGGCTATGATTTTAATAAATACCTACATGAGAGATTTATTAAACTTAGTGGAAGCAGCAACCGTTTCAGCTAAACTGGAAACTACCCCACTACCCTACGCACATAAAGATCTGGCTCCCATAATGAGCGCAGACACAATAGAATACCACTACGAGCACCTGGCTAAAGGCTACGCTAAAAAGTACAATGCCGGCGAAGGTGATGCCGATTTCAACCGTGCTGGCAGCTTCTTACACAACAAATTCTTTCCCCAATTGCAAGCACCAAAAGGTGCCAACCGTCCCAAGGGTGCGGTGCTAGAACTCATTGAAGCTAACTTCAAAACTTACGAAGATTTCAAGGTAGCGTTCAAAGAAGCTGCCATGAAGATTCAGGGATCGGGTTGGGTTTATCTCAGCACAGGTGGAACTATTAAAACCATACGAAATCATCAGGTTCGTACCGATATTTGTGTACTGGTTGACTGGTGGGAACATTCATGGTCGACGGATTACAAGTGGGATAAAGAAAAGTATCTAGATAATATCTGGAAAATTATCAACTGGAACGTATGTTCGGAGAGAATATGATCACACTAACTGAAAACGCCGCGATTAAAATTAAAGATTTATTAGCAGAAGAAAACAATCCCAAGCTAAAACTTCGTGTATTCGTTCAGGGCGGCGGATGCAGTGGAATGCAGACAGGCTTTACCATGGATGAAGAACAAGCTGACGATGACTGGGAGGTCGAAGTCAATGGCGTTCATTTGTTAGTAGATAGTATGAGTAGTAATTATTTAAAAGGTTCAACCGTGGATTATCGCGATGATATCAATGGATCTGCCTTTGTTATCACTGGCATGGAAGCCACAACGACATGTGGCTGTGGTAGTAGTTTTTCACCATATTAAGCCCCGAATGACATAGACATTACTTTAGCTAAATAATAAGAGCTAAAGAGGACGGATATGTCGCAACAAATTATTAATGTAGGTACGGCGCCCAACGATGGTTTGGGAACTCCAATACGTACTGCTTTTCAGTACACAAATAATAACTTCACGCAACTGTTTTCGTTGCCGAATCCTACACCCCCAACTACCCTAGTGGGCAAAGCGGGCGATGTCCCGGGTATGTATGCATACAGCGCGGCATATTTTTACTACTGTTTTGGAACTTATGATGGTTCCACTGTTATTTGGGCACAGATTGCCCAGGGTAATACCTCAATCTCAAATATCGTTAATGGCACTAGTAATGTAAGAATCGGTAGTGCCAATGCCAATGTAACCGTGGGAGTAAACGGTACAGCAAATATTGCAGTTTTCAGTAATACTGGAGTATCAGTAACTGGTAATATTAGAACCTCTGGACAAATAACAGCCACTGGTAATGTATATGGTAATGCCATTGTCGGCACTTACTTGTACGGAGATGGCAGCAATATTAGTAACATATCAGGTGGCGGGAATTACAGTAATACCAATGCAGCAGCATATCTACAGGTACTAACTTCAAATGTATCAACAACTGGCAACATAACCGGAAGTTATATTTTAGGCAATGGTAGAAATTTAACTGGATTACCGTTAACCTATGGCAATGCTAACGTTGCTAACTTTTTACCAGTATTTACTGGTAACATATTATCAAGTAATATGACCGCTACTGGAAACGTGCATGCCGGAAATATTAAAACGGTGGGAATAGTTTCAGCAACAGGAAACATCACTACTGACGGATATTTTATTGGCAATTTCGTTGGGAACATATCAGGTAACTTAGTAGTGCCTGGATCGAATACTCAAGTACTTTATAATGATAATGGAAATGCTGGAGCAAGCGCCGGGTTAATATTTAACTCTGCATCAAACATTTTATCAGTAACGGGAAATGTGTATGGCAATTATTTTCTTGGTAACGGTAGTCAATTAACAGGGTTACCAGTTACGTATGGCAATGCCAATGTGGCTGCTTATCTACCAACTTATACCGGCAACATAACAGCAGGTAATATCAGTACCACTGGAAATATAACAGCTAGCTATATTTTAGGTAATGGTAGTCAATTAACTGGCATCGCCGCCACCGGCATAAATGCAAACGCACTAACTGGATCTACCTTATCAAGCAATGTTACTACCAGCAGCTTGACTTCTGTTGGTACTTTGGCAAATTTAAGTGTAACCGGCAATGTAGTGGCATCTGGGGTAGTGACTTCTACCGGCACATTTAGATTGCCTAGTTATACTACCGCACAAATTGCCAACATATCAGCGGTAGAAGGAGATATGGTTTATAATTCAACTGTACAACAAATACAAGCATATCAAGCAAATGCCACAGGTAACGTAACATGGGTAAGTTTAAGTGTGTCTACTTACCAGTAATGGAGTAACTTATGACAGCACAGCCTATTTGGATTACTCCCCCTGGTAGTTTAGGTACTGTACCAGAAGGTGCTTACTACGAAGTACCACTGCGTGTTACCGATACGTTTACCACTGACCTCATAGGTATCGTGGGTAGTGGATCTTCAGTCACAGCTACATTTTATACTCAGACAGTATCCATGTTCCAACCTGGTGATACTGTTGTGGTCACTGGAGTTAACCCGTCATCTTATAACGGTAGCTTTATAGTAACCAAATGTACCACTACACAAATTACATATACGAGTTCGGCTACCGGTACTTGGATCGGTGGCGGTACTATCACTTCCGTGCCATCGACTGTATATTTTGAATCTATTGCTGGCGCATTACCCGATGGTATTGAATGCACGACATCTGGCGTACTACAGGGTACTCCTACCAATGTGGTTACAGTGGCAGATGAAGCATTGGTAGTGGGAGTCAATGTTACCAGTAAATTTGCTATTAGGGCCTATACAACCAAAACAGTTGGTGGCATTACTGTCATTAATAGATTAGCCGATAGAACATTTACTATAACGGTCGCTGGGCAAAATCTACCCAGTTGGATCACACCTGCGGGCGAACTTAGTCAGCTATGGGTAGGTGAATTGTTGTCCCCAGGTATACAATTAGATTATACTACTGATAATACAACTGGAATTCCGCCGGCTATCAGCTTGTATTCGGGGAGTTTGCCCCCGGGAATTACAGTTAGTGATACTGGCTTAATTTCTGGATTTGTTGGCTTAAATCCAACAACATCTGCTCAACCTGGATTCAGTGTTAACGGTCAAGGATTTAGTACATACCCATTTGATTTTGATATAGAAGCACAAAATTCCACATATACATTTACACTACAGGTTACTGATGGTCGAATATCTGCATTACGAGAATTTAGCCTATTCGTATGGAGTACTGAGGCATTTACTGCTGACACTACCTTGATCACAGCTGATAACACCTATCTAACAGCCAGCATATCCAGTGTTAATACCCCAGTGATAACAAACCCTCAGGGATCTATTGGCACCACATACAGCAATACATATTTTGCTTACCAATTTGTGGGGAAGAATATTACCGGAGACACTATAGGGTATACTGGTGCTTCGTTACCCACAGGGTTAACACTTAATTCAACAACTGGATGGTTAACCGGATACTTACCTACAATTGGGCTATTCGAATCTACTTTTGATTTTACAGTAACCGCATACCTAACCAACTCGCCATCAGTGACTAGTGATCCATATGATTTTAGCCTGACAGTTGAAGGACCTATATTCTCCAATGTGACCTGGCTCACACCCTCCAACTTGGGCACCATTGCCAATGGGTCCACCAGTATATTTTATGTTGAGGCGACCAATACTACTAACACAAATTTACAGTATCAATTAGTATCAGGATCAGATTCAAAATTACCGCAGGGATTAACTCTATTGCCATCAGGTAATATTGCTGGGCGTGTAAGTTTTAATGCATACCCCACCCCCGCTCAGTATGGTAGCACAGTATACACCTTTACAGTAAACGCTTACAGTACTAATGGATTTATCAGTGTTAATAAAACGTTCTCCATCACGGTGGAGCGTGTCTACGAGACACCTTATCAAAACTTGTATATCCAATGTATGCCGCCGGTTGATGATCGAGAATTGATTGCTAGTTTACTGCAAAATTCTACTATCTTTACTCCGTCACTACTATATCGTCCCGATGATACTAACTTTGGATTGAGTCGCAATGTCGTGTATCATCATGCATATGGATTAAATGCTGCCAGCGTGGATACCTATGTATCCTCACTTCAACTTAACCACTACTGGAAGAATTTACTCTTGGGAGAAATTAAAACAGCACAAGCTGTCGACCCTTTAACAGGTAATGTAGTGTACGAAGTAGTATATTCGGAAATCATAGATAGCTTAGTCAACAATGACAATCTAAGTGTTGGCAAAGAAGTGGTGCTGGCCTATCCAATAGAAGAGCAAACAATTGATGTAGTGTACCCTAATTCGCTTGATAACATGAGAGATCAGGTAATTGACGTAGTGGGACAGGAGAGTGACCTGTTACCGTTATGGATGCAGAGTTCCCAAGCAGATGGTAAAGTTTTAGGGTTTATCCCAGCATGGGTAATTGCATATACAATACCAGGGGCGTCGGGGCAGATACAATACAATATACAGACACAGTTTGGAATCCAATTAAATCTAGTGGATTTTGTAGCCGATCGGTATGAGCTTGATAACGCTCTTACAGTTAACTGGGATGGCAACACACAAAGTTGGGTACCAAGCCCACCGGAGACGACATCATTTGACATCAATTACCACTATAATGTCACTATAGGCACAGCAGGCAATGTATACCTAGCGGGTGATCAAATTAAGATCTTAGGCTCGTCACTGGGCGGGGTAACTCCTGCTAATGATTTACTCATAACGGTCAATACTGTAAATACCAATGGTGCCATCCTTGATGCATTCTATTATGGTACTGCCAATAGCGCAGCGGCTGGTAATTCCTATGATAACTTAGCCGGGGTAAATGTAGTTGGTCCAGGCACTGGGGCCACTTGGGATATTACTGTAGTACCAGGAGTCGAAACTGTATTTGACGGGGGAAGCGTTACCTTTATTGCTCCAGCAGATACAGATACCAGCTCCACTGCTAACGACAAATACTTGTTGTATCCCAAATACAATATATTAGTTTAACAATCAAATACGCTAAATAATAGAAACAATTAAGGAATACAGAACATGACCAGTGCAATAAATCCAAACAACATCAATGGCGCTTACCCAGTAGCGGGCCAAGATAATAATTCACAGGGGTTTCGTACTAATTTTACAAATACTTCGACCAACTTCCAGTATGCAGCACAAGAAATCACAGACTTACAGGGCAAAGTCGTGGTAAATGCACAGTTATCTGGCGGCGCGAACTTGTCAGTTCAAAACAACATGTTAAACTCTCCACTAACCAATGCGTTGGTAGCTGATTTTGCCTACACCACCGTTGGCCTTGGTAGTGTAAGCGGATCGTTTACTGTAAATTATGCAGTGGGTCATTATCAAACAGCCACACTAGCTGGCAGTGCAAGTGTAGCATTTACCAACTGGCCTATCTCCGGACAGACAGGTGTGGTAACTTTGCAGGTTACCGTACCAAATACAGCATATACCCTGACACTACCCACGGCAGTCAGTCAAAATATTAACGGGATACAGGGTCTTGTGTATCCAGCAGGTGCTAGCCCAGTGATTCAATTTGCCGCGACCGGAGTTTATACTTTTGTATTCTCTACTAGCACAAATGGATCTACTATTATCATTAATCAAAACAATGAAATACTGACCCCACTAAACAGCTCTAAAGAATCTGTAACAAGTGCCGCTGCTGCTAGCCTAGCAACAACTACCTCATTCTTTACCACAGCAGGAACCGCCACGCTGGCCAACGGAGTCGAGGGTCAGATCAAAGTGTTCACGCAAACTGCATCAGCCTCCATGGTTATTACGGTGGCCAGTGCCGGTTGGAACTCAGCAACATCGGGAACTTCTGGTACTATTACGCTGGCAGCTAGAGGTGCTGGATGCACCCTACAGTATACCAATTCGGTTTGGTACTGTATTGGTAATAACGGCGCTACGTTTGGTTAATCAAAACTGTTGATTTACTACCGTCATTCCTGTACAATTTAATGTATGGAACATCCACTTATCCCCAGCATCGATAACCTTACCACTGAAGAACTATTGGATAAGGTTAACGAACTAAACAAAAAACTTGGCATAGCGCATCGTTTGGGTAATTACCATTTATGCACCCAAATTCGCATGGCCATAGAAACTTACCAAAACAAATATACAGACAAACTACGTGCTAGTCAGTCTGGTAAAGACACCGATGGAATCATTGATATATCATGAACGTTAGAATAGTTTGCCCCTTGAGTTTTATCGCCGGTATACACTATAACGGTGAATTACAAATGAATAGTTATACTGTTAAGTTATTCATTTTAACCAATAGTTTAGATGGAACTATCAATAACATTGCACTTGATAGAATAAAATACTTTGTCTATCGAGAAATGGATAGTACTATTTTTATCAACAGCAAAGAAGAAGATCAGTGTCGATTATATCTTGACGCTAACATCAAAATTACCACCATACCCGAAGAACCTATTGATCAACTGGTGGGTATAATGCTGTTTAATAAACTGACTGCCATTGTTGAAGATAGACTTATTATTGATGAAATAGAAATAAGTTCTGGTCTTGGCGACGGTATAATTTACATGCATAGTCAAGAAGAAAATGTAGATGATTTACCCATACCCGATTGGTGGGCAACTTCTGACCTAGCACATTGTGATGCTAAATTCCTTGACGCTGATGAATATATTACTCTAGCCAATGTAACTATATGGCGAGATTTAGAGTTGCAATGGCCCGACGAAGCTGAACCCGAAGTTGGAAATACTGTTGTATTTGCGGATTTTAAATTACTAGATGAAAAAGAATAATTACGGGGAAATGATTTTTAATGAGAATGATGTCCTTGATCAATTGATGAAGGGGCGTGCCGTTGATTCATTGAAAGGTATGCTGGTGGATGAAACTGTTGATATCGAACAGATAGTATATTTTGTGGATCACTTTCCAACTACGTTTATGCCATACAAATTTACTCCTGATCAAGTTGTCTCGGTGCCCGCATGGGATGCCGCTCAACAGAAGACCTGGCATATGCCCCAGCAGTATCAGGATATGGACATAGCAGAATACGTGTTAAGTTTATGTGTTGATGATGCCGAACTACAAAGGTGTGGGGAAGAGCTATTGCTGTACCAACAGCACAACCTATTTAATCTACTGAAATATTTAAAATATTTGGTGGATGTAATGAAAGAGAACCACGTAATTTGGGGTGTCGGGCGAGGCAGTAGTGTGGCCAGCTTTGTACTGTATAAATTAGGCGTACACCGTATAAACAGTATGTACTATAATTTATCCATCACCGAATTTTTACGTTAAATATAATGAATTCAGGAGAATATCATGACAACAAAAGTCTATAAAACCGCAAAAGGTAAACCAGTAGACCTTGGAGCATTACGTTTACAAAACGAAAATGTTCGAGCAGTTGGTAATATGAATGTAAATGCCCGTGGGGATAGGATCGACGCTGATGGCAACGTAATTGACCCTCGTAATCAACAGATTCAACGACGAATACAACGACAAACTAATGTGGCCAGCGGACCGGTACACTCAAGCTCACGTGCTCAACAAGCGGAACAGGTAGCAGCAGAAAATCCAGTGATGCCCACACGACCAGTAGCACCGGCTGCGGATCCACTCCCTATTCCAGCGGCTCCTCCGGTTGCAACTAGGGAAACAATCGTTACCCAAGATAATGCATTTGCCGCGGCAATGGGACGTACCAAGACAGTTACACAGACGTTAGAATTAACCGAACGTCAGAAATTAGAAAATCAAATAGCGCAAGCAAAAAAGGGAAAATGAAAGCACAGTACGCACCACATAAAGTAGAAAAGCAGAAACTTAAAGTATTACAAAACAATGTTCTGGTATCGGATATGGTGTTTGATGAACGTATCAGTACAGGCGGTATCTTACTGTTAAATGACAATGGCAAAGGCAATGGTATTCGCCCACGCTGGGGTCGTGTATACGCAGTAGGTCCAGAACAAAAAGATGTTAACGTAGGTGATTGGGTATTGGTAGCACATGGTCGTTGGACTAGGGGTTTAGATCTCGAAGACGAAAATGGCAAATTAACCGTTCGTAAGATTGATCCTAAAGATATCCTACTAGTATCAGATGACGAAGAGTGCCCCACAGTCGAAGGCATTAGTTCTGCCGTGCATGTAGATCGTAAGGAAATGCCTAATTAAACCAAAGTGTTTGCTTTTATCATCTGCTCCATGTATAATTGTATTATGAATTTTAAAAAGCATGGAGCATTAAATGAATGATTTATGGACAGAAAAGTACAGACCCAATACAGTCGATGGATATGTTTTTACAGACGATGCACAACGACAGCAAGTACAACATTGGATTAAGCAAGGCAGTATCCCACACTTATTACTAAGTGGTAGTCCCGGCACTGGTAAAACTACCCTGGCTAAATTACTGATCAATGAGCTTGGGGTAGATGAATTTGATGTGCTATACTCAAATGGATCTAAAGATGCCCGTAAACTAGATTGGGTGGACAAACTGATTGGCTTTTGTAGTACTATGCCTTTTGGTAAATTTAAAGTGGTATTGGTTGATGAAGCGGATTTTATGAATCCAAATTCTGTACAACCAGCACTTAGAAACCTAATGGAAGACTACAGTGAAAGCGTCAGATTTATCCTGACCTGTAACTATCCCAATAAGATACTGCCAGCATTGCACAGTCGGTGTCAAGGGTTTCACATGCAAAAGACAGATCTTGTGGAATTTACAGCTCGTCTAGCAACTGTATTGATCAGCGAAGAAATAGATTTTGACTTGCCCACACTTGATTTATTTGTAACAGCCACATATCCAGATCTACGTAAATCGTTAAATTTGCTACAGGCTAATTCAACAACAGGAAAACTTGTTGAGCCCAGTTCAACTGAACAGTCAGTTGATAATTGGAGACTGCAAGCAGTATCGTTATTCAAAGCTGGTAATATCAATGAAGCACGTAAGGTTATCTGCAATCAAGCAAACATTGAAGATATGGATAGCATGTATCGATGGATGTATGATAACCTTTCGCTATGGAGTGACACACAGGAAGGACAAGACCGAGCGATTATTATTATTAGAAACTCGCTGGCTAACGTTCATTTGATGTCAGATCAAGAAATCAACTTATCAGCAACGCTTTGCGAATTAACTCAAATAGGAAATTAAATGCGATACTTAGTTATCATGTATATTAAAAAGCCCGATGGGCAAGTAGATGAAGCAACAACTGTTACAAAATCACTTAAATCAAAAGACTTGTCTATGGGTAGTGTAATCCTTGACTTTAAAGAAAAGAAAATTGTTAAAGCCAGCTTTAGTGGCACACTGGCTGAGAAACGCTGGGATAAGATTCGAGATTTTTATTACGAGTTTTACCCAAAGTACATTGACCTGCTGGAAGCAGCCTATCAAACTATAGAAGAGATTCAAAATGAAGTATCTACCGAAACAGAAAATAATCCTAACTGATTGTGACGGAGTATGTTTAGATTGGGAATGGGCATTTAATATCTGGATGTATCAACACGGATTTGAAGAAATTCCTGGTGCCAAACTAAACTATGACATGTCTGTACGTTATGGCATTCCGCGTGAACAAGTAGTTAAACTGATCCGCATTTTTAATGAAAGTGCGTCTATCGGATTCTTGCCGCCCATGCGTGATGCCATGTATTATATCAAAAGATTGCATGAAGAATTTGGTTATAAGTTTCATGCCATTACTTCATTGAGTTTAGATCCTAATGCTCAGAAGCTAAGGGAAATGAATCTTCATAAGTTATTTGGTCCTACCGCATTTGAGCGTATTGTATGTTTAGATACTGGTGCTGATAAAGATGAGGCGTTGGCAGAATATAAAGACTCCGGATATTATTGGATTGAAGATAAGTGGGCCAATGCCGAAGCCGGCTATAAAGCCGGCCTCAGGTGTATCGTGTTAGAACATGGTCATAATATGTACGAGTATCATCCAGAAATTACTATCTTAAAAAACTGGAAAACAATATTTGACCATATTACCGATCAGTCGGAATAAAGGCGAAGCACGGAATCAATGATTCTGTGCCGCTGTATGTCGCGACTATCTAGCTCGCACACAGCTATTCCATTTACACCTCCTTTCAACAATCTTTGGCATAAATCTGCGAGGCCGTTGTTACCTTTAGTGCGGTCAGCTTGTTCAATATCTCCCGTAATGACGATTTTACTGCCTTCGCCGATACGTGTCATTAGCATCTTACATTGTGCCGGAGTAGCATTCTGCATCTCATCAGCTATAATGTATGCGTTTTTAAAGGTTCTACCCCTCATAAACGCAAGTGGTGCTATCTCTATTTTTTGATCCTCTAACATACCAGCAATATCCTGCTGACGATAATATTCACGAAGAATATCAGTTAAGGGCCTTACCCATGGATCCATCTTTTGGTTTAAATCTCCTGGTAAAAATCCATGTTTTTCATCTTCTACGCCAACTGCTGGTCGTGTTAGGATTATACGATCAACTTCTCCTTCGCGGAATGCCTTAACAGCGGCTAGCATAGCAAGGTAAGTTTTACCTGTACCAGCTGGACCTGCTGTGATTACAATATGTTGACTTTCATCTTGCAATGCCAATACCAATCGCTCTTGATTTCGTGTACGGGGCACGATATCAATGGGACGTTGTTTTAAGGGTTTTGCTTGATTGAAGTTTATTGTATTTTCTTGAAATACCGTATCACGGCGTTGTGATTTTACTGCTTTGTGTCTACTCATTAAAGCCTCATGTAGAAGTAAGTTACTGCTATCAGCACCTTGCTGACCCAAGTATTTACATCAGTGTATTTTTATATTCTATGAGTAGTAAAAAGGTGTTATAAGTTGATAAGTATTAGGCTATACTGTAAATTCTTACATTCCCAATATTATGCCATATTCGCAACTACACTAAATACTTGACTATGGCAAACAAAGCATTCGATTCAGAAATATTCAAAGATCACCAAGATTATTGGCAAGTGGCCCAAAACATCAAGGACATATACCTATCCGAGGGTACGCTATTGACCCTGTTAGACTTCGAGCGTGTATTAGATTCCATGGATCTATACGCATTTAAAAACTGGGATATCGGTGAGCTGGTACAAGGCCCAACAGTGGGAAAATATCACGTTAGTTGTATATTTCTCTGGCCCGAAAACTTAATGCCCGATCCACGTGGTGGACGTAGATTATTACCGTTTGATTGTACTGTAAAGTACAAGAAAACTGACATGAAGATTCCCATTAAAATTGATGATCCTAGCGATTATCGCCCGGGAACAAAAATAGCAAGAATCATTGAGAAAAAGGTATGGTTGGTGGAAATCACCATGCCCAAAACTTTGATGAGCGATATACGTACAGGCAGTATTGATCTTGAAGAACAGGAACTTGATCTACAAGAATTAGATAACGCTTATTCGGTTGATGAACGTGGTACTGCACCTAGCGCACCGCCTGGAGCAGCACCGGCCCCAGCGGCACCTGCTGCTGCCGCAGCAGCCGCACCGGCCGCACCCCCCACTGGCGCATAAAAATGACTAATAAACCATCAAATTTTAACTTTGTTTTCGAAGGATTAGGATATAAGGATATGGATGGCTTGATCAAGCCTATTGTCCATGTTGATGAATTTACCAGTAAAATGGGTGACGATGATGATGTCATTGTATTATCTTTTTTCCTACGTGATCCTACCGCAGCCAAGGACCTAATGAATTGGTTTGAACGTGGCTATGATTTTATTATTGATGCTGATCGTAGCCCAGGTGAAATCAAAACAAATAGATACCTAGTATTTGTTGAAATACGTCGACGCAGTACAGCCGGCGCACATGTCAACCGATTATTAGAAGACCTGAGTACACTAACAGAACATGATGTAGAAGATTGGAAAATGGTGTACGATGGTAAGGAATTTCCCTTTAGCCAGGAAGAGTTTGAAAAAATAGTTCCACTATCGCCAAAAGCATATCGCGAGGCACACGATGGTGAATTAAATGAAATGCGTACCGCAGCTGGATTACCAGTAAAAACATATTATGAGCAGGATAACGATATTAAATCAATACAATCTGCTGCGGGGATACTGTAATGAAAATGTCAGAAATATTAAGAATAATAGCGGACACCATTGAGCCACTAGAAGAGTACGATCCTGCAGAAGTTACTCCTGACAATCCTGTAGAAGACCCTGCTCCTGGGATCGCATTGATCGTTCACCATGAACCGGAAATGGAACCTGAAATGCAGCAGGCCCCCGAACAAGAACTTCCTGCTGGACTAAGTGATATACTTAGGCTCGCCGGTGGCCCTGGTTGCTAGAATCTGGTGTCTATAAATTTATTTTACTGAATCAAATATCTTTTTTTGTTCTATATACCAGTTATTCCACGCATCAACTTTGTAACTACATTCATGATATTTTCCATAGTTTGTAGTTACATTAGATATTAAAACACTTAGTTTATTAGTTATAGGAGCAGCAGTAAGCTGTTCACATGCTGTGGTCAATGATGGCGGAACAGATGGAAAATTTCTTTCAACCGGCGTTGCGACACAGCCTGTTAAAAATAATAAAGATAAAATTATAACTGATTTCATTTCTTAACTCCTACTAATGCTGATTGATTTAGTATGTCAATAGCCAATGGATCAACTTTACAAGTTAAGTCAAGTTTAGCAGCATTTTTGGCAATGCGATTTTTAACTACATACTGAACTTCTTTCACAATTTTAACACGATCAACATACACCGTTTCAATTTTGCCATTAGCTTCAGCGGCCTCCTTCTCTGCCTTAGCAACCTTTATTTCAAGTTCGGCAACTCTTGCTGCCCATTTGGCTTCATTTGCAATTCCGCCTTCTATCCACACACAAAATACAATAAGCACGGCACTAGCAATACGAATTACAAATGCATTGGTTGTGATAAAAGGAATCATTTTAAGAATGTAGCTGGCCCCAAATGCTAGTATAGCAAATATTAACAATAGATGATATACAAAATCAGGTAATAAAGATAACAGCCACATTATTTGCCACATATCATGCCCCTAGTACGTGACAAGCATGTTGATAGTGTTTTTCTCTGTCAGCAAGGCCAATGGTGCCACCATTGATTCGTTTAGTTAATGTTAAAATATCACCTGCGTCAGCAAATTGATTTAGTCCATTAGTTTCCCAGAACCAACATGCGCTCTGAACAGCGCCTTCAAATGTACCTAGGTACTCTGGCAATTGTTCAACAGGAGTTTCTATACTTTCCGCAAAGCGTGTATAATTATCTTTGCCTGTTAACTGGATAAGACCCTTGCCTGCGTAACGCCATCCATCACCACTTTCTTCTGGACCATTGCCCATGCGGTCACAATAAGCACGATTGGCTATCATTTCTTGATTGTGTGCGTATTGCTCTGCAATAGCAGGCGGAAAACGACTAGGCCAGACACGGCTTAATGATGCTGCTGTGTAGTTTAAGTTTTCTTTTAATGCTGTAAAATTAGCACTCTCGTGGGCACATTGAGCTAAAAAAGCAGCTACCCTAGGTACTGTGTTAATTTCGTAATCAGGTAATATACGTGATATAGCATCATACCACTCTGCCACATACGGATTGTTAGGTATAATTTGTGCCAGTTGTTCTGGTGTAAAGTTGAATGCGAATCCTTGACTCATTTAATTTTCCTTTATTTTTTAGGTACTAGGTGACCAAACTGAGCTTCAGCACGGCGTGTGCCTGGACCAGTAATTCCATCTGCTGTGATCTTAGCTCCGGCAGCAATTAGTTCTTTTTGACGTTTCTGAACAGCAGCATCAAAACCAGGTGGTTTAGCAGCTGGCTTGGCAGGTGCCTTAGCTGGTACTGCTGTGCCTTCGTATTTCTTGTGTACCTTAATAGTACGGCAAGTTTGCTTAGTTGTCCCATCTTTATTTAATACAACATGACCAGCTTTGTCTTTAACTGGATTACATACTTGTTTAGTTTCGGCGGCATTAGCAGAAGATGCTATGCCTAATATGATTATTGCAAATAGAGTTTTCATTATTATTCCTTATAAGGGTTGATCTACTTGTGCTGCTGGACCTGGTTTGCCAGCATACATAGTTTTTGTTGGTGCGCTGTTAAACCCGGGAGATGGACTGTTAAATCCATTTGAGGGACTATTGAATCCAGGTGATGGGCTACCAAATCCAGATGATGGACTGTTAAGCCCGGTTGACGGACTGTTAAATCCTGACGATGGGCTACCATATCCATTTGATGGATTATTACCATACCCTGTATTCATGCCATTGTTGACCCCGGCTAATTTTTCTTGGGTACGCCCAAATGCCGCTACTCCTATTATGGCACCCATTGCCATATGAAATAGTCCTGCTCCTTGAAGAGTGATTGGTTGCCATTGTGTTTCAACACGGCCACCATGTGCTGCTTGTATTAAACTCCATAGTATAGGAAATACCACAAAATCACACATACAGACAAACATATACATCCACCCCATCATAGGGCGCCATTTGCTGTTCATCCAATCTTCTTTTTTCTTTTCGCTTTCAGATTGTACTGTTTCTGACATACTAAATCCTCGAATTGTACAGATATTTATCTAGATTCACCAAAGCTAGATTGACATAAATATCGTTTTACTATACAATACACCCATGACTATCTTATACCCTGTTACCATATGAGTAATCCTTACGATACACTGGGCGTGCCTAAAAACGCCACTACTGACGAAATTAAAAAGGCTTACCGCAAGTTGGCTAGTCAACATCATCCTGACAAAGGTGGCGATACCAAAAAATTCCAAGACATACAAACAGCTTACGAGACACTGGGTGACGAACAAAAACGTGCTCAGTATGATAGACCACAGCCGCAAGGTGTGCATTTTGAATTTGGTGGACCGGGAGGATTCGATCTCGGTAGTATATTCAATATGTTCGGGGCGAAGGGATTTCAAAATCATCCTCCTGGTCAGCCACCAAGACAACAGCACACACGCATGAGCTTGTGGATTACCTTATCAGACATTGCATCGGGCGGAAAACGTACAGTAGCCATTGGCGGTAGCCACGGTAGTATGAACATTGAAATCGAAATCCCCATGGGTATCAATGATGGAGACAATGTTCAGTATGGAGGAATTGGTCCGGGAAATACGGATCTAATTATTAACTTCCGTATTCATCCTCACCCCAAATGGCAACGTAATGGATTGACACTAATTGCCGAACAAACGGTATCCATCTGGGACTGTTTAGTAGGCGGTGAAACAATTGTAAAAGATTTACTGAATAATCAATATACTATTAGTGTTCCCCCATTAACTCAACCAGGGAGTTTATTAAGATTAAAAGACAAAGGGTTGCGTAACAGGCAAGGTCAGTCCGGAGATCTACTGATTAGGATTCAGGCTAAAATGCCAGAATCTATCAGCCAAGAGCTATCGGAACTGATTAAAGAGCAGCAGGAAAAATAGTCTTATCACTTGTATTTAAAATATTTTTACTATATACTATAACGGTACTGGATAAAGGATACCATGCAAAACAACAAAGAAATTGAAGCAATTGTAGGGCAGGCGGTTTCGATTGCTCGGATTAAACATCACGAGTATGTGCTAACCGAACATATATTATTGGCCTTAATACGCCACATTCCTTTCCGCAAAGTACTGGAAGGATTCGGTACAAGTATTGCACTCATGGACGAGGAATTAGATGTCTATTTGGACAGTTTAACCAGTATAGTTACATCTAAGTCAGAATTTCAACCACGTAAAACTAACGCCCTTGAACGTTGTTTTAATCGGGCTATGACACAGGTGTTATTTACTGGCCGCCGTTCAGTAACCACATTTGATTTGTATCTTGCTATGATGAGTGAGACAAACAGTCACGCACATTACTTCCTGATGAAGTATGGAGTTAAGAAAGCCGAGTTTATGGAATACTGGCAGCAAAATTATAAAGCTGAAGATGCCGAGGTTAGTGCTTCTGAAGCTGATGCCATCTTAACTGAATTTTGTACAAACCTAACCAAAATGGCTACTGAAGATAAGTTAGAGCCAATGATTGGCCGCTCAGCTGAACTAGACGAAATCATTACTGTACTGGCTCGAAAGTTTAAAGCTAACGTACTAATGGTGGGCGATCCGGGTGTAGGCAAAACTGCCATCGCAGAAGGGCTTGCCCAGGAAATTGTAAACAACCGTGTACCCGCATTCCTTAACGGACATGAAGTATGGAGTTTGGAAATCGGCTCATTGTTAGCCGGCAGTAAGTATCGTGGCGAATTTGAGGAAAAGTTTAAACAGGTCATTGGTGCATTAGAAGCCAAGAAAAATTGTATCTTATTTGTTGATGAAGCACATACAATGAAAGGCGCTGGCGCAAGTTCACAATCATCACTAGACTTTGCTAATATGCTAAAGCCAGCTATTACCAAGGGTTATCTTAAGGTAATTGCGTCAACTACCTGGGAAGAATTCTATGAGTCATTTGAAAAGGATCGTGCGCTAATGCGTCGATTCCATCGTGTGTCCATTGACGAACCCACGCCAGAAGTAACGGAGCAAATCTTAATCGGCTTATCACCTCGCTTGGAAAAATTCCACGATGTGTTGATTGATACTGATGCTATTAAAGCAGCAGTAGACTTGTCGGGTCGTTACATACATGATCGCAAGAATCCAGATAAGTCAATTGACTTGCTAGACGGTGCATGTGCCAAGGAACGTGTTAAAGATATAGGCACTACTACTGTGACTAAAGACATGATCATGGCACAGTTGAGTCGTATTACTGAGGTTCCCATGGATCGTTTACAAAACGAACGTTCGGCTAATATTGTGGAACTGGAAGGTAATATTAAACAGAAGTTGTATGGCCAAGACGAAGCTGTTAATTCGGTACTTGAGCGGGTATACATTAACTTCTCGGGTATTGGTAACGAAAACAAACCAATTGCCAGCTTCTTATTCTTGGGACCAACTGGCACAGGTAAGACAGAATTGGCCAAGTTATTGGCTGAGCATTTAGATATGCAGTTGTTGAAATATGACATGAGTGAGTTCCAGGAGAAGCATACTGTTAGCTCATTGATTGGTGCTCCCCCAGGATACGTTGGGTTTGAAGATGGTAATGTGGGTGGTGGAAAACTTATTAGTGATGTCAGTAAGAACCCTTATTCAATCTTGTTGTTTGATGAAATTGAAAAGGCACATCCGGATGTAGTTAACCTTATGTTGCAAATGTTGGATGAAGCTCGCATCACCAGTGCCAATGGTAAAACTGTTAACCTGAAGAACTGCATCATTATTATGACCAGTAACTTAGGTGCTCGCGACAATGAGAATAACAACATTGGCTTTGGGCAGACACTGGAAAAGACAGGATCAGAACACAAGGCAATGAAGGATTTCTTTAAACCTGAATTACGTAATCGTATTGATCAAATCTGTCGCTTTAAGAAACTAGATACACTGGCTGTTAAGAAAATTGTTGTTAAATTTGTTGATCAACTACAAACCAGTTTAAGCACAAAGAATATTCGTCTTAACTTATCCGAGCCAGTAATCGACATGCTGGTTGAAAAAGGCTATGATAACAAGATGGGTGCTCGACCATTAAATCGTAAGATTGATGAACTTATTCGCGTACCATTGAGTAAGAAAATTCTCTTTGAACGATTAAGTGACTGTGTAATTACAGCGGACATGGTTAATGATCAAATTGACTTTATCATCATACCTAATCCCGCATTAGCTATTGTCGACAACTCAGGAATTATTTTACTTGATGGCGAATCTTCCACCGTTTAATCACTTTGAACACAGGAGTACTGTGCTCAAAGATCGATTATTTTATGATAAATTCAAATACTGTATCTCCTTCGTAATGGATGAGATTACAATATTAATTAAACCCGTTACTCATTATGATATTGATCGCTTGATTGATATTCGTAATGAGTATCGAAGACAGTATTCAAGGAATAGCCGACCATACAAAGTTCCGGATATTGCCTTGGATATACGACAACAGATTCACGAAATAGCCGATATATTGATCAAGACAACGGAAGATTACAAATTCAATACATCATATAGAACAATGTGGTTGTATACCAACAGCGAAGATCTTATTAACAAGTTGGATAAATTAGAATTTATTAGTAACATAAAAGTAAGCGAAGCTATTGTAAACCGACCCAGAGGTACTGTTAAACTAAAGAATCCCGAACACACGCATCGCAGCTATTTTCGTTTTCTTAGGCCCACTGTTGATGATCGCAGGAGAATTGTTAATTTCCTAGACACTCACTCCTCCCATATTAAGCCCAGTCCGGCATTGTCACGATATCTGCTCAACGACGGCTTTCCTTTTATTCTGGAATATTTTTTTATAGATTATACAGGTGAGAGTTGGGTAACTGTTTTGACCTTGTTGTATCCGGGATTAATTAGGAAGACCCTACCAATTATCCCAGCATAAATAATAGACTATGACAACCTTCACAAATCAACAATTACTGCCGCCCACTACATTTGGTACACCATCGGGAAATTACGATGGTTCAAGTTCCAGTTTCACGGGTAACGCTATTCCGGCAGCAAACTATTACGGTGGGCAAGGGTCTGCGCAAACAAACATTATACAAACAACCGGATTTCAGGGTGTCATTACTATTGAAGCATCACTAAATGACCTAACTCAACAGGCACTTTGGTTTGAAGTTGCCGCTTATGGCAATGCCAGCACACCCACTACCGACACGCAGGCACTCAATGTCATCGGTAACTTTGTTTGGATACGAGCCCATGTTACAGATTTTACTGCTGGCACGGTAAATTCAGCTAACGTGGTTTATTAATATGAACGTCATCGTAGTATATCCAGGGCGTTTTGAACCACCACATCGTGGACATAAATCCAGCTATAATGAGCTGCAAAAAGCATTTCCCGGGGCTAAGATACTAATTGCATCCAGTGGCATCACTGCGCCTATAACTCATCCTTTTAAGTTTGAAGACAAGGTAGCACTATTTACCAAACTGGGTGTTCCTGCTACCAACATAATTTTGTCCAAGAGCCCGTACCAAATGCCTGAATTACGTGCAGATGTAAGTGAAGAAGAACAGGCTAATATTGTATTGATATTTGCTGTTAGCAAGAAAGACCAACAAAACAATCCCGAAGCAGGCAAGAAGCCGCGTTTTGCATACGGTCTTAAAAAGAATGGGGAAAAGAGTTATATGCAACCCTACCCAGGCAGTATCAAACAATGTCTGCCTATGACAAAACATGCGTATGTTTACGAAACAGAAACCAAGACATTTAAAGTACTGGGCAAAGACGCTGAAGGCGCTACCGCTATACGCGATGCATATACCAACGGCAATGAAAATGAACGCGAGCATATCATACATGATTTGTATGGTAAAGACGACCACGCAATTAAAGACCTATTCGATCAGAGATTGGGCGTTGCCAAAAAGCTCAAGGATATCGTAATACAAGAACCTAACATAGACGGAGATGTTATTGAACAACCCATGCCCGTAGTACGCACAGAAAGCAAAGCTAAACTGGCTAAACTATTGGAATCAGCATTATCAGCCGAACGTGCAGCAAACCGCAGTTATACCACCATCAAAGAAGACTTAGCCCCCAACTATGTAGACGAAAAAACAGGCAGAAAATTTTACTAGCCCTGACAAGTAGTGTAAATAGTTTACACTTTATAAGAGGAAACCATGGCATCAACCCAAGCAGCATCACCCGAAGTTCAAGCTACACCAACCGCACCAGCAGCACCCGTAGACCAAGCACCACAACAAGGACAAGTACAGGTCAACGTTGATTTTCTTAAGACCACCCGTGTTCACATCTGCATGCCCTGCTACGGTGGTATGCTTACTGAATCTACTTTCATGAGTTATATTAAATGGGCCAATACAGCTCGTCAATTAGGCATTGACTGGACTATGGAAACAATGACAAACGAATCATTGATTTCTCGTGCTCGTAACACACTTACAGCTAAGTTCCTTTCAAATCCAGACTCAACGCACTTAATGTTTATCGATGCTGATATTGGCTGGGAGCCATGGCATTTGTTAGTCCTGTTGAATCGTGACGTGGACGTTATCGGAGGATTATATCCTATGAAATCACTGCCGGTCAAATGGTGTGTCAACGGATTTGACGGTGCAGAAGAAGGCCCAGATGGCTTACAAGAAGTTACCAAAACTGGCACTGGCTTCTTGCTAATGAAGCGTGGTGTATTTGAGAAATTAAATGCTCACCCTGCGGTTAAGCCATTCAATAGTGATATCGGCCTTCCCCCAGAGTTAAACGTTTACATGAAAACCTACTTTGATACAGCAGTTCGTGAGAACCGTTACTACTCAGAAGATTGGACATTCTGCGAAAATTGGCGTGATTTAGGTGGTAAAGTATGGGTTGACAAACGTATATTATTACGTCACACTGGTACATACGTGTTTGACTTTGCTACACAAGATCAGTTATACAAAGATCTACATGCGTTAGCCATGCAGAATCAATCTCAATCGGTGGTACAAGCCGCTCCTGTTGTAGCAGATACATCAGCCCCCCAGGCTCCTGTTGACCCAATAGCAAAAGTAGTGGCAACCAGTAAAGGTAAAAAGAAAAAGTAAAACTACTCGCATAGTTTTATAAAGAAACCGCTATAGTTGATTCTGTAGCGGTTTCTGCTTTTTGGTAAATATTACTATGAATATTGAACAACTTGAATCTTATAACTTAGCAGATGCTGTTAAGTTTCATGACCGTCTGAACCCATTACTATGGGATAGTCGTGAGAATCTGCACCCTGAAATACACAGTAAGTTGTTGAAAATTGCTGATGATTTTCGTGATTCGCTGGGCGTAAATGATTTAGAGCTTAAAGATATCACTATATCAGGTAGTAATGCTGCTTATTCCTATACTCCACATTCAGACATAGATTTACATTTAATTGTTGATTTATCCGGGGTAGATCACCCAGAAATCTACAGAGAATTATTTGATGCTAAAAAAGCCATTTACAACAATGAGCATACAATTACAATCAAGGGAATTCCAGTGGAATTGTATGTGCAGGATGCTGCTCAAGATCATCATAGTCAGGGCATTTATAGTATAATAAACAATGACTGGATACAGATCCCACGTAGAGTACAAGCTGATATCGACGATATGAGTGTGCGTAGCAAATACGAAGATTTAAGTAACCGTATTGACAAAGTTGTCAAAACTGAAAATCTTACTAAGATGGATGAACTTGCAGCAAAAATTAAAAAAATGCGACAAGAGGGATTAGCGGAACACGGTGAGTTTGGTCCCGAGAATTTAGTATTTAAAATGTTACGCAATCAGGGTCACATTGAAGAATTACGAACAGCACGCCATGAAGCAAAAAGTAAAGAACTAAGTCTAAAAGAACGTGTCGGCAAACCTAAAACAATATATGGATACGGTCGAGACTTTGTGGATGAGGTTGCACTAACACCCGGTGGTGTGTCAGATCATACTAAAATGTTTGTGGAAAAAGAAGAAGCTCCGGTTAACTCACAACAGGAAATTATTGAAGATTTCATTGATTTTTGTTCGGCACAGTTATCATTAGCAAAAGAAATCAACTTACGAATTCGACGTGACCCCGAGTGGTCTGTACGCAACAAGACATTTGGTAGATATGACCAACAGACCAATGAGTTAAATGTTGGGGTCAGTGGTCGTCATACCATGGACATACTGCGTACCGTAGCACATGAGCTGGTGCATCAACGACAAAATGAAACTCAGGAAATGCCGCCGGATGCTGGAGCGGATGGTAGCGAATATGAAAATGAAGCCAATGCGCGGGCCGCTGTATTGATGCGTAAGTATGGTAAGCTACATCCTGAATTATTCGTACCATCTGAATTGAATGAAGAATTAGAAAAGCCAGTTACTGCTCATGGTTATATGTACAATCGACAAGATCAGCGTATAGCATGGACCAAAGAATTTGCTAGTGAGGCGGCGGCCAAGGAATGGGCACGCCGTCGTAATGCTACTTTATTAAGTATTGTTTCCAAACAATTGGAAGCAGTGGGTAATTTCACTGCCGACCCCCAACAGCAGGCTAGGATGTATCTGCAATACCATACTGGTACGTTTGATCCAGCAACAATGCCCAAATTTTTGGCAATTAAACCTGGCGTTTCTTTATCCGTACAGCCTCCACCTCCTGGATCTTCTGGCTCGCATGAAGAAACATTGGCATATTTGTCAGCAGCTAATAAAAAGTTGCCCAAAGAGCTACAAGTTGGGTGGGATGAATTAAAGAATATCGGCGGCGTTAGTAACACAATTAAATTGACCGGTGAACCACATCCTGACAAATACAATCCAGCCACTGATCCTACCGTTGCCAATCCAGTTGCTACACCGTTCAAGGTACAGGAAAATGGGTTAGGTGGCTTGGCGGAAGGCTTAAATGAAGCATCCGGCTACATTCCAACCGAAGCAGAAAGCGCAAAACAAATAAACTGGATTAAGCCCAACTTTGATTTTGAATGGCACGAAGTTGAAGAACAATCTAAGATGAAGCAAGTACCGCCCGAAGTAAGAAAATATTATCAAAAACATTTTCCCAACAAAGCCGCATGGCTTGCCGCAGTTCAAAATGGTAGAGCAGTTGTTGTGCCGCCTGATCATTCGTATGAGATTAGAAATGCCCCCCATGATAAGAAATCACTACTGCAAGTCTTGGCTCCTACTTCTCATGAAGGCGCTATTGGACCTGCCAAACAGAAAAGGGTCAACGCACTATTTTCTAAAGGTGGTCCGATAGAAATGCCTATCATACTAAAAACAAGTAAAGGTTTGTGGTTAATTGGCGGTAAGACCAGACTAGGAACCGCAAATTACATCAAAGGAATTCCTGCTAAAGTATGGATGATTGACGGTGACCAAGATGTGACGAAAGGTTTAAAAGAATCATCCGGTTATATTCCAACCGCAGCAGAAGCCAATGATCCACGTTTTGAGATGGCATTGACAGTTGATGTCAGACCAGGCGCATTAGGCAAGGCTGCTAACAGTTTCCTATTGAATACAGATAGGCAGGGTCATCCTCAAGAACTACGTCCTGATGGATTGGTCAATCGTATGATGGTGGAATATTTAGAGTTTAAACAATGATACTCAGTGACTTTACCCCCGCCCGAAGAGCACGATTTAGCCGTGAACAACTAGACGGATTACTAGCCGACCTTTGCGGAATGATTATTGATGGTCAAAAAGATAATTCGGATTTCTATGGCATGGTAGCAGCAGCAGTAATAGATCCCATGGGTCGAGTAGCAACAGGCGTAAACTATCTATATGGCAATGAACGCATACATGCCGAACGAGCTGCCGTAGACAACTATGAAAGAGAATACGGTGAGCTACCAGCGGGGTCTGTAGTGGTCACTACACTAAGCCCCTGTAATCAAGATACAGGTGACGTTAAAGAAACAACCTGTACCAGCGAATTAAATGAAAAACATGTTAAGATGGCCTATTGCGGATATCGTGATCCCACGCAGCATGATGAACACAACGACTTCGCTATTGTCATCACAGAAAATAACAAGCTACGGCATTTATGCAAAAAGTTTGCTGATACATTTTTGAAAAAAGATGTAGATGAAGCAGGTATCGGTATCAACGTATACGAAAACTTTGCTGATGGTAAAGGTCCAGGCCGCCCCGGTGACAGCGTTAGACACGGTATACCCAAACATGCTACAAAAGCAGAATTAACTAAAGCAAGCCACGCAAAAGGTCGTAAAGGGCAGTTAGCTCGTTGGCAGCTGAATATGCGAAATGGACATAAGAAATAATCCGCTAAATACAGTATGGCCAAACAATTTGTACGCATACTGAGTAATATTGATTGCGAATGGGAGGGAATAAGCCCCATTTACCGTTTGTACATTAATAACGAGTTGTTTACCGAACGTACTTGGGTCTGGACTGATAGTGCCCTGGAAGAAAACCTACAGGTTGAAGCTGAACCAGGTGTATATGAGGTAAGATATGAGTTGCTATCACCTAATTTAGCCCAGCTAAAGATAGGCAGTTTATCAGTAGATTTTGGACCAGCAGAAATACTGGACGATGCGCATTTTAGGATATTAGAATGAGATTGTATGAATTTGTGGGACTCAAGGAAGATGCATCGGCAGGCGCCACTAGCTCAGGTAGCATTGCCACTGTGTCTATGCCCATGGGTACAGTTCAGCGTAGAATTAGTCCAGATAATTTATTTTTAGGTAAATATACTACTGAGTTGAATTCAACGCCTAATACGCCGGATTCATATAAACAATACAAACGGAAAAAGTAATGCTAACAGACTTGATGAAAATATTATTGGCTAGTGACTTCAGTTACTACTTGAAGGCGCACTTTTTTCACTGGAACGTGGAAGGTAAGGACTTTTACCAATATCACCAATTCCTACAGGCAGTATACGAAGACGCTTATGAAGCTGTGGATACTATCGCAGAATTTATTCGTACGCTGGATGAATACGCCCCGGGTAGCTTATCACGCTACCAAGAATTAACACATATTCAAGATCAAACTAAAGTGCCACGTGCCCAATTGATGTTGGAAGAATTACTTCATGATTCACACATTATGGTTGAACTTCTTAATGAATGTTTTGCTGCTGCTACTCAAGAAAACAAGCAAGACATAGCAAATTTTATCGCTGAAAGATTAACTGCTACCAACAAGTTTATCTGGATGCTGTCAAGTTTTTTGAGAGAAGCTAGAGCATAATGAGAGACGAAATTTACAGTATTGTTGAAAGATTAGCTGCCCTGGAAGGACGTATCGATACCCAGGCAAGCGGGACTATTACAGAATCTCGACAGAAAAAACCAGCCCTTTTCAACTACCTGAAAAGAACTGACGAAATGTTTAGTCCCGGCGTGTCGGGTGTAGAGTTTGCTGAAGATACTGTTGAAGAAGATGTACTGGCCCGAGTTAAACAAGGACTAGCCGACTATCTCAAATCCGCGGAAGATGGTAAACAGGACAAAACTTTAATTAAAAAACAAAAACAAGATTTAGATTTAAAGAAAAAAGAATTACGTGATCGAACACTACAAACTAAAGACCCGACCCATGTAAGTGATATGGAAGAAGATCCAACACAAGGTCCACATTCATCAGCATCGGGCGGCGGATCAAACCCCACATATGCACGTGAAAGCCGTGAAACTGCACCTGTTAAGACTATACATATTCCGGTAGGTGAAGAAGTTGGACTGAGTGGCGGTGGTGGTAGTACGCTAGTGGAAATACATGGCGATGAGCGCGATGGGTTCTGTATTAAATGTGCTGGTAAAGAAATGCGGTCTCGATTTAAGACCCTGGATGAATGCCAAATAGCATTGGAAATGTATATGGCACACCGTAGAGCCAAACACGAAAGCGGTGGCACTGATGATTATATTGAGGAAGCATAATGAATTTGTTTAACCTGTTTGAAAATGACCGTTCGAGAAGAAATAAGGCACGTACTATCAGAGATCTATTCGACAGATGGACTAACAGTGAATACGCACCTTTCAATAGTGATTCCGGTGACCATAATGAAGTTATACGTAAAGCAGCAAGTTTCTTACAGGATATTGTAGACCCCAGTCAAGTTGAAAGATTGTCACATAAATTAAGCGACTATTGGCATGGCGAAGATGGCATGGAGTTAGATGAAAAGCTGGGCTCACAGTTGGTTAATCGTCGTCAAGCACACGCTCTTATCACCAAATTTAAAAGACATAGTTTTGGAGAAGGCGATGCATCTGAATCAGAAGGTGCTGGTGTATTTGATGTTGGTGATCATGTACTGTTTAAAGGGCATTCGGCCGAGGTTATTGAGGTAGATGGAACAGCAGCCACTATACGTGTTCCTAATTGGAAAAATGTTTCTGGTATGGTTGACGATACTACGGAAGTTGATCCTGCAAGTCATTTCTTAACACCCATAATGTCGGAAAGCGACAGTGGGACAGTTGATATGACGGGTAAGAAATGTACTGCTTGTAAAAAAGGCACTTATCAAGAAACTAGTCAGCACGACGACATGGATGGGGTGCTACATTGCACCAAGTGTCGCAAGGAAGTCAAGCGTCATCAGTCTGCTAAACCAAAAGAGAAAGGTGTGTCGGAAGGCAAAAAGGTAGATCGTTTTGTTGGGTATGTTGAAAAGAGCGAGGAAAAGGCCGGCAAGTCAAAGAAAGATGCCGAAAGCATTGCTTGGGCCACAGCCAACAAACGTGGTATGCTGGATAACAAGAATAAAAAAAAAGTTAAAGAAGATAGCATAGCTGATCAAGCAGCTAGAGATACACAGACTATGATGCAGGCATTCCAATCTGGACAAATGAAGCCCCAGGAGTTTGCACCTGGAGAAATCAAACCTTCTCAAATATATGGTCATCCCAAATGGCGAGAAACTATACAGGCTATGCTTAAAAAATATCCTAACAATCAAGAGCAAGGACGACAAGCTGCCGTAGATGCAATCAAACAAATGATCCAACAGGGAAATATTCAGGAAGGATTATCCAAAGAATTAGGTAAATGGATGAAATCCACATCTGGAAAAAGAATTTCGGAAGCAGGAGAATCAAACAATTATACTGCTAATGGATTTGTTGGATCCGACACTGGCGGCGGAGCATTTAGTGGATATAGAAGTCAACAGCGCCGGCCGACATGGTCGATCCAAGGCACCCCGCCACCTGCAATGCAATATCAAAAAGGTCCTGCGCCAGCTAATCCCCCTGAAATGCAATATCAAAAAGGTCCGGCTCCTGCCAGCAAAACTCCATTTAATTTCAGCGATTACGAATATGGCCCTGATAACACTACAATAGTCCCGAAGAAAAAGGCTGCACCGCCCGAGCCGAAAATAGATCAAACCTTTAGAGATAATCCTCCGGCCTATTTGCCTGACGTAGAAACTAAAGATCAGTTCAACCAGAGGACGCAGCAATGGCAGCAGAAGTTCGGCCCTCAACTGGGTGGTACTACTTCTGCGCCGGGGTACGAACAACCTGCACCTGGGAAAAAGGCACCAACTGACACTTCTGATCCATTAGCAAAAAATAATTCACAATATGCTGTTCCTAATATGCCCAGTAGCCCAGTAGATACTACTAATCCATTAGCACCAAATAATTCACAATATGCTGCTCCTCCTAGCGTACCAACTCCTGCGCCACAGAGTGCTGCTCCGGCACCACAGAGTGCTGCTCCGGCACCACAGAGTGCTGCTCCGGCACCACAGAGTGCTGCTCCTGCACCACAAAAATCACGCCCAGGGTTGGCACCAGGTGCTGATCCGCAGGTTTATGATTGGCAACAAGAATTAAGAAAGAAGAATCCAGCACTCGTTGCAGACGGACTATGGGGTCCTGGTACAGATGCCGAAGCAAAACGACAACCTGACATTAAGCCGCCGGAGACAGCTAAACCAATGCCAGCTCAACCCGTGCCGCGTCAACAACCAGCACAACCAAAAACAACTGCACCTGAAGAACCTGCGCAACAAACTGGACCAGTTACTACAACAATCAGTTCAGACGAAGCTGAAAGACGTAGACGCGAAGGCGGTGTCATGGCACCAAAAAGTGGCGCTGAGGACTATTTTAATCAACACTATAATCCGGACGGTACTGAAAAAGTACAACCTGCACCAGTACGTCCTAAGCCTGCGCCGGCACGGCCGGCACCTGCTCCACAGCCGGCACAACCCGCACCAGTACGCCCTAGCCCTGCCCCACAGCAAGCACAACCTGCGCCACCAGTAAAGGCACAGCCTAGCCCTGAAATGGGGCAAGCGATGCCTGCGCCGGGGTACGAAGAGCCTGCACCTAGGAAAAAAGCACCACCTGAGTCGAAACTCGAATACTACCGCCGAACAGATCCCAAAGGATACGAACGCTATATGTACCTCCAAAACCTCAGCCAAACAGATCCCAAAGAATACGAACGCCAAATGCGACAATTAAATCCCCAAAATTACCCACCACAAACTGAGTCAAAGAATAACTCCAAGCCCAAGAGTATGAAACGTGCAGCCAATGACGCAACAGGTGCCAAGTTTGGTGGATACTATAAAGGTACACAAAAAGGTGCGCCACGACCAGGACAAGGTTTTGGCTCCATGGAAGAAGGTATCGCCGGCAACATGACAGTTCGTTCTGATACACTGACCAATTTAAAGAAACCTGAAGATTTGACCATGAAGACGGCGGATCCACTTAAAGGAAATCCTAACCGTAATGCATTGGTAAGCGCACAAGCAAGAAACCTTGTGGCCAAGGGTGCTCAGACAGCTGGTCCAGGAACAGGGGCTCATACAAATAAAGCTCTGGATGTTAAGAAAGGTGACTTCCGTAAAATGAAGCACAAAGGTTCTTTTGATTTTTCAGAATCAACTAACTTTTTAGCCTGGGCCATGGCATCTGGGTATAACGTTATTGGCAATCCAGCAGTATATGAATCTGCCAAGTACGAATACAATATGCTATTAGCAGAAGTAAAAAAAAAAGTTAAAGAAGCTGTAGATCCCAACGCAGCAGCACCAGCCGCTGCGCCTGCTGCACCTCCTGCTCCGCCGCCGCCTACACCCGACGACAATATTCCCGACCTAAAGCCGGGACAATATTTTGTTTGGCGTGTATATTTTGATGATGGTACCAAAACACGTATGAAGATTACAGATCCCAAGTTTGATGTAAATAAATATTATGCTGATAAAAATATATCAGTGATTAATGTAGATTACAATTGGAAACCTAGAGGTAAAGCTAATGCAGTTTGATAACGAGTATCCAGTATATCCCGAACAACAGGAAGGTGACGACAGTGATTACAAGCGTAATCCATACGCACCTACCTGAATAGACAGACGTTACGGCGACAAATAACCTATGCATATACACGAAATTATTACAGAAACAGAAGATATCAGTCGACAATTAACCCAAGCACAGTTTATGCAAGGGCAATGTGCTGTATTAGCCCTCACGATACATAACATTGATTTCTGGAGGTATCAATTGGGATTTATTTACGAATTCTTTGATGAGATGCCAGACATATACTTAGATCCTGACGAATTTGCAGCATTAGATCCACATATGCAACAAAGTATAAAAACCGATGATCGACATTGGGCGTTGACTCACGCTTATGTAATGGATTCTCGAACAGGGGAGTACATAGATGCAACAGGGCGACACAAAAATCCCCCTGATATTGGATATGGATTTAATGCCACACGGCACAATAAATTTCCTGCAGAGAGTGTAGACTTGGTAAGAGTCAGTACCCATATGGAGTGGGACGAGCAAAAAGAAGAGTGGATTATACTACGTGGGTGGGACGCTCTTGATAAAGTATACACCCCCGAAAATAAACAAAAAGCCCGAGAATACGCTATTAAGTATTTGGGGGTTAAAGACCCTGCCTTAGGGACCGTTTGATGCTGCGGTAAAGGCGTCCGTGCAATTGAACTGCCCCGCGTAGTGGGCGGGGGATAAAGTAACCCCCATTTTACCATTACTCTTGTTTAATATAGCGATTAATGTATAATATATTTTTAACAAGGAACTATTATGTCAGACAGAATCTTTTCAGGCGAAGCTACTAAAAAACTCGAATCAATGATTAACGAGGGTATGGCAGTTATGCAGGAAATCGAAACACTTACCGGTGGATTGAATGACACCATTAAAGCCGTAGCAGAAGAATTGGAAATTAAACCCGGTATCCTTAAAAAGGCAATTCGGTTAGCACACAAATCTGAATTTGGCCGCGAACAGCAGGATCATGAATTGTTGGAAACTATCCTAACACAGGTCGGGAAAACTCTTTAAGTGAGTTATGTAGACGCATTATATTCCCGCGACGCGGATCGTATACATATTGTAGAACGTGTTGATGGTAAAAGAGTATACAAAGAATATCCAGCCAATCACATATTTTATTATGATGATCCCCGTGGTAAGTTCCAGTCAATATATGGAACTTCTGTGGCTCGTTTCTCCAGCCGGAACTTAAAAGAGTTTCGTAGGGAAGTGGCGGTGCAAAAAGGTCGGCAACTTTACGAATCCGATATTAACCCCGTGTTCCGTTGTCTGGAAGAAAACTATAAAGACAAAGATGCGCCAACACTACACGCAGCGTTTTTCGATATTGAGGTAGACTTCCACAAAGAACGAGGATACAGTCCTACGTCAGATCCATTTAATGCTATTACCGCAATATCAGTCTATCTGCAATGGATAGATCAATTGGTCACCTTGGTTATTCCACCAAAACACATGAGCATGGAGACAGCACAGGAGATAGCATCGGAATTTGAAAACACTATTGTATTTGATAGTGAGGAGGAGATGCTAAAAACTTTCCTGGATCTAATTGAAGATGCAGATGTACTGTCAGGTTGGAATAGCGAGGGCTATGATATTCCCTACACAGTGAATCGTATTACTCGTGTGTTGAGTAAGGACGACACTCGTAGGTTCTGTCTTTGGGGACAATATCCCAAGCCACGCGACTACGAACGCTATGGCACTACCAGCACAACATATGATTTAATTGGGCGGGTACATTTGGATTATATGCAGTTGTATATACAATATACATATGAGGAACGACATAGTTATAGTCTGGATGCTATTGCTGAGTATGAGTTAAACGAACACAAGACACAATACGAAGGAACACTGGATCAACTGTATAATCAAAACTTTAAAAAGTTTATTGAATATAACAGACAGGATACAATGATCCTGAATAAACTTGACACCAAGTTACGCTTCTTGGACCTAGCCAATGAACTAGCACACGCTAACACAGTAACTCTGCAGAAGACCATGAGTGCAGTGGCGGTGACGGAACAGGCTATTATCAATGAAGCACATGAGCGTGGATTGGTCGTTCCCAATAAGAAACAACGATTACACGATGAGGATACTGCCGCGGCGGCAGGTGCTTATGTTGCGTATCCTAAAAAAGGTATACACGAATGGATTGGTGCTGTGGATATTAACAGTCTGTATCCATCAGCTATTCGTGCGTTGAATATGGGAATGGAAACGGTAATTGGTCAATTACGTCCGGTAATGACCGATCGATATCTTGATGATCTTATCAGTCAGGGAAAATCTGCAACAGCAGCATGGGAAGGTATATTTGCATCGTTAGAATATACTGCGGTGATGGAACAGCAACGCGGTACTGAGATCACTGTAGACTGGCAGAATGGTGAGAAGTCCGTACACTCGGCTGCTGAGATCTGGAACATGGTGTTTAACAGTAACCAACCCTGGATACTGACTGCTAATGGTACCATTGTCACTTATGAGCGCAAGGGTGTTGTCCCGGGACTGCTGGAGCGGTGGTATGCTGAACGTAAAGAACTACAGGCCAAGAAGAAAGCAGCTACCGATCCAAAAGAAATAGCATTTTGGGATAAGCGTCAGTTGGTTAAGAAAATTAACCTAAACAGCTTATATGGTGCTATTCTTAATCAACATTGTCGGTTCTTTGACAAGCGTATTGGACAGTCAACTACGCTGACTGGTCGTAGTATTGCTCGTCATATGGCCGGTCATATCAATGAATGTATCATGGGTGTTAAGGATCATGTAGGCGAAGCCATCGTATATGGTGATACAGACTCATGTTACTTTACTGCTTGGCCCGCGATTAAAGACGACGTAGCTAAGGGCGCAATGACCTGGAACAAGGACATGTGTATACAGTTATATGATAATATTGCTGATCAAGTTAACGAATCATTTCCAGCATTTATGGAACAGGCATTCCACTGCCCGCGAGAGATGGGCGAACTGATCAAAGCAGGGCGCGAGCTGGTGGCATCTAACAGTTTGTTTATTACCAAGAAACGCTATGCTGTGTTGATCTATGACCTTGAAGGTAAACGATTGGATACCGATGGTAATCCTGGAAAGATTAAGGCCATGGGATTGGATCTAAAAAGATCAGATACTCCTAAAGTGGTGCAGGAGTTCTTGTATGAGATTCTGGAAAAGGTCTTGACGGGTACATCACGTGATGATATTATTGAAAGAATACGAGAATTTAAATATGCGTTTAAAGATAGACCAGCTTGGGAAAAAGGCACTCCTAAACGTGTTAACAATCTAACTACATACACCAAGAAAGAAGAAGCTGCGGGTAAGGCTAATCTTCCCGGTCATGTTCGTGCAGCATTAAATTGGAATAATCTGCGCAGAATGAACAGCGACAAATATAGTATGCAGATCGTTGATGGTATGAAAACTGTGGTGTGCAAACTAAAGGCTAATCCACTAGGTTGGACTAGTATTGGTTATCCTACAGATGAACAACGCTTGCCCGAATGGTTTAAGGAATTGCCATTTGACCACAGTTTAATGGAAGCCACAATTGTAGATCAAAAGATCGATAACCTGCTAAGTGTACTAAACTGGGATCTAGCAAGTGCCACTAACACAGAAAATACTTTCCAATCACTATTTGAGTTTTAAATGACAGTAACGGAATTAGTACATTTTAAAAATCAACTGGATAAGCTGTCGGTTCCGCCTATACTAGAGAAGGCGGATATCGCTTTACAAGAATTTTCTCATGTAATGTCCGTGCATTCGTCTACTGATGTCGATAAGATTATCAACAGCCATGCAGCTATCAAAGAAGCATTTAATTCTTTTGACAATGAATTAGCTGAGATTAAACGCAACTTAAAAAGCAACATTGAAGAAGCGGAACGAGTATTATTTCAACAAAGCTATAGAGCATACCATGATGAAAGTATCTACGATGCGCACCATATTCTAGGTAGGCGTTGGCAACCCGATATTAATCTTGAATTGTTTTATTCTAGAGTTAAGAAAACAGTGGATTGGCATTATCCCGCTATGATTTTCCGCCCGGGATTTGCCAACTTCATTGATGATATGGTGGGATACGATCCCTTATATCTCGTTGAAGTTAGCCATCAATTTTTAGAACCAGTATTAACGAAATTTAACCCGCAATATCAGAGAAGACTGCGTCCATATATTATTAAAGAACACACTGACGATCCGCTGCTAGACCGATTGCCCAACGAACAGTTTGGTGTAATTGTAGGGTGTCACTTTTTTAACTTTAGGCCCCTGGAAGTGATTAAGAAATACCTGTCGGAAATTTATACCAAATTAAGACCAGGTGGTGTGTTTATGCTGACGTTCAATGACTGCGATCGTTGGCCAGCAGTAAAATTAGTGGAAGAAAAGAAAGACGGCAGTTATACACCCGGTAGTTTAGTTTTTGAATTGGCAAAATCCATGGGGTATACTATAGATTATTGCTGGCATGATGAAGGTCCACAGACCTGGCTTGAATTACGCAAACCCGGTATGTTATCATCGCTGAGAGGCGGACAGACTTTGGCAAAAATAATTTCAAAATAGTTGCAAGGTCTAAATACAATCTGTTATACTACATTTATTATAAAAGGAAATAAAATGCGAGATCATCTATTAGATTTAATCAGTCACATTCATGCATTGGGCGGCATCGACCAGCTAAGAATTTCAGGTACAGACACAGAAACAAATTTCAACGCTATTGCTGACGATCGTTCGGTGGTAATTGACGGTATGTTTATTAATCCCGTAGCAGACTTCATGGGCACATTTGGTATGCCCAATTTGAAGAAACTTAGTATTCTATTGAACTTAAAAGAATACCAAGAAGGTGCTAAGTTAACTATGAGCCGCAAAGATACCGGAGCCCCGGATCAACTGACTTTTGTAAACACCAACGGTGACTTTAAAAACAGCTATCGTTTTATGGCAGAAGCCCTGGCTAATGAAAAGATCAAACCTCCCAAGTTTAAAGACGTTACCTGGAACGTTGAATTTGAACCTAGTGCTGCTGCTATTCTGCGTTTAAAGATGCAAGCGTCAGCTAACGAAGAAGAAAATACATTCCAAGCTAAAGTTGAAGATGGGGATCTGAAGTTTTACTTTGGTGACCATAGCTCACACGCTGGTAACTTTGTATTCCAACCTGATGTAGGTGGTGATATCAAACGTGCATGGCAATGGCCCGTTAAGACAGTTATTGGCATTTTGGATTTAGCTGGTGACAAAATTATGCGTATTAGCGATGGCGGTGCTACACAAATCATTGTTAACTCTGGTTTGGCAATCTATACTTTCATTATTCCAGCGCAGACAAAGTAATCAATGACTCAAGATAACCTTACCGCCAAACAACTGGACTATGCGATTTTTCTTCCTGCATTGTCGGGTTTTTACTCCAGCTATATAGGCAAACAACGTGGCGGCGTTCACGTTGAACCTGCTCGTATGCCCGCCAATATCCAGGATATGGAGATGCTTAATTGGCTCAACGACCAAAAGGCATTGTTCCCATATAAATGGAGTCTGTACTCCGCGGGGCATGCCAATTTAGATATCAATAAACAGGACTGGGCCGAAGACATGGTGCGTAATCGTGATCCCAATACATTCCTGTTGGGTGATTCAGGCGGGTTCCAGATCGGCAAAGGTCGATGGGAAGGTGACTGGAAAAATCCTGCATGTCCCAAAGCAAAACAAAAACGTGAGCAAGTTCTTGCCTGGATGGATGCGTATATGGACTATGGCATGGTACTGGATGTGCCTACATGGATTACCAACTTTCCCAATAGTCGCAAGGTCACTGGTATCAATACATATCAAGACGCTGTTGATGCTACGTATATTAATAATGAATATTTTATTGCCAATCGTTCGGGCAAATGTAAATTTTTAAATGTACTACAGGGTGGCAATCAAACAGACGCACACAAGTGGTATAACACCATGAAGAAGTATTGTGATCCAAAACAATATCCCGGCAAACATTTTAATGGCTGGGCACTGGGCGGACAACATACGTCTGATATTGAACTGGTATTAAAAAGAATAGTTACACTTAGGTTTGAAGGATTGCTTGAAGAAGGTCTACATGACTGGATGCACTTCCTGGGTATTGGTAGACTTGAGTGGGCGTTGATGTTGACCGACATTCAACGTGCTGTTCGTAAATATCACAATCCAAACTTTACTGTTAGCTTTGACTGTGCAAGTCCATTCTTGGCTACTGCCAATGGACAAGTATATCATCAAATTGATATTCAGGATAGGAAGAAGTGGTGCTATCGCATGAGTCCTATTGTTGACAATAAAAAGTACGCGACTGACACACGCACATATCGTGATGCGGTGCTACAAGATGGCCTAATAAAACACTTTGACGAGAGCCCAATGAGTGCAAACTTCCTGGTTAAAGATATCTGTTACTATAAAGATGGAGTTCCTAAAACTCCGGCTGAATTGGGAACGGAAACTTTTGATCCAGCTAATCCAGCACATTACACAGTGATGCCTGATCTAAATAAAATAGGCAAGATAGGTAGAACAAGTTGGGACTCGTTTAGCTATGCATTGCTAATGGGACACAATGTCTGGACTCATATTGAATCTGTGCAGCGTTCCAATCGTGAGTATGATGCTGGAATTTGTCCCACTATGCTGGTAGAAGAAAAGTTTGAACAGCTATATTTCAGAGATTTAGTAGATGCCATATTTTCTATTGACAATTTAGAAGATGCTCTTGCTTTCATTGACTATCATGATAAATTTTGGCAACGGTTCGTTGGCACTAAAGGCGCTACTGGAAAGAAAACTGTTAATTCACGTACTATGTTTGATGCGTTATTTGAAATCCCCGATTATACGCAAGTAGATGAATCTGAACTGGATGAGTCTAAACTTGAAGATCTGGAAAAATCCGCATGAAGAGTCTTGTTATAGGTATGGGCATCGGCCAGTTATATCTTCATGTATTAGTTGAGTTAGGTCACGAAGTTGTTACTGTTGATAGTGATGCTGCTAAATCAGCCGATTATACTAACGTAAAATCAGCATTACAGGAACACGCATATTTTGATACAGTAAACATTTGTACTCCTAACTTTACTCATTTGGAGATAGCAAGGGCTGTAGCTAAACATGCCAGGATCGTGTTCATTGAAAAACCAGGGTTAGAAACTTCAGCACAATGGAAACATCTATGTAATGAGTTTCCCGACACACGTTTTATGATGGTTAAGAATAATCAATATCGTGATAATATTAATGTATTAGCACAACTAGCACATAAGGCAACGATTATTAATCTAACATGGAACAACAACGATCGTGTTCCTAACCCTGGCACTTGGTTTACCACGTATGATTTATCGTTTGGTGGAGTAAGTAGAGATTTAATTCCACACTTATTAAGTTTATTCCAATCGCTGTCAGGCTTTACTCATGATCAAGCTAAACTAGATTACGAAACAGTGGATCAACGTTGGCAATTAAAAGACTTAATCAAAACTGACTATGGCATTGTAAATCCTAATGGAGTATATGATGTCGAAGATCATATAGAATTGCATTTTAATGACGCACAAGGCCGTAAGTGGTTTATTGAAAGTGACTGGCGTACACTAAATGGTGACGATCGCAGTATTCTAATGATATTTGCGGATGGGTCTCGTTATTATTATGAATTAGGCTTGTGTCCTGAAGATGCGTATAAGCGTATGATTGATACTGCTGTTAAAATGACGGACGTCGACGCATACTGGCAACATCAATATGAGTTGGATATGTGGATACATAAAACAATTGAATCGCTTGATTTAGTGGGGGCAACATGAGAACAAGAATTTTATATACAGATGGGAAGGGTAAGTTTACGGAAACAGGTTGGAATAAACCCGATCCCACCGCAGATGAGATTGAAGTCAAAGCCGTTATGACCGGAGTATGCCGCAGCGACATTGACATGATGACTGGGGGCTTTGGTCCATTACCCTTGGAAATGAGTGGGCACGAAGGTCTGGGCAAGGTTACTCGTGTTGGGGCAAATGTACTGGACGTACGGGTAGGCGACCTAGTCTCCACTCGCGGCGAGCCAGCATATTCCGACTACTACAATGTTCGGCAGGGAGAGTATGTATCGGTACCCGAGGCACATCCTCGATACATTATTGAGCCAGTGGCCTGTGGGTATAACCTCATCATGCAGACATATGACGAACTGCTGGCACGACATGGCGATGGCAGTCGATTGTTAATCCTGGGCAGTGGATTTTTGGCTTGGGTAGCATATAACTCATTAATCATAGAAGGATTGCGATTTGAGGTAGATGTTGTGGGCAGTAGCAACACCGCAATATGGAAAGATCGATTACAGGATAAACCCGTAGGGCAGTACGATGTTGTTATTGACCTAAGTGATAAGACTACTGTATTTGATAGCGATATATTGAATCTTGGTGCATTAGTAGTCATGGGCACACAGAAACAAGTCACAACTGATTTTAGTCAACTGCTATGGAAAGCATGTACCATGGTATTTCCCAGTCCCCGCAATCCGAGATTCCATTTAGTCATGGCTCGTGCGGAGTTTTGGGTAAGTAAAGGTAACTTAGATGTTGACTACTTCTGGACGCAAGCGTATACTAGAGATAGTGAGTGGCAACAGGCTTTTGACGATGGCTTAAATCGTCCCAAAAATTATAGCCGTGGTTATATTGTATGGCAGGATAACAAATGATTAATCAACAACGACAACAAGCATTAGCAGAAGAAGCTATCCGTATTATGTATAAAGCAGAACGTAAAGTATGGGTAACCTTTCGCAAAGAAGGTATTCACAAGTATCCCGCAGCAGCAACAGATCCCTTACTAGCAACAGGTGATGAATATGATGTGTCATTTCTAGCTAATGAGCATAGACATATTTTCCACTTCCGTGTTTGGATTGATGTATTTCATAACGATCGTGATATTGAGTTTATTCAGTTTAAACGATGGTTAGAAAATCTTTACAAAGATGGTATTCTATCATTAGATTATAAATCATGCGAAATGATCGCAGATGATTTATATATTAACATTTCTGCACGTTATCCTAAACGTGCGGTGTGGATTGAGGTCTCCGAAGATGGTGAGAACGGATGCCTCATTAAATACGAACTTTCTCGCCCTTCACAAACAGTATTAATTTAAAGGAATTAAAATGGCAAAGTTGTCTTTCAAGCCTAACGAACGTGCAAATCAAACTCTAGACGATCTCGAGAAGTTTTTAGAATTCTGTAGAGATTATGGGTATCGCTACAACGAGAACGATTTATATAATTTTAAAGCGTATGCTTGGCAACAATACAACAAATTTGTTCAGGGTAAAAATGCCAAGAACATGTGGGCCGAAGATGCACGCAGATTTGGGAAAATAAATTGACAGTTTTTTTAGTTGATCTAGAAGCAGTCTCAACCCGGTATACCGGGCAGTGGAAGACTCATCTTCCACTGTTACTTGAAAAGGAAGGACATAATGTCCATATTATTGACGGACCTACTGATATCCCTAATGCTACAACTCCTGGTGCTTTTCTTAATTTTGGGGGCACCAACATTTACAAAGCTGCACAAGTTGAAGCTATGGGTAGACTCTTCACCCAGGGTGAAGTTAAGCCTGGCGATCATTTTATCTTTACAGACGCTTGGCATCCTGGTATTATTAACCTTAGATACATGAGTGAGTTACTGAAAATTCCAGTAACTACACACGGTCTATGGCATGCAGGTAGCTATGATCCTGAAGATTTTCTAGGTCGGTTAATCGGCGATAAACCCTGGGTTAGGCATGCGGAAAAAAGTTTCTTTTTTGCGTTTGATCATAACTATTTTGCCACTGATTTTCATATCAAGATGTTTGCCAAGAACTTATTTGATGCAGTGGACAATGGTGCAAACCCTTACGTAACACGAACTGGGTGGCCCATGGAATATATGGATGAACTACTTACCCCATACAAGAATCTAAAGAAGCGTAATCTTGTATTATTTCCACATCGCATTGCCCAGGAAAAACAAGTGGAAATATTTCGGGATCTAGCATCTAAATTACCACAGTATGAATTCATTGTGTGTCAGGATCAAGAACTAACTAAACATGAATACCATACGTTATTAGGTGAAGCAAAAGTAGTATTCAGTGCTAACCTACAGGAAACACTGGGTATCAGTTGTTACGAGGGTGCAGTTGTTAATGCTATCCCCATGGTACCTGATAGACTTAGTTATAGAGAAATGTATTATGATGAATTTAGATATGATTCTACATTTACTCAAAATTATAAATTTTATGAAAAAAGCAGACCGTATCTAGCTAAAAAACTCATGTCATACATGAGCAACTATGAATCATTGCTGCCTTTACTGGAACAACAAGCAGCCAAATTGTCCAAGGATTTCTTTTCGGCCGGTAATTTACTATTAAATATAAGATGAAAATTTTAGTATGTGGTGCCTCAGTAGTAATGCCTGACCTGTCAGCCTCATGGACTCAACGCACTTGGGTACATTATTTACAACAAAAATTAAACTGTGAGATCGTAAATATAGCACGAGCAGGATGTGGAAACCAGTATATTCACGATGCAGTAATCGCAGAGGTTACTGAAAGGCCATATGATTTAGTTTTAGTATCTTGGAATATTGCAAATCGAGTAGAATTTAGAACTCATCAAAAACTACCAATAACAGACTGGATTAGAAAAGGAAAAAATACTAATCCACACACCGAATATATGCAGTCAGAATGGATATGGCCACATACTGCTGACAATATAATGCCTTCTGAAGAAGCGGCGGAAAATAAAAATGAATTATTCCGACGTCGATTTCTCACTATTCCAACCTATGAAATCAATCATCAGATAATGTTAACCCAAGCATTGTCACTTCAGTCTACACTTAAATCCTACGGTATACCATATACCTTTGTCTGGTACCGAACGCTGTTACGGCTCAAACAGTTTAAAAATTATTACAATAAAATTGACTGGAATTTCGTGCATCCTGATAGTCTTTTTAGACAGGCCAAAAACAAGAAGATGTGGGATGACAAATCTCTACATCCTACTGATGAAGCGTATAGATGGTATGCCGATGAGATGTACAAGTTCCTTAATGACAGGAATCTAATAAAGCCCTAGATATTTTTCCTGCTGGGCTAAGTGGAATACTATCAACACACTTGAGTACTGCTGGTTTGCAATGTTTACCAAGGCTGATCAAAAAGTTCTTGATAGTATCTTCATCGCATGTACCTACATATAGACACTTAACATGATCTGTACCAAATACCACACATTCCTGCATACCCGGAATGTTCTGTAGTAACTGTCGTTCGATACTCACAGGATTAATTTTAGAACCCTTGACGTTAATTTGATCACGACTACGACCCAGTATACGATAGTAACCCATTTCATCTTGGTCAGCTAGGTCTCCTGTATCGTACCAATCACCATGACAAATATTAAAACCCTTGATCATCAAATGACCATTTTCAATTTTAGCTTCTATGCCATCAGGCAATCCTACTGTGCCAACTCGTTGTGGGCCGGCAAGTGGATTAGTGAAACAGTGACTCATTGCTTCTGTCATACCAAACGCTTCTACTATAGGAACATTAAACTTTGCGCTTAATTTGTGATATAAATCGTGTGACATAGGAGCACTGGCAGAACGTATAAATCTTAAATTGTCAAAATTTAATTCAGCAATAACTCTTAGTACATCAGGAATGGCAGTTATAAAAGTTGGCTTAGTAGAGGGAAAGGTTTTAATGTCTTTCATAGTAACGTAGGTAGTTTCGCATCCTGCTAATTGCGCCGCCCAGTAAAAACCCTGCCCATGCGCATGCCATAAGCTCATGATGCTGGTATATCTATCGTTAGCTGTCAAGTTGTATGATCTAACAATAGTAGCAGCCATGTTGTTTAGATGTGCTTGTGTAAAGCTACAAAACTTACTATCTCCTGTGGTGCCTGATGTATACCAAAGTACTCTTTCGTTAGGATAGTCATTACCATTTCTAACTTTTTCTTGATCTCGAGTGATGTATAAACTCCAGTCGGAATTTTCCAATAGGTATCGGTTCCTAGCCTCAGGGGCATTAGGATTTATGATCATTATCGAATGATCTTTTAACTGGGGAATAAAATCTTGTGGATTGTCCACACATAAGACGGCACGTTTCATGCAGATATTTATATAGCCATAATGGTAGCGTATCAATTTATGGTTAAGTTATAATAGTGAATGACAAATGAAATTACCATAAACTTTGACTCAGGCCTAAATAGTCTATATAATATAACAACAAGGAAGCAATATGCCATTTTTAAATGAAATGTTTACGCAAAGATCATCTACTCCCGAAGAGTATGATCGACTCTATGAATCTGACAACCTATATGTTGCTTGGGCCAACTCAAGAGAAGATAAAAAAATAGCGGTATTTGCCGACGCCATAGATCCCGAGAGTTACACTTGGCGACAGTCATTAGTGGGTGAGGCAAAAAGTAAATCTAAACTTCAAAATGATACTACTGACGGTCCGGTACAGGGACATATCTTCAGTGTCAGCAAAGAGCAAATGGATCTATTTGAAAAGGTAGCACTTATGCCTTCCATGAAGTATGGCTATAGATTTGAGAAATACGATATCAATGATCTCAAAGAAAAAGAGAAGCAAGAGATGGTAGATATACTTAAACAGGAAGATGAATAAATGGCGGGATACTTAGGTGACAGCATTCGTCGCAGAATGCAAGCAGATGGTAAGAGATTTTGGGCCGGCGACAACATCAGTGACTACGTTACTGAAGAAGATAAAAGGATTCTAATTAACGAAGCCACAGAGGCGTTCGAAACTGTACTAGAAAGTCTATTGATCGACATTGACGCTGATCCCAATAGTCAAGGCACAGCGCATAGATTGGCCAAAATGTATTTTAACGAAATTATGGCAGGCAGATATGAGCCTGCCCCAGATTGTACAGCGTTTCCAAATGATTCGGAGAATAGATATGAAGGTATGTTGGTCGTGCGCAGTGAGTTGCGTAGTATGTGCAGTCACCACCATCAGCCTGTTACTGGTGTTGCCTACATTGGAATCCTTGCCGCAAATAAACTTATCGGGCTATCTAAGTATACTAGGATTGCTCAGTGGTGTGCTCGCCGTGGTACTCTGCAGGAAGAGCTCTGTAACGACATCGCCCGAGAAATAATGCGAGCAACCGACAGTGAGGATGTGGGTGTTTATATTCAAGCCATACACGGCTGCTGCGAAAATCGCGGAATTATGGCACACAGTAGTTTAACACAGACTACAGTATTGAAAGGTGCGTTCAAGGAACACATGGATACAAAGAAGGAATTCTTTGATAATATTAAACTACAACAAGACTTTGCCCCACGATAGGAGATCATAATGGCAACTAAAACGTTTTTACCAACAACTGAAATCAGCGAAATCAAACACAAACTAGAAAAAGTAAACGAAAACTTTACTGTCTACATGTATGACAACGGATTTATGTTTGAAATTGCAGGACGAAACCGTGCTGGCGATTATAAAACTGTTAAAATTCTTTGTCAAAATATGGATCAATTGGTATCCTTGGTACAGCAAGCTGCTGATATGGAAAAAGATGATTGATCATGTTAAAGTAGGCGGCCCGTGGATAGAAATTACAACTTCTGGCGGTACTATACCATATGTTCCATCCGGCCCTAACCCCATGCAGGGTGCAGTTAGAGTTATAAATGGACAACAAGAAGTTTGGAATGGCACCACTTGGATGGCCATGTACGGTAATAGTGCAACAATTAATTTAACTAAACATGCAGAAGCAATAATGGCATGGGCCGACAAGAAAATGACACAAGAACATAGGGCAGAAGAATTGGCCAAAACTAAACCTGCAGTAGCAGATGCCCTTGCTGCGGCTAAACACGCACAAGAGCAACTTAATATTATATTACTATTAACAGAGGAAAATAAATGACACCAATGGTTAAAAACTTTGCCAAGTGCGGATGTGGTCGTACCAGAGACCTAGAAGGCTATTGCGATAGTAGCCACGCACTATCAGAAGAGGAATATGCAGAACTGCAGAAAAATGAAGATATTGATTGGGGAGATGAAGAATGAAATGGTTTAAACGAAAGATACTACAATGGTTGCAGGAAGCGCAAATGGAACAGTTAAATGATGAACCGTTAAATTCTCGCTTGGTCGACATGGATTCTGTTGAGGATGACAGCGGGCATAAAATTGACATGGGTAAATCAGTTAGATTTTCCGTGCTACCCGCAAGAGGTGGATGTGTAATCGAAATTAAATCCTGGAACCAAAAAGACCACGAATGGGATATTGTAGCACATATTATTCCTGAAGGTGAAGATATCGCTCATCGTGTTGGCCAATTGGTATCTATGGAATTTTTACGTCGATGACTTTGTACGCCGTTAATCCTGTACTGACAAATAGTGGTAGTGGGTATACAAATAATACTACTATCAATGTTGGTCCCGTCAGTCCAGCGTTGGGTCAAATACGATACAATACTACCATTAGCTCATTTGAACTGTATGATGGTACTTATTGGCAACCTGCGTTAGCTACCGCAACCGCAATTGAGGATTTCCTTGAACAAGCTAAGACAAGCGTTACAGAACATATCAATAACGAACACGCAGGTAATGTGACTATTAATGACGCATTGGCGACATGGTTGGAAGCATGTGATAAGTTTAAAGTTATCATTGCAATTGCAGGTAAAAGTAAATAATGCAGCAAAGCGGCCTTTTGGCATCACCCCCGCTATACAAACTCTGCTGCCTATGCTATAATATATCATAGGAGATCAATAATGGCAAATAACCCCCACCAGCAAGCACTAAGTGATTACTTCGATGCTCGCATCAATCATTATCATCACACAAAATCTGGTAACACAGTAGGGCCAGTCTTGCAAAAAAGTCTAGCAGATAACGTAGAGCAGGCATTGAGTAGCGTGCCATCAACTGTGCAATACAAGTACACCAGTACAAAAGAATATCACGACGCTTTTCCCTGCGCCTACAGACAGTGGCGAGCAGATAGCCACTGTAATTTAATACATGGCTACAGCTTTAGTATGAAGTTTTACTTTGGCACCAACGACCTGGATGTACGCAACTGGGCAGCAGACTACGGTGGACTCAAAGAGCTAAAAGACACACTAGAAGATCAGTTTGATCATACATTGCTAGTAGCAGAAGATGATCCAGAACTGGAGACATTTAAACTGCTGCAATCTAAGAACATGGCCAAGCTGACTATTTTGCCACGTTTAGGTTGTGAAGGATTAGCTGACATGCTGTACCGGTATGTTAATGGCGTTTATATTCCTGACATGTGGGGAACGGCAGAAGCAGATAGACTTTGGTGCTATCGTGTAGAAGTACGCGAAACACAAAGCAATATGGCTTACAGAGAAGGACATAGAGAATGGCATGAGGATTTATTAATATGAGTTCCAAAGAATATGACGAAACCCTACAACTCGATCGTAGGGTAATGGAAGCTCTGGGCATACTGCAAGAGGAGTGTGCTGAGGTTATAGTTGAAGTTAGTAAATGTCGGAGATTTGGAATCGACAGTGAACATTATACTACCAAAGAACTGCACAAAGATATGCTAGCACAGGAGATCGGCGATGTAATGTGCATGGTGGATATATTGGTTGAGCAGGGTGTAATTGATAGAGCTGAACTGATTCTGGCCAGGGAACGTAAAAGAGAAAAACTTAAACGATGGTCCAAGATCTTTGAAGATTAGAAAATTGTTAAGTGCATATATTAAACAGTAAATAGTTCAATTACAGAAAGGATATCAATGGCCAAGTCCACAAATGAATATAAAATAGCAGTATTATTACCCACCAGAGGTAGAACTACAGCACTAAAGCTCAGTATTATTAGTATTTTTAACCGTGTACTTGACCTAGATGGAGTCCAACTATTACTGGGATTCGATAATGATGACGAAGTTGGGTTAGGTTATTTCTCCACAGATATTCAACCCTGGATGGAAGAAAAAGGAATCAACTATACGGTAATGGTTTTTGAACCCATGGGATATAACGGTCTAAATCGTTACTACAATGGGCTGGCGGCGCAGGCAACCGCCGATTGGCTATTTGTATGGAATGATGATGCACTCATGGAGACAACAGGCTGGGACAAAGTTGTAACCAGCCATACTGGCGAGTTCAAACTACTTAAAATTCACGTACATCGTGAACATCCGTATTCCATCTTCCCCATCTATCCCAAGGAATGGTATGACTTATTTGGATTCGTGTCACGTCACCAAATGACCGATGCCGAACTTAGTCAAATTGCATATATGCTGGACATTATGGAAATTGTGGAAATTTATGCCACACATGATAGACATGATTTAACTGGCAATAATAACGACACTACATATCAAAAACGTGATATGCTGGAAGGTAATCCTAATAATCCACTGGACTTTCATCATAAATCATATGGAAATGGCAGACTAATGGACGCTGAACATATCTCTACGCATTTAGCCGCAAAAGGTGTAGATCTTACTTTTTGGCACAATGTTAAACTGGGAAAACAAGATCCCTGGGAAAAACTTAGGGCCAATGATATCAACAAACAAATGACACAAACACCGGTAAAGAGATAATGAGTAAAATTACAGAAAGTAACCATATGTGGCAATGCCTAATTACTGGGGCGCCGGTGACAAGGGTATTGGATTTTGGGCAGCATGCCTACGCCGATACCTTTATCGCCGAGGATCAGTTAAAATTAGCTGAACCTGTATTCCCATTAGAAGTACATCTAAATACCGAATCAGGCGGATTGCAACTGGGCTACGTGAGCGATGCTAAGGATAGATATAACTTATACAGCTATAGCTACACCAGTTCAAACTCCACCACCGCCAGGAATCATTGGGACGAGTATGCTGCAACAATCAAAGGTCGATTCAAGCCCCAGGGCTTGGTGGTGGAGATCGGCAGTAATGATGGATACCTAATTAAACAATTTCAAGATGACGGGGTAACCGCATTAGGTGTTGACTCATCCAAAGCCATGTGTGACATTGCCAAAGCTGCAGGTGTTAAAACAGTCAAAGGTCTGTTTGACATATCGCTAGCTGATAAATTGAAAGAAAAACATGGCCTTGCCAAGGTGATCATGGCCAACAACGTGTTTAATCACGCTAACGATCCCATTAACTTTGCTATTGGCATAACACACCTATTGGACAAAGATGGTATATTTGTTTTTGAAGTCCCTTACTGGGCCAGTATGGTAGAAAGCGGCCGCTTTGTGGATATGGTATACCACGAACACATTTCTTACTTTACCATTAAAAGTGTTTGGAATTTATTGCAACAAGTTGGCTTAACTATCGCGGACTACGATGTAGTCGATTATCATGGTGGTAGCCTACGTGTGATAGCCAAAATGGATACTGGTGATGGAACACCTATTCTTGTGCAGTCGGCTATTGAACGAGAAACGGCCATGGGGTTATTCAATCATAAGTTCTACAAGAAGTTGCAGGCTAAATTTGTACAACAACGTAATACCTGGCTCCGTAACTTTTATCAAATATTGGCTGATGAACCTGATGCTGTCATTATCGGAGTCGGTGCCGCAGCCAAGGCCAATACCTGGCTTACCTGGCATAAATTAGATAAAACATTACTGCATTGTATTACTGATGCTAGTGAATTCAAACAGGGTAAGTACACCCCACTATCACGTATCCCAATTAAAAGTGATGATGAGTTTGCGCTACACGAAAAACCATATGCATTGGTGTTAAGCTGGAACATTGGAGAACCACTTAAACAAGCATTATTAAAAATTAATCCCAACACAAGGTTCATATCACAATGAAATATTATAATGTCGCAATTAACACCGAGCCCGGACTAGGCTCATTCCAAGACGATCGTGGATCTATCGTAGATATCTTTTATAAAAAGGCCATCAATCACGGATGTATCATTAGTAATAATCCCGGTGCCGTTCGTGGTAATCACTATCATAATCATACTGTACAGTATACCTATGTTATTGCAGGTGACCTAACTTATTACTCACAACCAGCAGACAAATCCGAACCAGTATCCACTTACGTGGCAGTTACTGGAGACGTCATTATCAGTGATCCCAAAGAAATTCATGCTATGAAAGCTGGTGAGTTTGGATGTGTTTTTATAGCCTTTGCCGAAGGCCCACGTGGTGGCGAAGATTACGAAACAGATACAGTAAGAGTTGATTCTATTATTCCTGAATGAAAACAGTAGTTATATTTGGAGGAAGTGGTGGGATAGGTAAAGCCACATGTGAAGTCTTTGCCGCGGCTGGGTATACAGTACACCCTGTTAGTAGTAAACAAATTGACTTTTTATGGGAACAAAGTCAATTTCAAGTAGATAACTTGTTGAAACAAATTTTGCCCGACGTGGTGGTCAACTGCGTTGGGCATTTTGATGACGCCAACAAAGAGCCTCATTTTAAAACAATGAACATTAACGTAGGCTCTAACTGGAGTATCATTAAACATTACATAGAAAACGTTAGTACCAAGCCAGTTAAAATTATCATGGTGGGTTCCAGTGCTTACAAGGCCGGTCGAAAGGCCTATATTTTGTACGCTGCTAGTAAGGCAGCACTATATAATATGTGGCAAGGCGCTTGCGAGCATTTTACGGGGTCAAATGTGTCATTAGGTTTGATTAACCCAGTAAGAACTCGTACACCGATGATAGATATGTCAACTAAAGATATTTGTCTAGAGCCAATGGATGTAGCACAAGCAATTTTAAATATGACATCAGTCAGTGGTAACGAACTGGTTGATATGAAGTATCCAGAGGAAACAAAATGAAAATTGGAATTATAGGCAAGGGAACGGTAGGCAAGGCAGTATACGAAGGGCTTAATCACTTGGGACATGAAATGAGTTTCTTTGATCCTGCGTATGATGGGTCAACACTCGGTGATGTGTTGGGTACAGATTGTGTGTTTATCAGTGTACCAACTAACCAAGCAGCAAATGGAGATTGTGATACCAGTATCGTGGAAAGTGTTATTTCAGCATTACACGCAGCCGAATATACAGGACTAGTCAGTATCAAAAGTACAGTAGTTCCCGGCACTTGTGATCGTTTATCAGCAGCATATCCTAAACTACGTATTTGTTCAGTACCAGAATTTCTCCGTGCCAAGACAGCATTAGCTGACTTTATGTATAACCATGATTTACTAATTATCGGCAGCACTCGTGATGAAGATTATGTCATGATGAGAAAAATACATGGCAACTTGCCTAAGAATGTGGCTTGTGTTAGGCCAGCAGAAGCAGAAGTTGTAAAATACTTTAACAACGTTAATCACGCTACACAAATTATATTTGCCAATATTGCCTATGCTGTATGTAAGAAGCTGGGTGTTGACTATGACAATGTATATAACGCTATCATTCAGCGTGATAGTATTAATCCAGCTTACCTAATGTGTAATGAGAATCTGCGTGGATTTGGCGGTCATTGTTTGCCCAAGGATACCAGTGCTTGGAACAATTTAGTTAAAAGTTTAGGGCTAGAGTTTTCAATGATCCAAGCCCTAATTGATGACAACGCAAAGGTGAACAATGAGTAAAATCTTAATCACAGGTGCTAGTGGACTGTTAGGGACGGAATTTTGTCACCAACTTAAGGCAGCTGGACATGAAGTATGGGCAGTAGATAATCATAGCCGTAGTTCGACTATCCCTCCATGTGACGAATGGCATAAGATGGATCTATTGGCAAATGATAGATTTATTGGACTAGCATCATTGCCCCGTGACTTTGACTACATTTATCACTATGGTGCAATCAACGGCACTACTAACTTTTATAAGATGCCCAACAAGGTATTGGAAAACAACTTTGTCAGTGATATCAATATTTTCAACTTTGCCAAGAAGTGTACTAATCTTAAACGATTGGTATACGCCTCAAGTTCGGAAGTGGTAGCAGATGATCCAGTTAGTCCCGTACCAGAAAACTCAGATGTATTCATCAAGGATATACATAACGCACGTTGGAGTTATCGTCTGGCCAAAATTACCAGTGAAAACTTTTTGGCTAATTCTGATCTACCATATGTTATGATACGTTATTTTAATGTGTATGGTGCAAATTCAAAGCAGGGGCATTTTCTCGGTGACCAAATTGACAAGATTAAAAATGGTGTCTTTTCGGTTATAGGTTCACATGAAACACGTTCGTTCTGTCATGTGAGCGATGCTATTCGTGCCAGTATCTATGTTGCTGAAAATGCCAATCGTGTACTGGTAAACATTGGTAATGATCGTGAAATATCAATTGGTGATGCGGTTCGTGTTATAGCAACCGAACTTGGGCATCCTGATGCTGTATTCGAAGAATTGCCCAGCATGTCGGGATCGGTTGCTAATCGGCGTCCTGACATTACCAAACTACGTGAAATTATGCCCGATTATTCGCCCATGAGTTTTGAAGAAGGTATTCGGCAAATTTTAAGTTGACAAAAATCTATGGGTAATGTATAATTTCTAAATACATTATCCCATAGGAGCTCTAATGAAAAAAGTTCATTACACAGATCAAGATATTCGCAGTTTTGTTCATAAAATTATCCGTGATATGCGTCGTGATAATTGGCAACCTGATTACATCGTAGGACTCACTCGCGGCGGTCTTACACCAGCTAACATGCTGAGTCAATATTTAGAAATCCCCATGGAATGTTTAAAGGTCAGTTTACGTGACAGCAGCACACAATCCGAAACTAATTGCTGGATGTCGGAAGATGCTTTTGGGTACGTGGATACTGCTGTTATCCCCAGGCCAGAAGAGTCCATTACTACAGATCCCAGCCGTCGCAAAAAAATTCTTATTGTAGATGACATCAATGATACTGGTGCTACACTTAATTGGATCAAGAAAGATTGGCCCGGTAGTTGTTTGCCCGATGATCCTGCGTGGAATGAGATTTGGGGACAGAATGTTCGCTTTGCTGTGCTGGTGGACAATTTGGACAGTAAATTTCATGATGTTGACTACACGGGCACTGAGATCAATAAAGCCGAAGAAGATGTTTGGTGTGTATTCCCCTGGGAAAATTGGTGGGTATGAAAACAGATTGGATCACCATTACCTGCTCACACAACCTGTGTCTGTGGAGCGACTGTTATAAATGGTGTCTGAGTACGTGGGGGCGTAATAACGAATGGGTCTATATGGGCCCGGGTAAATTTCATTTTAAGAACTCGTGTGATGCGATGTTTTTTAGATTGAAATGGTTATAAAGCACTTTCCAGGAAACTGGTGAGTAATTGATTTTTAAAATAGGAGATTATTATGTTTAATACAAATCAGATAGATACTAATACAGTAGAATTAAGTTTTCGGTCAGCAGAAGAAGTCAATAACGCAATGAGTCGCGTCTATGGATATATGGGGTTAGCAGTAATTGTATCAATGTTGGTAAGTTACTTTGTGGGAACTAGCCCGGAGTTACTAAAATTCTTTTTCACGGGTATTACAAAGTGGATCGTAATCTTTGCTCCACTAGCAGCAGTATTTGGTATTGCTATGATATTGGCACGTAGCCCGGGCAAAAGTACTGCTCTACTATGCCTGTATGGTTTTGCGGCACTAATGGGCCTGAGCTTTGCTACAATCTTTGCTGTGTTCACCATGGGAAGTATTGTCAGTGCATTTATGGGTGCTGCTGTATTATTTGGCACTATGAGTTTTTATGGTTATTTTACTAAACAGAGTCTAGATAGTCTTGGTAAGTTTATGTTTATTGGATTAATCGCCATTGTTATTGCCAGTATAGTTAATATCTTTATTGGTAGTACTGTAATGCAAATGGTTATTAGTGCGTTAGCTATCATTATCTTTCTTGGATTAACTGCGTATGATACACAACAAATCCGTGAAATGGTCAGTGTTGACTCTAGTTCAGTAGTTGAAGTAACCGGTGCGTTGACATTATACCTGGACTTTATTAACATTTTCCTCAATTTGTTAAACTTGTTTGGCAATAAAAACGACTAACATGAATTTTACAATTGACGAATCAAAACCCTTTGATGTAACTATACGTGAAGTCATCAGTAGTTTGGAAAATCCAGAGAATCCTACTGCTGATGACTTAGTTAGAATTTTAAAAGGTTACCAACCTATGACCAGTGTCAGAAATGATGACAGTCCTGAGTTTAAAGCACTACGAACCCAACTGGAATCGGAAGGTTATATCAATTGTGAGCGTGGCTGGTGGAACGGCGACCGTGTACTAAAATCATTTACTTTAAATGGGATTAAATTTGAAGTAGGTAATAAGTTCTTCTCCGGTGCAGCGATGCATAACCACTTAGAATGGGAAAGAAAATATGAAAACCAGAGAACAAATCATAACTAGTATGTGTTATACTTATAGACATGACTATGGGCTCGAAAAACCTACTGGAGATAACTTTGCTAGTAAGTTATCATCAGGCACCACACAGGCAGAGCGCGAATCACTATGGCGTCAAATGGCGCAGATATTTGATAACGATATATTACCACATATGGAATTTAAAAATGAGTAAATTAAAAGTAGCAGAGTTGTTTTATAGTATTCAAGGTGAAGGCAGATATATGGGAGTACCCTCAATCTTCCTACGTACATTCGGCTGTAATTTTACCTGCGATGGCTTTGGTATGCCACGCGGAGAGAAAAGTCAAGAAAGACATAATATTGTAGTAGCTAATTACCAAACATATAATGAGCTGCCATTAGTGAGTTCTGGCTGTGACTCATATGCCTCCTGGATGCCGGAATTTAAGAATCTAAGTCCATTAATGGAAACTGATGGCATCGTAGATCGCATTATGGAGATCTTACCGTATAAACAATGGGCAATGGAACATCTAGTCATTACAGGTGGCGAGCCATTGTTAGGTTGGCAACGTGCTTATCCAAACTTGCTTAACCATGATAAGATGAAAGACTTGCGTGAAATTACTTTTGAAACTAATGGCACTCAGCCGTTAACGCCAGAGTTCAAACATTTTCTAGGTGAATGGACTGCTGAACATTGGCATAGAGAAGTTACATTCTCGATCAGTGCTAAACTTAGTAATTCAGGCGAGTTACGTGAAGATGCTATTAAACCTGAAGTTGTACTGGAATATCAAGACACAGGCTATGCTTACCTAAAGTTTGTAGTGGCTACTGAAGAAGATGTCGAGGAAGCCCTGGCAGTTACACAGATTTATCAAACAGCAGGATTTAAAGGTCCAGTTTATTTGATGCCAGTCGGCGGGGTTGAAAGTGTATATGCACTTAACAATCGTCGTGTAGCAGAACTAGCCATGGCGAACGGATTACGTTACAGTGATCGTTTACAAGTTCCACTCTTTAAAAATGAGTGGGGAACTTAAGGTGTTTTTATTAACGCCAGACGCAGCATTAGGAATAATAGATATGTACAACATGATTAAAAATTGGTTTAAAAAGAAGCCAGTAGAACAAGCAGCACCAGAAGCACCGTCAACACCAGTTAAGACGGCTAAGGATATTGCCACTGAACGAGGTGAGTCATATGTCAATATCGTCAGCATGGATATTGATCCAAATGGCATGGGCATGGGGTCGTTCGAACTAGATTGGAACGAAAAGTTTATTGCTGATCTAGTTAGACATGGTTACATGATGGATCAAAATGATACTGATGCTGACATTGTAGATCGTTGGTTTACTAATGTATGCCGCAATGTAGTATTGGAAACATATGAACAGTACGAAGCCATGAATAATCGTGTGGTTAAGTCTAAAGATGTTGGTGGTGGTATGAGTGAGGTTGGATAGTATCAACTAATTCTAAATGTAGTTTGACTTTTAATACTTGGACTGCTATACTAACATATGAAATATATTCTTATCGACACAGCTAACCTTTTCTTTCGTGCTAGGCATGGTGCTTTCCGTGCGGGCGACACTTGGGAAAAGGTAGGATTCGCCCTACACGTCACACTAATGGCTGCTAATAAAATGGCACGCCGCTTTGAAGCTGACCATGTAGTTTTTGCCCTAGAGGGGCGTAGCTGGCGCAAGGACTTTTATAAGCCCTATAAAGCTAACCGTGCAGTGGCTAAACAAGCACTCACAGAGCAGGAATCCGACGAGGATAAAATGTTCTGGGAAACGTATGATGCATTAACTAAATACTTGGGCGAGAAGACCAATTGTAGTGTTATACGATGTCCCACCGCAGAAGGCGATGATATTATAGCTCGCTGGATAGCATTACACCCTGAAGATGAACATGTCATTATCAGTAGTGATACCGACTTCGTTCAGTTAGTAGCACCCAATGTCAAACAATATAACGGTATAACCGACGAACTAATCACCCTTGAAGGAACCTTTAATGATAAAGGAAAAATTGTTATCGATAAGAAAACTAAAGAACCTAAGCCGCCAGCTAAACCGCAGTGGCTACTCTTCGAAAAGTGTATGCGCGGCGATTCAACGGATAACATCTTCTCAGCATACCCGGGAGTACGAGTTAATGGTACTAAGAAGAAGATTGGACTTACGGAAGCATTCGAGGACCGTGGCAAAAAAGGATACGCTTGGAACAACATGATGTTACAACGTTGGACTGATCCAGATGGTGCAGAACATCGTGTGCTGGATGACTACAATCGTAATGTAACATTAGTTGACTTGACTGCACAACCCGAAGATGTTAAGCTGACTATTGATACCAGTATCAAGGAACAGGTTAGTCACAAGGATGTGGGTCAAGTAGGAGTACGTTTCTTACAGTTTTGTGGGAAATACGAATTAGTTAAATGTAGTGAAAATGCCGAAGCATTTGGCAGTTGGATGAATAAAACTTATAGTGGAATATTAAATGCTTAATTTTTTGTTTGGTATAGGGACACTTATTATAGCGTTATTTGTAATATCGTTAACTTTTATACTAGCAAAACAAGATAAAGATCGTGTTACGATAACATATGATTGCCGTATGTTGCAGGGAAACTGGCATCCAGATTTTCCAATAGCAGTAATGGAAGAATGTAAAAAGAGGATAAAGTAATGAAAGATAATATTAGAGAATCAAAATATAAAGTAGGAGATGTAGTAAGAGTACCATGGGTTACTGAAACTTTTACAATAACAGAGGTAGTGTATGATCTTACAAAGCACTCACCAGATACCCATATGTATGTAGCCGCAAATGCCGAAGATTTTGGACTTTGGTTTGAATCAGAATTATCTCTATATAAAGACGGAGATGGAGAATGAGTTTAATTGCCAAACCTGTAATAGACAAACAATTTTGGATCTTGCAACAAGATAACAACAAGATCGGCAATATCGAAGCATGTGATGGCGGATATCAGGTTAAAATTAATAATCAAGTAGTAGCGCAATATAAAACTATCAAATTAGTTGAACGCAATATCAATGTTACTTTTGAAACCATACCCAAGCCAGAAAAGAAAACTTCAAACATAGTACATGGTTATCAAGCAGCAGGTCGAGTACATAATCCCATGTGGGACGTACAGCATAAGTTACCCGTGTACAACAAACAAAAGAAAAGTAAAAGCTGGTATGCTGCCGGTTGGTATACCGTTAAGAAAGGTCGCCATTGGACAGCTGAACAAGATCCTAAACTAATCGTTCTCAAACGATACCCTTATCAGGGACCATATCATACTAAACAAGAGGCAGAACCTAAATGAATACAGTAAAGAACATACGAGATCAAGACATAGTTGCTGTACTAGAAAATGCTGTCAACTATGGACCACCATGGGAAACATTGTACATAGCAGCCTTACAAGAAATTACAGAATTAAGAAAACAAGTATTAGAGTTAGGCGGAACATTACCTGAATTGACATCTCCAATGACTGGTGCCACTAACACACAACGAGTTACTTACAAATTACCACAGGAAAATTAAAATGACCAATCCATTTCACGATCAAGACAAATTCATGACAGCATGTGAGCAAACCATCACAGGCATGAATGATGAGCAGTTTAAGATGTATTGTAATTTAATTACAGAAGAATATACCGAACTATCAGAAGCTATCGCTGCTGGTGATCCAGTAGAAACGCTTGATGCACTAGTAGATATTTTAGTAGTTACCATTGGTGCTATCAATAGTATGGGTGCTGATGGTGAAGGCGCATGGCGTGAAGTGATGGCGTCAAATCTTTCTAAAATTGATCGTCAGTTGGGTAAGGTTCGCCGCAGGGAGGATGGAAAAATTCTCAAGCCAGAAGGTTGGACTCCACCTAATCTGAAAAACTTCCTAAAGAGAGAACATTGAGTATACACTTACAAAAGTTCATTGAACGGGTACGTGGGAACGATGCAAGGGGAGGCAAAGATTTTGTCATGCCCATGAAAGATGCCAAGGGAATGGCGGCTGATTTGACTGAATTACTGTTAGAGCTTAGGACTCTAAAGGAATCAGCATTGCAGCCCCAAAAAGAAGAGGTTATTGAGATTAAACTGTCGGGCGGTAAGTTTTAATAGCAGTATATTATTGCTAAATAATAGACTATGTCTAGACCTAAACCTCAAGTTCTTGCTGAACTTACTAATAAGCAATACAAATCAGAACAGATTCTAGCATCCGCCGGAATCTGGGCTGTTTATTTTGATAGCAAACCTATCAATATTAAAACGGCCAATATACTGGTTCAGTATCCCGGACCCAAGTATAAGAAGGTATCGTTCTCCAATCCCGGGCACGCTATTAATCTTGCCAAAAAACTCAATATACAATTCAAGACTGATAAATTTTCAGTAATATTGTTGAAAGAAGGCCAGCAAGTTTATCCCTAGGGATTGGTATGCGAGATAAGCGAAAATTTACAGCAGAGCTATACAAGCACTTTGAAGGATTTTCGGATATGACTACAGCTAAAGATCTGTATCAGATTATTTGGGAAAATACAAGAAAAGAGGGTGGGTTTCGGTTAACTACCGAGGGTTATAGTTTACTGTCTAACTATTTGGAGTTGGAGAATCACAAGGTCAAACTTGATGCAATAGATTTTTATGAGTCAAAGATTTTACTGACACTGGATCGCAAATTAAAGTATCCATATTATATTGACAACATAAATTTCACAGTAAACCCTACAGTTATTACCATGATGTTTTTTGATAGTAAGGAAGCTATGTTGGCTATATTGTACGGGAATATACAAAAATTCCTTGACAATTATAGTTAATGTAGTTATAATAGTGTTTAAGTTGCCCCTGTAGCTCAGTGGTGAGAGCAGGCGACTCATAATCGCTTGGTCGGGGGTTCAAATCCCTCCGGGGGCACCAAGATTAATAAATAGTATTGAAGAATTGTTGTATGAAGTAAAGTAAAAAGTGTTCCGGCTTTGCCTGAAAAGACAGAGCCGAACTCTCGTCCTACATAAATACAATTATGTATTATTATATCTACCAAATCACTAATTTAACGAATGGTAAGATTTATGTCGGAAAACATAAATCATCACTACATCCATCTATAAACGGATATTATGGATCCGGCAAACAGATAATGTCTGCCATACAAAAATATGGCATAGAAAACTTTAATAAAGAAGTCTTATACTATTGCTCTTCATTGGAAGAAATGGCCGTCAAAGAAGCAGAAATCGTTACAGAAGATTTTGTGAAAAGACACGATACTTACAATATGCACAAAGGTGGCCTCGGAGGATGGGATCACTGGAATGGTAGTGATGAACATCTTGAAAAATCTAGATTAGGTGGAAAGAAAAGTGCTAGTAGATCTAATAATCCATTTAAAGATCCTGAGTTTCAAAAAACAGTAGAATGGTCAAGGGCTCCTGATAGAATGAAAACGATAGGACAAAAAGCAACTACGCCAGAAGCAAAAGCTAAACGAAAAACTACATTTTTAAAAATAGGACATAGTCAAGGTGAAAAAAATTCGCAGTTTGGGAGAATATGGATATCTAATATATTGACAAAGGAAGTGAAACGTATTAGAATAAGTGATATTATTCCAGAAGGTTGGGTTAGAGGTAAAAAAGGACACCTTGCCAAGGAATGTTGGGTAAATAATGGTATCAAAGAACATTTTATAGATTTAAGTAAAAAGCAGGAATACTTAAATAATGGGTTTAGTAGTGGTAGACTAAGGAAGAGTATGCCACAAAATAGAATTGTAGTTTAATGCTTTAAGAGAAAGGTGCTTCGGACGGGAGGGGCAGAGCCTCCCCGGGTCCACCAGAAAGAACTCTCCCTAGTGATCTGTAAGCTAGTGGAATTAGTAATATACATAAACAGCTAGGTGTATGTTATGAACGACAAGAGAGTTCTTCCTAATGGGCCCGACTTAGATTCGACGGGGTGATTAGTATCAAGGAGATCTACACGGTAGGCGATGACCGCAAATCAAGCAAAAAACCTAGACGCAAACGCATCTAAAGGCGAAGTAACTGTATCAGCTGGCAAAGGAATTCGTTTCTCTGCTCGTGGTTCAGTGAAAGCCGAAACTTTCGCAGTTTAATCACTGGCGTAGGGTAGTTATACCTAGTAACAGAAAATAGCAATAGGGACTTCGGTCCCTATTTTTATACCAAAATCATTGACATTATTCCTTGTATAGCTTATAATAGTTACACACAACCATTTAAAGAAAATCATGGCACACTTTTTAAAATCAGGTAATACATACAAAGTCGCTTCAGAAGAAGCAATGGATATTCATTCTACATTGCCAGCTGGCAACTATGTAATCAAGATTGACATGTTTGAAAACTTGTACCTTGAACACATTGATAGCTTTACGGTATCAGGTAAGATTTACGGTGATACACTTAAGAATACAGATCGTATTATCAACACATTCTGGGAACGTCCTAGTTCTACTGGCGTAATGCTGACAGGAGAGAAAGGGTCGGGGAAGACATTACTAAGCAAAAAGATCAGCATTGAGCTGGCTAAGCAAGAGGTACCAACCATTGTTATTAACGATGCGTTTACAGGCGAGAAGTTTAACACACTATTACAAACTATTAGTCAACCTTGTGTTATCTTGTTTGACGAGTTTGAAAAGGTCTATGACAAAGACGAGCAAGAAGCTATTCTTACCCTACTGGATGGAGTGTACTCAGGTAAGAAATTGTTTATTCTAACTTGTAATGACAAGTGGCGTGTTGATCAACATATGCGTAATCGTCCTGGTCGTATTTTTTACATGATTGACTTTACTGGGTTGTCACAAGAATTTATCGTTGAATACTGCGAAGATAATCTTAAACACAAGGAACACATTGAACGTATTTGTTCATTGACTAACTTGTTCGCTGAGTTTAACTTTGACATGCTTAAAGCACTTGTTGAAGAAATGAATCGCTACAACGAAGCTCCGCAGGACGCAATGAAAATTCTAAACACCAAGCCTGAATTTGATTCAGGATGCCGGTATGATATTTCATTGATTGTTGAAGGTAAAGTACTTGATGTTACAACTTATCCTGAAGTTTTTGAAGGTAACCCACTTGCCAATACTGTTCAGATTGAGTATGATGGGGAGAAGGACGAGGATGGTGATAGCACATGGACACGCAATCGCTTTAGCCCACAAGATTTAGTCAAGGTGGATAACAACGGTGCCAGATTTGTTTTTGAGAACAACGGCATTCGGTTGATGCTAACTCGCATTAAGGCAAAAACTTATAACCCATATGCGTTTTAATAATAAGCCCTTCGGGGCTTTTTGTTGTAATAACGCAACTATTTTTATCAAAATGCTTGCTTTTATACGGTTATTTGCGTATAATTTATACATTGACTAAATAACTTTACAAACTTCCTAAAAAGAAGTTGACAATTAAATCACTTAGCATTAAAATAACTTAACATGAAAAACACAAGCCATTCCATATCGTATCAGTTGCCCCAGACACTAGCATTATGCTGGAGTCCAGTGGTGGCCTTACGCTCAGGAAATGATTCAGTATTTAATATGATTGAAACAGGCAAGGAGTATAGTGGGGTTCGAGAAGGATGTGATGGTTAAGAAATAGCTAACATCGTAAACTTTAAGGACCCTGGACTAGAAATACTCCAGGGTTTTTTGTTTTTGTAGTGAGTGTGATGGGTAACGCGAGCCTGTAGCGCACTTTAAACATGCTACTATTAATGTGGGCGGAATACCGGATGATAAGTTCCTGGCGATAACGGGAATGTGTAAAATGGTATAATATAAGGTGAGGTGGCAGAGTGGTCCATTGCACTGGATTGCAAATCCGGAAAACCGTCGGTTCGACTCCGACCCTCACCTCCAATTGTTGTATTTTAGCACAGTAGTTGACAGTTAATTCAACTACAGCTATAATGTTTGTATAGTAAGAAATGCAGTAAACGTTCTTTAAAAAACAGACGCAATATTGAAGTGTATTACACGAACTAGTCCCGAATTAGCAATAGCATTGCAGAGGTCATATCGTGTAATACACTTCAATATTGCGTAAGCAAAAAGTCCACGGCAACCTAATCAGTGCCTAGTCTGAGCCCAGACGATGAAGTAGCTGTGATGGCTACGGGTGGTTCGAGCAAGGGTCTACCTCTGGTAACGGAGATGAAGAATCTGCTCCAGCGAAAGCTGCGGTCTAACCTAACCGGCGTTTGCACACGAGAGTTCTCCTTGGTCGGTGAAGCGGATGGAAGGCATAGTTAGTCAACTTCTCTATGCTATAGTTACCGCCGCAGGGAGAAAGCACTTAGTTGTTATTAGTTGTATTGTTTTGGAAAATTCCAGTGTTCACTTGGAAAATGCACAGGCGATGGATCCTCCGTCTAGCTAGCGCGATCTAAACTGTTGCCTGAAACGAAAGCAAGATCAGCATTGGCCAATGCCCTTGTATAAGAGTTCAGCGATAAAAGCAAACGACAATAGGGTTATTGTTGTCCATAACGAGACAATACAACTAATGACAATGGTGGCTATAGTATAATAGCAGATAGCATTCACTTATAGGAATCCCGGCGTCCCTAGCCGTTATTAACAGGGCGTGAATTAACTCCACGATAAAGTTAAGGGTGCTTACGATCTACCTTAGAGTCCCTCTGTCGGGAGCCTGAAAAAATCGTAGGGTGTTGCTGAACATGCCCATACTCATAGAGAATAATCAGACGGACAGGGTAGACAACTCCGGTAGGGGCCGAAGGGATTCGGTAGCCTACACCATATTGAAGTACATTCTGGTGGTATAAATTTGATAAACCAGGAAACGAGCGGAGTGTATTTCAATATGGTAACCCTGTCCAAGTGCAATGGTCACACGCCCTTGCTTGGATGGACTGTTACCATATTGAAGTGTATTAAACGCCAACAAGAAGAAGGCGGTCCAGCGTCAACTGGGCGAAGTTGCGTTTGACGGTGCAAGAGATTTAATATATTTCAATATGGTAATAAAGAATTAGGCCAATGGGACTGCATGGTGTGGTCGCCCGCCTGTCACGCGGGATATCGATGGGATCGTTACCCATATTGGTCGCCAAAGTTATCCTCGTTGAGATCCAGTGTTATGGTCGGGTGTTTGACTACACTTTAAGCTGTGGTTAGAATCCACAGGACGAGGGCCAAGTTTACATAAGGTAATATATGAAACAAATAATAGACACGATTGTAAAAGATGACGACGAGTTAACAGTATGGCACAGCGATACATTAGTCGCTGTGCCACCACTTGAGTTAATGTTTGAATGTTATCTTGAAATTTTGCAAAGTGGTATGGCCTTACCTGGAATGCCATTTAGAAATGGCAGTGGTGTAATTTGGATTGAGAATTCACACTCCGAAGTCGTAACCGGACAGGTATATGAATATATCGACGATAGGAAAGAAGGTTGGATTATGTTGGGATTTACTGCGCCAGAATTTCGCGGGAAAGGATTTTATCAAATCTGTCACAACTACTTAATTAAAACAATTAAAAAACGTGGTGGGCTTTCAATCGGAAGTATAGTCTCCACAAAGAATCACCAAATGATCAAAGCCACTATTAAAAAAGGCATAAGTTTAGATTATTACAGAACAATTGAATGGATTTAAACTGTCATAAATAAAACTATTATGTATCATGGAATAATTTTATGTGGCAGTAGAAACGACCTTTCCGGTAGAAATATTGCTGGATATAGATTACGTACCGCTGCTGAAAAATTCGGATACAATAACTTAGTTATTGATTGTGCTACTGCAATGACGGAAGCAGAACTAGAACTAGTACTCAGCAACGTTATTACAGATAAAACATTATTTTTGGGCGTCAGCACAGTTTGGCTAGATCGTCCACATAATGGACATGCCGACATTGAATGGATTAACGAAGATTTTTTTAATAGAATTCGTGCCAAACATCCAAAATTAAAAATTGTCGCAGGTGGTAATGGTATATTACGAATGCCAGGTGCTCGTGGTCTTTATGACGCAGCAGATTGGCATATTGGTGGATTTAGCGATGACAGTTTTCCTAGATTTCTAATGTTATTAGAAGGCAAGACAGGACATCAGTTAAAGTATTTTATTGACAGCAATGGCAAAAAAACGGTGGATAGTAATAAATTCCATCATATCGCAAATCCAGATGATATAGAAACTGTATTAAAACCAGAAGATAACTTTCTTAGTCATCAACCAATACCATTGGAAGCCAGCAGGGGGTGTATTTTTAGATGTGCGTACTGTACTCATCCGTTTCAAGGAGCAAAAGATTACGAATCTTACATGAGAACTCCTGAAAGCATAAGCAACGAACTTCGTCGCAATTATGAATTGTTTGGTACTACCAGATATTCATTGATGGATGATACATTCAATGATAGTGTGGAGAAGTTAAATAGACTTGAGCGAGCCATAGAATTAGCAAAGATACCCAACTTTGAATTTCAATGTTATCTTAAACCAGAGTTACTAGTAACCAAACCCGAAATGATTCCGCAGTTGTTGCGAATGGGGCTAGTAGGTGGATTTGTTGGAATAGAAAGCATGAACAACCATGCTAGAAAAGTTATGAATAAAGGAATGAACATTGAGAAGGTTCTACATGCACTTAATATGTTAACTAGCGGTAGTAATCAAGTTAAATTAAGTGCAGGCTTTATTGTAGGACTGCCGGGCGACACAATAGATGATTCATTTAAAACAGCCGAGTTTTGTAAAAATAATCCAAACTTATTTAGAACCTGGCAGTTTAGTGCCCTTGGAATCTATACTTATAATGACATTGAAAAAGAAACAACATTAATGAGTGCCCTGGAACGTGATCCAGAAAAATATGGTTATACTGTTGATCGAAAGCCAGGCGAAAATAGTGCATGGAAGAATGAATTTATGACATCTGAGCAGGCATTTGATGCAGCATTCAAATTACTCAAAGACTCGGCCGGAGTTGTTCGGTGTGGTGGCTGGCTAATTGGCTCAGCGTGGCACAATGGAGAATCGGATTTCGATATTGAACATAAAACACGAGATCAATTAAAATTAGATGGTCGCGGTAGACAAGTAGCCCGAGACCGTGCTATACTTACAGTTAAGAAGTACACTTAGTAAAAATCAACGGAGGTGATGTTCCAACGGTGGGACAGGAGACTGTAAATCTCTGGCACTTGTGCAGGTAGGTTCGATCCCTACCACCTCCACCAAGTAATGCTGCATTCGACTTCTGGTGAGGTCATCACCCTTTCAAGGTGACCAGACGGGATCGTAACCCGTATGCAGTACCAGTTTTAAAGAGTAGTAATGCAGCGGGGTTGGTCCTGCGACCAGCCTTGAAAACTGGGTTCTCTGTAATGGGGATGGGGTTCGACTCCTCTGCTACTCGCCAAAGTTTTAAAGTGAGTTGGATGAGTGGCTTAAATCGGCACCCTGCTAAGGTGTTGACTCTGGTAACCCCAGGGTCCGTGGGTTCAAATCCCACACTCACTGCCAAAGATTTGCTCCTGTAGTTTAGCGGTAAAACACCCGGCTTATACCCGGCATATGTCCCCAGATTAGGGAGCGTCGGTGGTTCGAATCCACCCAGGAGTACCAAATATTGTGTCCGTAATTCAACTGGATAGAAAGCAAGTCTTCGAAACTTGAGGTTGGGAGTTCAAATCTCTCCGGACGCACCAATGAAATGCCTCGATAACTCAGTTGGTCAGAGTGCCATCTTGATAAGGTGGAAGTCCCAAGTTCAAATCTTGGTCGAGGCACCAACAGTAAATAGTAGTAATATATCTCCCTAGTGTCAACGGCAGCACATCTGACTCCAAATCAGCTGGTGAGGGTTCAAATCCTTCGGGGGATGCCAAAATAACCAAAGAGGTCGTAATGAAGTTCAACATACCACAAATCAAAGAGTTCATAGATAAACAAGGTCCCGACACTAAAATTTATATTGGTGTTGACTCAGAACGAGTTAAAAAAGGTACGCAGTGGTATGCTGACTATACGGCGGCTATCGTTGTTCACTTAGATGGAAAACATGGGTGTAAGCTGTTTGGCGAGGTAACTCGTGAAAGAGATTATGATCGTGTTGACAAACCTAACACTAGGCTAATGACTGAAGTGTTTAAGGTAAGTGAACTGTATCTTAAACTAGCAGAAGTTCTGGAAAATCGTGTGGTGGAGGTGCACCTTGATATTAATCCTGATGACGAATTCAAAAGTAGTAATGTAGTAGCGCAAGCGATTGGATACATTCGTGGTACTTGTAATGTAGAACCTCGTGTTAAACCGCATGGTTTTGCTGCTAGTTATGCTGCTGACAGATTTAAAAGTTTGAAAGTGGTTAACGAATAATGCCATTAGATCGTAGTATGTATCCCACCATGCAAGAAGATGTGTGGATGCCCCGATTTCCAGTTTATGATAAGTGTTTTGCTTGGTTACCACATCGGTGTACTCAAAGTAACTGCGTAATATGGTTACGGTGGGGGCGTAGATATCAGCAGTGGGTTGGATATGGTGATACTCAGTACTCAAAATGGATATGGATAACCGAACAAGAATATCTAATATATTGTTTAAAGGCAGCCAATGAGTAACATCACAAAAGGTCGTAAGAGTTATGACAGTACTATGGGTAACACCGTAGTGCCGTTCTTTAATCGTAATGTGACGCCTTACCCCACTGAGGCTGGTGGTACTAAGTTTGATCTAGTTCCAGTTACGCAACAAAAAGACATTATGATTAATAATGCCCGCTTGTTTGCCCAACAAGAATATGATAGAATAATGGAACTAGTAGCAGTATTAGAAAGACAAGCAGGAGATATTAAGCGTCGATTAGACATGACTGACTTAGTACACAGTTGTAAATATGAGTTTCAATTAAGCATGGGTCATGTATATTGGGTAGTTAAAGATACACGCAATGATGTAACTATACTAACCGCCATGTCACCAACCGATTGGACTAGTGGCGTTCCAGAAAATTATGAATATTTGATACAGGTTCGTTATCTAGGAGATCACTCTTGGATGGAAGTAAATGAGTAATGGGCTGGTGATGTAACGGTAGCCATGATGGTCTTAGAAGCCATTGCCGAAAGGCGTGAGAGTTCGAGTCTCTCCTAGCCCACCAAACACAGGATAGTATGAAAGAATTAATAGAGATTAAAAATTTAAACAATGAGATATTTGTCTATTGGATATTGACTGATTTTTGTAATCAGCATTGAACATACTGTCCCTCATCATTAAATCTTGGAGCATATGCAAATAGCCCTCTATTTCCGAGTGATAGTGACATTGATTTGTTTCTCGATAAGCTAATCGCTATACAACAACAGACTAAAAAGAGATTGGTGGTTAATATATCAGGTGGTGAACCTACCTTACATAATAAATTCGCAGACATAATTGAACGCCTACATGATTACGCTACTATTACCGTTACAACAAATGGTGCTAGAAGCGTCAGCTGGTGGCAATCATTGTCCAAACAACCACAACTAGTAATTTTGTCATTGCATCCAGAATACTATGACTCCAAAAAATTAAAAATCAATCAACTATGCGAATTTTTAAAAGACAATGGAGTGGATATACAGTTTAATCTTATGTGCCATCCGGGTATGTGGGATACGGTAATGGAAATAGTTAATGACGTTGATGTTAGATTCAAACCATTTATCATTCCAAAAGTTATACAGGATCAAGACACGTTTAACAGAGATATGTATTCATATACATCCGAGCAATTAGATTTTATTAAAAGCTACCCCACCAAACTAGATTCAAATATAGCATGGGACGTTAAGGCAGTTTATTCGAATGGCGATATTAATCGTGCTGTTCCCAATACAATTATGGCAGAAGGTTTACATTATTTTCATAACTGGCGGTGTGCTGCGGGTAGTGAAGGTATATGTGTATACGCCAACGGTGAAGTTAGAGCAGGAATTTGTAATGCTAGACTATTAGGGACTATTTCAAATTTTAATTTGCTTGATGAGTATTTGACTTGTCCTAGACCTAGTTGTGTGTGTCCCGGGGATATTTTTCTTAACAAATATAATCCCAAGATAGTGTCAAAATAGTTGACAGTAATAGTAAAGCACTATATAATAGTAACATGCGAGAGTGGTGGAATTGGTATACACACAAGACTTAAAATCTTGCGCCTTATGGATTGAGGGTTCAAGTCCCTCCTTTCGCACCAAAGCAGGGTTGGCATATTGGTTGTGTCCCAGCCTTCCAAGCTGGTCAAAGGAGTTCGATTCTCCTACCCTGCTCCATTTTATAAGAGTGCAACCATTATGAAAGAATATATAATTGAATACCAAACAGAACCAGAAGCAGTTAGAGAATTTCATCATACATCAATTAAGTTTTTAAGTGGATTGATCGTATTGAGTTTTATACTTTACCTGTTTCATTAAACAAGTTATGCGGGTGTAGCTCAGCTGGTAGAGCGCCACGTTGCCAACGTGATTGTCGTCGGTTCGAACCCGATCACCCGCTCCAGTATTATTAAGTGAACAAGTTGTTTGAGCAGTGTTAAATGCACACGGGTTACCTTTCCTAACCGTCAGTGAACGTACAATCGTCATCATGACGTACCCCTGCCGAATGAACTGGGCGTGGCAGTGATAACAGCTTGTTCACCAAATAATGTTGATGGACCAATGGGGGATTAGCTCAGCTGGGAGAGCGACTGGTTTGCAACCAGTAGGTCAACGGTTCGATCCCGTTATCCTCCACCAATTAATTGACATTAAATACAATACAATATATAATGTTTGTATAGTAAGCCTGTTGCGGAGTAGGGGAGTCTGGTCGTCCCCGCTAGTCTCATAAGCTAGAGATCGTTGGTTCAAATCCTTCCTCCGCTACCATTTTATAACAAGGAGTTGACATGAAAGCAGTTTTAGCAATTGGTGTGGCGTCATTAGTACTTACTGGTTGTATTGTTGCTGATCCATATTATGTTCAGACAAGGCCGGTGTATGTTCAACCTAGGCCTGTATATGTGGCACCACCTGTTCGTTGTTCTTATGTAACGCAGTGGAATGGATACACCAGACAGTATTATAATGTTCGTGTTTGTAGGTAGGAAATAGTTTTACAACTCTATCGGAGATTGGGAAAGTCTGGTAATCCGTCTGCTTTGGGAGCAGAAAACCGTAGGTTCGAATCCTACATCTCCGACCAATTAACTTAGTTCAACTTTAGGAAATATATGTCAGTCAAAACAGTAGCCAGTCTTATCGATGTCAACCTTTGCTGTGAACAAGTCGGCAATAAGCGTTATGACTTGGTGTTGATCGCTGCGGCCAAAATGCGGGAGTTACGATTCCATAGATTGGGCACAGATAAAATTACACGGTTGTCAGAAGTTCTGCTGGATATCCAAGAAGGGCGTGTTGATGCCAAAGAGTATTTGATGAAGATCGAATCAGTACAGGCAAAAAAACAAAGTAAAAAATATAGATAGTTCAGTTGGAGATTAGCCAAGCTGGTAAGGCAACGGATTTTGATTCCGTCATACACAGGTTCGAACCCTGTATCTCCTGCCACATATTAGGGGGTTAGCTCAGTTGGTAGAGCGTCTGCCTTACACGCAGAATGTCATCGGTTCGAACCCGGTACCCCCTACCATTATAAATTTAATATTGAATTGATATAATTTTGCACATAATCAACTGTGGCTTTTTTGTAATTTCTATCTACCCACATCATATATTCAGATCTATTCATTTTAAATTGTTCTTCTAATGGCTGAGGATCATCGAAATATTTTACCATGGAATCTGTCAAGAGAAAATCAAACCCGCCAAATTCTCCTCTGTTCACGGACCGCGCTGCTTCCGTTAATTCGTGAGCTAGAGATTCTGCTTCACTGTAATGTTTGATTGGACTAGATAAATTTTTCCATATTCGTGGTTGTTTTGGATCAGGCCAATAATATCCGTATTTTGAGGCATTTAGTTGAAACTCACTCTTATATGGTAAATTATCATGTATCGGATTAACCAACAATAATGGAAAGATGCGAACCCCATCCACTAGATTGTTGGGATCCAAAATCCATTGCTTAGTTTCCATATATGATTCATAGGTTTCGTGCGGTAACCCAGTTATTACGCTAATGCTAATCTTGACGTCATCGCCCCATAATTCATTTTTTAATTCTTGCAAAAATTTTTTAGATTTAACCCCACCAAGTCCTTTACCTATCGAACTTGCAGCCCGATCATGAAATGATTCTACTCCAAAATGACAACCACGCAGCCCCATTTCTTTTAACAACCTAACTTGATCTCTATGTGCATGTAATAGATCAAGTCTGAGATAACATGCAAAATAAATTTTAAATGGCAACGAAGTAAAAATTTTATGTAGATGTGCTAATTTTTCATTACTATCATTGAACGTATCATCACTTATCAGATATTTATAAATTCCAAAATTTTCATAATTGTATATTAACTCTTCGGTCAGTACATCATAATCTTTAATAAAATCTAATTTTTTCTTACCATTCAATGGATAGGCACAAAACTTGCATTTAAAAATACAACCCCTACTCACTTCTAGCGTAATTGATTCGCCAGGATCAACGCAATCTTCTGGTTGGTATATAATTTGGCAACGACAAAAGTTAAATGTTTTATCTGATGCAGTTACATCATATATTAACGTGTTATCTTGTTTTCTTGTGGGTACAGGTATTGTAGTTTTATCACGTATAGATACTATGTAGTCGGTAAATTGTTTTTCACTATATCCTAAAAATACAGCGTCTACATTTTTAACACTCTCCAATAAATCTACACCGTTTGGCCCACCAAATAGTATTTGAATATTGTTGTTTATATGTTTGGCTTGACTAATAATATGTGAAACAAGATTTCCTATAACCTTAAAACGAACCCTAAGCCAAAACGATGTGCTAAAAGCAATTGCCACAGTATCCGAGCCAATAAATTTGTTGCATGCCTGTGATAGTTCTTCCGAAGTAAATGCTGTAACTAATTGTATTACTTGACAAGTAAATCCTACTTTTCTTATTTCAGTTGCTACTCGATATGCACCGATAGATTTACTTGGAGAACGTCTCCCCAGTTTTGGATGACTTGGTTGAAAAACTATATCATCGGCTGTGGTATCAGCAAAAATTATAATATTAGCCATGCTACTACTTATATGTTATAATGTCATTAAGTTTTTAAATTACCACCCTAAGCTAATCTAGTGAAAGCGCCAGTTTGAAGAACTGGATAGTCTGGAGCGTAACCAGGAGGGTGGACCAATCAATGGTGTAGGTAGCTTAATCGGTAAAGCCCAAGATTGTGGATCTTGCCTATGCGGATTCAAATTCCGTCCTACACCCCAGTTGACAATTAATTGAAGTTCAACTATAATAGTTTAATGTGATCGTAGCTCAGAGGAAGAGCAGGGTGCTTTTAACGCCAAGGTCGAGATTTCGAAATTCTCCGGTCACACCATATTATTATATTGAAGCACATTTAAGTAGGCATGCCAACGCTAGGTCTTATCGGACGTAGCCAGAGTGTGTTTCAATATAATAATCCGGCCATAGTTAAATGGATATAACTAGGGATTTCTACTCCCTTATTGTGGGTTCGATTCCTGCTGGCCGGACCATGGCGATGTAGCTCAGTTGGTTAGAGCAGGTGACTCATATTCACAAGGTCGGTGGTTCGAATCCACTCTTCGCTACCAAACAATGCAGCACATAAATAAAGCTATGAGAGCAACAGAATTCCTATCAGAGCTAATTGACAAAAAACTTGCCCAACCTATAACTTGGGTTAATCCTAGTATTGCTAGGTCTAAATTACCGTCTGGGCGTGAGATAGAAATACATTTTACGCCTGAAGCCACTGGATATGTTGACATAGCTTTTAATGTGGATCGTGAATTTAGAATAACTGGGCTCGGAAACGCAGATCAAATATTTGCCACAGTTATACAAGGAATAACAGAGTTTGTATTCAATAATCCCAAATTACATACTATTACATTAACAGCAAACGAAAAAAGCCGTGCTAGAGCCTATGACACATTAATTAAACGAATAACTCCAGATTTAGGGTGGCATGTAGTTCCGCATGATGATATAATAAAAGATCCCAAGTACCAAGATGCCATGGCTCGTGGTGGATACTTATTTGCCATGGAAAAAGGTACTGCACCAGAGCATAGACAGCCTGAACAAAAACCAAAACATGGCACATTCAAAAATGTGTGGTATGTGAACAACATAGATGACAAGACATTGCCACAATACAAAGTTACTGGGGGTGAAAAAGCGTGGCCAGTAATGAAATATGTGATTGACAATATAGAAGAATATAGACAACTAAATCCGCAGACTATTATCGCTAAACATTACCCTAGGCCAGGACAACAAATTATTGACTTAGGTGAATATAAACCATCATGAGATTATATGAGATAGAACAAACTGTTGATGAGGCTATCAACTACACTAGATATATTGATGATGCCGAAAATGCCATGAAAAAAGGTATTTTGACTGCATGTACTGCCCTGGCCACAGTGGCTATTACCCCGGCGATGAAAGCAGATATAGCACAGACAAAAACATTTGGTTCGGTAAGACAAGCAGTTGAACTGGCAGGATTGATAAAAGATCAGTGCGAGAAAGAATTAAAAAAGCTAGCTGTCAATAAAATGAAAGTGCCGGTATCTGACGTTATTTTTGAACCGTTAGCCGATGCCAACGGTGAATGTTACTTGTTGGAAGTCAGATTAAACATTGCGTATATTAATGGAATAGCAAACCCGATTTGGGCTAGATGGACAAAAGCAGTGGTGGCCAATAGAGTCGGCGACCCGTTTGATTATACAAAAACTGCAAAAAAGATTATAAACACTTTTAAAAAAACTTTGTTTGATACCCCTATTCCGGTGCTTGACAATTGCGCTAGTACCTTTATACATGAACTAGTTCATGCTCGACAGCATATGCCACAAATATCCAAGGGCGTACCTGATAGTGGTACCGATTACGGCAGTTATATAAAGACAAAAGAAGTACCCAATAAGAAAGAATTTACGAAAATGGTAGACACACCAGGAGCACTTGATAATCCCGAAAACTATAGAATATTTCGAGCTAGTCCACAAGAAATGACGGCGTTTGCTAACCAAGCCGCAGCAAAATTTATCAAAGATAATAAATTAAATATGCCAGATGCCAAAGCTGATACAGCTACAATGGCAAATTTACAAAACTATCTTGGTGATTATTTCAGAGATAGAAATAACTATCAAGAGCGTACACTTTTAAAACGCTATGGTACATTGGTGTACAAAGCAGTTGATGATTATCTTAATCGCAAAAATAGTACAAAAAACCCACAATAATTCACTAGTTCAACAAACTTTGATTGCTATTTTATTTGACTTATGTTATAATATATTTTTAGATAGGAGAACGATATGCCTGGAGTATTTCTGGTAAGCGACACGCACTTTGGACACGCAGGTGTATGCCGTTTCATGCGTAGTGACGGTGAGACCAAGCTTCGTCCATGGGATACCGCAGAGGAAATGGATGAAGAAATGGTTAAGCGTTGGAACGATACTGTTCGTCCAAATGACAAAGTATATCATCTTGGTGATGTGGTTATTAACCGAAAGGCACTTGGTATTATGCGGCGTCTCAATGGTGACAAGGTTCTTATTCGTGGCAATCACGATATCTTCCGTGATGACGAATACCGTGAACACTTTCGTGAGCTTCGGGCGTACCATGTACTTAACGGAATGATTCTTAGTCATATTCCCCTACATGAATCAAGCCTTGGTCGTTTTGGTGTTAACATCCACGGTCATCTTCATTCCAATCGTGTTATGCGGGCGAAGGGTATTAATTACCCCACTGGTGAGATTGTTTACAGTGAATCAGAGATTGATACCAGGTACCACTGTGTTTGTGTTGAGCAGACAGACTTTGCCCCAATCTTGTTTGAAGATGTTGTCAAACGAATTGAAGAAGAAGGTGGTGCAGTTGGTTTTAAAAATGGTAACGGGCCCACGGCATAGTTATAAATAAAATTATGATTATAACGTGCGGCCCCGTTGGTAACCAACGTACCCTTAAATTAAAACTTCCAGAAGAAAGAACTAAGATAGCAGTCCTTATCAGTGGCGGCATAGATAGTGCTATACTGTATTACTTAATGTTGCAGGAAAATAAAGACACAGGTTATAGGCATGACATACGGCCTATATCTATTATGCGTTCAGAAGGATCTGAATACTTTAGTAAGCTAGTAGTGGCAAACATGAATGAGAAATTTAACTTAATCAAGCAGGATGCTATTATAGTTGGAAATCCTTCACTACCAGATGATCGGCAAGTCAAGTCAGGTGTATTACACGCATATGATCTTGGGTTTGACCTAACGTATTGTGGCGTAATTGAACAACAGCCTGCACATATGGTAGGATGGACTCCTCCCGAAGCTAAAGAAACTAAAAGATTTAAAACACCACTTAAAGATCTAAACAAAACACATATAATAGATCTAGTCATACAATGCAAACAAGAAGACCTATTTTACATTACACATACTTGTAACAAGTTTAAAGTAGGTCGTTGCCATAAATGCAACGGGTGCAACGAGCGAGCCTGGGGATTTTCACAGTTAGGATTAACTGATCCTGGTACTATATAAAAACGGCTGTACTTATTGCCATGGCATCTTCCATTTAGTAGGCGGTACAGATGGAATAAATTCCACAGGAGTGAAATCCCATTCGTCTACATTATTAAGATAGTTTATAACTTCATAATTTGACTTGCTGATTATATCAGCAATGCCTTCACCTAGTTTTATATTATTGTGTTCTCTAAAGTGATTCCGTCTCATATCTGGACCGTAATTGCCATTAGATGGGTCGCCGGTATGTGGGATAAGTTCTTTCTGCGATGCTTTATATAATGAAGTCAACTCTTCAGAAATCTGTATAGCACATGAATTACGGTCGGGCACATGATCGTAATCATCAAAGCAATTTATATGAATTAACCGATAAAAATTTTCTGACATGACGTTTAATTCTGTCAACCATTGTGCTTTTGCCCATTTATAAAAGTCAACTACATATAAATCAGATTCATAAAAATCTTTAACCAGCCTGTGTAATTTTCCTGTTGGCTCAAGGTGCTTTATATCTGATTTGTCAGAATTAATTTCTGACCGTAACAATCCTGGATTAATAGGAAAATCCAAAATAGAAGGCAGTCTACTATAATTTGTATGGCATACGATAACTAATGTTTGTTTATCAAGCAACGAGGAGTTTTCAATCAACCAACGTCGAGTAGTCCACCATGGTCTTCCTCCATATCCCGATCCATACAACGGTACTTTTAATTTATTTGCTAAAAATAAAGGCCAATCGGTGTCTTGATATCTCTCAGCACAATAACTATCACCTACTATCACAAGTTTAGTAAACATAAAGTATTTCCCTGATTATCTAACGTAATTTTTAAAAATTTCATATGATTCATTAAAAGTAGGACGATTTCTAGGTTCCGTATAGTTATAAGCTATGCTGACACAATACCTGTCAGCAATGACATTATTGTCAACACTATGTGGTACACCTACCTGCACAAGAGTGGGAGTTCCTATTATTTGACTGTGCGCTAATGTAACCTCTTCTGGCTTATAATACACAGCATAAGTTGAAACAACTGTTTCATCGGTAATACCCATTTCATTTTGGTTGGGCGTATACCAATTCATGATACTTCCTTCTCCGCCATACACCCAATTTAACTTGGCATAATCACCACGTTTTTCTGTATCACTGTGTATGCGACTACCTACTCCTGCAGGTCGGTAAAAAATATCAACAAACGTAACTATAAATCCATGGTCCGCAAAAAATGCAATGATATCATCACTTAACAGATCTCTGTCAAGTTGGTAATGTCTAGATAAATTTTTATTGTTTTCTTTTAAAAATTCAAACGGAGCCAATGTAGATTTAAACAATGGTATAGGTAAATCAAGATCAACACAATATTTTGTCATATTATTCAAATAAAAATTCTAGATTTTCATGAAACCCAATTGTACACGATACACGTGGTTGTATTTCATTATAACTAACAACTTGATGCGGTTGATCATTTCTAAACACGACAGGTCTAGTAAGCTCGAATTTATCAACTTGTAAGCAGGCTAACGGATTCAATTTTAATAATGGTATTCCGTTTTTTTGTAATACCTTAACCGGTTCTTCACTTACTGTAAAAAACCTAGTCTCACTATTTTCGCAATTCATTACTGGAATATTTATTCTACAGTTAGATTGCATATCGTGATCAATATGTATTGTACCATACTGTGTGTTGGTGACAAAAAATGCAAGATATTTTATAGTAATATCCAAAGGAGCAACCATTTCGTCGAGTTCGGGCACCTTATACAACACATCTTGTGTATCTACGGATTTCCATGCAGAATTTTGATGCGATGCTAATATTGATTCAGAATTGTCGAGAATATATTGTGCTAACTTAGGACTGACTTTGGAACAATCTATATCTAGATATTTGTAATATTTCATAAATTAATAGGAGGTAAGTCTACACAAGTAGAAAATTCTTCCCAACTCCAGGGCACTAACCTGAAACTCAAAGCAATTGCCGGAGTATCACTTTCATTTCTTAAAGAATGCCATGTTGCAATGTCGGTTACCATAGCGTTATCTGCGGCAACTGTTTCTATTTCTTTAGCGGCATCATATGGTAGCATTGGTACGGTTTGCCACTTGTTGCCTTGCCCATGATAAAATATTTTCGAAGGATCTATACACTCAAACCAAGACCAATATAAATTTTTGCAACTGGTTAATGGCAAAAATACAGCTTGTGCCAATTTGTTACGATCCATAGTTTCAGTTGGTTTATCTGAATGTATCCATAATTTTTTGCCGGCCGGAATATATACCAGCATTATCTTATAACCCTCGCATCTGGTTGGGTCAATGTTTAGCATTTTAGCTATTATTTCTTGAGTGGGCTTATCTAACGGCTCGACTCGTTCAAGCTCTGGATTACCCAGTGTAATAATATCTAAAATTTGTGCTACAGGAATATTGAGCCCAGTTATTGGCTTATAATGTCTCATATGGTATTTATTATATGTCAAAATATTAAATATAAATATCAACATGAATACCGTTGACTCACTAGCACCGTATTGTTATCCCATAAATTATACTATAGACCGGGAAAAATTAGATAATAGCTTTGATGTACTATTGCATAGATTAAGTATAGTCTACAATGATACGTCGCACTTTGCCATTAATCTCACACATTTACCTGGGCTAACGGGTACAGCTAGATGGGAAAATTATTCGGCTTCACACCACGCACTTAAACAAATAGGAATTGATGAAACTGATTTCATTGAACTATTATCCGAAACAGAAGATTTGTACATAGGGCAAGTGATCAAGGACATTTATACACAACACGAGGGAACATTCCAAGGGCGTTGCCAGATAAATTGTATCGGGGCAGGAAGAGCATTGGCTCCACATCGTGATACTCATACTACATCAAGATACCATATTCCACTGATTACCAATGAAGAGTGTTATTGGATACTAAACAAGGGTGAAGAGAAATACAAATTACATATGGCGGCTGATGAAAAGGTTTGGTATTTAAATCCAAATGCCATTGAGCACGCATTTTATAACGATTCATCCAAGTATCGAGTTCATTTATTATTAACCAGTGGAAAAGACTAGTGGATAACATAATGTTTGCTGAAGTAAATTTTCCAGTATTGGATAAAATTACTGCTGCCGCGGAAATTCTAGCTATTCCTAAAAAATTTAGCTTTTGGGATGACTACCGTAATACCCTAATGATTCCACTTATGAGCAAAGGCGGCATGATAGCATCTAACAGCATTCCTGGAGAATTCAAATGGAATGATCATGCTCCTAAGATTATTATGGATTGGTTTGATGACTGTGTGTTTCCCTGGTTGGGCACTAAGGCTAGAGTTATGGCTTTGATTACACAATCAAATTTTTCAAACTATGAACACATAGATTGTGATCCACATGAATTAAACACTAGACAACATAAATTTAGAATTGTATTACAAGGCAGAACCGACACTCTTTACTTCATAACAGATAAAGGAAATGTCCATGCTCCTAATATTGAAGGATCATTTATTATGGATGGTGGTTGGCCGCATGGCATGATTAACACTTCCAACGAAGTCAAAGTTACATTAGCATTAGGTGCGCCGTGGACTGGCAATGATAGTTATGATAATATCAATTTACTAATGGATCGGTCTATTCATACCATGCCAGAAGACCTCAGCGCCTATTGGAAAAAATGAGTAATTTTTATCACAAAACAGAATTTAAGTTCAGCAACGCAGCAATAACTTGGATATTACATAGATATCAGCATAGGTATAATGATATCTTTTTTCATGATCTAGATATCACACAAAGTGATCCCAAAAGTCAAGCAGAATGGCAAGCAAGTTTACCCGGTAGAGAATTAAGGTCTTTTTTATTAGGATATAATTGTGATACTAGCTACTATGGCATAAATGTATTTCTCAGCAACACAAGAGAAGTAGTCAAGGGTAATCCACACATTGATGCGAAATTTAACAATGGTAATATTTTTAAAATTAAATCTAGGTTCAATGTAATGGTCTTAGGAAACCCAGAGGATAACATGGTATGGTGGGATACAATGCGATGGGGAGATGAGCGATTAATTAATCATCCTTTTACCACTATCACAGGAAAGTCTTATGTAAGTAAAGCCATACCTGGAACTACACCTGATGAACGATGGGAATTTTTAGGTAAACCCTCAGAAGAAGTTACAAATCTGCTAACTCCTAGTGCGTTTGTGCGCACCGACTGCGCTCACACAATCTATACAAGTGGACAACCTAGATTAATAGTTACAGTGGCGTTAGATAAAACATTAGACGAAATAACAGCATTATAAATAGAAAACAAAAAGGAAATTATAGTATGCCGATATTTTCACACAACAATCATCTAAAATTTGGATGGGGCGATGGTGTTTATAATTTTAACGATAAAGACAAACAACTATGGGTAGAATTTGGGCAAGCAGATTACATTCCAACATCTTTCAAAACTGAGTGCATTAGGTCGGCTAGATTGATCGGTGAGGCTGCTGACAAACCAATTCTATTATTCTTATCTGGTGGGGTAGACTCGGAAGTAACGGCAAGATCATTCTTGGAAGCCGGGGTACCATTTGAAGTAGCTACCACAAATATCACACATGATGGTAAAATTATAAATGAACATGACACCGTATATGCGATGTCATTTATTAAAAAATATAACCTTACAGTACACACTATAGACATTAATTTTATTGATTTGATAACTAGATTAAAAGAGATACGGTTGACAAATAATCCCGCTGAGCCATACTATAAAGTTTCCATGGTGTTTCTCAATATAATTATGATGATCGAACAATTTTGTGACGATTATTATTGTGTTACTGGCAATGGAGACCTGGTTATCGATGCATATAGAAAGTACAATCAGCCAGGCCCAATTCAATACGGAGTATACGCAGGAAAATCTTTCTCAGGTTCGGCATTATCGGCATATGAATTATCAGCTAGGGAATCAATTAACCTTACCAGATTCTTTTGCTATACCCCGGAATTGTTACTAGCTTGGTTATTAGATGCTGATATACAACATTGGATCAAATATGAAAAGGCGCTAATGGGGCCACATGGATGGATGAACATACATTCAATTAAATCATTTATACTATATAAAATTTGGCCTGATATGGAAATTAGACCAAAATTCATGGGATTTGAAAATTTACCAGGTTATAATGAATTGTGCAACAATGATTTTTATAATGATGATAAATCATATATGGTCATTACGATAGATAATTTATTAGATATGTTGTTGCCAAAAGAAATTTAATCATCGTAACTTTGCAATATAAATAATTACAACAAGGAAATAACATGGCAGCGAAAGGCGGCAATCAAAGAAATCAAATAGCAGATCCAATGAAAACCAAAACAGGTAAAACTCGGTTAGGTCCATTGGGTATACATCAGTTGGAAGAATTATTAAGCAAGTCAAGTCGTCCCAAAGACAAAGCTAAAATTAAAAATCATATTCGTATGGTTAAATCACGTAAAGGGTTCGTCGAAGCAGTACCCGTAGTGTCCTCGTAAGAGGTGGTGGAGCCGGCAGAGTCAATCTAACGGTTGACTCTGTTTTTATTTTATAGTATAATAGTTAAAGTAGTTAATGCCCAGTTAGCAGAGTGGTAATGCGCCTCACTTGTAATGAGGATATCGGGAGTTCGATTCTCTCACTGGGCACCAAGTTTTAGTAGTACAATTGGCCAGTAGCTCAGTTGGTAGAGCAACAGACTGTTAATCTGTGGGTCGGTGGATCGTGCCCACCCTGGCCAGCCATTAAAAAAAGGTAGTATATGAGAAAACTTATCAATTGGCTGTTAACGCCATATCATAGATACAAAGAAAAACAAGCATTTAAGAAACGGCTTAAAGAATTACGAGACCAAGATCCGTTTATTTACAAATGAAATACTGGGGAATCAACGCTCTTAATCATGGTAGTAGTATTGCCGTTTTTAACGACAATACATATACACAATACACATATAATAGTGATACACTAAGTATCGGAGAAATACATGATTTGTTTCGTAAACACGGCGAACCAGATCATATTTTTTGGTATGAACGGCCTTGGATAAAGAAAGCTAGACAACTTTATGCTGGGCAATATAAAACGGCATTTGATACATCAACAATTCCAAGATTTCAACTTGCTAAGTGGGATTTAGGACATATTCCAGTTACATACACTCCGCATCATGCTAGTCATGCTGCTGCTGGATACTACACAAGCCCATATGACGAATGCGCGGTGATAGTATTGGATGCAATAGGTGAGTTTGAGTCAGCAACGATCTGGCATGGTAGTGACAATCAACTAAAGAAAGTATGGAGTCGCAGTTACCCAAATAGTCTAGGACTGTTCTATAGTGCCTTTACCCACCTATGCGGATTCACGCCTGTACAAGACGAAGGCAAATTAGAAAAGTTAAGCGCCGAAGGTGACCCTGCGCAATACTATGACACAGTGAAAGATTACATAGGAAGCGATCTTATACTTACCCGAAATTTACATCGTGGTGTTAGAGATTGGCCATATGAAATCGAAGACGAACAAGATATCAAAGATATAGCGGCTGCGGTACAGAGAGTATTTGAGGAAGAGATAAGTGGGATAGTCGGCATGGCCCGATGGTTTATCAATTCCGATAACTTAGTATTCATGGGTGGATGTGCTATGAATCGGGGTGCTAGAAAAATGATTGACTACGCAAAAGTGTGGACACTACCTAATCCAGGTGATCCAAGTAGTAGTATCGGAGCCGTGGCTTATCATACCAAACAAAAAGTAAAGGAACAAAAATGAGCAAAACATCAGACTTACTTAAACAAGCATTGGACAAGAAACGTGGCATCCATCACATGGAACCCGATGGTACCCCCGTAGTGGAAAAGAAAGCCAAAAAGGCACCCGCGATGACTCCGGGCAAAAAACCTCCCACTAGATCCGCCGGACGTGGTAGATAACTGACATTTTGTTGTTGACAATTAAAAAGTCGTAAATTATAATAGCTTTACACTAGTAAATTAGTTAATTTTTGTAGTCTAAACTTTTTAAGGAAATACAGCCAATGTCAGAATCTCGACAAGTAACAACAGTCCAAGCCCGCCGCTCATTGCTCAAGGCTTTTAAACATCAACGCCCACTGTTCTTGTGGGGACCTCCTGGTATCGGTAAATCAGAATTGGTAGCCGATATCACCGCAGAATTGGGCGGGTATATGATTGACCTACGCTTAGGTCAAATGGAACCAACAGATATTCGTGGTATCCCGTTTTATAATCGCGACAATGGTAAAATGGATTGGGCTCCGCCAATTGATTTGCCCGACGAGGAATTAGCAGAACAATATCCTATCATCGTATTGTTCTTGGACGAGATGAACTCTGCTCCGCCTAGCGTACAATCAGCTGCATATCAGTTGATTCTTAATCGACGTGTGGGCAAATATAAACTGCCAAAGAATGTTGTTATGGTAGCTGCTGGTAACCGCGAAAGTGACAAAGGTGTTACTTACCGCATGCCTACTCCGTTGTCAAATCGTTTCCTGCATCAAGAATTAAAGGTGGATTTCGATTCCTGGCAAGATTGGGCAGTTATGCATAACATCCATAAAGATGTTATTGGTTTCCTAGGTTCCAACAAACAGGATCTGCATGAGCGTGATATTAAATCAGCTAGCCGTGCTTTCCCTACTCCACGTAGCTGGTTCTTTGTAAGTGAACTATTGTCAGATGAAGATGGTGATGAAGAAACATTGCTTAACCTGATTTCAGGTACAGTTGGGGAAGGACTTGCTATTAAGTTTAACGCTCACCGTAAGATTTCTGGTCGTATGCCCAAGCCTGAAGATATCTTGTCAGGTAAAGTTACAACCCTTGATGTTAAGGAAATTTCAGCTATGTACTCATTGGTTATTTCTATGTGTTACGAGTTGAAAGATGCAATGGAGAAGAAAGTAAGTGACAAAGAGTTTCACACAATGTCCGATCACTTCTTTGCCTACATGATGAAGAACTTTGAACAAGAACTGGTTATTATGGGTGCTCGTATAGCTCTTACCGTATATGACTTACCATTCCAACCAACTAAGTTGAAGAATTTCGACGAGTTCCATAAGAAATACGGAAGGTACATTCTTAACGCTTCAGCTTAGGCGTAACGGCTGTGCGGTAGTACAGGGCTGTGTTCTCACAGCCCACCAACTTATTATAAAGAAAACATGAACTTAATACCCACTAAAGTAGTTAATTCCACATACGGCCCTATGATTATTAATGCTAATGATCAATATATTGGACGTAGTATTGAGCAATCTGGTTTTTGGGGGCAAGATGAAATTGACCTAATCAAGTCAATTATAGATGTACTACTTTTGGAAAAGTCCTGTATTAAATTTTATGACATTGGCGCAAATATCGGTACGCATACTGTGGCAATGTCAAAACTTTTTGGAGATAAGATCTCCATTAGATCATTTGAAGCACAACGACAGGTTTATTATATGTTATGTGGCAATGTAGCCATTAATGGACTTACAAATGTTGAGTGCGTACATGCTGCGGTTTGTGATGATAGCGATAATACTATCAAAATTGACTTGCCTGACTATCATCTGCCCAATAACTTTGGTGGATTGGAGTTGATGGCGCCCCGTATCTCAGACAATCAATACATGACCAAAACTGGCAGTGAAACAGTTAATTGCGTTACAATAGATAGCTTTGATGAAGCTGTTGACTTTATCAAAATGGATATTGAAGGAATGGAGCACATGGCGTTAGTTGGAGGCATTGAAACACTGACAAAACATCGTCCTATTTGCTTTTTAGAAATGTATAAGACTGATACTGATAGAGTAAAACAAATCTTTAAGAATATGAAATATGTAGCATACACGCATACGCATGATAACTGGATATTCCTTCCATCAGAAACCAATGTTGCCATAAACAACGCTAACAAAATTGATCTGTAATGAAATACACGTTTCACCGTACAAAAGACCATAGACACTTTAAATATGGTATACAAGTTCTCACCATGATAGATTTCCATAATACACGGAAATGGTTGGTAGAAAGTTATGGGTACGGAGTTGATATTGACAAATTAGAATCTCTGGACGGTGTCGATAAAGAAATACGATGGGGGTATGTTCTTAGATACCTAACGTATATGTTTTACTTACGAAATGATGAAGAGTTTGCTTGGTTTAGGTTAAAGTTTCAAGAATGATACAAAGACTGGATCCATCAGCTCGGTTAAGCACCAATAGGTTTCAACTTATGAATAACCCCATGGACTCAGATAAATGTCTGCTGGTGGTTGATTACATGTGGTGGGCAGATAACGAAAGAGAAATAATGAACTGGATGCAGGAACGATTACCGCGGGGTATTGAACATCTGGAAGGTATGGTGCTGGTATTTGAAAATGATTTTGATCGTTTAAACTTTTTAATGAAATGGGGGCCGTGATGATTCGAGATTTAGAAGAAGATATAAAGAATGATCCTGCGATAATGGCTAAGGTACAGGACGAGGTATACGCACAGAATTTATACGCCGCCATGTGTAACATGCGCTGGCAACCACACGAAGTGTGGAGTGTACTCAAAGATGAATACTGGTCATGTAGCTGGCGTAGTGCCGGTGGAATTGTCGCCGATCTGCGTGATTGCGGAGAGGGTTATATGGACTGGTATTGTAGCGGAATTGTTGGAGACGATCTACCAGCCGATCACAGAGCGCACAAATATGTCCCGGAGGGTGAGGTCACTGATGAAATCCTAGCGGATCTTGCTCGGCTAGGATGGCGGCCATCGCCTTATCCAAGGGATAAGACTGGCGTATTGCTTTTATGAAAGACGATTTCTATAACTCCGCGGCGGCAAGATTAGATACTGTAATGGGTAGAAATGCTTATTGGCTACGGTTAAAATCTGCCAAGGTTGAATACCACAATATGCTAGCACATAACCCATATGATCCCACTTTGCCTAGCTTCAAACAATACATGCGTGATGTATATGGAGTTGAAATGGAAGCAGATGCGCAAGGCTTTACTTTACCAACATACACTATTGTAGATGAACAAAAGCATCTTATTTTTTTACTAAAACATAGCAAATAATGAAAATTAAAGTTAAATCGAATCTTATTATCTTCGAAAGTGTTGGAGATTGGGCATATGTTCGAGAGAAGATCAAACAAAATTACGGGCAAACTATATTTGCTATCTCCTGGAGACTTAAACGTGAGCTTGGATTTACTGTTAGGTATCACAAAGAACTCAAACAGTACCATAACAGTGATATATGTCATTATCAAACACAAGTTCATCTTGATTTTTTTAACGAAGCAAACCAATCCTGGTTTATGCTCAAATATATCAATATAGAAGATTAAATTATGTCATATGAAGTTACAAAGTTGGATCGAAGATTTAAAGGGTACAACGATTTTAAATACGCTATTGACCCCGTATGGGAGCCACCAAGTCCCATGCAGGTAACATATGATAGAAGTTTTATTACTCTTAGATCATGGTGTTGGGCAACTTGGGGGCCATCTCTCGAAATGTACCTATCTGAATACAATAATCCACATTGGGTGTGGGATTCGGAAAATAATCGGCGTCGAATTTACCTACGTGGTGACGAAGAATTAATGTTGTTCCGTTTAAAATTTGTCAGTTGACAATTAAATCGCAAAATAATATAATACATGTATACTAACGCTAAAGGATAGCATATGGCTACGTCAGGAACTACCACAAATAAACAAGAAAGTGACAAATTTAAAGACCTATTGGGACCTATGGATCCCAAATTGGATTCACTAGTCCGTGAAAAACTTATTACAGCACGGGTTGGACTACTATTACGTGCCAGCTTTTTTGGCAACCTAGCTACTCGCCTTAAACTGGTGAACGCAGATGAATGGCTTACGACTGCTGCTACAGATGGGCGTAACTTTTACTACAATAGCCGCTTCATTGATATGTTGCGTCCCAAGGAAATTGAATTCTTATTTGGGCACGAAGTGTTGCATTGTGTATACGATCACATGGGTCGGCGAGCTGACCGTGATCCACAATTATGGAACATTGCAGATGACTATTGTGTAAACTCTGACTTGATCAAACACCGTGTAGGCGAAAAGATCACCACAGTACCCTGCTTATACGATCCCAAGTACGATGGTATGTGTGCCGAAGAAGTATATGATATCTTATACAAGAACGTTAAGAAGATTAATCTGCAAGACCTAATTGATCAATTACTGGACGATCACTTAGATGGCGAAGGTTCCGGTGACGGTTCTGGTGAAGATGGTAAGGGTCCGAAGAAACTGACCCAAGCTGAGAAAGACGCTATCCGCGATGAAATCAAGGAAGCTGTGTTATCTGCGGCCGCAGCCACAAACGATGCAGGTAATATTCCAGCAGGTATTCGACGGATGATCCAGGATTTAACTGAACCCAAGATGAATTGGCGTGAGCTAATCCGTATGCAACTTGAGTCTACTATTAAATCGGATTTTACTTGGATGCGCACTAGCCGTAAAGGTTGGGATATGGATGCAGTAATGCCGGGTATGAAACTAGATCCTATGATTGATATTGCTATTAGCATTGACGCATCTGGATCAATCAGTCATAAAATGCTTAAAGACTTCTTGGGTGAAGTACAGGGCATTATGGATTCGTTCCCCGCATTTAGAATTCATATTGTAACCTTTGACACTGAAACTTACAATCCACAACAGTACAACAGCGATAACCTGGATACTATTTGTGACTATGAGATTAAAGGCGGAGGTGGTACAGATTTTGATTGCGTATTTAATTATTTCAAACGTGAAGAAATTGAACCCAAGCGTCATATTATGTTTACAGATGGATACCCCTGTGGTAGTTGGGGTGATGAATTGTACTGTGATACTGTGTTTATTATTCATGGTAACGACAGCATTGAGCCCCCATTTGGGCAATGGGCATATTACGAGGAGGATGCATAATGTTTGGATTTTTCAACAAAACACCTTATCTCTCGCCCACTCCAACTGCGGAGGTTATTCCAACTGTGGAGGTTGTTAAGGCGCCAAGGAAAGATGAGTCAGCGCACTACACTATTGGAATAACATCCGATGGTCGTACCCAAGTCACTTTTGGGCAAGATAGCACCATGAAAAACACACTAATAATGGGTGATGGTGCTGTGGCACGTATGATTCAACTGTTGGCTGTTAATATCTCTGACAACTTTGTAGTTACAGTAACTCCGGTAGTACAGGATAACCAATCAGAAGAAACGACAGGAGAAGTAGATTGAGTTTTGGACAAGATCAGGACGGATATCCTACGCTCACAGTAACCGCTGACCACATAGCACATATGATTCGATTTCTTGCAGTTAGCATATCCGAACACTATGTAATTACCGTAACTCCGGTTACCCAAAAACCTGTAGATAATTTAGACCCTAGTGATTTAGATACTGACGCAATTTAGTGTGTTGAATAAGTAAATTACTGGGCCAATGTTACCAAAATGCCCCTTAACTGGGGCATTTTTATTTTTGGTTAGGTAATTTCTTTATTAAATATCAACATGGAAAACACAACTCAACCTCAACCAATTACCGTAGCAGATCTTGATGCACTTAGAGCTATCGTTAATCTTGCAGCTACCCGTGGTGCATTTCAGGGAGCAGAATTATCACAAGTTGGAGCAGTCTATGACAAGCTCACAGCTTTTCTTATCGCAGCATTGGCAGAAGCACAGTCTGCTGCTGACGTAAGTGAAAAAAATATCGCCGAGCCAACTGGCGATACAACACAAGGAGTATAACATGGCACAAATGATTAAACATGTAGGAAAGCACGGAGATCGTAAAGTATTGGTACTATATCGTGAAGTACCAAATGAAGAACACATGTGTTTAGTAATCTATCCAGAAGTGCTAAACGCAACATGGCAAGATGCTATTCAACGAGTAGTGGAAAGTCCAGTAGGTCAAAATGAAAATAGTTTAGCCAATGCTTTGCATCGTTCATTACTTCCAGATGGTCGTCCTATTCTTGAAACATTACACAGCGAGCGTATGATTAAGAAAATTCGCTGCGCTGATGTTTTAATTACTCCGGGCGGTACTGCTTCTGTTCGTCTAGATGAAATGAACAAGATGGTCAATGAAATGAACAAAGGCGAAGAAGCTCGCAAAAAAATGGAAGAGAACGAAGCATCACGTGGAATGGTTGATCCATCAGTTAAACGTGCAGCCGAAGCTCGCTATAAAGATGAACAACTGGCCAAACAAACAGCGGCACAAAATCGTTATATTGATCCAGTTGAAACCTTCGTTGCACCAGCAGACGGTGTGTTAAGTGATCGCGCTATAGCAGCTAATATGGTGGCTCAGGCCAAACGCATGGAACAAGAAGCAAACTCTATGATCGCCGAAGCTTCGCGTATGAAAAAGGATGCTGAACGTATGGTGCCTGGCGTTAACCCAGCAGAAGCTACCTGGACTCCTCCAGTAGCCGAAGCACCAAAACGTCGCGGTCGTCCACCTAAGGCAGAATCTGCGGTGAGTGATGCAACCAACTGATCGGTTGATGGAACAGTGGGAAAGTATTGTTGCGGAAGTAAACAAAACAGACGTCCCACTGGAGTGTATTAAAAAAATTGTATTCAAGTTGACCAGTGGTCGACAACGTACAATCAATATACATACACTCATCAAACAGGGATTAAACCTCGAAGACCTTGAACAAGTGGTCAATAGAACATTTGGTGAATTGGATACAGAAATCAAGGACGTCGAGTTTATAGTCGACATCAAAAGTGTAGCAGCGTTAGTACAACCCGAAACAGATAAACTATTAGGAAAACTGTGAAAGTAACATTGGTATCATCAAGCCAGCCCAGTCAGGAACTAGTTAACCAGGGTATCTTTAACGCCCAAGAACTAGTTGCTTACTGTGCCAGAGTTAGCAATCCTGCTAATCAAAATAACACAGACACCAGCGAAAAACTTATTCGCTACCTTATTAAACACAATCACTGGTCACCTCTTGAGATGGTCAGTGCTTGTTTAGAAATTGAAGTAACTCGTGATATTGCTCGTCAAATATTGCGTCATCGTAGTTTTAGTTTTCAGGAATTTAGTCAACGATACGCTGTAGCTGACCTAGGCTGGGAATTTAAAGAAACACGTTTACAAGATACCAAAAACCGTCAGAATAGTATTGCATTATCCGGAGCATCACTTACAGAACAAAACCTAATGGAACAATGGAAATGGAAACAGGAGGAAGTTATTTCTGCTGTGGAACATTCTTATAATTGGGCTATTACAAATGGTATTGCCAAGGAACAAGCTCGTGCTGTATTACCAGAGGGACTTACCCTTAGCAGATTGTATATGCAAGGTACATTACGTAGCTGGTTGCACTACATAGAGCTTCGTAGCGGGCCTGAAACACAAAAAGAGCATAGACTAGTAGCCCAAGCCTGTGCAGCAGCGATAGAACCTGTATTCCCCATGATAACCGAATTCCTGGTAGTTTAATATGATGTTACCCAAGCATCAAGAGGGTACATCTAAAGGAACAGAGTGGAAAATAATTAACGGTGAATCTGTCAAAATTACACCGGTAGTTGTTCATTCGTTTACCATGGGAGACGTAGACGACCCTGATATATATGCAGCAAATCCACTGTGGGAGTGGCAAACAAGTGATATGGGTAAATGGGTCATGAAAAATTCTGTAATAACTCCAGAATGGTACCGAGTTCAAGAACCCATAACATACGGGCACAAGTTTTATATTCTAGCTCGTCTTAAAGAACAAGATTTGACCTTTTGGACACTAAAGTGGAAAGACATTAAATGAAAATACTAATTACAGGTGGGTTGGGTTTCATAGGACATAATGTAGTCCGTGTACTGGAAAATTTTAACCATAAAGTTAGAATTATAGATAACCAAACTGATTATGGAGTCATTCCCAGAGCCGAGTTAGAATACCTAATGTTGGAAAGGTATTGTAGAATACATACTCGCAACATCACATATGCCAATATCTCTGGTCCATTAGATGATAAAATATTCGATGGAGTCGATGTTGTTATACACTTAGCCAGTTTTCCACGACAAAAAGTTGTAAACAAAAACCCTGTACTGGGTAGTAGAGTAATGAGCGAAGGATTACTTAACTTACTTGAACTATCGGTTAAGCATAAAGTTAAAAGATTTGTGTATGCTAGCTCAAGCATGGTGTATGGTAACTTCCATCATACTGTCGATGAAAATGATGAGTGCGCACCTATAGGTCAATATGGAATAATGAAATTGGCCGGAGAATGGCTGGTGAAAGACTATAGCAGACAATACGGATTAGATTATACTATTGTTCGTCCCTCGGCTGTATACGGCCCTTATGACGTGACCGATAGAGTTATCAGCAAGTTTTTTGCTGCTGCGATGCGTGGAGAAAAATTACAAGTACATGGGGCGGATGAGCAATTAGATTTTACCTATGTTGACGATACTGCTACCGGCATATCTCTGGCAGCAATAAGTGACAATTCTGTGAATTCTACTTATAATATATCACGTGGAAAATCGCATTCCTTACTATCTGCGGCGGAATTGGTAACTGAAATCGTGGGAAAAGGTACTGTACTAGTGGGGAAACGTGATGAAGCATTTCCAACACGCGGGCAACTAAGCATACAAAAGGCAAAAACAGATTTCGGTTATTATCCTGAAATTGACCTGGCACAAGGGTTACGTGAATATTATGATTGGCTTAAACAATTAAAATTATAATATGTACTGACTCATTGAGTCATACCACAACGCAGCACCTTTAGTGGTCAAATGGTGTAGCATAACCCACTGTTTACAACTTTCAGGAACAGGATCTTGTGATCCACACACATTATATTTGGCGGGCTCCATAACAAAATCAACTCCACAGTTGACAGTTATGAGCCCGCCATATTTTTTGAACGCAGTTAAGTTATGTTCTCGGCTAATAAATAAACAGTCAAGGTTGTTTAGTTTGGCTACATTGAATTGTATGGGTAAGCAGTAAGTTGTATTAAGGAACTTATCGCCGCCGCCAAACTTAGATAGTCCATGTCTATAGTCTGGATGTATCCACATCCTAGTACTACATCTTCCAATACCTTTTGCCCAACGTTCATCACTAATTTGTAACGCACTGAAACATACAATTTTATCATTTATAATAACAACCGGAAATGATAAAAAATCTTTAGGATTTAATCCTACATAATTTTCTTTAAGCTCGTCGGTTGTGTTAATGAGATATTCTTGATATTGTTCCCACAGATGTGTATCAAAATTTGTAGCAAAATCAACTATTTTTTTCATCGTACTATATTTAATTAAATACCTTATGCCTAAAATAAATTCATTCTTATACTACATACTCTATCCAATACATGCTATAGCATGGATAGGCACAATATTATTTCTTACATTCTTTGATTTTACATGGACTAACTTTTGGCAATTGCTAATTGGTTGGATCATAATAGAGGGGCTTGGCGTGTCGGTAGTGCTGCATAGATATGTTAGCCATAAAGCTGTTGAGCTACGTCCAGGATTAAAACCAATCTTACTATGGATCAGTTGTTTGTCACTACAGGGCAGTCCGCTTGGTTGGGCAGCAGTACACAGAGGTAGTCATCATAGATACAGTGACACAGAAAAAGATGCCCACACCCCTGCCAAAGGCTGGTGGTATGCGTGGCACGTATGGTTACATGACTGGGTCAAATACTTTAATCCCAAGTACGCAATAGATTTGGTTAGAGATCCCATGCACGTATGGATTGCAAAACATTATAACTATATTATTCTTGCAACGTATGTTATAATAGGTTTAATTAGTTGGGAATTGTTGCTATTTGGTTTCATTGTACCAGCGGCACTGAGCTTATACATGGAAAGTAACATTAATATATTTTGCCACAGTCCAGGCTATGGTTATAGAAATTTTGATACAAAAGATCAAAGTCGTAATGTATCATTACTAGCTTGGATTACATGGGGTCAGGGATGGCACAACAATCATCATGAAAAAGCAAGTAGCTATGATTTCGGTTCCAGCGTAAGTGGCAAATCAAGTGAGTGGGATTTTAGTTTAATCTTTTTACCATTGATTGCAACTAAAGAAAGCAGACAGAAAATTTGGCGAGAGCGTAATGATAAACTTCACTCACAATAATCATCTTGTATACAGCATAGGCGGGCGTGATTATGACTATAGAACAAATTCAATAGAAAAGTATTCAGTAAGAGTTGGTGCAATAGATCCAGAACGATATGCTGCTAGCTCATATGCAGAAGAATTACATCGTACTGCTCGGCTAGTAAGAAGTGATTTTGGCAAGGATCTTGTATTATTTTTATCAGGTGGCACTGACAGCGAAATAGTACTAAGAAATTTCGTAGCAACAGGATTCAAACCACGCTGTGTTACTCTTAGATTCAAAAATGACTACAATGCCAGTGATTTAGTCGAAGCGCAAGCAATAGCCGATGAGTTGGGCGTTAAGCTAGATATTATTGATATAGATATTGAGGATTTTTACTATTCAGGTGAAGCTAAAGAGTTTGGCGAGCAAATACAATGTACTCAGATAACTTATATTATGGTTTACAGAAGTGTATTAAAACTAGGTGCTCCGGCAGTAATGGGCGGAGAAGCATTACTTACTAGACAAGTAAATCTTAATGATAGTTATTGGTATTATACACTTAGAGAAAATGAAGATGCTAGTGCTATGCGGTTCTCTAATAAATTTGGAGTGCCATTGGTGAATGAATGGTTTAGCTATACGCCTGAGTTGCTATTATATTGGTTAGAAAATCCTTTAGTAAAAGAACTTGTGTCTAATCGTTACAATTACAAGCTAAACTCTGCCAGCAGCAAGAACTCAATTTTATCCACACTATACAAAACTAGACCTAAATCAAAAACACATGGATTTGAAAAGCTACTAGACTTTAATCAAGAAGTATACAAAGAATTAGGAAGGACTCAAATCAAAAGGCTAGAAGCCAATGTAGATGGCATACATTATGATACAGTAATACAGCAATTAAAGGGATTGGCATGAAAATCGTAGAATTAAATTTATTATACAGAGAACTTATTAAACCTTTGTTTACAGTAGATGCTTTATATCAGCGATTTGTTGATACTTATCTATCAGGGTTAACTAGTTATAAGGCATTGGGCATAGAACAAGAAGATGGCAGCATAACTTCTTTTATATCATTTTATATGAGCCGTGATGACGCTTGCTGGTATATTACCGATGTAAAATCGAATGATACCAAAGACGAACTTCGCACATTAATAGGCGCAGCAATAGCGCATAATGAAGGAATGGGTAGGCTGAAGTTTTACTCACTTATTGATGCTGATGATATTGGGTCCGTGGATATTTTGTTTAATTTAAGGTACAAGTACGTTGATGAATGTGTCGTCCCGGCAAAAACAAGATGTTTGTACAATAATTACTGGCAAATACTATACAATCGCATGTTACCAGAAAGAGATACAGTAGTGCGTTGTTCATTCCTAAAACAAAAGCACAGAAGATTACTACCAATTGGAGGCAATATATGAACAGCTTAGTTAGTCCGTTCAAACTATTTGTCGGTGATCTAAACTATTTCAGAATAGGAGAAAACAAAGAATTAGGTGAAGAACTAAGAACTTATTTTTCTGATACTATCAACAGTGACTTATGGAAACTAGTTACAAATAGACAGAGATTAACACATGCACTACGATTTACCGAAACTATACATTTATATGCGTTAAAAGATCTCCCAGATGGTTCAGATACTACACAAGCTAATCAATGGATGGATATACAACCGCTGGAACAAGCCGATATTGATGTTTTTAAAAAAGCTATAACTTGGTTCGAAAAAATTCTATTAACCACCGGAGCAGAACATGTTGAATTTGGTAGAATTTTTATCAGCAAATTAGCAGCTAAATCCACTATTGACACGCATACTGATAGCGGAAAATATTTTAGTTACTATGACAGATTTCATTTTACTGTTACTGCTGCTGAAGAAAACATCTTTGTAATTAGGAATGAAGAATGTACTTTAGAAAACGATTCATTATTCTGGGTTAATAATCATGTGCCGCACTGGTTAGAAAATCGCAGCAATGAGGACAGAATAAACTTTATCATAGATGCAAGGTTATCATGAAAATAACTGATATACATAGCAGTTGGGGTTCAATTATACAATTAGAATCGCCAGCCGAATTCTTTTTATATGATGCTGACTATTGGCGTAATTTAATATACAAACGAAAAGTAATATTCTTTAAACAAGTTAAATTTACCAATACTGAATACGCAGAGTTTAGTTTACACTTTGGATCACCGTGGCAACCTGATGATTATGCCTACTCTAGAGAAAGCGTAGAGTCCGTAGATACTGAACACGGTGAAATGACATTAAGTCCAATAACTAATACAGCAAAACGATTAGGCATGAGTGAAATGCCATGGCATGCTGACATACCAAATAGAACATATAAGCCATTTCCATTTAGAAGTTTGTGGATTGTGGCAAATCCAAACCCAACAGAATCAGGCAAGACATCTTGGCTAAATCTTGAACATGCCATAGATTACCTTACTCCAGAAATGAAAAGTCTGTTGCCCCGTGTAAAAATTATACAACAAAGTTGGTATACTCCTGGCACAGATATTAAAGAATTTGATTTGTTAAAGACTCATCCTATAACTGGAAAGCAATCACTACGCCTGAACTATTACAACTGGGGAAAAAATGTAGAAGCATGGGTATGCGGTGTAAAAATTGATGACGTAATCCAACCAGATTGTTCTTTGATACGAGAATGGTTAACCTATTTAGAAAAGATACCTGAGTTGACCTACACCCACATCTGGGATACTTATGACATATCAATTTATGATAATTGGCCTTTTGTACACAGTAGGACTGAATTAAAATTCAATAGTGATACTGAACTAAGAAAATTTTACAGAATTAACATAGATCATCTTACTCATCATGAATGGCAACAACATACTGCAAAATATTTTTGATCTATAATATATACAGTTAAATACTAGACTATGCTAAACATCTACCAAGTACCTAAAGAAGAAATTGAGAAGATTGAATGGAATGGCGACTTTCTAGAATATGATCGTCAACTATCTAAGCTAGGCAATGGGCATGAAGAGTTTTTAGTGGTAAATCCTGAATTTGAGGAGACTGAATTATACAAAACTATTGAAAGTATTCCGCCTACACCAAGCATTAAATGCATAGTGTGGAAATGTAATGGCAAGTGGATAGCAAAATACTTTAATAAGTCATGGACTCCTGAACAAGGACATTGGCCAGCAGTAATTCATAATGATATAGTATGGGAAAGAAATCCAGACATTCCAGAATCAATACCGTTTTTAAACGATCCATCAAAGCTACCTACACAAGATTTAGTTGATTTATCTTACCAAATGATATGGTACTTAGATCCGCAATATAATCCAACTAACGATAAAGTTTGGGTGATGAAATGTTCATTGAAAGATTGCCCTGTCGCAGGGACAAAGGACATGGGATATATTAGTCCCAAAGTTAGAATAAAATATAATCCTGATATTAAAGATGTGAAGTATGATTTCAATGTAGTGATACCTTGGTATGAGTTAAATTACGAACATGTATGGTATCTAGATGAACAATTCAATCCCACTGAGGATAAAGTTTGGGCGGTTAAAGTAAAATTGCGTAATGGCGTAGTTAAGCCTGTTAAAGATATGGGATATCTTACCCCACGATATAGATTAAAATACAACCCAGATATACCTAAAATAGACTTTGATTTAAATTTATCAATACCGTGGTATGAACTAAATTATGAGTATGTATGGTATCTAGATGAACGATTCAATCCCACAGAGGATAAAGTTTGGGCTATTAAATTTAAAATAGCAAATGGAATACCCAAACCTATAAAAGACATGGGATATGTTAGTCCCAAGATAGTATTCAATCCAGAACTACCTAATTTAAAATATACTATTACAGAGAAAATTCCATACTATGATCTAGTATATGAGCAAGTGTGGGTAATTGACGAAAGATTAGTTAACAATTTTAATGAAGTGTGGGCTGCTAAAATTATTCCGCATAATCCTGAGGGATCCAAGGTCGCAGGTGTAATTAACTGTAACTTACCAGACCGCTTGGATGTCGTTTTTATCAGTTATAATGAACCCAACGCCGAGGACAATTGGCAACGAGTGTTGAGAAAAGCACCGTATGCCAAACGAGTGTCGGGTGTGAAAGGAATAGTAGCCGCGCATAAACAAGCAGCAAGCATAGTTACCACTGATATGTTCTATGTAGTAGACGGTGATGCTGAGATAGCTGATTATTGGGATTTTAAATTTCAACCGAATTTGTTTGACCGTGATTGTGTTCACGTTTGGCGCAGTGTTAATCCTATAAACGATTTAAAATACGGGTACGGTGGAGTAAAATTATTTCCCACACAGTTAGTATTAGCAGCTGACCCTAATAATACTGACATGACTACCAGTCTAAGCAAAAAATTTAAATTAATGCCCAAAATCAGCAACACTACTGCTTTTAATAGTGATGCGTTCAGTGCTTGGCGTAGCGGTTTTAGGGAATGTGCTAAGTTAGCCAGTAAAGTAGTAAAAGGCCAATTAGTTCGAGAAACAGAAAAACGATTGGACATTTGGTGTACTCTTGGAGCGGATAACCCCTTTGGTGACTATGCTATTGCTGGTGCCATAGCCGGAAGGAAATTTGGGGAGGATAATGCATCTAATCAAGAAACATTGCAATTGATAAATGACTATGACTGGCTTAAATCAAAATTTAGTGAAAGTATGGTGAATACAATTGATAGTTGACGTTCTACTATTAAATTCCATTACGGTTGTTTTCCTATTCTCATTAGTGTATAATACCTACACGACATTAACGTCTTAAAATATCACATGACACAAGAACAAAAAATTATACCTATTATTTCAGAAAGTCCCACGCTGTGCGCTGTACCCTGGATGCATCTTGCATTTGAACCTAGTGGTAAAGTACTGCCATGCTGCTTAACTGCGTCACATAAAGTATTTTCAGGTGATCTTAAAACAATGTCACTAGAAGAAATATGGAACAGTGATCAACAAAAATCCATTCGAAAGGATATGATCGAAGGTCGAGAGCCAAAGATATGTTCCAAATGTTTTGACCGTGAACGTGTAACTGGCGAGAGTGCCAGAACGTACCATCGTAGAGATTTTCAAGACGTGCTAGATGCTATTCCCGATATTACTGAACCCGATGGTACTTGCACTACAATGGACATGAAGTATTGGGATTTTCGTTTCAGTAACTTATGTAATTTTAAATGCCGTAGCTGCGGACCAGCATATAGTTCAGCCTGGGTTCCCGACGCCACTAAACTAGGGTACGCGGATCAGGACAAAGTTTGGAGTATTGACTCAGTTGGTGAGCAAACTAACTATGATTTTCTAATCGAACAGATAGATAATGTACGTAGGATCTACTTTGCTGGTGGCGAGCCATTACTAATGCCCGAACACTGGCAAATATTGGATATGTTGGTCGCCAAGGAACGTTTTGACGTAAAACTAAGCTACAACACTAATTGCTCCACACTATCGTACGGTAAGAAAAATATTGTAGATTATTGGAGCAAGTGGCAGTTTGGTAAATTGGAAATATGGCCCAGTATAGATGAGGTTGGTGAACGTGCTGAACTAATCCGTGCAGGAACAGTATGGCGCAAAGTAGAAGAAAACTTAAAGACTCTTTCTACGTTGGATAACATTATACTTAGACCCGGACTCACTATCGGTGCATTTAATGTATTCCGATTACCGGAAATAATTACACATTTGGTGGACATTGGTGTCGTTAAGCGTGATCCTAAACGTAGGAGCCTAAACTATAACAACTTCTTTATTAACCTGTTGGAAAGCCCCAAGTATTATCATGTATGTATATTACCGGACGACTTTAAACATGAAATTATTCTTAAGCTGGAAAACTTTGTAGAAGAATTTAATGAAAAATACAGCACCAACATCAGTAAATTATTTGAACACATTTTGTTCGAATTAACTAAACCCTTTGACGTTGCTGCTGCAAAACACTTTGTAAGACAGACTAAAAAATTAGATGACTTGCGCGGAGAAAACACGTATGAGGTAATACCAGAATTACGTTCCGTGAAGGTAGCTTTGAATGTGGAAGAATGATCGAAGTTTAGTTGTAACGGCCAGTAATAAAAACAATGAGCAGTTACATATTAAATTTAAAATTTTAGATACTGACATAGGCGATAGATGGTTGGCAATGATCGAGCAGAATCAAGAAGCCAATCATACTATACAAGCCAACTATAGAAGAATCTTAAGTACAGAAGATCGTAAGGAAAACTTTGCTGAGTTTAGGGACAACATATTAAAAATTAACTCTATGTATGATGTTGTGTTAGATGACATTATATCACTGGAACACTTACACACTAATCAAGATGTACTCAACGATTTACATGAAGAATTTGAAGTATACGGTGACAGACTACAGGAATTATTGGATACAAAATATTTTAATAATCCTGATAATAAGCCTGAGTTAGCAAACGCAATATGGCCAGGTAAACGGCAAAACTTTGAGCTGCATGATAGATTTTTAAGGTTGAACGAGCAGATACATAACTTTGAAGCTATCTTTAGAAATTGGGAAACTCCTGATCAAGGTCTATGTACTTGTTTAGTTGATTACTTGCCAGCAGGTATACATCAGGATCTTAAACCAGAAGATTTCTTTTTGTTTGGTTCAGATTTACAATGGGGCTGGATGTATCTAGGATACAACACATTAGGTAAACATTGGTCAAGTGTACTAAATGAAAATGATATTGATGTCGTGAGACGACATGCTGTTCGGCCACAAGCAAGGTTTGCGGCTGAGTTCTACATGCACTTTGGTCGTCCATCACTTACCTATGTCAACAGAGTAAAGTTCTATAACTGGTGGATGAAAAATAAACTATCAGAAATACAAAATCCCAATATGAAACTATCTGAGTTAGCATTGGGTTATATACCAGTGGCTAGAATATCAGATTATAAAATTGGCAATGGTGAATCAATTACGGTGCCTGCTACATACTCTCACAAAGACGCCAAGGAATGGAATATTAATGTATGGAGTAAGTTTAATAAAATAGTTAATATACAGATACTAGATACTGTGTGATATAGGCTGGTAATGATATATGTCATTACCAAGCGACTTCCAATCAGGCTCATTTTCCATATTAATAGAATCAATATTAAATTTAGATATAAGACATTTACTATTGGTCAATATATTAAGATTGGGAATTTCGTTTGATATAGATTCATATCCCAAAGAACGGTATCGAACACAGTCTTCCCACGCAGCACCAAAAAAATATATATTTTTTATCTCAGGATGTAATGACAAATAGTATTCTAACTGCCACAACCAATGCATAGATATTTGATATTTTGTTGGGTTTCTATAATTCCATATAATAGGATCTGTCTGCTGTAATTTAAAATCATTATGGTGGGTATATAACGTATCAAAAGCCCATTTTAAATCAATAATTTTTTTTCTTTTTGTATTGTTAAACAGCAATCTGGCATTATCAGACCAAATAGAATCAGCGTCTCGTTCTGTTTTACAGCTATACGTAGCCAATATTACAGTTGTAATAGACTCCGTGGCATCTATGAAACGTGTAATGTCGTTAAAACATTTGTCAGTCGTGACCCCTGGTTTGGGACTTTTCCAACAATCTATTAGAATGGCAATACTAGGCAGAGAAGTAATCATATCACTATTTATTAGAAATAAATTATTTTTAATAAAATAGCATAGCTAAATAGTTTTATCAGTCAATCAGAATACTACTGTATTTTGCATTCATAAATTAATTTACACAACAATGAACAAAATAATTAGAATACAACAACCCGATACCGCACCCATGCATCTTACATGGATGATTAATAATATATGCACTAACCATTGCAGCTATTGCCCTCCAAACTTACACGAAGGTAAAAATCACTATTATGAGTGGGAGAACGCTCAACGTTTTTTTAAAATGCTGTTTGAAAGATACCCAAGGATTCATTGTAGTGTTAGTGGTGGAGAGCCCAGTCTAAGTCCATTCTTTCCAGATATCTGTAAATTGTTTTACGAAGCAGGGCATACTATAGGTCTAACATCAAATGCAGCTAAACCAGCTAGCTATTGGCGAGACATTGCGCCTTACTTGGATTATATTAGTTTCTCATGGCATCCTGAATTTCCTGATAAAAACTTTTTAGAAAAAGTGGTGGCGGCAGCTAGACAAATTTTAGTCACAGTTCGTGTAATGATGTTGCCAAGTAAGTGGGAAGAAAGCATAGCTATGTTCAATGAAGCATCTGCACGTTGGGAATTTATTACCGAACCAGTAAAAATTATACCATATAACGATACTGACCCTAATGCTTCCGTATATACAGAAGAACAGTTAGCATGGTTTAATGATAATCATGGGAATCAAAAAGAACGTAGCTTAAGACATCTTATGCCAATTATGCCGGCGAATATAATGGCAAACTATCACTTTGATGATGGAACTGTAGTACATGATGCTAACGCTAGCGATTGGGTTAATCGTGGATTTACTAACTTCAATGGATACAAATGTGAGATTGGATTAAAATCATTATTTGTACGACCCAATGGAATAATATATCTAGGTAATTGCTTAGTTGGAGGCAAGATTGGTAACATTAACAAACCTGAAAAAATTATGTGGCCAACTGATAATATTAAATGCAACATTGACATATGTAGTTGTTCCAGTGATGTAAATATAAACAAGTGGATTGAATGAACAAAATAATTAGAATAGAGCAACCAAGTAATGCTCCGCTGAATCTAACATGGATCATTAATAATATATGCACAAACCATTGCTCATACTGTGCTACAAACTTACACATGGGAAAAAATCATAATTACGAATGGGCAAATGCACTCAGATTTTTCGAAATGTTGTTTGAAAAATATCCTAGAATACATTGTAGTGTTAGTGGCGGTGAACCAAGTGTTAGTCCATTCTTTCCTGAAATTTGTAAACTATTTTACGAGCGTGGACATACTATTGGTGTAACAACTAATCTAGCAAAACCTGTGAGATACTGGAAAGAATTGGCAGCATATTTAAATTACGCATCAATATCATGGCATTCGCAATTTGTTGATATAAACTTCTTAGAAAAAACACTAGCTGTTGCGGATCTAATACCAACTAATGTTCGTATATTAATGCTGCCTGGACAATGGGATCAATGTGTGGCAGCATACGATAAGTTATCTAAAATAGATAAATTTACAACAGAACCAGTGATGATTCAAGATAAAAGAGGCATGGATACAAGTGCTCATGTGTATAATATTCCACAACAAATATGGTTTGAGCAAAACAGACCGTCTAACAAAGATAAGATGCTGCATTTGAATCGTAAAGATGTTCCTGGATTAGGTTTAGGTGCTAAGTATTTCTTTCAGGATGGCACGAGTGTAGAAAATGCTAACACCACTGATTTAATAAACAGTGGGTTGACACACTTTAAAGATTATGACTGTGAAATCGGGTTAAAATCATTGTATATTGACTACAATGGAACAGTATTTGCTGGCAATTGCTGTGTTGGAGGTCCATTGGGCTCAATCAATGATCCAGAGAGCATAACATGGGCAACACAGCCTATCAAATGTACTGTAAATTTATGCCATTGTGACACTGATGTTTCTATCAATAAAAGGATTGGTAATGTTTTGTAAATTTTTATCCAATACTTATCACTTTACTTATGACAATGTAAAACCATGCTGTTGGATTAAACACACTCCTGAAACTCAAATTAATATTCTTGATTCAGATATTACTGGAAAACTAAAAACTATAAGACAAGTAGATGATTGGATACCAGAATGCAGTTACTGCCATGATTTAGAGTTAGCAGGTACAAAATCTCCAAGAAATGCTGCAGAACGAGAAGGAATATTCAATAACGATGATGTATTAGGAGATGCTATTAAAGTTGAATTACAATTAGATGATGATTGCAATGCCGCATGCCTAATGTGCGGAACTTGGAATAGCACTACTTGGCAACAGTACGAAACAAAAACTCTTAAGAGTAAAATGCCATCGTATCGTTGGAAAACTACTATCGAAGAAAGAATTAATGCTGTTAATAATATAATTGACTTTGATAAAACAAAGCAAGTTCATTTTTTTGGCGGAGAACCATTTAATAGTGATACACAACTGAAAATGTTGCGGTTGATAAATTATCCTGAGAATGTCAATCTTGTGTATACAACAAATGGCAGTGTATTTCCATGTGCCGAAACATGGGCACTATGGAAAAATTTTAAAAATGTTCACATAGGAATTAGTATAGATGGAGTAGGAGAACAATTTAACTATCTAAGATGGCCGTTACAGTGGCATCAAGTTGAAAATAATTTGATAAAATATATTAACGCAAACTATAAAAATATTACGCTGAATACTAGTTTTACAGCAACGCCATTTAACATATGGTATATAGACAAATATTCTGAATGGGCAACACAATTTTCAAAAAAATATAATTCTAATAGTACAAAACTAACAAGCTGGTTCAGTAATCCTCAACCAGTAGTAGGTGATCATATAGATATGACTTGCATTCCGCCAAAGCTACAGAATGTCGTCAAATCTAAGTACGGCGCAGACAGTAGAATTGTTAAAATAATAGGAGAATTTGATTTACAAAAATGCTTGCATATGATTAACTATGCACAATTTCATGATAGACATAGAAAATTAAATTGGAAAGAAACTTTTCCAGAAATTGTTGAGTTTTTTGATATGGATAAACTTTCCCCAGTATCAAAAAAATTCTGGGAGATAAAACGTGAATTACCCTGAAGAATTACTCGCATTTTACAACCAAAACAAAGACTTCTCAAATCCAACATACACTAACTTTCAAGAATCACATGATGATCCAGAATGTACGTATTACCCTATCAAATTTGACTTTGATACTGCGCTATTATTAACAGAGTGCCAGTCAGTGGATGATTTATATTTCAATCATCGTGGACAAGACAAGAAAAAAGGCTATGGACATGAAGGTTGGCAAAGTCTAACGCTACATGGTATTGACAAACACAAGACAGAGCATTATACTAAGTATGGGTTTACCAGTGCAACAGACGCTGGATATCATTGGACCGATGCGTGTGAGCGTGTACCTAACTTATACAAATTTTTAAGTAGTTTACCATTTACAGAATTTGATCGTGTACGTATTATGCGACTTGCGCCAGGTGGATATATTATGCCGCATAGTGATAATAAATTTGAAAGAGCATTTAGTCCATTAAATATTGCTATCAATAATCCAGAGGGATGTCATTTTGTTTTTAAAAATAAAGGTATAGTACCGTTTGAGCCTGGCACTGGATTAGTGTTAGATGTTGGAACAGAACATATTGTTATTAATAACAGCAATGAAGTTAGATACCATGTGATTGTACATGGCAATTACGATAAAGGGTTTTACAGTTTATGAATGTAGTATATACAAGACGATTTTTTGAAGGTAAGAAAGTAAAATTTGCTGTTGTTGATGAAGCAAAGGTTGCTGAAAAGCATACTGAACTGTTTAACAAAGTTCGTGACTTAACTTTTTCACTAACCTCAAGAATGATAACTCCTATTGTTGAAGGTAAAGTTATGTTTTATAACACCATTGATGACGCAATGAATGATAGTTTGGATTTTGATTTAATATTCATTCAATCAGTTGGCAACCTAATTAAAAGCAATATACTACTAGAACAAATTGAAAAGTATAGCATAGACAATCCAGATTTTTTTACATTGGCATTTACATTAGATTGGCAAAGTGAGAAAGGCACCGGGTGGGTTGAAATACATCATCAAATGATGTTTGTTAATATCAACAAATGGAAAGAAATAGGATCTCCTAAATTTGGCGGGTGGGACACAGTAACAGAAGAACTTCCTAACTATATACGCTCAGAAGAAAACTTTCATGATCGCTATACACCATATTGGATGAAAGGTGCTGAAGGAACAACAGTAGGCACCAGAACTAGCCAAGGATATGGATTTCTTAAAGCTGCGTTTGCCAATGGTGTCAAGATAGACAACTTTACTGATGAAATGCGTAAATGTAGATTGTTTATATATCCTGAATCAGATACAGATAATCTATATGACGCATTTATAAAACGAAATACAAAGTTAGTGTCAAACTCTAATCAAAAAAAATGGATAAAAACATTCAAACTTGCTCCTACTATTTGGGTATATAATAGTGAACGCTATTACTTTCATGGTAATAAAAAGTGTGATACTTACTTTGGCACAGCATCGGGATTTAAGTATCTTGATATATTAAATGGAAATGATAATGTGAAATTTGTGTTTTATGACTTTCATGAGAAATCACTTGATTGGATCAAACAACTTAAAGAAACTTGGGATGGCAATGATTTTCCAGCGTATCTAGAAAAACAGTCAGATGACTTTAAGCAATACTACAAATACATCAATGGTAGCGTTGAAGAAAATCAAAGATTGTTGTTTTCAGACTTCGGTAGTGAAGAACAGTTTAAGGAACTATGGAATAGATTTAAGACATGTGATGTTGAGTATGTAAAATGTAATTTATTTGAACTTGACGAAGTTAAAAGTTTGTTGACTAAGACTGTAGGAGACACTCCGTTCTTTTTTTACAGTAACATATTTGCCACTGACTATACCATAATAAATTTTACACTAGAAGAAATAACCAAAAAATACAATGACTTTTTAGATGCGATTTTTTCAGCATATCCCTCAGCTATCACGAATGGCAGTACTCAATTAGGTGATTGGGTAGAATATAC
>Ga0114979_10000024_pt1 | contig 107897 bp, 87 predicted proteins | sample S_140625_EF_Meta_FD_87315 | JGI IMG/M metagenome (GOLD analysis project Ga0114979, IMG submission 87315) | Freshwater microbial communities from Lake Simoncouche, Canada to study carbon cycling - S_140625_EF_MetaG | ecosystem: Environmental > Aquatic > Freshwater > Lake | place: Lake...
GCCGAGTTCGGCGGCCTGAACGAGGTGTTCGCCGACCTCTCGGTGGACACCGGCGATCCGCGCTACCTCGCCCTCGCCCGAACTGTCTTTCACCACGACGCCATTCTAAGCCCACTCGAAAAGGGCCGCGACGAACTCGATGGCAAACATGGCAATACCCAGGTGCCCAAAATCATCGGTCTAGCTCGGCAGTATCAACTCACCGGCGAACCCACCGCGCGCGATGGCGTAGCCACCTTCTGGGACAGCGTCGTCCACCGCCGCTCTTTCGCCAACGGCGGCCACGGCGACCACGAACACTTTTTTCCCCCCGCCCACTTCCCCGAAAAACTCGGCCCGCAAACTACCGAGACCTGCAACACCTACAACATGATCAAGCTCGCGGGCTTGAAGTTCACGTGGCTCCCCGAAGCCACCGATATGGATTTCGTGGAACGCGGCCTGATCAACCACCTCCTCGCCAACCTCGGCCGCCAGCCTGGCGAGTTCGGCTACTTTCTCCCGCTTGGGAATATCGCCTACAAGACCTTCTCAACCCAGAATGACTCGTGGTGGTGCTGCGTCGGCTCCGGTATGGAAAACCCCACCCGCTACGGCGAACAGGTTTATTTCCACGGCAACGATACGCTCTGGGTAAATCTCTACATCGCCTCCCGCCTCGACTGGCGCGAACGCGGAATCGTCCTCCGCCAGCAAACCACGTTTCCCGATTCTGATAAAGTTCACCTCCGGATCGAAACGGCCGCTCCCGTGCACTTCGCCCTGCGGCTGCGCCACCCTGCCTGGTGCGCCGCGCCCGAACTTTCTATAAACGGCAACCCCGTGACCACCGGCAGCAGCCCCGGCTCCTACCTCGTGTTGGACCGCACTTGGCGCAACGGCGACGTGCTCGACCTACGCCTGCCCATGACGCTGCACACCGAGCCGCTGCCTCACTCCGACGGGAAAATCGTCGCCCTGATGTATGGCCCGCTCCAGCTCGCCGCCGTCATCCCGTCCACCCCTGGCGTGCCCGACCCCGCCCGCCAACGCTACGGCGACCACCTCAAATCCCCCGGCCTCGTCCCCGGGAACCCGCCCGTGTTGATCGCGTCCGACGCCGACGCCGCGCTCGCCGCTATTCAGCCCGACTCAACCGGCGGTTTTGCCGCTTTCCGCGCATTTGGTCTGATGCAACCGGACGACCTCCCACTCGTTCCGCTACATCGTATCTACGAGGAGCACTACGCCGCCTACTTCCGTCTCTACACATCCGAGTCTTGGGCAGAGCGTCAAAACGAAGTCCGCGCCGAAGAGGCTGCCCGCGCCGCACTCGAAGCCGCCACCCTCGACCGCGTTGAGACCGGTTTCCAACAATCCGAGGTGGCACACGGCTTCGCCTCGGACCGCAGCGAGACCGGCGACCACCGCGACCGCAAATGGCGCGACGCCCTGCCCGGCGGCTGGTTTTCCTACCGCCTGGCGGTTAGTCCCGATCAACCCGTCGCGCTCGTGACCACCCACTGGGGCGGCGACCGCGGCCGTGAATACGAACTCTGGATCGACGACCACCGCATCCCGGTGCGTCTGCCGACCGGCCCTCGCGACGCCTTTTTCGAGGCCGCCTACACCCTCCGCCCCGAAGTCACTCGGGGTAAAAATCACGTGACCGTCCGCCTCGCCGCGCCTGGAGCACGCGCCGGCGCCTTCGGCCTGCGCATCGTCGCGTCTGCTGCGATCACCGCCCCCCAATGGCGCGAGGGTCGCCGCTAAGCGCAGGCAATCCGCTAGATTCATACAGTAAGGCGACGCCGAAGTCGCTCCGGAGAGACAAGAAAAGAAAACTAAACCGCGTGCTATCCGCCCTGCCCGCTCCCGCAGCATGACCCCACGCCCCTCCCCGCTTCCCACCAGTCTGCCGCGTTTTCTATGGTCACAGCGCCGCGCGTTTTTGCCCGGACTAAGCGTGGCTCTGCTTCGTATCGTCACCATCGCCCCACTTCCCGTCATTTTCCAACGCATCCTAGACGTTCAAGTCCCCGCCAAGGACGTGCGTGGAATCGTCCTCCTCTCCGCCGCCACCGTCGGACTGCTCATTCTCCACCAGATCGCCAGCGTGCGCGGCGCTTCCCTACTCGGCGCCGCCGTCTCGCGCGTGATTCTGGAGCTGCGAGCCCGGATTTTCCACAAAGTCCAGTTTCTAAGTTTCGGCTACCTCGACCGCCAGCAAACCGGCCGACTGCTCTCCAAATACGCGTTCGATACCCAAAAAGTCGAAGGCGTGATGATGCCGGTGCTGAACGGCTTCATCCCCGATACACTTTACAGCCTGCTCACCTTCGGGGTGCTTGTCGCCCTAAACTGGCCCCTCGCCCTCGTCGTGGTGCTGATGCTGCCGGTCTTCGCCTTCATGCGCGCCCGCTATTTCGCCCGCTTCCGAGATAAAAACGAGGCCAACCGCCTCGCCCAAGAACACCTCACCGGCTCGGCCAGCGAGCTATTCACCGCGCTAAAACTCGTCCGCGTCTACGGCGAGGAAACCCGGGCGGCCGATACCCTCGCGGCAGGCAACGACGCCGTCGCGCGCTCTCGGGTGGAGCTGATTGCGGTATCGTCGAGCTTCGGCGCCTTTAGTTTCGCCGCGATCAAAGTCTTGTCGCTCATCGTGGTCGCCGGAGGGGCCCTGCTCGCGATCCACGGGCAGGTCAGCATCGGTGCGGTCATCGCTTTCGTCGCCGGTGTGCCCATTCTAGTGAACCCGATCCAGATGTTCGCGAGCGTAAGCGAACAGTATTTCACCGCCGAGGCCGGTTACCGGAGCGTGAACGAACTGCTCGATGCACCTTACGTCGAGGAGTGGCACGGCACCGTCCGCCCTGAGCCCCTCCGCGGCCGTATCACTTTCGACCGCGTTCAGTTCCACTACCCCGAGAACACGCGCGGCGCGATCAACGACCTCTCGCTCGACCTCGCACCCGGCGAGAAGGTCGCCTTCGTCGGCCCCTCGGGCGCAGGGAAAAGCACCCTCGCCAATCTCCTGCTCGGCCTGCACCGACCCCAATCCGGCGAAATCCGCATCGATGGCGTGCCTCAAGCCGATCTCGACCTGCGCTGGTTCCGCCGCCGCACTGCGCTGGTCATGCAGGAGAGCCCGCTGCTCTCCGGCACGGTAGCCGACAACCTCCGCTTCGCCCGCACCGACGCCACCGACGAGGAAGTCCACGCCGCCGCCCGCCTCGCCCACGCCGAGGAGTTCATCCTACGCCTGCCGGAGGGCTACGCCACTCGGATTGGAGAACGTGGCGCGCTGCTCTCCGGGGGCCAGCGCCAGCGCCTGGCGATCGCCCGCGCCCTGCTGCGTGATCCCGCCCTGCTCATTCTCGACGAACCCACCTCGGCCCTCGATTACGAAAGTGAACGGCTGATCCAGCAGGCCTTGGATAACCTCGCCCGCGGCCGCACCGTGATCACGATCGCACACCGCCTGAGCACCATCCGCCACGCCGACCGCATCATCGTGCTCAACGAGGGCCGCATCGTCGAACAAGGCACCTTCGCCCAACTCTCCGCCGCCGGTGGCTATTTCGCCCAACTCCTCGCTTCCAGTGACACCGGCCTCGCCGTCTGAACGCACCGCCCGCGGACCATCCATGCCGAGTCTCATCATTCCATTTACGCCAGTCGTGTCCGCTGAAACCTACCAGCTCGGCACCACCCAAAACCCCGCCGGCCGTGTCATCAGCGTCGACAAGCTGAGTCTGCTGCTAGACGGCAAGCGTTGGATGCCGGTGATGGGCGAGTTCCACTACACCCGTTTCCCCGCCGCTGGGTGGCGTGAGGAGTTGCTCAAAATGAAGGCGGGCGGGATCGACGCCGTCGCGACCTACGTTTTCTGGATTCACCACGAGGAGGTCGAGGGCGCGCGCAACTGGTCCGGCGACCACGAGCTGCGTCGCTTCGTCACCACCGCCGGCGAAATCGGCCTGCGCGTGGTCGTGCGTCTTGGCCCTTGGTGTCACGGTGAAGTCCGGCACGGCGGATTGCCTGACTGGGTGGTCGCAAAGTTCGGGCCACGCGTCCGCACCAACGACGGCGCCTACCTCGCCGCCGTGCGCGGTCATTTTAACGCGATTTTCAGGCAACTCGACGGCTTGCTCTGGAAAGAGGGCGGTCCGGTCATCGCCTTCCAAATCGAAAACGAATACAGCGGCCCTGCCGAACACCTGCTTACCCTAAAAACGCTCGCCCGCGAAGTCGGACTGGATGCGCCACTCTACACCCGGACCGGCTGGCCCGATCTCGCCACGCCGATACCCTTCGGCGAACTGCTACCGCTCTACGGTGCCTACCCCGAGGGCTTCTGGGACCGCGACCTCGCACCCATGCCAGGCTTCTACCCCGCCGGCTTCCGATTTTCCCCGCTCCGCACCGACGCCGCGATCGCCACCGACCTGCTGGGCGAACGCACAGCTGCCGATTCCGCCGACACCACCCGCTACCCCTTCCTCACCTGCGAGCTCGGTGGCGGCATGATGAGCAGCTACCACCGCCGCATCCGCATCGACCCGCGCGACATCGAGTCCGTCGTCCTCACCAAACTCGGCTCCGGCGGTAATCTCCCCGGTTACTACATGTATCATGGCGGCATCAACCCTGAGGGCCACACCTCCCTCCAAGAATCTCAAGCCACGCACTACTGGAACGATCTGCCGGAAAAAAACTACGATTTTCAAGCGCCGCTCGGGGCCGCCGGCCAACTGCGCCCGCACTATCACCGCCTGCGCCGCCTGCATCTTTTTATCCGCGATTTCGGCTCTCTGCTCGCCGGCCTTCCCGCCCATTTTCCCGCCGAACGTCCGGCCTCGCGCGACGACACCTCAACGCTGCGTTGGTCGGTGCGCTCGGAAGGGCGTAGCGGATTTGTATTTATCAATAACTACGAGCGACTCTGTCCCTTACCGGCCAAACCTGGCGTCCGCTTCGTTCTCCAACTGCCGGGAGAAACCCGGATCGAGTTCCCGACCTTGCCCGTCACCATCCCCGCTGACTCCACCTGCATCTGGCCCTTCGGACTCGACCTCGCAGCCGGCGTCCGCCTCGACCACGCCACCGCCCAACTTTTGTGCCAGATTGATGAAGGCAAAAATCGCACGGTATTCTTCGCCACCACTCCGGGCGTGCCCGCCGAGTTCGCCTTTAACGATGCCGCTCCCGTGATTCTCCAGGCCAGCCGTGGCGTCGCGCTCGCGGTCGCAGACTCAAACGGCGCGGAGTTGCGCATCATCTTGGTCAACCCGGCCGACAGCCTCGCACTTTGGAAAGCTAATTGGCGCGGCCAAGACCGCGTTTTCCTCACTCGCGCCGGACTGATTGTCGATGGCAGCTCGTTGCGCCTGAACGCCGAGGCCGCCTCCGACCTGACCGTCGCCGTATACCCACCGCTCGATCCGGCCGCGATACTTGATGGCGTTTTTCAACCGCTTACGGCCAACCCGTCTTCCGCCCGACTCGAGCCTTCTCCCTTGGAACTCGTGCCGCTCCGCACCGCCGGCCCAGCCCGCGAAATCCCCCTCGGCTGGACAACGCCACCCGTAGCGGTCGCCCCACTCGATGCCGACTTTGCCGCTGCCGCCGCTTGGCGCCTCATTTTCCCCCCCGGCCTCGACTTAGCCGCGACCCCGCTGCTGCGCCTGCATTACACTGGCGACGTCGCCCGCATCCGCGTCGGCGAGCACCTCGTTCTGGATGATTTTTTCAACGGCGACGCACTGGAACTCGATCTGACCCGCCACGCCACCGCCCTCAACGCCGGGACCACGCTGACCGTTGAGGTTCTGCCGCTGCAAGCTGATGCGCCGATCCTGCTGCCCGACGCAACTCGCCCCTCCGCCACCGAAGCTAAGCTGCACTCCGCTTTTCTCGTGAACCGATTTATTTGCACAATCTAAACTGGAGCACTCCCATGCGCTACACCCTATGAACCCGCGTGGCCTGGACCTCGTAGCCTGCTTGGTATTCGCGTATTTAGTCCCAGCGTCCTTCGCCGCGTCCGCCGAACCAGTCGGGCGTCGTGCCCTACGTATCCACGATCCGTCCACCATTGTGGTCGAGAATGGCTTCTTCTGGGTCTTTGGAACCGGCAAAAGGATCCTCACGGCCAGGTCCCCCGACCTGCTCGCTTGGACCCGCCTCGGCTCCGCTTTAACCGAGGCCCCTGCTTGGGCTACTGAAGTCGCCCCAGGCAATAAGGCCGCCCACTACTGGGCCCCCGACGTCATTAAGATCGGGGAACGCTACCACCTGTATTACTCGGTTTCTGAATTCGGCAAAAACACCTCCGCCATCGGCCTCGCCACCTCCCCAAGCCTCGATCCATCCGCGCCCAGCCACCACTGGGAAGACCGTGGTATCGTGCTGCGCTCCAGCGCGGGGGACAACTTTAATGCCATAGACCCCTCCGTCCTGCTCGACGCCGACGGGCGCCTCTGGATGGCCTACGGTTCCTTCTGGCGCGGCCTATTCCTCATCGAACTCGACCCCGACACCGGCCTACGTCTCGCCCCCACTTCGCCGGTCCAACACCTCGCCGAAGCAGACGAGATAGAAGCGGCCACCCTAGTCCGGCACGGTGATTATCACTATTTGTTTTTTAACGTCGGCCTCTGCTGCCGAGCCAAAGCCAGCACCTATCGGATCCTCGTCGGCCGCAGCCAAGCCATCACCGGTCCCTACCTTGACGACCATGGTCGAGACCTGCGCGCCGGCGGCGGTCGCGAATTTCTGGATAAGTCTGGCGCTTTTATTGGACCAGGCCACGCCACGATCTTGAAAGAAAACGGCCGCGAATGGGTCGCCGTGCACTTTTATGACGGCTCCCGTGATGGCCAGCCCACCCTCGCCCTCCGCCGCCTCACCTGGACTGACGACGGTTGGCCCCGAGTCGCAGATTGATTCCAGCCATTCGGCGCACGGGATTCATACAGTCAGAAGAAGGAAACCATCGCGCCCGCCACACGTCGGAAAGATATTCCTAGCTACCCCATGAAAATCCCCACCTCGTTCGCCTTAGTTTCCCTGCTACTTGCCCTGCCGGCATTTGGCGCTCCCGCTCCACAAGTCGAGGCCCTCTCTCGCGGCCTCACAGGGCTCCAGCAAGCCGACGGGAAGGTATTTCTATCGTGGCGAATACTGGCAAACGACCCCGCCGACATCGCCTTTAACGTCTACCGCACCACCGAACCCGCTGGCGCCACCCCCATCGATTTCGGTGCGTTCGCCTCCACACCCGACACCCCGCCCGGCACCGTCCGCCTTAACATCGCCCCCATCGCCGATGTGACTTGGCTACTAGATCCCGCTCCCACCCTCCGCTACACCACGACTTATTTCGTTCGCGCCGTGATCGGTGGCGTCGAGCAGAGCTCCTCCCGCCCCCTCGCCTTCGCCGCCGGCGCCGAGCCCCGCGCCTACCACTCCATCGCGATGAAAAATCCGGAGGGCCACCAGCCCGCCGAGGGCTCCGCCGCCGATCTCGATGGCGACGGCGACTACGAACTGATCGTGAAGCAGGAGGGCCGCGCCTTCGACAATTCGAAGAGCGGCGTCTCCGATCCTGTCATCCTCCATGCCTACAAGCTCGACGGCACCTTGCTCTGGCAGATCAACCTCGGTAAAAACATCCGCGCCGGCGCCCACTACACCCAGTTCATCGTCTACGACTTCGATGGCGACGGCCGCGCCGAGCTCGCCTGCAAAACCGCCGACGGCACGGTCGACGGCAAGGGCAAGGTGATCGGCGACGCCTCAGCCGACTACGTCAACGCCGGCGGCCACATCCTCGCCGGACCCGAATTCCTCACCGTCTTCGACGGTCTGACCGGCGCCGCCATCGACACCGTTCCCTACGAGCCCGCCCGCCACCCGACCAACCCTCTCGCCCCCACCCGCGAGGAGCTCAAGGCCGTCTGGGGTGACGGCAACGGCAACCGCTCCGATCGCTATGTCGCCGGCGTAGCCTACCTCGACGGCGTCCACCCCAGCCTGATCATGTGCCGTGGTTACTACACCCGCAGCTGCCTCGCCGCCTATGACCTGCGCGGGGGCAAACTCGTCAAACGCTGGCTCTTCGACAGCTCCGCCGGCCCCGAGTCCAACCGCGCCTACGCCGGTCAAGGCAACCACCAGCTCTCCGTCGCCGACGTGGACAACGACGGTCGCGACGAAATCATCTACGGCGCCATGGTGATCGACGATAACGGCACCGGCCTCTACTCCACGGGCTGGGGTCACGGCGACGCCCTTCACGTATCCGACCTGACCCCCGCCAACCCCGGTCTCGAGGTTTTCGACATTCAGGAGCGTTTTGACAAACAAGGCATGTCCCTGCGCGACGCCGCCACCGGCCGCCCGATCTTCACCGTGCCTTCCGTCAAAGCCGACGAATCCGGAGGCGACAAGGGCGAGGGCCCCGGCCGCGGCGTAGCCTTCAACATCGATCCCCGTTTCCCCGGCAGCGAGTGCTGGGCCGCCGGCTCCGGCATGACCAAGATGTTCACCGCCGATGGCAAAGTCATCTGCGATCGCCCCCGCAATACCCCCGTCAACTTCGCCGTCTGGTGGGACGGCGACCTGCTCCGCGAGCTACTCGACCAAAATTTCATCGGTAAATGGAACTGGGAAACCCAGACCACCGACCGCGTCCTGACCGCCCACGAGTGCATTTCTAGCAACGGGACCAAAGCCACCCCATTCCTTTCCGCCGACCTCTGGGGCGACTGGCGCGAGGAAGTGGTATGGCGCACCAGGGACGGCTCCGCGCTACACATCTACACCAGCCCTATACCAACCAAATACCGCATGGTTACCCTCATGCAGGACCCTCAATACCGCTGCGCCATCGCCTGGCAGAACGTCGCCTACAACCAGCCCCCGCACCCCTCCTTCGCCCTCGACCCCGCCCTTCCTCTACCCGTTCGCCGCACCGTGACCGTTCTGCCTCGTGCCGCTCGCTAAATCCATGCCCGTAGACCTGCCGCCGCCGCCACCACCCGCCTTCCACGCCTGGGCCCCACGCCCGCCCCTCGGCTGGAACAGCTGGGATTGCTTCGCTACCACCGTCACAGAAGCCCAGACCAAGGACCACGCTGACTATATGGCGGAAAATCTGCTCCCGCACGGCTGGGAATATATTGTTGTGGATATCCAATGGTATGAGCCGCACGCCACCGGCTACGACTACCGCAACGACGCCGCGCTGGTGACCGACGCCTACGGTCGCCTGCTACCCGCCATCAACAAGTTCCCCTCCTCAACCGAGGGCGCCGGCTTCCGCCCGCTCGCCGATTACATCCATAGCAAAGGCCTGAAGTTTGGCATCCACTTGATGCGCGGCATCCCACGCCAGGCCGTCGCGCAAAACCTGCCCATACTCGGCACAAGCCTCCACGCCACCGATATCGCCGACACCGTCAATACCTGCACCTGGAACAAGGACATGTTCGGCGTCGATATGGCCAAGCCCGGCGCACAGGAATACTATGACTCCGTCTTTGCCCTGATCGCTTCCTGGGGCGTGGATTATGTGAAGGTGGACGACCTTTCCCGTCCCTACCTGCGCAACCGCCCCGAAATCGAAGCCATCCGCCGCGCCATCGACCGCTCCGGCCACCCGATGGTCCTAAGCCTATCCCCCGGCGAAACCGACCTTGCCGGCGCTGATCACGTCATCCAACACGCCAACCTGTGGCGCATCTCCGACGATTTCTGGGACCAGTGGCCCCTGCTCCACTCCCAGTTCAAACGTCTGCATAATTGGTCAACCCACGCCACGCCCGGCGCCTGGCCCGACGCTGACATGATCCCCTTCGGCACCATCGCGATGGGCCGCAAGACCCACTTCACCCCGCCCGAACATCGCACCCTGATGAGCCTGTGGTGCATCGCCCGCTCCCCACTGATGTTCGGTGGCGACCTGACCAAAATCGACGATTTCACCCTGTCCTTCCTGACCAATGACGAAGTTCTCGCCGTCAACCAGCGAGGTTCCGCCCCACGCCAGCTCTTCCGCACCGCCGACGACCGGATAGCTTGGGTTTCTGATATTCCCGGCTCGCCCGATAAATACCTCGCCGTCTTCCACGCAGCCGACGCCCCCGCAACCGCCACCATCCCGGTGGACCTCGCCGCCCTCGGCTTTTCCGGCCCTGTCCGCGTGCGCGACCTCTGGGCGCACCGCGACCTTGGCAAGTGCTCTAGCGCCTTCTCCCCCGAGATCGCCGCCCACGACGCCGGACTCTACCGCTTAAGCTCGGCTGAATAGATAACGGGCAGAATGTTACGTGTGGAATAGATCCGCCAGCTCCTCTCACGAAAATAGACCTTTCGCGGATAATGGTCCCGGTTACTCAACCTGACCACAGACCTGTTGCCGCAAACTTCTAAAATCGTTTGCAATGCTCTGGCTCACGCTTCCGCTGCCTCGACGTTTCGCTGCATCTCCCTTCCCCGTTTTATTTAAAAATGAGCCACGACTACGCCGCAGCCGTTCTGCCCGTCCCCACTAGGCTGGATTATTCCCTGACCGGCGAAAACGCCGCCCGCGCCATCGAGAGAGGCCTCGCGGAGGCCGAGTGGTATCAATGCCCCGTTCCCCGCGAGACCATGCGCAAGCTGCTCGAACGCCGCGACGGCCCGGCCATCCGCGATACGCTCCTCTGGTTTACCCTAATCCTCGGCTCGGCCTACGCCACTTGGGCACTCTGGGGCTCGTGGTGGGCCATTCTACCCTATGCCTTCTATGCCGTGCTCTACGGCTCCACGTCCGATTCCCGCTGGCATGAGGCCGGCCACGGAACCGCGTTCAAAACCGACTGGATGAACAACGCGCTCTATGAGATCGCCTCATTCATGGTCATGCGAGAGTCCACCCTATGGCGCTGGTCTCACACCCGCCACCACTCCGATACTATCATCGTCGGTCGCGACCCCGAGATCGCCGTCCCCCGTCCGCCCGACCTTCAAGGCCTAGTCCTGGCGTTTTTTAACCTCGGAGTGTATCCCGTCTATTTCGGTAAACTCTTCCGCCACGCCCTCGGTCACATGTCCGCGGATGAAAAGACGTTTATACCCGAGTCCGAGTTCCCAAAAATCTACCGCAAGGCCCGCATTTCGGTCGCCATCTACCTCGTCGTTATCGCCTCCGCCCTTGCTACCCATAGCGCCCTGCCGCTGCTTTATGTCGGCCTGGCCAACCTCTTCGGCTCTTGGCTCATGGTCGTCTACGGCCTCACCCAGCATGCCGGCCTCGCCGAAAACGTCCTCGACCACCGCCTCAACTGCCGGACGGTCTACATGAACTTTTTCCACCGTTATCTGTATTGGAACATGAATTACCATGTGGAGCACCACATGTTTCCCCTCGTTCCCTACCACAACCTGCCAAAGCTTCACGAAGCCGTTAAGGCCGATTGCCCCACACCCTACCCGAGCCTCCTTGCCGCTTGGCGCGAAATCATCCCTGCCACCCTCCGTCAGGTAAGAGACCCCGCCTATCACGTCAAACGGGTGCTCCCATCTCCTCCTAGCCGCGCCGCCGACCTCCCCGCCAACCGCGGTGCACTCGCCAAACCAGACCCAGAGGGCTGGCTGGAGATCTGCGCCGCCGCCGACCTCGGCCCCGCCGACGTCATCCGCTTCGACCACGGGAAAAAAACCTACGCCCTCTACCGCGACGCCGACTTCGTCCTCTACGCCACCGACGGCATCTGCACCCACGGCAACACCCACCTCGCCGACGGCTTGGTGAAGGGTAAAATCATCGAATGCCCCAAACACAACGGCCGCTTCAATCTGGCCGACGGCTCTCCCGCCCGCCCTCCCGTCTGTCGCGGCCTCGCCACCTACCCGATTGAGGAGCGCCAGGGCCGCCTCTGGCTCAACGTCGCCAAATCCGGCGGCACCGGCGCTAGACCCGAAAAAACCTATCAACTGCGGGTCGTCTCTAATCGCAACGTCGCCACCTTCATCAAAGAGCTCGTGCTCGAACCAATCGACGACGCCGCCCAGGTCGCCTTTACCCCAGGCGATTACCTGCAACTCGATATCCCAGCCTACGCCGAGATCCGCTTCGCTAATTTCGACATCCCCGAGCCCTACGCCTCCGTTTGGCGCACCCAGCACGTCTTCGACCTCGTGGCCCGAAATACCGAATCTGGGCGCCGTAACAACTACTCCCTCGCCTCGAATCAAACCTCCGAACGCGTCCTCCGCTTTAACGTCCGCATCGCCACCCCGCCCCCCGGTCAGGCCTGCCCCCCCGGCATCGGCTCCGCCTACGCTTTCAACCTGAAACCCGGTGATACCGTCACCGCCATCGGCCCCTTCGGTGACTTTCACCCCAAGCCCACCCAGCGAGAGATGGTCTACATCGGCGGCGGCGCGGGCATGGCGCCTCTCCGCGCCCACCTGTCGTGGCTCTTCGAAACCGCTAGCACCGCCCGCCGCGTCTCCTTCTGGTATGGCGCGCGCTCCAAACAGGAAATTTTCTACGAGGATTATTTCGACCGTCTCGCCGCAAAGCACCCTAACTTCGCGTTCCACCTCGCCCTCAGCTCTCCGCTGCCCGATGACCACTGGACCGGCCACACCGGCTTTATCCACGACATCGTATTGGAAAAACACCTCCGTGCCCATACAAACCCCAAGGCAGTCGAATACTACCTCTGCGGCCCGCCTCAGATGATCAAGGCCTGCGTTAAAGTCCTGACCAACCTCGGCGTCCCCAACCACCAGATCGCCTACGACGAATTTTAAAGCCTCCACCCGACACACCGGCGCAGCCCAGTTTACCAGCCAAGCCGAGGTCGCCCTACCCTCCAAAACCACCTCCCTCCTCCCTCCATGCCCGCACTCCCTCCTCCCCGCTTAGTGCAAATGGCCGCCCTCTGGTCCCTGTGGGATTACCCTTCCGCCAAAGCCGATTGGTCCCTTGAAAAGAAATTCGCCGCCATAAAAGCCGCCGGCTTTGACGGCATCGCCACCGCCATGAACGCGGAATTGGGAAAACTCGCCGAGAAACACGGACTATGCTCCGTCGGCTACATCTCCTCTGGCAAACCCGCTGACTTTCGACGTCTCATCCTCGAAAACCGCGACGGTGGCGCGAAACGCATCAACGTCCAGCTCGCCTACCACGATACACCCGTCGAAAAAGGGACCGCCTTAGCTATCCGCATCGTCGAGCTCGGTGACAAACTTGGCTGCCCCTGTGATATCGAAGTCCACCGCAACACCTGCACCGAGACGCCCGAAAAAGCCTACGCTATCGCCGCCGCCTTCCAAAAAGCCACCGGCAAACTCCTCCCCCTGACTTGGGATTTCTCGCACGTCTCCGTCGTCAAACACCTCGAACCACCCTACTGGGAACGCCTCCTCGTTGCGCCCAAACTGGTTCAGCACTCCCGGCATTTCCACTTCCGCCCCTTCAACGGACACCACTGCCAGATTCCCGTTACCAACGGCACCGGCAAACTATCCGTAGAATTCACCCAGTGGCTCCCCTTCCTCGATAAAACCCTCGAAATGATGCTCTCCGCCAAAAACGCCGGCGGCGATTACTACGTCGTCCCCGAGATGGGTCCAGCCCGCGGCGGCTATAACTTCGCCCAACTCCCCAACAGCTGGGAAGACGCCCAAGTCCTGCGCGGTATAATCGAGAAGGCTTGGAAAAAAACTCTCGCCGCGCACTCGAGAGCTTAATCGGGCGTTTAGACTAAAAGGGCAGGCGGGCGCGCCTTAGATTCAGGAAATCGGTGCACTAACTCCACCCTGCGAGGCGATCACCTGAAGCATAATTTTGGGTATGTCCAAACCCGCGAAACAGGCTTCTTGGCAAGTGCTGATGCCACCCTCGCACACCACCGAGCTGACCGATCAACAGACTAGAACTACGAAAGCAGCCCGACCAACTCCGAACCCACCCCATCAGCCAGTAAACGCCCCCGACGGGTAAGGCGGGGAGCATACTCGCCGCTCATCAAAACCGACTCAGGCTCAATTAAGCCCTGCTCCGCCAGTCGCCGAAGCGTAGCCCGAGGCTCAGCTAAACCGGCCGGAATACCAAAACGCGCCTCTAGCGCGTCGAGATCAACCCCTCCGTTAAGACGCAGACCGAACAAAAGCGCGTCCTCCAAAAGGAGCCCCGGAGTCAACGCCACCCTATCCTCTCGCATACGCAAACCATTCGCCACCCGCTGGCCCCAGAGCTCCAGATCGGCGGGATTAGCCCCACGCCAGCCGTCATGCTGACCCGCCGCCGATGGACCCACGCCAACCCACTCGTGCATGTTCCAAGTATTCAGGTTATGGGCACAAGTGTGGCCGGGCCGGGCGAAATTGGAAACCTCGTATTGCGCGTAACCAGCCGCCGCCAGCTCGTCCCAGGTGCGTTCGTAGAGCCGCGCCTCAAGCACCGGATCCAGCTTCACCTTGCCCCCCGAGAGCTTCACCCAGAGCTTAGTGTCCTCCTCGAAAGTAAGGCAGTAGGTCGAGAGGTGGTCGGGCGCAAGAGCCACCGCCTGGACTAGGTCAGCTAGCCAGGCCGCCTCGTCTTGACCGGGAAGCGCAAACATAAGATCTAGGTTCACACTCGAAAACCCCGCTTCACGAACCCGCTCATAAGCCCTAAACACCTGCTCACGGGTATGCTGACGGCCGAGCGCATCCAAAAGACTGGGATCGAAACTCTGCACCCCAAGCGATACACGGGTAACCCCGAGTGCTCGCAAGACCGCGAGTCGCGCGTCTGAAACTGACGCCGGCGCGAGCTCGACCGTCCACTCCGACGGTGTCCCGCCACAGGCCGCGAGCACAGTATCACCAAGCTTTTGCAGATCCTCCGGCCCCAGCAAACCGGGGGTCCCTCCACCCCAAAATACCGTATTCACCGGCCGCCGCCAGCGCACCAAAGCCAACTCACGGCGGATATTGTGTAGATAAGCCTCCACCCCAGCCCGCGTCGGAGTCGTCTGATAAAAGGCGCAGAAATCACACGTGCTGGCGCAAAAGGGCACATGGACATACAGACCTAGAGGGCTGTCCGAGAAAGCCGCGCGCACCCCGTCCGGCGGTTCACCGACAAGCGGACCGGTGGTCATTTCGTGCGTTGCCAAGGGAGGGTAAGCCATTTTCGCTATCCAAAATAGATAAACCTAATCGCGATGCACCACCAACCTGTTTTCTCCCTGCCCCGCCTGTTTCGCACCGTCTTCTGCGCCGCTGCCCTGCTCCTCCTCGCAGGCTGCGATCTGAAGGTGGTCGATCTCACCCCCAAGGTCCTCCCCGAGAATCCCTCTCGGATCTACACTTTTGGCCTACGCGTGACGCCCAAGAGCACCAAGGTCGTTGTCTCGAGCATCGAAGCCCGCATCGTCATCGACGGCCAGATCCACCCGATGACCACCGGCACGCTCGGCAAGGGTGTGTTCGAGTATGAGTTCCAGCTGCCCGCCGGCCGCGACGAACTGGCCTACTATTATCTGATTAATTACTCAGTCGAGAACGACGCCGGCATCGTGCGCCGCGAGGATTACACCGATATTACCAAGACCCGCGTGGTCGGTCGCTACGTGCTGACCATGGAAACCAACCGCGGCCCAGTTGGCGCCCGCATCAGCGTCGTCGGCCGCGGTTTCGGCAGTGCCGACGTAGTCAAGTTCGACGACCAACCCGTGCGCACCGTGAACGAGTCCAGCAACGCCCTGAGCTTCTTCGTGCCCGCTGTCACAACCGGTAAAAACTACCGCGTCACCCTTGAAGGCGCAGCCGGCAGCTCGCCGGTCGGCACCTTCCGCGTCGACCCTGCCGTCCTCGACGTCTCACCCGCCCGCCTCGAACTGACTTCGGGCGGCATCCAGCCCCTCACCTTCACCGTCCCGAACGTCGCCTCCTCCGGCGGCCAGTTGCTCGACGTTACCACCGACGTGCCCGACAGCGTAATCATGCCTGAGGTCATCGTGCCCGAAGGCGCCAACTCCGTCACGGTCGACGTGAAGGGCGGTAAACCCGGCGCCGGCAACCTCTTCCTAAAGGGCTACGGAAGCTCCGGTGAAATTACGATCCCGCTGGTCGTTAAGTAAGCCCCTCCCGCTGCACGCCTGCCTTCTTCACGCGGAGCCCAACCGGGCTCCGCGTTTTTCTTGGACGCGATTCAGGCAACGCGCGCCAGAATGAAGCGGTCGCGACCGCGCAGATCCAACCGCGACTCACCGGCCGTCAACCCCGCCGCCGCGACCGCCGCGAGCAGAGCCGCATGTTGGGCAACGCCAGTCTCCAGAGCCAGCCAGCCCCCCGGGGTCAACCGGACCGCGGCGCCCGCGATGATTTTATTTAAATCAGCCCGCCCCTCGTCCGGCGCCACCAGCGCCGCAAGGGGATCATGCAGCCGGACCTCAGGCTCTGCCGCCGCCACCTCCTCATCGGTGAGGTAGGGTGGATTACTGACGATGAGGTCAAAAGCAGCTCCCGCCGGGAGCGCGGAAAACCAGTCGGATCTTAAAAAATCCACCCGCTCGGCCAGACCAAGCAAGGCAGCGTTTTCCCGCGCCAAAACGAGAGCATCCTCGCTCGCATCCACTGCCGTCACCCGCGCGTCAGGCCAGGCCTTGGCCAGCGCCAGAGCAAGCGCGCCGCTCCCCGTGCCAAGGTCGAGCACTCGGCGCACGACGCCTCCGCCTGCCCGCGCCAGCACCAGTTCCAACAGCTCTTCTGTTTCAGGCCGGGGAATAAGCGCGCGGCGGTCTACCTTTAAGGTGAGGCCGCCCCACTCCACCGTGCCGACGATATGCTGCAACGGTTCGCGCTGCGCGCGGCGTTTTACCAAAGGACGTATTTTCTCCAGCTCCGGCTCAGTAAGTAACCGCTCGAATTGCAGGTAGAGCTGCATGCGCTTGAGACCCAAGGCGTGCCCGACGATCTGCTCCGCATTCAATCGCGCCGGTTCAACGCCGCGCGAGGCGAAGAAATCGGTGGTCTTGGCGATGATCTCGAGCAGGGACAGCATGACGTTACTCAAGAAAGGTATTGCCTACCAAACACACGAAGTAACACGAAAAGAACGCCATGATGAATTCCGGCTGATTGGCCTTTCGTGTCATTTTGTGTGTTTCGTGGGCCGAAAGGTTTTTAATCCTCATCATCGTCCCCGGACGCCGCGCGCTTGAGATCAAAGGGCTGGCCGGTGAGCTCGGCCAGCTTTTGCTCGAGGTCGGCCTTTTGCAGCGCCTCGACCACCGGCTCGATCGCGCCCTCAATCACCTGCGGCAGGCTGTAGAGCGTCAATCCGATGCGGTGGTCGGTGAGCCGATTCTGTGGAAAATTATAGGTGCGCACCCGCTCGCTGCGATCGCCAGTGCCGATCTGGCTCTTGCGCTGGGCGGCGTATTTGGCGGCCTCCTCGTCCTGTTTCCGCTGAAGCAGACGCGCGCGGAGCACGGACATTGCGCTGGCCTTGTTTTTGATCTGCGAACGCCCGTCGGCGCAAAACACCATCAGCCCGGTCGGCTTGTGGATTATGCGCACGGCCGAGTCGGTGGTGTTGACCCCCTGACCGCCCGGGCCGCTGGCGCGCTGCACAGTGATTTCCAGATCCTGCGGATCGATATGCAGGTCCACTTCCTCCGCCTCAGGCAATACGGCCACCGTGACCGTGGAAGTATGGATGCGACCATTGGCCTCCGTGCTGGGAATGCGCTGCACGCGGTGGACTCCGCTCTCGAATTTGAGCTGCTTATAGACATCTTGCCCGCGCACCAGGAAACTGACCTCGCGGAAGCCGCCGCGCTCGGACGCAGAACTGCCCATGGGCTCGATCGTCCAGCGCCGGCCTTCGCAATAACGCTGATACATCCGCGTGAGCGTCGCGGCGAAGAGCGCCGCCTCCTCCCCGCCGGTGCCGGCGCGGATCTCGACCACGGTGTTGCGCGAGTCGGTGGGCTCAGGCGGGATCATCTGGCGGAGCACCGCCGCATGCAGTTCATCCGCCCGACGTTCGAGGCCGGGCAACTCCGCTTCGGCTAACTCACGCAATTCAGCGTCGCCCGAAGCATCACGCAGCAGGGTGCGCATCTCCGCGATGTCTGCGTGGGCCTTAGCCAGGGCCGCGTGATCCGCAAGGAGCAAGCCGAGGCGCTGATGCTCGCGCGTCACTTGGGAGGCGGCCCGGGCGTCAGTGTAGAAATTTGGCGAACGCATCTGCGCATCAAGCTCATCGAGTCGGCGCTGGAAGGGGGTAATTTCGGGAAGATGGACCATGAAAAGGGAAAAAGTTTCGGGAAGTGGAAGGGAAAGATCGGCGGGCAAAGCATCAAGCGGACGTCTGCGCACTTGCACGCTGCCGAGTCGTTAGCTTGCTTCGCGGTCACGCGTCGCGAGCGGGGGCTGCTTTTAACCCGCGCTAATGATGCTGATCCGCCATGGCCACGACCCTCTTCACGCAGAACACCATCGCCTGCATCTGGGACTTCGACAAGACCCTTATCCCCGAATACATGCAGTCGCCGCTTTTCCGGCGCTACGGCATCGACGAACCGGGTTTCTGGAACGAGACCAACAACCTCGTCGGCCACTACCGTAAACGCGGCTACTCCCTGTCGCCCGAGATCGCTTACCTAAATCACCTGCTCACCCACGTGCTGGCCGGCAAGCTCCCCAAGCTGAGCAACAAGATCCTGCGGGATTGCGGCGCGGAGATTAAATTCTACCCCGGCCTGCCCGATTTTTTCCGCCAGTCCCAAGGCTACGTCGCCGAGAAGGAGGCCTACCGCAAACACGACATCCGCCTCGAACACTACATCGTAAGCACTGGTCTCGCCGAGATGGTCCGCGGCAGCGCCATCGCCCCCTTCGTGGACGGCGTCTGGGGCTGCGAATTCATCGAAAATCCGCTCCAACCCGGCTTCCTGAACCAGCGCGACCTGAACATCGAGGCGGAGGCCGTAATCGCCCAGATAGGCCTGGTCATCGACAACACGACCAAGACCCGCGCCCTTTTCGAAATCAACAAGGGCACGAACAAAAACCAGGCCATCGACGTCAATGCCAACATCGCCCCCGAGGATAGGCGCATCCCGTTCCAAAACATGATCTACATCGCCGACGGCCCGAGCGATGTGCCCAGCTTCTCCGTAACCAAAAAAGGCGGGGGCAAAGCCTACGGCGTCTATAACCCGAACCGCCCGGACGAGTTCGCCCAAAATGATCGCCTACGGTCCGCTGGGCGTATCGACCACTACGGTCCCGCCGACTACCGCCCCGATAGCAGCACCGCGCAATGGCTGCGCATGCACATTCAAGCCATCTGCGACCGCATCGTGGCCGACCGCGAGAGCGCCCTCGCCGCACGCGTAGCGCGCCCCCCTCGCCACCTCAACGCGTCGCCCGAAGAGGAGGCTGCCCGCCGGGCCGCCGCCGAAGCCGCCGCCGCGCCGAGGCAGCAGACTTTTCTATGACCTTTGCCGCGGCGTCGAAGCCAGGATAGGCTGTATAGGTGACATTCCCGCGACACCTTGCCGGAGGGACGAGTTTCCCTTTGGCCTAAAACGTGCGCCGTGCATGGTATCGGCATGTCGCTCCGCTATTTTTTACTCAGCCCCGCACTAGCCGCCTTATTCACCCTTGCAACGGGCGCCGCTCACGCCGCCGGCACTCTCGTCTCCGGCCCCATGCTCGGCTACCAGAGCCACCGCGAAGTCTTGATCGGCCTTGAGACACGGGACGCGCAGGAGGTGCTTATCGACTACAGGATCGAAGGCCGCCCCGAGACCGCTAAAACCGTGGCCATCACCACCCCCTGGGTCTCCCCGGCTGGCGGCCAACCGCTGAAGTTCGTCCTGCCCCTGCTCGAAATGGGCGCGACCTATACCTACTCCGTGCGCATTGATGGCAAGACTCAGGAGTTTCCCTACCCCTTGATCTTCAAAACGACCGACCAGTGGGAATGGCGCAAGGATCCGCCGGCCTTTTCCTTTCTATTCGGCTCCTGCGCCTACTTGAACGACCCGCTTTACGACCGTCCAGGCAAGCCCTACGGCAACGGAACCGATATCTTCCAGCACATGGCCGCCAGCGGCGCCGACTTCACCGTCTGGGGCGGGGACAACCTTTATCTGCGTGAAGCCGATTCTTCCTCTGTATCCGGTATCTGGTATCGCTACTCCCACGATTTCGCGACGCCTGACCTGCAAAAACTCTTCGCCGTTATGCCGCACTACCGGACTTGGGACGACCACGACTACGGCCCCGATAACGCGAACCAATCTTACGAGTTCAAGGACGTCACCCTCGCCGCCTTCAAGGCCTACTCCGGCAACCCCTCCTACGGCGAACCCGACCACCTAGGAGTCTACGGAAAGTTCGTCTGGGGCGACGCCGCCTTTTTCCTGATGGATGACCGCTATTACCGTGACGAAGATATCCTCGACCAAGACGCAAATCCGCAGAAAAGCGTCTGGGGTGACCGGCAGATCAACTGGCTAAAGCAGTCCCTACTCTACTCACAGGCGCAAAAAAACCAATCCTTCCGCTTCATCGTTACCGGCGGTCAAGTCGTGCAGACCATGATTAAAACCGCCCGTTCCGAGACCCACGAACTCTACCGCCGCGAACGCGAGGAGTTGATCAAATTCATCCAGGATAACCATATCGGCGGTGTTATTTTCCTCACCGGCGACGTCCACCATACCGCCCTCTACCGCCGCCCCCTGACCGCCAGTCAATCCATCTACGAGCTCACCTCCTCGCCCTTTTCCAGTGGCTCTTGGGCCGCCGCCGAGAGTGAAAAAGCATCCGATCCATGTGTCGTGGCCGGCACCATCGTCGGCACCCAAAACTACTGCCAGATCGCCGTCAACGGCCCCAAGGATGCCCGCGCGCTCGTGATCAAGTGCTACGACAAAACCAACGCCTGCCAGTGGGAACAAACCATCCCGTCGGCTGCTCTGCGTTGATCCACCCCGATCCAATTTATAAACCACAGATGACACGAATGGGCACTATAAACCAATTGTATTAAGTTTAAACCCTGCAAACCGCGGCTTATTTAATCGCCTGATGGTTTGATCCGAGCCCTTCCGAATCCGTTTTCTCCGTGTGATCCGTGGTTGATAAAAATCTCTCAATTTAAACTACGCCCCGTGGCAAAATCCTCCAAAAAACCGCCCGCGCCCGCGCCGGCGCCCGCTCCCGCTCCCGCTCCGACGCCCGCCAGCGCTGCAGCGTCCTTCCCGCTTAAAACCCGTCACGATATCGTTGAGAACTGGTTGCCGCGCTACACCGGCGTGCCGCTAGCCGAGTTTGGCGACTACATCTTACTAACTAACTTTCAGCGTTACGTGCAGCTCTTTGCCAAACAACACGGCGTGCCAGTGCGCGGTCGGGACAAGCCGATGCCCAACGCCACCGCCGGGCGCATCACCATTATCAACTTTGGTATGGGCAGTGCCACCGCTGCCACCGTGATGGACCTGCTCTCCGCGGTGCACCCGAAGGCCGTGCTTTTTCTTGGGAAATGCGGCGGCGTAAAACATCGCGCTGAGCTCGGCGACCTCATCCTGCCCATCGCCGCCATCCGAGGCGAAGGCACCAGCAATGACTACTTTCCGCCCGAGGTGCCCGCCCTACCCGCCTTCGCCCTGCAAAAGGCCATCTCTACCACCATCCGTGACCACGCCCGCGATTACTACACTGGCACGGTCTACACCACCAACCGCCGCGTTTGGGAACATGACGCCGAATTTAAAACCTACCTAAAAAAGATCCGCTGCCTCGCCATCGACATGGAGACCGCGACGATTTTTAGCGTCGGTTTTTTTAATGAAATACCAACCGGTGCCCTTCTCCTTGTCTCCGACCAACCCATGAGCCCGGAAGGCATCAAGACCGCCGCCAGCGATAAGGCCGTCAACCACACCTACGTCGAGGACCACCTCCGCATTGGCATCGCCTCCCTCAACCAGCTCATTCACCAAGGACTAACCGTAAAGCACCTGATTTTTTAACCACAATATAAAGAGCGAAGCAGGGCTTTTATAAATACTATTTATTCCTATAAACTTATATTAAAGAGTAATTTAATAGACAATTTTAATTGAAATATTTTAATATCACCTTTCGGAAACGGGAAAAAGTTAAGCTCAAGTAAAGAGACCTGCCTTTAAGGCGGATGTTTGATTGGGTCGGCGCATGGATTCCGAGTCCCCCCTTGCTGGCCGTGTGGCGGTTTTGATGATTGATGACGATCGCAAGCTTTGCCGCTTGGTCGCCGATTACCTGCAGCCCCTGGGTTTCGAAGTCACCGCCGAGCATGATGGCGCGACCGGCGCACTCCGCGCGGTCGAGTCTGGGGCTGCGTGGCAGGCCATCATTCTCGACGTCATGTTGCCCAGTTTGGACGGCTTTGAGGTCTTGCGCCGCATCCGCCGGGCCAGCGACATCCCAGTGCTCATGCTCACGGCTCGCGGTGATGAGACCGATCGTATCGTCGGCCTGGAGGTCGGTGCTGATGACTACCTCCCCAAGACCTTTTCCTCCCGCGAACTTCTCGCCCGCCTGCGCGCCGTCCTGCGCCGCAGCGCCACCCGCCCCGCCTTTGGTTTGCCGCCGTTAGTCGAGATCGTAGTCGGCCCGCTGCGCGTCCGGCCCGAGTCGCGCCTAGCCCTTCTACACGACCAGCCGATTAACCTCACGCCGGTGGAGTTCGATCTGCTGGCTAGCCTCGCCCGAGCCCATGGGCGCGTCCGCACCCGCGAGGCCCTGCTAGATGAAATCCGCGACCGGCATTATGACGTCTTCGACCGTTCCATTGACGTCCATATCTCGGCCTTACGTAAAAAACTCGGAGACGACGCGCGCCAACCACGCTTTATCCGCACCCTGCGTTCCGCGGGCTACATGCTGGTCGATCCTAACTCACCCTGAACCCGCCGGGCGATGCGTATACCATTAAAATTCAAGGTCTCGTTTTGGTTGCTGTTGAATCTGCTCTTGCTTGCGGCCCTAGCCGGTTTCGCTGTTTTTCGGGCTGGAGACGGAATCACATGGGATTCTTTGGTCGCTGGGGATCTGGGCCGCCCCGTCCAAGCCTGGGCCGAATTGACCGTCAGCGATCTTCGTTCGCGTCCGCGCTCTGAATGGAATGATGCCCTCGCCAATGCCACCACGATCAAGGGCGTCAGTCTTGCCTACTATGGCGAGGATCTGCGCCGACTAGCAGGTGACGACCGCAAGCTCCCTTCCTTGCTGCGCGATTGGCTGACTACCGTGTCTCGCGCTCAGGAGATCCGGGCGCGCGGCATACCTCCTGATCGGAGCGGCCCAGAGGGCTTTGGCTTCCCGCCGCGTGCAGGTTTGGATGAGGGACCGCCGCCACACCGCGGTCCTGAAGCCGCTCGGTCCGCCGGCGGCGGGCTGTCGCCCGGGTCTCGCCCGCCTCAGCGGGTGTTGGTTCCCTCCGCCTCTGAGTCAGGTTACTGGGTGGGGGTAATGCTCGGTCTGCCCGGCCGGTCGCGGGATTATTTTCTCGTCCACGTGCCTTCCTTATGGGTTTTGCTGGATGTGCTGGAGCTGAAAAACGCGCTCTGGCTCGCGGGCGGTGCGGTGGTGCTGTCCGTTCTCATCTGGCTGCCTTTTGTAAGCGGCGTCACCCGCGCACTGGGCCGTCTTACTCTCGCGACGGAGCGCATCGCTGACGGTCGCTTCGACACCCGTGTCCCCGGCGAACGTCACGACGAGATCGGCGAGCTCGGCGTCGCCATTAACCGAATGAGTTCCCGCCTCGAGCTGCTCGTCGGAGGCCAGAAAAGGTTTCTGGGCGACATCGCCCACGAGCTGGGCTCGCCGCTCGGGCGCATGCAGCTGGGTGTGGGCATTCTGGAGGAGCGCGTCCCGTCGGAGCTGCGTCCAGCGGTGGCCGATGTGCGCGAAGAGGTCGCCCACATGGCTGACCTCGTAGCAGAATTGCTGGCGTTCACCCGCGCCGGCCTCTTGCCCAGAGCCGCCACTCAGGTGCGGGTAGAACTCAGTCCGCTCGTCGCCCGCGTGCTCGGTCGCGAGGCCGCCGCCGATGCCGTTGCGCTCGATCTACCTGCTGGCCTGGCCGTGCGCGCCGATGCCGACCTGCTCGCCCGCGCGATCGGCAACCTCCTTCGCAACGCCCTCCGCTACGCCGGTCGCGATGCCGCCATCACTCTGCGGGCCTATCGAGTCGATACCTCGGTCGAGTTGGTGGTTGACGATACTGGCCCCGGCGTGCCCCCCGAGGCTCTTGCGCGTCTGGGCGAACCTTTTTTCCGGCCTGAGATCGCCCGCCAACGCGAAACTGGCGGCGCCGGCCTCGGGCTGGCCATCGTGCGGGCTTGCGTCGAGGCCTGCGGCGGCGGCGTGCATTTTGCCAATCGTGACCCGCGTGGCTTTCGCGCCTCGATCCGTTTGCCGCTGGCGGATTGAGGTAGGGTTCGGGCTTTTCGGCGCGCATCCGGGACAGACTTTACCCCGCCTTAACTAAATAATCGGCCATGCTCACACGGGACTTACATTCAGCTGTTTTTATGGTGGGGAAGTTTTTATGCACACCCACCGCTCATTCCGTTCTCTATTTCTGCTTCCCGCTGCCTCGCTGGCCCTAGCCGCCAGCACGGCGGCTCCCGCCCCTGACGAAGCCCCGCCGCCGCCTGCCCACGGGCCACGCCCGCCGCATCCGTTGTCCGGTCTATTTGATGCCGACCACGACGGGGTGATCTCTGCTGCTGAAATCTCGGCCGCCTGCGTCGCGCTGGGACGACTGGATCTGAACCACGATGGCCAGATCACCCGCGAAGAACTGCCCCCGCCTCCGCACCCACCAAAGCAAAGCGAGGGCAAAAAGGATGACTCAGGCCCGCCCCCGCCTGAACCGCCCGGCGAAGCACCCTGAGCCCACCCCCGCCCGCCACGGCGGAAGCCGACGGGGCTTATTGCCATTTTGGCGACAGCGCATTTTACCGTGGCGGTGTTATCTGGGTTTTGCCGGTCTGAGTCACCGTATGGAAATCATTGTTCTCGGCTCCGGCACCTCCCATGGCGTTCCCATGATCGCCTGCGAGTGCGCGGTCTGTCACTCCCTAGACCTGCGCGACCAGCGCACTCGTGCGTCGGTGCACGTCGTCATGAATGGCCTGCGTATTCAGATCGACGCTACGCCAGAGTTTCGCGTTCAGGCGCTGCGCGAATCCATCCCAGCGATTGATCTCTTTATCCTTACCCATGGGCATTCAGACCACATTCTGGGCATGGACGATCTTCGGCGTTACTGTGAACTGCGCCCGGACGGCACTCTGCCGGTGTATTGCACGCAAGAAGGCGAGGGGCGAGTGCGTGACATCTTCCCCTATGCCCTCGTCCCTCGCGGCGAACAACCCGACGGCTACGCCCGCTTTGATCTCCGACGCCTGCCTGCGAGACTGGAATTACCCCAGGGCGTGATCGAGTCCACCCTGCTGCCGCACGGTCGAGTCGAGACGCTCGGTCTAGTGTTCACAGAGGCCGGCACCGGGCGTCGTTTCGCCTACTACACCGATTGCAAAACCGTGCCGCCCGCTGCCCGCGACCTCGCCCGAAAAGTCGATCTGCTGCTTCTGGATGGGTTGCGACCCTCGCCGCATCCTACCCATTTAAGTATCCCGGAAGCCCTTGCAGTGGTGACTGATTTAGCCCCGCAGCGGACTTTTATCACCCACCTGAACCATGCGGTAGCCCACTGTGATGAGCAGTTATATCTCAATAATGAAGCGCGCTTTGCCTATGATGGACTCAGGATAGTCCTTTGATTTATTTAATCCTACTAATTTAGTATGAAAATAGAGCTTGCGGTATTTAATCCTACTTTTTCTGTAGGGATTAAATCCGCTCATGAAGCTCTCCAAAAAAGGTGAATACGCCCTCCGCGCTCTAATCGACCTCGGCATCGCCGGGGAGGTGGGTCGCGAGTTGGTGCAAGTCACCGAGCTTTCAGACAAAGAATCCATCCCCGCTAAGTTTTTGGAGCAGATCATGCAGGAGCTGAAGTCAGCCGGTATTGTGGTCGCGCAGCGCGGCAAGTTCGGTGGCTACCATCTCGCCCGACCTGCTTCCGAGATCACCATCGGTTCCGTCGTTCGCCTGATTGACGGTCCGCTCGCTCCCATTGGCTGCGTGAGCCATACCGCGTATGAAAAGTGTAGTTGTCCCGATGAGGAGCACTGCGGTCTGCGCATGCTGATGCTAGATGTGCGCAACGCCATCGCCGGCATACTCGACCGCTACACCCTCGCCGATGTGGTAGAAGTCACTCTCCGGAAGCTCCGCCGCGACGCTCTGCCGCTTCCCTTTGCCACCCCACGTTCTGCCGTCCGCGGAGAGCCCGTGAAGTCCACTGTCGCCTCCCGCCGCACCGCCCGCACCGCCGTCCCCCGCCGTCTGGTCCCCGTAGAGGGCCTGCTCTCCCAACTTCTGCCGGATTACACCATTTAACTTTTACCCGCTCCGAATCGCTTGCTTCCCGCCATGAGCTCCCTTTCCGCCGCTGCACTCTCTTCCGTTAACAATTCCCCCGACTGGCTCGCCATCGTCCGCGCCAAGGTCGAAGGCCTCCGCTACGGTGTCGTCCAGATCGTCGTCCACGACGGCAAGGTCACCCAGATCGAGCGCACCGAAAAGACCCGCCTCGGCGGTCCCGGCACCGCTTCCCGCGAGGAGTAAACGCGTCGCCCTTCCCTTTTCGCCTACCGTCCGCCCGGCGGCGGCGATCTCTGTAACCACCCAACCTTCGCACTCCGCCACCCGTCCTCGGGAGCTTCCGTGAATCGCTAAACCAGCATCCATCCCGATCATGAAGTCTCCCCGTTCCCTTCGCGCTGCCACTACGGCCGCCGCGCTTTCCGCCCTCGCCCTCGCACCGCTAGCCGGTCGGGCCCAAACCGCGCCGTCCGACGACATCGCGGCGCTACGCGAGCAGATCCGTCAACTCGACCAGAAACTCCGCGTCCTCGAACGCAACTCCGAGCTAAAGGACGAGGCTACCACCGCCGCCGCCCAAAAAGCAGTGAAGGTATCGGCCGACGCCAAGGGCTTCGGACTGGCTTCCGCCGACAAGTCCTTCGAGCTGAAATTCAAATTAATGGCCCAATTTGATAGCCGTGTTTTCCTCGACCATGACGGTGCGGCTAACCGCGACGGCTTTTTTCTACGCCGCATCCGCCTGCCCTTCACCGGCTCCATCTCAAACATCGATTTCAACGTAACCCCGGAGCTTGGCGCCAACGCGCTTTCCGCAACCAGCACCACCGTCGGTCTAATCGACGCTTGGGTGAACGTGAAGTTGATCCCCGAATTCAACATCAAGGCTGGGCGCTCCCCATCTCCCGTTGGCCTCGAACCGGGTGCCAACCGCCATTTCATCGAGTCGCCGTTCGTGAATACCCTGCTTCCCAACCGCGACCTTGGCATCGAGGCAAACGGTTCAATCGATGGCGGGTTGGTCGATTACCGGGTTGGCGCTTACATCGGCACCCGCAACAACACCCAGAGCTTTTCCACCGACGACGCAGACGGCGACAAAACCGCCGCAGGCCGCTTGACCGTCGCACCCTTCTTCGCCGTCAAAGAGAGCCCGCTTTCCAAACTCTCTTTCGGCATAGGAGCCAGTCATGGCAACGAACGCGGCAGCATCACCGCTAGCACCACGGTAACTGGGATTCAGAACTACGTGAGCAACGGCCAACAGACGCTCTTGACCATACCTAGCGCGTTTGTCCAGAGCACGACCAAGGGCAACAAGGCGTCCGGCACCTCAATTATCGCCGACGGCGACCACACCCGCATCTCGCCTTCTTTGGAGTGGTATACTGGCACCCCATTTAGCCTAGTTGCCGAATACGCCATCGAGAAGCAGGATTACCTATACCGGAAACAATCAGCCGGCACCGGAATTAGTAACGCGGGGACCGTAGGTGCGGTCAATACCCGGCGCTTCGACGGCGAGACCACTGCCTGGCGCGTCTCCGCCGGCTACGTCCTAACCGGAGAGGAGGCCACCAAGAACGGGGTGAATCCCCTCTCTCCCTTCAAGTGGGGCGCCGATTCCTGGGGCGCTTTCGAGGTGGTTGGCCGCCTCAGCGGGGTCGACTACGCAGACTCCCTTTATGATACCGCCCTCGGTGGACTCTCCCCTACCGCCAACGCCACCGGCGCCTTCGCCTATGGAGCCGGCCTGAATTGGTATTTTAACAACAACTTCCGCGTTCTCTTTAACGTTGAGAAGACCGAGCTGGAGGGCGGCGGCGCAGGCACCTCCGGCGCCTTGTCCGACGAACTCTATTTCTTCACCCGCCTGCAGCTCAGCTTCTGAACCGCTTTTCTGATTTTCTTCACCGCTCCGTCATGAACTTTTCCCACCTTTCCCGCCTCTCCGCCGCTGCTTTGGCTGCGTTCGCCCTCGCCGGCTCCGCTGCCGCCAAAAGTGTCGAGTTGCTCAACGTGTCCTACGACCCGACTCGCGAGCTCTACGTCGAATTCAACACCGCCTTTGCCGCCCACTGGAAGGCCAAGACCGGCGATGACGTCATCGTAAAGCAGTCCCACGGCGGCTCCGGCAAACAGGCCCGCTCGGTAATCGACGGTCTTCGCGCCGACGTCGTCACCCTCGCCCTCGCCGGCGATATCGATGCCATTGCCAAGAACTCCGGAGCCCTGCCCGCCGATTGGCAGACGCGTTTGCTGCACAACTCCGCCCCCTACACCTCCACCATCGTATTTCTAGTCCGAAAGGGCAACCCGAAGGGCATAAAGGACTGGGACGATATCGTGAAGCCCGGCGTCTCAATAATTACCCCCAATCCCAAGACCTCCGGCGGCGCCCGCTGGAACTACCTAGCCGCCTGGGAATTCGCCAAGCGCAAGCTCGGTTCCGACGAAGCCGCCAAGGCCTTCGTGGCGAAGCTCTTTAAGAACGTTCCCGTGCTCGACTCTGGTGCGCGCGGCGCCACTACGACCTTCGTGCAGCGCGGGATCGGCGACGTGTTCCTATCCTGGGAAAACGAGGCTTTCCTCGCCGTAAAGGAATTCGGCGCCGACCAGTTCGAAATCGTGGTCCCCTCGCTCAGCATCCTCGCGGAACCCCCGGTCGCCGTCGTGGATAAAATCGCTAAGCGCAAGGGCACCTCCGAAGTCGCCAAGGCTTACCTTGAATATCTCTACTCCGACGAAGGTCAGGATATCGCCGGAAAGAACTTCTACCGCCCCATCGACCCCAAGTTCGCCGCCAAATACGCCTCCCAGTTCACGAAGGTAGAGCTTTTCACCATTGACCAGGCCTTCGGCGGCTGGGCCAAGGCCCAGAAGGAACATTTCGATGACGGCGGCACCTTCGATCAAATCTACCTGAAAAACTAAAACGCCACCGCTTCCGAACCGAGCCGGAGGACGGGCCCTGCGCCCGTCCTCCTTTTCCTTTTCCGACCCAATGCCCGTCCTCTCGCCACCGCCGCCCCTTCGCAACGTCCGCGCCCTACTCATTCTTCAGGTCGAGGCCGCGGTGACGGCGCTCGACACCATACTAGACGAATACCGAGTATTCCTCGCCTACGCCCCCAACCTCTGAGCTCTCCGCCTCTTCGTTCCTCGCCCTCATGTCCCGCTCTCACCGCTCCGTCATACCCGGCTTCGGATTGTCGCTCGGTCTCACGCTCACTTACCTGAGCCTGATCGTGCTGCTGCCGCTTTCGGCCGCGTTTATTAGGACGCTCGGGATGTCCTGGGACGATTTCTGGACCGCCGTTGCCAGCCCGCGTGTGGTCGCCTCCTATCGCATCAGTTTCCTCGCCTCCTTCGCCGCCGCGTCGGTCAACTGCCTCTTCGGCCTCATCGTTGCCTGGGTCCTTGTCCGTTACCCCTTCCCAGGCCGGCGCATCGTGGATGCCCTCGTGGATCTGCCCTTCGCGTTGCCCACTGCCGTTGCCGGCATCGCCCTGACCGCGCTTTACGCTCCGAACGGTTGGATTGGCGCCCTCTTGGCACCCTACGGCGTGAAGATCGCGTTTACCGAAATCGGTATCTTCGTCGCGCTCACTTTCATCGGCCTGCCCTTTGTGGTTCGCACCCTACAGCCCATTATCGAGGAGCTGGAGCCCGAGTTTGAGGAAGCCTCCGCCAGCCTCGGCGCGACTCGCTGGCAAACCCTGCGGCGGGTGATTTTCCCCCAGCTCGTTCCCGCCCTGTTAACCGGTTTTGCCATGGCCTTCGCCCGTGCTCTCGGCGAATACGGATCGGTGGTGTTCATCTCGGGCAATATGCCCATGCGCACGGAGATCACCCCGCTACTTATCATTACCAAGCTGGAACAATACGATTACGCCGGCGCGACCGCCATCGCCGTGGTGATGCTCGGGGCCTCCTTTCTCATGCTCCTCGTGATTAACCTGCTCCAAAAATGGAGCCGCCGCCACCACACGGTCTAGCGCTGCTTTTGCTCCTCTAACTTCCTGCTTAAACTCACCGTGGCCTCCGCCGTCTCGTCCCTTACCCGCTCCAACGGTCCCGTCGCCCGACCGCTCGCCACTCGCGATGCGACTTGGCTTCGCTACACGCTCACGGCCCTGGGGCTCGGGTTCCTTGCCCTTTTCCTTTTACTGCCGCTCGTCGCAGTGTTTACCGAGGCCCTTCGCCGCGGGCTCGGGGCTTATTTCGCCGCCCTAAACGACCCTGACGGCCTGCACGCGCTGAAACTCACCCTGCTCACTGCGGGGCTGGCCGTTCCCGCTAACCTCGTTTTCGGAGTGGCCGCCGCCTGGTGCATCGCGAAGTTCACCTTCCCGGGGAAAAGCCTGCTGATCACCCTCATCGACCTACCGTTTGCAGTGTCGCCGGTCATCTCCGGTCTCATCTACGTGCTGCTGTTTGGTGCCCAGGGCTGGTATGGCCACTACCTCGATGCCGACCAGCCATGGCTGCCCGGCCTGCAGGCCTGGCTGATCGAGCAGGATTTTAAGATCATCTTCGCCGTTCCTGGCATCGTGCTCGCGACCACCTTCGTAACCTTCCCCTTCATCGCTCGCGAGCTGATCCCGCTCATGCAGACGCAGGGCAACGACGAGGAATACGCCGCCATCACCCTTGGCGCCAATGGTTGGCAGACCTTCTGGAAAGTCACCTTGCCCAATATTAAGTGGGGCCTGTTCTACGGCGTCATCCTGTGCAACGCCCGTGCCATGGGCGAATTTGGAGCCGTTTCCGTCGTCTCTGGTCACATCCGCGGCGAGACTAACACCCTGCCGCTGCACGTGGAAATTCTCTACAACGAATACCAATTCGTCGGTGCCTTTGCCGCCGCCTCTATCCTCGCGCTGCTCGCCCTCGTTACCCTCGTCCTGAAATCCCTCGTCGAGTGGGCCCACGCCCGCCGCCACGCTTGATCCGATTCTACGGTCCGGCCTACTCACTACCCGCTACTCACTCCTCGCTACTTCTGTCCCATGAGCGTCCTCGCCCGCAACCTCACCAAGACCTTTGGCGCCTACACCGCCCTGCGCGACGTCAGTCTGGAGATCCCCACCGGCAAACTCGTCGCCCTGCTCGGTCCATCCGGCTCGGGTAAGACCACCCTCTTGCGCATTATCGCCGGGCTAGAGTTCGCCGATTCCGGTTCCGGCCGCATCGATTTCCACGGCGCGGACGTGACCGATGTGCCCGCCGGGAAGCGCGGCGTGGGCTTCGTGTTTCAGCACTATGCGCTTTTTAAACACATGACCGTGGCGGAGAACATCGCCTTCGGCCTGACCGTGCGTCCCCGCCGCGAGCGGCCCGACCGTGACGCCATCGACGCACGAGTGCAGGAGTTGCTTAAACTCATCCAACTCGAGGATCTCGGCGCGCGTTACCCCGCCCAGCTCTCCGGCGGCCAGCGCCAGCGCATTGCCCTCGCTCGCGCCCTCGCGGTGCAGCCCAAGGTCCTCTTGCTCGACGAGCCCTTCGGCGCGCTCGACGCCCGCGTGCGCAAGGAACTCCGCCGCTGGCTGCGCCACTTTCAGCGCGAGATCGGCGTCACCACCCTCTTCGTGACTCACGACCAAGAGGAGGCCCTCGAGCTCGCGGACGAGGTCATCGTGATGAACAACGCCAAGATCGAGCAGGTCGGCACCCCGCAGGAGGTTTACGACCGCCCTGTCTCGCCCTTCGTGATCGAGTTTTTGGGTAACGTGAACCGGTTCGCCACCAAAGCCCATCCGCTCCCCGGCGCTGGCTCGGACGTGCTCTATGTCCGCCCACACGATGTCGACATCTTGCGCGAATACCACGGCGAGCACGGCGTGCGCGTGCGCGTGCAACATGTGTTCTCCGCCGGCAACACCGGTCGCGTCGCGCTTGTCCGAGCCGACAACGGCGACGCCATCGACGCCGAGCTTTCCCGCGTGCGCCTTGCCGAGCTCAATCTCGTTGCCGGAGACGAGGCCTGGGTGGTTTTCCGGCATATCCGGCTCTTCCCCGCCGGCGCCTTCACGGAGCGCGATGTCGCCGCCGAGGACGCCTCGCCCGCCATTGCCGACCCCGGCCAGGGCATCTAAAGGTCGTCAAAAATAGGAGTTGAACAGGATCAGGATCGAAGCATTCGCCAAAGTCCGCCGGGACTGTGTATGGCGACTATCGCGCAGGCGATGAAAGGAAGGTCTGCACGGTGGCGGTAAGCGAGGTGCCGCCCCGTCCAACGCGGCAGATATTTATTTTTGAAATGGAAGAGATTTTTGTAGCCGTAGACGCGATTGAAGTTCTCGTAGACATAGCGCACCGCCCGTTCGTGCCGAGAGTCACTGACCGAGGCTGGGTGGATGTTGGCCAGAGGAGCATTAGCCAGACTCGCCGCGGACAGACCCTGCGCCTGAAAGGCAAGGAGCGATTCGACGATTACAAAATCCATTGCGCCAGGCACTTCCGGGCGGGCACGCATTAGATCGAGGCAGCGGCCTGTCCCCGAGCGGTAGGGCAACCAAGTCGCAAACGCCTCCACCCGCCCATCCGCGCGCATGGCTAGCGCCGCACCCCGCGCGATGATTTCCTCGTCTGAATAAGCCCCTAGATCGAAGGTCATCTCGCCTCCGCGTTTTCGTGCCAACCAGCCGTCCGAAACAGCTCGTAATTCGGCCGCGAGAGCAGGTTCCGGCGGTATGCCAGGGGGAAGCCAACGCAGAACCAGACCCTCTCGCCCGGCACGACTACGCGCCGTTCGCAGATCCTGATATCTCTTCCCAGTCAGGCTGAACTCCGGCAACGAGATTGAAGCGCACTCCCCAATCTTAAACACGACAAAGCCTTCCGCCGCGTAGTCGTCGGCGGAGTCTGGGCCGGTCTCGTAAAAAACCGGCTCCCAGTCTTGATCAGCGCAAAATTCCATGAACTCCCGGATGGCTGCGCGTCGGCCATCGACCGGCCCAATCGGATCTGCCAGTGTTAGCGCGAAATTACGCCAGAGCGCATAGGCGACCAGCGAGCGTCCGTCTCGGGTGAAGAAAAGTCGTTTGTCGTCCGCGAGCGCGAATTCGTTCAGCGGATCCCGTCCCTCCGACTGCACGATACGCCGCGCCCGCTCAGTCTCGCGCACGGTAGGGCGTGGAGGATCGAGCACCGGTCGCAGCGCGGTAAGGACCACGAGTAAAATGGTTGCCGCCCCCGCAAAACTGATGGCGAAGAGAGCGGTTTGCGCTTCCGGCGTTCGAGCTAGGAGCGTGTCGCTTGATTGCAGAAAAACCAGTTCGGCGACTGCCTGCATGCGAGCCAGTCCGTCGTGCCGGCCCTCGAGTTGCACGCGATGATTCTCCAGCACTACCCAACCAAAGGCCAGCAAGGCACCAGCGGAGCTAACGGCCAGGCCTCCAGCGAAGCGTAGAGATGCGGCGTCGGATCGCGCCACGAAGAGGCGGCGCGCCCGCACTAGCAAGATCAGGGGCACCGCCGAGGCGAGGGCTCCGCGCCAGAAAAAATCGAGCCCAAGGTGCAGTAGCAGACCGGCACTGAGCGCGCCAACCGCGAGCCACCAAGCGGCCCGTTTTCGGCGCGCGATACCACGGCCTAGCGCCAGCAAGGACACGCCTGCTGCCAGTAACAGTGCTCGACTTCCGAAGTGGATGTGAAAAGGCGTCCATGGCTCGATGCCTTGGAGGTATCGGGCTTCGCCGGGAAACAGCGCCACGCCAATCTGGGCCAGGCCCATTCCGGCCACCATGAAACCTAGCGCCCGTGGCAGCCAGCGGGGAGCGGAGGCAGTGGGCGCGCTCACTTTTTAAGTGGCTTGGCGACATCCAGCAGCCAGTCCACCGCCTCGTCCATGGCAGCAAGGAATTCTGCACCCGCACCGGCAAAGTCGTGAAAAACTCGGGGCACCGTCCATAGGCGATAATCGAGCGACAGATCTCGCTGCCAGTCGAGGTCGTCGACCAAATCCAGACTCCCGTGGAAAACAGCAAAGCGCAGATCAGCCGAGGCCGGAGCCAGCTCGTTAAGCGAAAAGGTGTCCTCGCCCCGCGGCGCCAGTCCGAGTTGGTCGGGCAGTTCGAGGCCGTAGCGTCCACGTCCGCCCGGGGCGACCATAAGGAAGCCCAGCAAGCCCGCCGGCCGGGCCGACCGCCGGGCAGCAGCGGGGATGGCCTGCTCCGCGCCCATAGACCAGCCTCCGTAGAGGAGGGACTCCACCCCTTTGGGACCCGATCTTCGCCGGAGTTCGGCCGCGATACGCCGGTAGTCCTCTCGCAGTTGCTCGACGTTGTAGGATTCCGCAGCGTAGGCGCGGAAATCAATGCCGGCGACTGCGAAGCCTCGTCTTAGAAGGTGGCGGCAAACCCGTTCCTCCCAGTAGGACCAACCACCGTCGCCCGAGCCAAAAAGCACGCCTGCCCGGATGCTGGTTTCCCCGTTAGGAATAAAGAAACGAACCCCACTAGGACCGCGTGCCAAAGCCAGCGCCACTGGGGCGCTTTCGGCCGGAGGAGCAACCGAGTCCATCGTGGTTTCGGCTGCTAGTGGGAGAATATAGGCAAGGAGCAGAAAAAAACGAACAAACATGACTAAGTGGAAGGTTGGCGAAAGGACCTGATCTGGTCGACGGCTGTTCCGTTTGAAATGGACGGAGCAGCGAAGCGTAAATCATCCGCAGCCATCGCCCTGCGCGTTCGCGAAATAACGTGAAATTTAGTGAAGGCTTTTTGCGCTAATTTAGACATCTCTTATCATGGCGACTTTTCAAAACTTAGTTTCCCTGCGAATTAACAGCTCCTAATTCACAGCTCCTAATTTAAAACCCAAGAGATCAATCTATCATGGAAAACCACCCTCCCAGCACCGGCGGCAAATGCCCTTTCCCCCATCTTCACGGCACCACGCCTAAACCCGCTCCCGCGCCAAGCGGCGCAACCGGTCGTTCCAATCGCGATTGGTGGCCGAATCAGCTCAACTTGAAGATGCTGCACCAGAACTCCGCCCTTTCCGATCCCATGGGTGCCGGGTTCGACTACGCGGCCGAGTTCAAGACGCTTGATCTCTCCGCCCTCAAGCGCGACCTGCACGCCTTGATGACCGATTCGCAGGACTGGTGGCCGGCCGATTTTGGCCATTACGGTCCGTTCTTCATCCGCATGGCTTGGCATAGCGCGGGCACCTACCGCACCGCCGACGGTCGCGGTGGCGCCGGCGCCGGCCAGCAACGTTTTGCCCCGCTGAACAGTTGGCCCGACAACGCCAACCTCGACAAAGCCCGCCGGTTACTCTGGCCGATCAAACGCAAATACGGGAAGAAAATCTCCTGGGCCGATCTGATGATCCTGACCGGCAATGTCGCGCTCGAATCCATGGGCTTTAAAACCTTCGGCTTTGGCGGCGGTAGGGCTGACGTGTGGGAGCCCGAGGAAGACATCTATTGGGGCACCGAAGCCACCTGGCTCGGCGATCAACGCTACTCCGGCGACCGAGAGCTCGAGACCCCACTCGCCGCTGTCCAAATGGGTCTCATCTATGTCAACCCCGAGGGCCCCAACGGTCATCCCGATCCCCTCGCTTCGGCCCGCGACATCCGCGAGACCTTCGCTCGCATGGCCATGAATGACGAGGAGACCGTTGCCCTCATCGCTGGCGGGCACACCTTCGGCAAGACCCACGGCGCCGCCACCGCCGACCACGTTGGCCGCGAACCCGAGGCCGCTGGCATCGCCGAGCAGGGTCTGGGTTGGGTTAATCGCTATGCCAGCGGCAAGGGTGCCGATACCATCACCAGCGGTCTGGAGGTCACTTGGACCACCACCCCGACCAAGTGGAGCAACAACTACTTCGAGAACCTCTTCCGCTACGACTGGGAACTCGTGAAGAGCCCAGCCGGCGCCCACCAGTGGGTCGCCAAGGGGGCTGAGGCCACCGTGCCCGACGCTTACGACGAGACGAAAAAGCATCTCCCCACGATGCTTACCACCGACCTCGCCCTGCGCATCGATCCCGCCTACGAAAAAGTTTCCCGCCGCTTCCTCGAGAATCCCGACCAGTTCGCCGACGCTTTCGCCCGCGCCTGGTTCAAGCTCACCCACCGCGACATGGGCCCCAAGGCCCTTTACCTCGGAGCCGAGGTGCCCGCCGAGGAGTTGCTCTGGCAGGATCCGATCCCCGCCGCCGACCACCCGCTGGTGAACGCCGCCGACCTGACCGCGCTCAAGGCTCAGATTCTCGCCTCTGGCCTGTCGGTTGCCGAGCTTGTCTCGACCGCCTGGGCCTCCGCCTCGACCTACCGCGGCTCCGATAAACGCGGCGGCGCGAACGGCGCCCGCATCCGCCTCGCCCCGCAAAAGGACTGGGAAGCCAACCAGCCAGCCCGCCTCGCCAAGGTGCTAAAAACCCTCGAAGGCATCCAGGCCGCATTCAACGCCAGCGCGACCGGCGGGAAAAAGGTTTCCCTTGCGGACTTGATCGTCCTCGGCGGCGCCGCCGCCATTGAGGAGGCCGCCCAAAAAGCCGGCCACGCAATCACCGTGCCCTTTGCTCCCGGTCGCACAGACGCCTCACAGGAGCAGACCGACGTCGCCTCTTTTGCTGTGCTCGAACCGGCCGCCGACGGCTTCCGCAATTACCAAAAGACCCGCTTCACGCTGCCCGCCGAAAAACTCCTCATCGACAAGGCTCAACTGCTCGGACTGACCGCACCCGAACTGACGGTGCTCGTCGGCGGCCTGCGCGTGCTCAACGCCAACCACGGCAAGTCCCAGCACGGCGTGTTCACCACGCGCCCTGAGACGCTGACGAATGACTTTTTTGTCCACCTGCTCGACATGGGCCACGTGGTTAAAGCCACGTCTCCCGTGGAAGAGCTCTTCGAACTTCGCGACCGTGCCACCGGAGACGTGAAGTGGACCGCCACCCGCGTCGACCTTGTGTTTGGCTCGAACTCCCAGCTCCGTGCCCTCGCCGAGGTCTACGCCGAGGCCGGCGCCGAAACCAAGTTCGTTCACGACTTCGTGGCGGCCTGGAACAAGGTGATGAACGCGGACCGTTTCGACCTCGCTTAGATCTCGGCTACCCCTCCCTCCGGATCAGCCTGCTGGAGGGGGTAGGTTTTGCAGGAAAACTAGGATTTCCCCCATGCGGGCGAGTGGCTTTGTCGCGTTTAGCCTCGGGAAGCGCCCGCTTAGCTGCACGTAGTCATCGCGGCGACCGGGACCGGCGCGGAGAAGCTTCAGCTTTGCGCCCTCGGTCTCGACGCTGACGATGCCCTTTTGTTCGGCGGCGATGCGCAGGCCGGTGACCTGCAGCAATGCCCGGACGTCCGAGTTAAACTTACCAAAGCGGTCGGTCAGCTCCGACTCAAGTTCCTTCAGGGTCGAGGGTGAACCGGCGAGAGCTAGCCGGCGGTAAAAATCCAGCCGCAGACGGGTTTCCCCGATATAGGCCACGGGCAGGCGGGCTTGGATGCGAGTGACGTTTGCTGCTCCATCGGCCTCATCGTGGGCGGCCTTGATAGCTTGGTAGCTGGTAGCGATATTAGCCGTCTGGCCAGTGGCGGATCGGGGGGCGGACTCGCCCTCGCCGACGAAGACAAAATCAAGCTTCACCGTCGCACGAATAGCGGCGGCCTGCTTATCACCTTTCAGGCGGGCGACGGATTGGCGCAGAAGTTGACAGTAGAGTTCGAAGCCCACGCCGACGATGTGGCCGGATTGTTCGGAGCCGAGCAGATTGCCGGCGCCACGCAGTTCCAGATCGCGCATGGCGATGCGGAAGCCCGCGCCAAGCTGGTTATGGGTGCGTAGGGCGTTTAGACGTTCACGGGCGATGTCTACCAAACGGCTGTGGCGGTGAAGGAGCAGGTAGGCGTAGGCCTGATGTTTGAAGCGGCCGACGCGTCCGCGTAATTGGTAGAGCTGGGAGAGGCCAAAGCGGTCTGCCCCCTCGATGATGATGGTGTTGCAGTTGGGGATATCGAGGCCCGTCTCGATGATCGTGGTGCAGACGAGGACTTGGTGGCGACCGGCTACGAAGGCGGTCATCATCTCCTCCAACTCGTGCTCGTCCATCTGGCCGTGGCCCACCCCGATGTCCACGTCGGGCAGTAGTTCGCGCAGGCGGGCGGCAACGTGCGTGATGGTCTGCACCCGGTTATGCAGGTAGAACACCTGCCCGCCGCGACGCAACTCGTGACGGATGGCGTCCACCACCAATTGTTCGTCGTAGGTTTTGACGATTGTCTGGATGGGGTGACGGTTGGTCGGCGGCGTCTCGATCACCGACATGTCGCGCGCGCCGGTCATGGCCATGTAGAGGGTGCGCGGGATGGGGGTGGCGGACATGGACAATACGTCCACCGACACGCGCAGAGCCTTCAGCTTTTCCTTGTGCTTCACCCCGAAGCGTTGCTCCTCGTCAATCACGACTAGGCCGAGGTCCTTGAATGAGATGTCTTGATTGAGCAGCCGGTGGGTGCCGATGAGGATGTCTACTTGCCCGGCGGCGGTGGCGGCGACGATGCGCACCGACTCGGCCCGCGAGCGGAAGCGAGATAACATCTCCACGGCGACCGGGTATCCCGCCATGCGTTCGCGGAAGGTATTTAGGTGTTGCTGCGCGAGGATGGTGGTGGGGACTAGAATCGCGACCTGCTTGCCCGCTTGGACGGCTTTAAACGCGGCGCGGATGGCGACCTCGGTCTTGCCGAAGCCGACGTCACCGCAGACGAGGCGATCCATCGGGCGGGCACGTTCCTGATCGAGCTTGGTCGCGGTGATGGCCTTGAGCTGGTCGGGGGTCTCGGCAAAGGGGAAGGCTCCCTCGAACTCGCGCTGCCAGTCATTGTCGGGCGCGATCGCCAGTCCGGGCTGGGCGTCACGAGCTGCCTGGATGCGGAGCAGCTCGGCGGCGAGGTCTACCGTGGCGCGCTCGGCTTGAGCGCGGGTTTTTTGCCAGCGATCGGAGCCGATGCGGCCGAGCTGGGGGCGAACCTTGGAGAGGCCAACGTAGCGGCTCACGAGATGGGCCTCGGGCAGCGGCACATGGAGCGTCACACGGTCGTCGAATTCGAGCGAGATGACCTCGCGCGCACCGTCTCTGGTATCGAGCTTGGTGATGCCGCGGAACAGCGCCACACCGTGCTGAAGATGCACCACGAAATCGCCTTCCGCCAGTTCGGCGAAGTCCAGTAACTGATCCACCTGCGCGCGGTGCACAGTCGCGCGGCGCGAGGCGGCCGGGCGGCGGGCACGGCTGCGGCCGAATAGCTCAGTCTCAGTCACGACAACCAGAGGAAAAGCCTGAGCTGGGTGGTCTGGTTGCTGAAGACCTGGGGCCTGGTTGGCGGGTCGTTTTCGGCGAGCAGGGGCGGACGGCGTGAGGGCGAGGGCGGCGCCGGGGCGGGGCGCGAGGCGGAAGCCTTCGTTGGCTTGGCCGCGCAGGAATACGGGACGGAATTTTTTCGCGGCAGGATGGGCGTCGAGGATTTCGCGGATGCGTTTTTCCTCGGCTTCACGGGGAGCGATGATGGCGAGGGCGGCGCCTTCGCGGGACCAAGCGGCGAGGTGATCGAGGAAGTCGCGTCGGGAGGCTTCCTCGGCGGCGAGACGGTCCTGGGCAATGAGGTCGTCGGAAGGGTAGTGGCGATGGTGGGCGAGGCTCTCGGTGTCCCACGTGGTCTCGCTGACTGGACCGGAGTCGGTGTCGAACAGGGCGGCGGCTTCGTCCAGATCGGCGATGGCCTCGATGGAAGCGACGCGGGCGAGCAGCGGGGAGAGGGTAGCGTGGGGGTTTTCCCGGACAAGTTGGCTGAAATTTGTGTCCAGCAAGGCGGGTTCAATTAGGACGAGACGGGCGGCGGGACTGAGGTAGGGGGCAAGGCCGGTCAGCGAAGGCGCCAGGCTGAGGCGGGGCGAGGCGGCGAGCGTAAGGCTATCAAGTGCTTCACCTGAGCGTTGGCTCACGGCATCGAGCAGGCGGATCTCCTCCAGTTCGTCGCCGAAGAAATCGAGACGGCAGGGCTGGGCGGCGTTGACCGGGTAGAGATCGATAATACCGCCGCGCACGGCATAGGTGCCGGGGGCTTCGCAGACGGCCTCGGAGTCGTAGTCGAGCTCGCGGAGCTTTTCCAGAAGGGCGGAGAAGGGGTGGGTTTCGCCCCGGCGCAAAGTAAGCTCGGTCGCGGCGTAGGCTTCCAGGGCGGGCACGCGCTGGAGCAGTGCGGCAGGGGTGGTGAAAATCGCCAGGGGCGCGGTGCCGGTGGGTAGGCTGGAGAATTGACGAGTGGCGCGCAGGCGCGAAAGCACGGCTTGGCGGTCGGCAGAGGCCGCGAAGGCCTCGGCCATATCGCGCGAGTCGGCCAGCGATTCGGGTAGGACGAGGCCGTCGAGCGCAGCGCAGGGTCTGGCGGTGTCTGTGTCAGGTGCAAGGGCCGGGTAGAAAAGAGAGGTGTCCTCGGCGAGTTGTTCGGCGGCGCGGAGGGTGTCGGCCACGATCAGCCAGACGGGCGCGGGGTGGCGGTGAAGGAGCTCGGCCAGCACGGCACCGCGCGCGGCGGGGCAGACGCCGCTGTGTTTTTCGCGGGAGGGAGAGAGGAGGGGATGTGCGGGGTCCGAGGCTGACACAAAGGGCGCTCAGAGAGTCCACTCTACCCCGAAAGGCAAAGGCAATGGGTAGCCATGGCGCTCGGGGCTTTGGCGGAAGATCCAGAACTTACAGCCCGAGGGCTTTTTGGCGGTAGTGTTCGTCCGGGCGACCAGCGATGCGCTCGACCTGTTCCCGTGTGAGAAAACGTGGTTCGCCACCAGTCACGGCGGCGGCACCGGCGAAGATCTCGGCGGCCTTGACTGCCATCAGGGTGGCGGCGAGCACGGCCTCGGGGGTGGCGCCGAGCGCGATCAGGCCGTGATTCTCCAGCAGGATTAAGCGAGGCGGACGGGATAGGCGCAGGATGTAGGCTTCGACGGCCGTTTTGATCGCCTGGGAAAGTTTCAGGCCGGGATCGGTGTAGGGCACAAGCACGCTCTCGACTCCGCAGCAGACGATCTCGTCGGGAAAGAGGCGGCGGGTAGCGAACGTGGCCGCGTAGCAGGAACAAAGCAGGGCATTGACCGCGATCGGGTGGGTGTGGCCGATGAAGTTCACGCCGGGCAGGGTCAGCAGATAGGCGTGGAACAGGGCCTCGACCGAGGGTTTGCGGGCTTCGGCCGAGACGCGGGCGGCGAAGAGTGCTTCGTCGACGGCGGCGTCACCCATGGAATCGGTGGCCAGAAGCGGGAGTAGTTTATCAAAGCGGCAGGTGGCGGTGCCGGCGGCCGCGAGGGTGGCAAGGTTGGAGCCGGAGGCCTTTACCGTAAAGGTGTCGGCGTCGTGGCGCATCGAGGTATTACCCTCACCAAGAATGGCGAGGCGGCGTTCCTCGCGACCGAGTTGGTGGGAGAGGCTCAGGAGGGAATCGAGGGACATGGGCGTGGGGAGAAGTAGCGGGAAGCGGATAGGGAGGTAGCGAGTAGGAAGCCGGCGCTGAAGATCAATGGTTTGAATCTACCCGCTGCCCGCTAATTCGCTTTTTCTCAGAACGCCTTGCCGTCGGCCTTGGTGCCGCAAAGGGCGACCTCGAGGCCGAGTTCAGCGGCGAGGGCGGCCTTGGTGTAGAGGGCGAGGTCGGCCTCCTTCGCGCTGTTCGCGTAGGCGACCTGGATATGGTTGCTCTTGTGGCGGGCCATCATCTGGTCACGGGACACGCCGTAGGTCACGGCGTGCATGATGGGCCACTGGTAGGTCGTCTCTTTCCAGCGGCGCTCAGTTTCGGCTTGGGGCAGGGCGATGACCTTGGCGCGGCCGAGGTCCATCTTGAGTTTGCCGTTCTCGACAAATACGCGGCTCCAGACGATCTCACCGGTCTTGGCGATGCCGCGGAGGGTGCCGCCGCCGAGCTTAAAATACATGGCGGGCTGGCGGTGGGAATCGGAGCCGGCCCAGCCGTTGACGTGGTGGTCGGCGGGGGCGCTGCCGGAAATGAGGAATACCCAGACATACTCGTCGGTGGTGCCAGATTTATCCCAATCACCCCAACGCAGGTCGTGGAGGGTGTTGGCTCGGGGCTGATCGAGGGCGGCGTGCACGCGGTCGGTGAAAAGGCCGTCGAGGCCGGCACACTCATCCACTTCGTTGAAATGGGGGATAGGCGCTCCGTCACGGATGATGGAGCCGTCGGCACGTTTGACCGGCGGGCGCTCGGTGGAATTGAGCGTGCCCTCGACCAGATCGGAGGCAGGCAGGAGATCTTTCAGCCCCTGTTGATACTGGATACCGATGGTCTCGCAGCCGAACTCGTCGGCGATGCGCACGGCGGCGATGTAGGTTTTGCACTGGAGCAGCACCTGCCGCTCGGTGAGCTCGGTGGCCTCGTCGGTGCCAAAGTGAAACTTCAGGCCCTTCTTTTTATACCAATTGAAAACCTCCTTCGCCTGAGCGTCGGAGACCTGGGTGGTGGCATAATAGAGAGCAGACTGGGACAGACGCTCTTTGTAGACGCCGGTCTGGAACAGTAATTCGTCGGGGATGATGGCGTTATACATACCCATGCAGCCTTCGTCGAAGACGCCCATGATGGACTTTTTTACGAGCAGATCGGCGGCGATTTTTTTCGCGACGACCTTGGCCTTGGGGGGAACAACGGCCTTGGCGAGAGCCTTTACGTGAGTGGTCTTGTGCTTGGTCACGCCGGTGCTCAGCCAAGACTGCAGGCCGTCCAGGAAAAGCGCGTCGTCAAAATTTTCGCTCCAAAGCGTGGAGTATTTCACGCCGGCCTTGGTGAGGGAACCGTTAAGGTTGAGCATACCGACGAGGCCGGGCCAAGTGCCGGACCAGTTGGCGACGTTGAGGATGGGACCGCGATGGGAGATAAGACCGTGAAGCAGGTGGTGGGAATACTGCCACACGCACTCGGCGACGATGAGCGGAGCGGTCGGATCCAGTTCGGCGAACACCGCCATGCCTTCCTTCTGGGAGCCGATGAAGCCGTGTTTCACATCGGACTTGTAGGGGTGAGCGCGGACAAGTTTGTAGCCGAACGAAGCGACGACCTCGGCGAGTTTTTTTTCCATGGCGGCCTGGGCGGACCAGCACTTCTCGTTGGCGGATTGGCGCAGATCGCCGTTGGCGACGAGATAGATGGATTTCTTAGGGAGTTTTTTCATGGCAGGACAGGGAATGATAGAGTGGACGCGCTGGAGACGACCTGAGGTTTGTCGAAAAACGACCCTTACACTCTAGCAGGTTTGCCACGAAGCGGAATGGATGATTATGACCTTGGCATGGATAATATCGGCTTACCTTCTGACCCCTCTCTACTCGCCGCCCAAGTGGCGGAAAGCCGAGTTTTTTTCCTGCAGCTGGCGGGTCCGTGGCGCGAACGGTTATCGGTGGTGCTAGGCGGTTGGGAGCGCTGTCGGTCGGACTATGCGGTGGCGCGGACGCGTTATCCCTACCTCGTTTTGGAGTTGGTCACCGGCGGGCGAGGGCGGTGCCGGCTGGATGGGGTTGAACACCGGTTGGAAGCGGGGGTTTGTTTCGCCAGTGGCACGCGCACGGCCTGCCAGATCGAGACGGACGCGGACGCGCCGTTGGAAAAGTTCTTTTTCGCGCTGGCCGGACCTGGCGCGGCGCGGGCAGTGGCTCGCGCGGGCTTGCTGGAGGGGCGGGCGCGGCGGGCCTCGGCCTTGGGCGAATTGCGGGAGTTGGCCGAGGATGTGACGCGCGAGGGCCGGCGGCATGGCCCAGCCGCGCCGGCGATTTGTGCACGGTTGGCGGAGGTGTTGTTGCTCAAGATCGGCGAGGAACCGGTCCGCGCGGTTGGGGCCGGGCGGGGCACGGATGCGGCGGCGGCACGGGAGAACTTTGAGCGTTGCCGGGCCTTGATCGACACCCATGCGGCGGAGTGGTGCCGGTTGGACGACGTGGCGGCGGCGGCAGGGCTGGAGGGTTCAAGCCTATGCCGCTTGTTCCGGCGCTTTCTCGGGGTGAGTCCGCACCAGTATCTCCGGCGGCGGAAAATGGCGCTAGCAGCGGCTTACCTGATGGAAAAGGGGGGGCGGGTGCAGGAGGCGGCAGCAAGTGTGGGGATGGATGACCCGTTCCACTTCTCGCGTAGTTTTCGCGCGGTGCACGGCGTGCCGCCCAGCGCGCTGGTGGCGGCTAGACGGTAGGCGGGTCTCAGCACACGAGGCTCCGGAAGGCGTCGAAATCGGCTGCGAGGCCCCCGGGCACGCCTTTCACGATCACGCTGACGGCGTCATGGGAGTGCAGGGATTCAAGGTGGGAGCACGCGACTTGGAAATCGACGATGCGCTTATCCTCGGCCAACTCGGCGTAGACTAGGCGGGCGGCGTCCTCAACGAACTTGATATGGGCGCCGTTGAGCTCGGCGAAGGCCTGCTCATCCTCGCGCTTCACCATTACCTGTGTCTCGGTCACCAGGGCGCGCAGCACGAGGGCATGCAGTTCCTCGATGTGCAGCCGGGCTTTGGGGGCGAGCTCGACGAGGATACGGGCCTTCGAGCGCTGGTTGTGGGGGATACCGTAAACGCCGCGCAAGTCACGGGCGTGTTCAGCCAGTTCAGCGCTGCAGGGGCAGGCAGAAGAGTAGGTAAAATCCAGTTCGATGAAGCGGCGCACTCGGCCGATTTCGTCGATGCGACCGAGGTAGGCAGCGGGATAATACTGCCAGCCGACAAGGCCGCTGCGCAGAGAACGTTGAGATATGGGGTAGGAAAAATCGAGGCGCAGGCGGGCGGCGAGGGCGCCGACCTCGCGGCGGTAGACTTCGAGTAACCTTGCGACGAAATCAGGTGAGGCGGGCTCCGAGGCGTAGTCGTAGAAGGACCGCACGAGACGACTCATGTTGATCCCCTTTAAGTGGGCCGCGAGGGAGACGGTGCCAGTGACGGTGGTCTCTAGGGTGTGGGCGGCGCGGCGGCCCCGAGCAGGGTGCCGGAGAGGCAGTTTGAAGCCCGACACGCCGACCTGCTGGATGGCTACGGGCGCGCCGGGGATGGCATCGACCGCTTCCATCATATCGGGCAAGCTCTCGCGGTAGGCAGGGGTAACGACGAACTTGGCGTCATAAGCTCGAACGACGCGCGGGGCAGGGCCGCCGGCCACGCGGTGCAGATACATGGTCTTGGGCGACGTTGAGGCTGGCGCAGGGGTTGGGCCGGCGGCGGAGCGGGGGCGGCGAACGGGTTGGGCGGGCATGTCGTTTTTGAGTTTTGAGAGCGGGCGGCCAGGCGGTTGGGACGATAACCGTAGCCCCGGCGCGGGCGGGGTTAGCTGGCGAGGAGTTGGTGGATTTTCAGAAGGTCGGAGTTGGGCCGCGGTATTCAGCAAAATTGCGCGGGGTTTCGTAGAGCTTTACACTATAAAGGCGACCGGTGGCGATATGCGGTTCCAAGCGCTCCCAGAAGGCGATCACGAGATTTTCAGTGGAAGGGATGATGCCGGCGAGAAAGGGCACCTCCTCATTCAGGTTACGATGATCGCAGGGTTTGAGGATCTGCTCCTCAAGAATAGCCTTCAGGGCGCCCATGTCCATGGTGTAACCGGTCTCGGGGTCGGGTTCACCGGCGAGCGTCACCTCCAACACGTAGTTGTGGCCATGCCAGCGGGGGTTGCTGCAAAGGCCGTATTTCTCCTCGTTCCATGCCTTGCTCTTGGTGGGGTTATAGAGGCGATGGGCGGAGTTGAAATGCACCTGCCGGGTGATGAAAACCGTGCCGCGCAAGGCGCGAACCACGGGGCGGGCGCGATGGGATTTGGAAGCGGGCTTGGTCATGGCAAGACGACAATCGAGCAGCAAAGCGTGGCGCGGTCAACGGGCGGAACGTTTTTGAGCTGGCGACCGGGGGGACGGGGGCTAGGCCATGCGCATCCATGGCGATGCGTCTTCAAATCCTTGGCAGCGGTAGCGCGGGCAACTGCGCCTTGCTCCAGACGGAGGGGGCGCGCGTGCTTATCGACGCGGGTTTTTCGTGTCGGCGCTTGCGAGAATTGCTGCGCGACGCGGGCACGCGGATGGAGGACATCGACGCAGTTTTCCTGACCCACGAGCACGGCGACCATGCGGCAGGAATCGAGGGTTTTAAAAAACATCCTCGCACCGAGATTTACGCTAATGCCGCCACGGCACGCGCGGTCTGCCAAAAAGGCGGGCGCGAGGCGACTTGGCGCCTCTTCGAGACCGGCACAACCTTCCGCGTGCGCGACCTCGAGGTGACGAGCTTCGCAGTGCCGCACGACGCGCAGGAGCCGGTGGGTTTTTGTTTCGCGCATGGTGACCAGCAGGATTTATTTTCGCCACGTCGTTCGCTGGCTTGGTTGACTGATCTCGGGCACGTGCCGACAGCGGTCTACGCCCACCTCCGGGCCTGCGACGTCGTGGCGGTGGAGAGCAACCACTGCCCCAAGCTCCTCGAGGCCGACCACCGGCGCCCGTGGAGCACCAAGCAGCGCATCGCGGGCCGACACGGTCATCTTTCCAACGCGGCCACGCGAGAACTCTTGGAGGCCACGGCGCAGGCCGGTTGGCGGCGGGTTTTCCTCACCCACCTCAGTCGGGATTGTAACAGTCTCGAGGCAGTGGAACACGAACTGGCGGCGCTGCGCACAAGGCTAGGAGCAGCGTGCGGCTTCGAAATCGTCGCGCCCGGCGGGAGCACTGCCGCTTGGGAATGGTGACCAGGGCAGCGCGAAAAAATCTCGACCGTGTCCGCATGATAAAAGCCCCAACCAGTTAAAAAAATATAACCAAATGCGGGACCAGTCCGGGCTGGCTCCAACGGTGGCTCGGGCTTTGCTGACAATTGATTATGACTACCAGCACGCCTTCTTCTTTTTCCGGATTTCGCCGCACCAAGATTATTTTCACTCTCGGTCCGGCCACGGAGTCAGAGGAAATGTTAGAGAAACTGATCTGTGCCGGTGCGGACGTGGCTCGCCTCAATATGGCTCACGCCAACCATGAGTGGTGCCGCATGGTCATCCGCCGCATCCGCGCGGTCTCGGCCAGGGTCGGCCGAGAGATCGCCATCATGATGGACATCAAGGGGCCGGAAATCCGCACCGGCGACGTTGACCACCCCATCGTGCTGGCGGCGGGGCAGATTTTCGACTTCACGGTCCGCCCCGGGGTGGAGCGCGATGGCGCAGAGGAGGTGAGGTCGGTCAACGTCAACTACCTAGACCTAGTCAACGACATCAAAATAGGCGATACCGTGCTGGTCGATAACGGCCTAATCCGCCTCGAGGTATTGGAAAAACAGGATGCCCATATCCGCTGTCGTGTGCTGACTGCGGGGGAGCTAAAGTCCCGCCGCCATATCAACTTGCCCGGCGTGAAGGTTAACCTGCCGGCCTTTACCGAAAAAGACCGCGCCGATAGCCTCGTAGGCATCGCCGAAGGCATCGATTTCATCGCCCTGTCGTTCGTGCGCGAGGCGGCGGATATCGAGACTCTGCGCGAGTTTCTCCGTTCGCAGAATTCCTCCGCCCGCATCATCGCCAAAATCGAGGACCAGTCGGCCATCGCCAACCTCGACGAGATCGTGCTCGCGACCGACGCCCTTATGGTGGCGCGGGGCGACCTCGGTATCGAGTGTCCCTTCGAGGAACTGCCCTCCATTCAACGCCGCGCCGTCACTTGCTGCCTCGACCATGGTAAGGCCGTCATCATCGCCACCCACATGCTGGAGTCGATGATCACCCAGCCCATGCCGACCCGCGCCGAGATCACCGACGTCGCCAATGCTGTCCACGAGCATACTGACTGCGTAATGCTCTCAGGCGAGACCACCGTGGGAAAATACCCTTTGGATTGTGTCGCTATCCTCGAAAAGGTCGCGCGCCGCGTCGAGTGGGAGGACACCGCGCCGATGCCGGCTCCAGCTTATCTCCGGGGCGATAAGTTCAACCTCCTCTCCGCCGCCGTTCACCTCGCCGATCAGATACCGGGCTCGGCCCTGCTCACCTTTACCCGCCGAGGTTTCATGGCGGCAGGTCTGGCGGCGATGCGACCGGTGCACGCGCCGATCTTTGCCATGACCAATTCTGTCGAAACCCTGCGCCAGATGCGCCTGCTGCGCGCGGTGGAACCGGTCCAGCTCTCGCTCGGTTCCGACCCTAACGACACGATTGAAAACGCCATCACGCTCCTCGTTCGTTCTGGCCGGTTACGCCTAGGCGACAAGTTGATCGTCGCGACCGATATCCTAACCCACGACCGCCTAGTCGACAGCATCCAGCTGCGCACCGTGCGTTGAGCCAGAACACGGATTGGGCGCGATACCCACCTCCGCCTTGGAGCGCAGTAATGCATTATAATGCAATTTCATGAAATCGCTTGCCGCCGGCAAACGGTAAAGTCTTGGTCTGGATACCCTCCCCGTCCGCTGCGGTAACGCGACCTGCCCGTTCGTGTCTGCTTGCAGATCGCGGGTATTTTCAGCTCCTCTCTACCCCGCATGTCCGTCCTCCCCCGCCTGCGCGCGTTTTTCGCCGTCACCACGCCGGCCGTCTGGGTGCTGCTCGCGCTCGCGCTCGGCGCTGCCGGGTTGATCGCCGGGCGCTCCAGAGCGCGTGCGACCGGCATGAGCCACTGGCTTTTCGCCAAGGGTCACGTGCCGGCTTATGCGCCGATTTTTGAGCGCTGGAACGCGGAACAACCCACGCCGGCGACGCAGGTTGAGAGCTTGCTAATCGATGGGCCCGCCCTCGAACGGCGCATGTTATCAGGGTTTATGTCGGGCACGCCAGTCGCTGATTTGGTGGAGACGGAGCGCTCCATGGCTTGCCGCGCCTTCACCGGTCCGCTCGAGGATGTGGGGTTTGTAGATCTGACCGATCGGTTGAAGGCGGAGGGGTTGATGGATAAGATTAACGGCCCTTCCTTCGCCCCTTGGACCTCGCGTGGGCGCATCTTCGGACTCCCGCACGACGTGCATCCGGTCATGCTTGTTTACCGCGCCGACTTGGTTGAAGCGGCCGGCATCGATCTCTCGAAAGTCGAGACTTGGGCGGAATTTTTCGCTACAATGCAGCCACTCATGGCCGATGGCGACGGTGATGGCCGCCCAGACCGCTATCTGCTGAATTTTTGGCCGAACAACCGTGATTTGATGGAATTGCTTCTGCTTCAGGCCGGTGGCGGGCTATTTGACGCTGATGAGCACGTAGCCATCGCGACCGAGCGTAATGCCTTCGTCCTCGCGAATTTGGCCACTTGGTGCGGTGGTCCACGCCGCATCGCGGTGGACGCACCGGATTTCACCGCCACCGGCAACACCCTGCGCCTACGCGGCGTGGTGGTCGCCGCCCTCATGCCCGACTGGCTGGCGGGGGTCTGGAAACTCGATATGCCTGAGCTCGCCGGAAAACTCCGCCTCATGCCCCTGCCGGCTTGGGAAAAAGGCGGCCGCCGCACCAGCGTGGTGGGTGGCACCATGTTGGGTATCTCCAAGACCAGTAGAAACATAGAGGCCTCATGGGCCCTGGTAAAGCGCCTCTACCTTGATCCCGAGGTGCATGCGGCGTTTTTCCTGCGCACGACCATCATCCCACCCTTCAAGAGTTCTTGGACCCACCCGGTGTTTTCCGCGCCCGATCCCTTTTTTGGGGGCCAGCCCAGTGGTCAGCTTTACATTTCACAGGCTGGGAACGTCCCCACCCGACCGGCTTCACCCTACAACCTGCCAGCGCTTCTGCGCGTCAACGAAGTGCTGATCGAACTGGCCGACCGCGCTTCCCGGGAAAATATCGCCGATCCAGCAGTGCTCTTGCCCAAGGCCCGCGAACGCTTGGCCGAGGCCCAAAGTCGCGTGGAAAAGATGATCAACCGTAACGTTTTCCTTCACCCTGAGGCCCCCGCCCGCTGAAGCCCGCTTTAACTGCTTTCTATTACCCCGTTCATGCCCGTCCCCGCTGTCAACTCTGCGTCCACTACCACCGTTGTTGTCCGTCGTTACCGGGCCGAACCAGTGTGGGTGCCTTGGGTGTTTCTCGCGCCATTTTTGCTCACCTTCGGCGTGTTCTTAGTCTGGCCCTTGATTCAATCAGTGGTCTTGGCCTGCCAGCAGACTTTTGGCCCCAAAAGCACCGCTTGGGTAGGCTTCGCCAACTTCTCCTTCCTGTTGCATGATCCTCTGTTCTGGAAGGCCGTGAGCAACACTGCTTGGTTCGCGGCAGGCTCGATCTTTTTACAACTCCCGGTCTCACTCGGGCTGGCTCTTTTGCTAAATCGACCGGGGTTGCGCGGACGAACCGTTTTCCGACTGGTTTTCTTCGCGCCCTCACTGGTGGGGCTGGTTTTCGTGGGCCTGCTCTTTTCCCTGATTTTTGCGCCGCGCACCGGCTTAGTTAACAGCGTTTTGCATGATTTTTTTCCTGCCTTCGACCCGGAGTTTCCCTGGCTCCAGATCTACGTCATGCCAGCGCTTATCCTCGCCGCGCTCTGGCTCTATGCGGGCTTCAACATGGTATACTTCCTCGCGGCCTTGCAGGGCGTGCCCGAAGAACTCATGGAGGCGGCCGCGCTCGATGGTGCCGGCCCTTGGCACCGTTTCCGCCACATCGTTTTGCCGGAGATCCTGCCGGTCGCGACCTTCGTGGTGCTCATGTCGCTCCTGGGTTCGCTTCAACTGTTTGAACTGCCCTACATTCTTCTCACCGGCGCTGGACCGGACAACCGCGGGCTTACCATCGTGATGTATCTCTACGACAATGGCTTCGTCACCGGTGACCTGGGCTACGCGAGCGCCGTCGGCTGGGTGCTCGCCCTGCTTATGGGCTCCTTTGCCCTGGGCCAGCGGTGGTTCAACAAACGCCAAGAAGAGAGTTAAACATCTGCGCCGCAGCTACACCCCTACGCCCCATGGCCCTCTCCAACGCCCAACGCCAGAAACTCCTGCTCGTTCCAATCTACATCGCCCTCACGGCGGCGGGCGTCTTTACCCTGGTTCCCTTCGCCTGGCTGGTGTGCGCGGCGTTCAAAACCAATGCCGACATCTTCACCTCCAACTTCCTGCCCCTCGGGGACGGTTTTCTCGGAGTAGCTTGGGGGCAGCTCACGCTAGTCAACTTCGTGCGTTTGTTTCGCGAACTCGGGATCGGGGTGGCGTTGACCAACTCTGTTTTCCTTTCCGCGACCTCTGCCTTGCTCGCGACCTTCTGCTGCTCCCTCGCCGGTTATGCACTGGCTAAATTCCGCTTCGCCGGCCGCGGGCTGGTCATGTCACTTGTCTTGGCTGCGTTGGTCGTGCCGGGTTCGCTGCTGATGGCCCCAGGTTATAAATTACTCTACGACTTGGGTTTATTGAATAGTTTTGCGGGTCTGATCCTCCCCGGGCTGACGCCGGCCTTCGGGGTTTTTCTCTTCCGCCAAGCGATGGTTAACGCAGTCCCAGCGACTCTGATTGAGAGCGCCCGCATCGACGGCGCGGGGGAATTCCGCATCTTTTTTACCATCGTGCTGCCGCTAGTGCGGCCGATGATCGGGGCCTACCTGATGATCACCTTCCTCGGAACCTGGAACAACTTCATCGGCCCGCAGATCGTGTTGCAGGACCCGAGCTCCTTCCCGCTCTCCGTGGCGATCAACCAGTTGCGCGGACTGTATGGGACCGACTACGGGCTGATCATGTCCGGCACGCTGATCTCGATCGCCCCGGTGCTGGCACTCTTTCTCCTGCTGCAAAAGGAGTTCATCGCCGGCCTGACCAGCGGCGCAGTTAAGGGTTAAAAAAACAAGGTCTTTAGACCTTTTCCCACGGCGCTTGGCTCGTGCGGATAAGTGGGCCAACGCTCAGCCCAGAGAAACAAGCGCGGCAGATTTTCGCCGCGATATCACAGGGTTGGGCCAGATTATTGAGCGGCGCCCGGCAAGTTTATTTTAAGACTCGCCCCTAGATCGAGAAATCCCCGCGCCCGCTTAGTTCGTGTAGGCCGCACTCGCGTTTCAGGCCGCCGAAACGGGTTTCCTCTTCGGACTGCCCGGGCTGAAGCGGGGCACTGCTGTGCCAGTCACCGACCGAGACGTAACCCTGTTCCCAAAGCGGATGGTAAGGCAGATCGTGGGCGGTGAGGTAGCGATGCACCGCCCGGTTATCCCAATCGAGGATGGGATGGATTTTCGTGATCTTGTTCTGGGTCTGGACGATGCCCAAGCCCTCGCGGGTCGAAGCTTGAGCGCGGCGCAGGCCGGCGAGCCAAGCGGTGGCGCCGAGATCGCGCACCGCACGCTCCATGGGCTCGACCTTGTTATCAAAATTGTAGGCCTTAAGCCCCTCCAAACCCCGTTCCCAGCGCTTACCGTGCAGGGCTTCCTGACGGGCGGCCGTGAGGAGGGGATTGTAAGTGCTGAGGTTGAGCTGCAAGCGCGCGGTTAACTCGGCGGCAAAGCGGTAGGTCTCGGGAAAATGGTAACCAGTATCAATGAACACCACCGGCAAACGCGGCGCGATCCGGGTCGCCAGATGCAGCATCACGGCGGATTGGATACCGAAGCTGGTGGAAAGGATGAGCCCATCGCCGAACTCCTTAACCGCCCAGCAAATCCGCTCCTCGGCGGTGGCGGTGGAAAGATCGACAGGCAACGTAGCGCAAAGCGGCATGGGATAGACCTGACTTACTTTACCAACAAAGTAAAGTTCCCTGCTCCTTAGGACCGGGCGCTGGCGGTTACACGCCCTCTTTTTCGAGAAAGCGGCGAACCGGGCCGTTGATGAGCAGGCGGAGGGCGGCGTAGGCGGCGCGGCGGACCGGGGGAAGGTGGCGAGTGTAGAGGGCGTTGAATTCGATCACCGGAATAGCCCCGCGGTGACGCTTAAAGGCGCCGGCCCCTGAACTGTAGTTGAGCACGCGGCCGGCGGCGGCGGTTTCCTGAAGCAGGCGGGCGACGAGTAAACGGTAGAGCCCGAGCGTAGGCGGCTGGGTGGTATCGTGGCCAAAGAAGGGCGTGGTGGCGACGCCATCGGCGACGAAGCAGCCGCAGACGCCATCGAGCCGGCCGGAGACATGGCGCAGGCCACGAAAGTCCAGCCAGCGCTCGCGCAGGGCGCGGCGGACAAACTCGACGGTGTAGGCGGGGTTGAGCGGGGAGTGTTTGTCGAGGTAGAGGAGGCGGTAGAGCTCGGCGATGCGGGGTGCGTCGTCCTCGGTGAAGTCGTCCGCCAGGCAGAGGCGGTGGGTGGTCTGGCGGGCGAGAGTCTTGAGGTCAGTTTTGACGTTGTAGCGGGTGAGGAACTCAGGGCGGCGGCCGTCGAAGAGGTAGATCTGGCGGGCGGTGAAGAGGTCGTAGCCGGCGGCGGCAAAGCGATCCGGCAGATGCGGGTCGAGGTAGGGGTGGAGGTTGCGCACCAATATGGCGTGGCCGGGGTGCTGGCGCATGAGCTCGGCCGTGATCTCGGGGGCGGCGGGGGCGAGACCGGGGCCATGGAGGTTGGTGGAGAGGAGCCAGCTGCTCCATTGCACGGTGCGATCGACGCGGGCGAGCCGGGCGAGACCGTCAAAGAGGGTGAACCCGGCGCGGGCGGCGCGGCGAAGCGCCGGCGACGGCACGAGGTCGAGCTCGGCGCGGGGGTAGCCCACATAGTGGCTGTGCAGCGAGGCCGGGTAAGCCTCGGCGCGGGGCCGGTCGCCGAGGGTGACGGGCCAGACGCGGCCCTCATAGGCGATCAGGCCGGCGCGGACGTGGTAGTTGGCCACGAGCGCAGTCGGGCTGTTGGCGAGCAGGGCGCGCCAGTAAGCGGCGTTTTCCGTGGCGCTCTCCGTGCAGGCAGCGAGGGCCTCGGCGCCCCAGAGCAGGCGCGGCTGAGCGGGGGCTGCCGGCATCATCCGACGAGGTCGGCGATGTAGAAACTGCCGTAGGTGTGGACGCGGTCGCGCGCGTGGCAAGCGGCCGCAGTAGCGGTATCGTAGCGGAGGATATCTCCCATCCGCACGGACTGGCCGCCACGCTGGACGACGAGCGGATCGACGAAATCCACCTCGAAGCCGCCGCTGCGCCAGAGCAGGCGGGCGCCCGGGCGGGCACGATCCACGATGGCCTGCCACTCGGCGGCGAGTAGCTCGGGGTGCTCGTGGCTGAGCCAGTCCATGTGGTCGAGCAGGACAAAACGCGAGAGGGTGCCATCGTAGCCGCGCAGGAACGAGGCGACGTCGGTGGTGTGCACGTGGATGCGATCGACCATGCCGGCTTTGAGGCGGGCAAAATGCTCGGGACGCAGGTAGTTCGGGCAACACTCGCGGCTGTAACGACCGTAGAGGTAGAGGTGCCAGAAGTAGTTCTCGTGGGCAGGCAGGCGGGTGAAAACGGCCTCGACGCAGTCCTCCATAAAATCGGCCATGCCCATGCCGCAGGTTTTCTCCAAGTGATCGCGCTGGGCCTTGGGGATGCCGAGGGCGCTCAGGGCGAGGTCAGTCTCCAGCAAGCGCTTGAGGGAGCCACGGAAAAAGCGGGGTTTGATCGAGCGCTCATAAATCTCCTTCTGCTCGGCGAGCGAGGAGACGTGGAAAAGGCGCTTGGCATCATCGTAGAACCCAGCGAGGCGGAAGTAGCCGGTAAGAATGCGCCCAAAGTGACCGGTAGTGCCGCGATGATAGAAGGAATCCCCGGGACTGGAGCGGGCAAAGTAGTTTTGGCGGTCGTCCCAGTAAGCGCGGGCGGATTCGGAGAGATCGGCGCGCAGATGGCGGCGATACCAAGAGGAAAACTCCCGATGCCCGCCATGACCGAAAATCTCAAAAAACGGCTCGAAATCGAGGCGGCGGATGCCGGCGAGCTTGAGCTCGAGCAGCGCGTTCTGGCGGAAGTTCATATCCACCGCATGGATGCTGCGCGGGCCGTCGAGGGCATAGTCGAGGGCGTTGCAGCCCGCGGAGGTGATCATCACCAAATCATCGTCGGCCGTCAGCCGCATGACTTCGCGGTCGAGGCGGGGATCCTCCCAGCAAGTGTTGTAAACCAAGCAGTTGCCGTGGACGCCGGTGAAGATCCAGCGGGCGATGGCGGCGGAGATGGCATCCAACGGACCCTTGCGCGCGGTGTCAGGGCGGGCCAGCGGGGCAGCGGGCGGAAGGCCGGGAGCGAGAGGATTGGGTTGCGGGGCAGAGGCGAGGGCAGCCGGAGTCATGGGCACAGAGAGCGATTCACGCCGTTGCAATCGTTACGGCAACCTTGGGAAAACAACGTTTAGGTTACGAAGAAAGGCACCCGAACCGTAAACTCATAACCACCGGAGCCACGATCCACGGATGGGCCTCGGGTAAAACGCTTGCATTATAAAAAACTATTAAAAGCGTATAAACAAGAATAGGGCTTCTGCAACCAACTGCCAAGGCATTAGCGGTAAACCAAAAAAAGCGGCTCCCCCCCCTTCGACCATAAATCCAACGAACACTGATTAGCCAAACCGCCGAATAAGGGACCCCAGCCTGCCACCTCAATACTTGGACACGATCCCAGTAAGTAAATTAAGGTCTTATTTTGACCGCCTAAAGACAAACCCCAAAAAACGCCTTTACAGAATAGAAGAACGCCAAAAAAGTATGAAAATCACTGAGCCGAACAAGGCGCTAGAGCCAACACGGATGCTTGTCACGGATCCTGCTACGCAGGCTCCGCGCCAAGCATCCGTGCGGCTCATCTAGGACGGCAGGCACAAATTTAAATCATGTTCTATACACTACTGTTAGTCACATTTATACTGTCTATCTGCGTATCCGGAATGACTGCTCGTATATTCACAAAACCGGCCGACGTCATTTTAAAACGCATCATCCAAGATCCGATCCACCGCTCCTGGCTGACCTATCTCAAGTTTTCGCTGTATGTAGTAGGCATATCCTCGGGGGTGAGAATCAATCAGATACAGGCCTACCTCAATCCAAGGGATGTAAAGAATGAAGGCAACGTGCTGGCTTTGACGACGGAACGGTGGGTGCTGGAAGTTTATCGAACGGTAATAGAGTCCCTACAAGGGCTAGCGTGGGTATTATTAGTGTTTTTCTTAGTCGCGTTGGTCATGTTTATGGTCATACGCGTGGCGGAATTAGTAAGAAAGGCCAAGCCAGGCGGAACAGATCCCCAAACAACGCCCTAATTCAGGCACTGAAACTAATTAAGCTGAAGGGAAGCTAAGAAATAGGAGTGGAATAACCAGATCCGTATTTATGCTTCGGGCTAGATCTAACGTTTCCAGTTTATAACTATACTTCCACAGTTCATCGCACTACCGTAGGACGCGACCCAAAGGAACACAATGAATGAACTGGACTACACCTGCCCTTTTTGCTCGGGAACCATATCGATGGCAGAACCTACTTTGGGTCAGAAAATTACGTGTCCTCATTGTGCCAAGGCGCTTTACGCCACGCCAAGCGAACCTGCGGTAAATACACTCCCAGAAAAGATTCCTTTCTTTAAGTTTTCGCGACGCAAGCTTCTAAAAAGTGAATTGAAGCGTCTAGTAGAGGACGGAGAGTATAGCAAAGCTGACCACAATAGTCTTTCCAAAACAGCTTTACGCTTGGACCTAGAGGCAGAGGAAATCACAAAACTTCGTCTAAAGGAATTCGAAGAGGCAATAATTCCTTTCAAAGCGCGAATATACCAAACTGCCTACGTTACCGACGATGACCTAGATTTTCTCCGAGCTTTGAGTCACAAGCTGGACCTCAAAATTGAGCAAGACCCATTAGTGAAAATATGCCGGCACATTTACCTGATGGAAGTAAAGAAGGAGAATCCTCTGGTTCCGTCATCGTCTGCCGAGCTGATGCTAGACAAGGGGGAAAAACTCTACCTTTCAATGCCCTCTGGCTGGAGCCAGATTCGTGTAAAAACATCCGGCTATGCCGGGCTCTCGTTGAGTCTCCCGACAGGAATTCGCGGTGTGAGGTTCCGCCTTGGCCAGCTGACTCCGCTGCGCAATGAACAACTCACCTTATTGGCGGAAGGAGTTCTCCACATCACATCCAAACGACTGCTCTTTATCGGTGACCGGCGCAATACCACTGTTACGTTTGGACGTATCGTTGGAACGTCCCTGTTTAGTGATGCGGTTGAAATCGAGAAGAGCACCGGTCGTTCTGATTACTTTGTAATGACGGCTCTATACGGCCGATACGTCTCGGCCGTTATCCAACTCCTGAAAACAGCTCAAACAAACTGAGATTTGATCCGGAGAATCGGGACGGAAGCAATTAGGCGGTAAAAAGCGGGACCGTCCGAACCGGCGCGGTCCCGCTGCTTGAAAAACGCAAAGGCGTTTAGAATTTAAACACGCCTTGGACGGCGTAGAACATGCCCTTGGTGCCGACTTGGACGGAGCTCTGATCGCTGTCCGAGTAGGTGAGTTCGCCGCGGATGCTGAAGTTCGCGTCGATGGTGTAGGTGGGGGCGACGGTGAACTGGGTGCCGGCTTCGTCGTTCAAGACACCGCTCACGCGACCGGTGACGGCGATCTTTTCGGAAACGGTGTAGGTGGAGAAGAAGGCCCAATAGTCGGTGATGATGGTGGAACCGAAGGCGTTGTCGGCGTAGCTGTATTCACCTGACACGGTAAGCTTGTCGCTGACCGCGTAGCTGGCCCAGAGATCGAATACGAACTGGTCCTCAGCGTCATCGAGGACCTCGAAGCCCACCCCGGTGAAGACGGTGAGCTTCTCGATGCCGGTGAAACTAGCGATGAACTCGTAGCCCAGACCGTTAGAGAAGTCGCCGTCGCCGCCGATGAACTCTTCGGGAGCGATGAAAAGCTGGTCGGTCACCGAGGCGCCGAGGGCGAAGCCTTCTCCAGCGAAGTCGATCTTGCCGCCGGTGTGGTAGGCCGGGATCGGATTCCACGAGTTACCGTAGGTAACGGTGGTCATATTGATCGGATCGAAGGCCTCGTAACCGAGGTAGCTCAGATACTTGCCACCGGTGACGGAGACCGGGCCGGCGGTATAAGTGGCGTAAGCGTCGAGGATGCCGGCAGTGTCCTTGCCATTGCTCTCGTCGACAGGAACATAGAACAAGCTGACCTTGCCGGAAAAATCGTTATACTTGCCGGTCAGGGCGAACTTAGCGGAGTCGTAATTGCCTTTGCCGGAGTTGAACTGGGTTCCGCTGGTATTGCCATTGTCCGGATCGGTCAACGTGGCGGCGGCCACGGCGTAGCCGCTGACACCGAGGTAGTCGTTGATCTTCACTTCGGCCTGAACGGCGGTGGTAACGAGAGCGGCCGAAAGGCCGGCGAGTTGGAATCGGGATTTCATACTTGGTCGTGTGGTTTGTAGGTTTGCGACGTCCGCGAAGCGTTCCCTATGCAGGAGTCGAAACGCAGACCGAACAAATGTTAGCGGCAATTATGCCAACCCCGCTTGTTCATTTAAATTTCCGGAACTGATAACCCGGAATCGCCCCAAAAAACAGAAAGCTCAAAGCAATCGTATCATTTCGAAACGAAAGGCACAGGCGTGTCTTTATAATATGACGCAATTTGCGGCGTATAAAAATCCTGCTTAAGCAAGGCAGATAGGGAGTGCCGTCATCTTCCTGAACTGGACGCGGTCATGGCTAAAATTGCGCAACCATATAGGGGCTTATCCGTTTGCGAGCCGCAAGACTGGCAAACGGAATCAACCCAAGGCGGCGAGCAGGCGCTGGAGCTCGGAGGCCTTCGACCGCTGGTCGGCCAGCTGTTTGCGCGCGCCCTCCAGCACGGCCGGAGGGGCCTTGCTGGTGAAGGCTTCGTTGCCGAGTCGGGCCTCGGTGCCGGCGATGTGCTTGGTGACGGTGTCCAGCTCCTTCGTAAGACGGGCGCGTTCGGCGGCAGGGTCGATCTTAACGCCGGTGTCCAAGAACAATGTGCCCAAGGGCGTCACCACGGCGGGGAGGGCCAGCTTTTCGGTGGTGCGACCGATGTCGGCCGCGCCGACCAGGCGGGCGAGCTTGGCGGCGTTTTTCTCGAGCGCCAGCCACTCAGCCTGATGCGCGAGGACAAAGAATTTTACGTCGCGCTTTTGCGGCACGGACTGCTCCATCTTAAGCTGACGGGTAAGGCTGGCGACCTGTTTGAGTTGCTCGACTCGGCCGGCGGCGGCGGGGTCAACAGGCGTGCCACGCTTCGCAATCACGGCGGCTAGAACCTCGGCGGTTTCCAAGCGCGTGTTCTGGATAAATTTTTTATCGGCCGAAGCGTAGCCAAGCAGGGTCCAAAGTTCCTCGGTGATGAACGGCGCAAAGGGCTCGAACAGCAAAAGAAACTGGCGGATGACGAGATCCTGCACCGCCAGCGCGTGGTCCTTGGCCAACGGATCCTGCACGCGAGTCTTGGCGACCTCGACATACCAGTCGCAAAAGTCATTCCAGAAAAATGAATACAAGCGTTGGGTAGCGCCAGCGAACTCGAAATCGGCGAAGCTCTTTTCGAGGGTGCGAGTGGTATCGAGGAGGGCGGCGAGCAGGGCGTGATCGTCGTCGTCGAAGTGGGCGGGATCGAGGCGGGCGAGGATGGCAACGAGCGAAGAGTTGTCACTCATCGCGCCGCTCATCTGGCGGAAGCGGCAGGCGTTCCAGAGTTTGTTGCAAAAACCTTTGCCACTCTCGATGCGATCCTCGTCGAATTTCACATCCTGCCCGAGTGGTGCGATCTGGAGCAGGCCAAAGCGGAGGCCGTCCGCGCCGTATTTGACGATGAGGTCGAGCGGGTCAGGCGAGTTGCCGAGGGTCTTGGACATCTTGCGACCCTGCTTGTCGCGAACGATGCCGTTGAAATAGACATGCTTAAAGGGAATGCGCTCCTCGACGGGCGCGCCGGGCTTCGCAAACTCCAATCCGGCCATGATCATGCGGGCGACCCAGAAGAAAATAATGTCTGCTCCGGTCGCGAGCGTGGTGGTCGGGTAAAACTGGCTGAAACCTGCCTTGGCCTGGGCTTCGGCGTCGGGCCAACCGAGGGTGGCGAAGGGCCAGAGCCAAGAGGAGGCCCAAGTGTCGAGAACGTCATCCTCCTGCACCCAATTCTCCGGATCGGCGGGGCCGTCGAGCGAAACATGGATCTTGGTCGGGTCGCGCAGATCGGCCTCGGTGAGCTTCTCGCGATCCACGCCTTTGGCATACCAGACGGGGATGCGATGGCCCCACCAGAGCTGGCGACTGATGCACCAGTCTTGGATGTTTTCCAGCCAGTTGAGGTAAACCTTCGACCAGCGCTCGGGGTGCATCTGGATGAGACCCTCGCGGACGACAGCCTTAGCCTCCTCGACCCGCGGGTAGCGCAGCCACCACTGCTGGGTGAGGCGAGGCTCGATAGGCACGCCGGCGCGCTGGGAGTGGCCGACGTTGTTCTCATAGGGCTTGGCCTCGATGAGATTGCCCCGCTCGCCGAGGAGCTCGGCGGCTTTTTTACGGGCGGCGAAGCGCTCCATGCCGGACAGCTCGGGGCCGGCGAACTCGTTCATCGTGCCGTCAGCATTGAGTGCATCGATGACCGGCAGGCGGTGGCGTTGGCCGATCTCGAAATCGACTTTATCGTGCGCAGGGGTAACTTTAAGTGCGCCGGCGGCGAAGGCCGGATCGACCGCCTCATCGGCGATGATGGGGATCTGCACACGCTCGCCTAGCGGACGCCAAACCTTTTTGCCCACAAGGTGGGTGTAGCGAGCGTCGGTCGGGTGAACGGCAACGGCAACGTCGGCCGCGATCGTCTCCGGTCGAGTGGTCTCAAGAATGAGGTGCGTGAGCGGAACAACGTTACCTTCGGCGTCGGTCGTGGTGGAGGGCTCCACCAACTCGTAGCGCAGGCGGAAAATGTGCCCCTTGGTCGGGCGCATCTCAACTTCCTCGTCGGAGAGCGCGGTGAGGGAGACGGGGCACCAGTTAACCATGCGTTTACCACGGTAAATGTGTCCCTGATCGAACAACTTGATGAACGACGTGAGCACGGCCTTGGAATAGCCGGGGTCCATGGTGAAGTGGGTGCGATCCCAATCACAGGAGCAACCGAGCTCGCGAAGCTGTTTGAGGATGTGATCGCCCTTTTCGTCACGCCACGCCCAGACGCGTTTAAGGAACTCCTCACGACCGAGGTCGCGGCGGCCCTTGCCCTCGGTTTTCTTGAGGTGTTTTTCCACCATGGTCTGGGTGGCGATGCCGGCGTGGTCGGTGCCGGGAATCCAGCAGGCGGCCTTGCCCTCGAGGCGGGCGCGACGGATGAGTGCGTCCTGGAGGGTGTTATTAAGGACGTGCCCCATGTGCAGGATCCCGGTGACGTTGGGCGGCGGGATGACGATGCTATAGGTCTCCTGCCCAGGCGCGGCCAGGCCGGCGAAGCACTTGGCCTCCTGCCAGGCGGCATACCATTTGGTCTCAACGTCACGCGGTTCGTAGCTCTTGGAAATCTCGGGCATGGGCGTAAGGTCTAAGCCAACCGAGGGCGGCAGCGCGAAGCAAGCCCAGGCGCCGTTATCGCAGGCGCGTTTCCCGCATTGCACGGACCGACATAAATCCCAGCTTAAGGGGTCACGGCTCACGTCCGCGCCGTTTCAAAGCGCATGCCCAGCACCTCCCCCTTCCACGGCCGCATCCAGAAACACGCCCTTGAACGGCTCGACTTTGCACCCGAGTCCGCGCGTCCGGAGCGGCTCGCAGCCTGCAAGACCTTCCTGCGGCTGGAAAGCGCGATGATTCACATGCGTCACGACGGCGGCGAATCGGGCGGCGTGGTCGCGCAGGCGCGAGCGGCGATGGTAGACGTGATGCTTTCGCACCTATTTAAGCACGCTATCACCAGTTTCGAGCGCCTACAGGGCAAGCTCCCCGCCGCCTGCGCTCTGCTTGCGCTCGGCGGCTACGGTCGCGGCGAGCTTAGCCCGCTGAGCGACGTGGACCTCATGTTCCTCTTCCCTTCTAAAAGCCGCACAGCCGCGATCCAACCCCTCCAGCAACATCTCATCGACGAGGTGCTCTACGTGCTGTGGGACTGCGGCCTGAAGGTCGGTCACTCCAGCCGCACCGTCGAAGACGTGTTCGAGGAAGCAAAACGGGATATCCAGACGAAAACCGCGCTGTTGGAGGCCCGCCTGGTCGCCGGCTCGCAACCGCTCTTCGATGGCTTCGCCGCCGCTTATCGCAGCTATTACACCCAAGAAGGAACCAGAGGCTACATCCGCGCTAGGCTTGAGGACCAGGCGACTCGGCGGGCTAAATATGGCGACTCTGTTTTCCTCCAAGAACCAGATATTAAAAATGGTGTCGGCGGCCTGCGCGATTACCAGAACACCCTTTGGATGGCCCGGGTGAAACTAGGGCTAGGATCCATGGACGAGCTGGTCGAACAGGGTTATTTAAAACGCAATGAACTGCGCGACTTCCACCGCGCCTACGAGTTCCTCCTGCGCGTGCGCAACGAACTACATTTCCAGAGCAAACGGCCTACCGATTTGCTCGACCTTGAGGCCCAACCGCGCATCGCGCTCGGCCTCGGCTACACCAACCAAGACATCTTAGGTCGCGTTGAGCAGTTCATGCACGATTACTACCGTGCCGCCCAGACCATCTACCGCACCTCTCGGTTAGTTGAAAACCGCTTAGCCCTTACGCTGGAAGCAAACGAGGAAAAAAAAATCTCCTTCCGCGACTTGGTCCGCTCCCACCGCTTCATAAAAACCAAGCGCATCGACGGCTTCGTTCTGCGCGGGACGGAACTCATGGCCGAAACTCCGCAGGTTTTTAAAGAGGACCCGATCCGCCTGGTGCGCGTGTTTCGCCACGCCCAGTCGCTCAACGCCCAACCCGATTTTGCCCTCCAGTCCCTGATCCGCGAATCCCTACCCCTGCTAACCCGTCGCTTATCAGAGGACCGCGACGCGAACATCAGCTTCAAAGCCATTCTCGATACCGCCGGCGCCGTCCACCCCACCCTCGCGCTCATGCACGAACTCGGCGTGCTCGGTCGTTTTATCCCCGAGTTCCAAGGCCTGACCTGCCTAGTCCAGCATGAATTCTATCACCGCTACACCGCCGATATCCACACGCTAAACGCCATCCGCGAACTCGATCTGATTTTCGCTGGCAGCGAAACACTCGAAAAAAAATACCGCGACGTCCTGCACGAGACCGCCAACCCCACCCTGCTCTATCTCATCCTGCTGCTGCACGACATTGGCAAAGCCAAGGGCATCAAAGGGCACGCCGATTTCGGCGTCGAAATCGCCCTGCCACTGCTGGCGCGAATGGAGATCAACCAAGCCGAACAGGAAATCGTCATTTTTGTTATAAAATATCACCTAATCATGGCACGGTTTTGGCAGAAGCGGGATGTTGATGACCCCGCTTCCGCCGCTGCTTTTGCCGAACTCGTTCCCGAGGCAGACAAATTGCGCTACCTTTACGTCCACACCCTTTGCGATGCTCGAGGCACCGCTGCAGGCCTGTGGAACGGCTACAAAGATACCCTCCACGGCACGCTTTACCGCGCCACCCTCGAACAACTGACCCACGGTGCAGTTCAGATCGCCGACCTAAACACCGCCCGCATGCAGTCGACCTACCAGGACCTCGTCGCAAAAAAAATTCCCGGCATCAACGCCGACGAGATTACCGCCCACTTTCAGCTCCTCCCCGAGCGCTATTTTATACACACTGACGCAGACCAGATTGCTCAGCACATCCGGATGGTGAACCAACTCCTCACCTCCATTAACCAGGCGGATGCCATCGGCAGCCTGAGCCCCGTCATCGCTTGGCACGACGACCTGAACCGCTCGCTTACGGTCGTTAACGTCGTCACTTGGGACCGAGCAGGGTTGTTCTACAAACTCGCCGGCGCCTTCTCCGTGGCCGGCCTTTCCATCCTTTCCGCCAAGGTCATCTCCCGCAACGACCACATCGCCATCGACACCTTCTACGTGGTCGAGCCCGGGCGCGGCGTTGTTCAATCAGCCAAGGCTCAGGAAATCTTTGCCCGCACCGTGGAAGAGGCGCTCGTTACCAACAAGGATCTCTACCCCGACATAGTCGCCCAAGCCAAAAAAGTCCGCGGCTCCCGTTTTGGCATGGATAAAAACCCCGCCGAGCTCGGCGGACTGCCCCCAACTGTGGAGGTCTACCACGAACTCTCCATGCAACGCACCATCGTCGAGGTGCAGGCCCGGGACGAGATCGGCTTACTCTTCAAGTTAGCTAAACTCATCAGCGATCACGGCTTCGACATTACTTTCGCTCGTATCGGCACGGAGCGCGACGTCGCGATCGATAACTTTTATATCGAAAATGCCCGCCCCGCGGAGACCATCCTGCCGCCGCGCCTCGAACGACTACGCGACGCCATTCACCTCGCCATCAGCCCGGTTGCCCCCGTCGCCGCCACTGGTTGATCCATCCGCGGGTTGAAGATCGCGCACCCACGCACGAAAGGCACGGAGCTTCACTGGGGTGCCAAGAGCCAGCAACTTATCCCCTGGTTGCAAACGCTCGCCCGGCCCCGGATTGAGAATACGGAGATGGCCGCGACCTATACCCGCCAACTGCACCCCGTGCACGGCTGAAGGCGCCAGCGCAGCCAAGGTCGAGCCCGCCGCCCGGCTCCCCGCTGGCACCAAGATAGTTTCCAGACCTACCGCATCGAATTCCGAGGTCTCCGTTGCCGCCACCGCGCCGAGGGCCGCCTTAGCCGCGACCATATGCTCCGGGTCACCAAGCAAAAGCACCTTGTCACGAGGGAAAAGTGACTCGCTCGAACCCGGCAGGGAAATCATGCAACCCTGCCGTTCCACCCCCACCACGGTGCAACCAAAACGCGCGCGCAATCCGAGCTGGGCCAGGCTGCGACCGGAGCACTCCGCCAGATCCGGGATCACGCAATCAGCCACACTCAAATTCCATTCCTCGTGCTGGCGACCAGCCCACGGCACTGAGGTCGAGCTCATGCGCACAGTGCCCGCCTCGCTCAAAACGTCCTGCAAACCGACCTCCAGCTCGCTATGCCAGTATATCATGCGCTGCCTGAGCCAAACAAAAGCCGCCAACGCCACCAAAGCGCTCGCAGGTAAGGCCCAGCGCAACGCCCCCGCCGGTGCGAACGAGGCCACCCAGGTCACCATCGCCACCGTCGCCACAATCCGCACGCCAAGCGCAATCAAACCACGTAACCGGTCACGCACGTCCGCCACCATTCCCTGAGTGCTGAATTCAGCCACCATGAGCGCGAGCACGGAAACATTGCGCCAGACCGCGAACAAAGGCACCAGCGCAACCGCCACCAAGGCAGTCCAAAAAAACCAACCCGGTCCATTTAACCAGCGTGTGATGAGGAGCTGAAGCTGCTCTGCACTGGCCAAAAGCCCCGCCACAAACAAGAGTTCAACGACGATCTGGATCACACGCCGACGGCTGAGCTTCCAGAGCATGCTGCCGGCCTGCTTCTCCCCCAAACGCTCAAGCCAACCCTGATAGGACTCGAGCATACCTACCAACCAGCGCGGGCGCACACGAAGCAAGCCCTCCGCCAAAGGTTCAGCCTTCCGAGTAAGGAACGGTGCGGTCAAAGAGGTGACCAGAGACAAACCCACCGCGAGCGGATAAAAAACCGTCGGCACCATTTTCGCTGCAACACCGAGTTGGGCGATGATAAAAGAGAATTCCCCGATCGGGGTAGCCACCAAGCCGGCGCGCAGAGCATCTCGGTGCGAACGACCGATCAAAACCAAGCCCGTTGAAACCGCCCCTACTCGCACGATGAGGGTAAACAAAGCCAAACCAAGCACCAGCCACCAAGCCTCACCCAACGCGTGCACATCAATCTGCAAACCGATCGCCACAAAAAAAACCGCGCTGAAAACATCGCGCATACCCTCGAATATACGCTCGACCGAGTGGCGATGGGGTGTCTCCGCCACAATGCAGCCTATAAGAAAGGCGCCCAATGCCAAGGAGTAGCCCGCGCGTTGAGCGATGATGGCCAGTCCAAACAATAAGGCGGCGGTCGCCAGCGTTTGCAACTCCTCGTCCGCCTTCACGCTCAATACGCGTAAGAGCCACGGCACTAAAAGCAGTCCAAGCACACCCGCAAAGACCACGAATGCCCCAAAACCACCCAGCGTGGCGGCCAAGCCACCCCCGCCCGCACCACCCTCTCCGAGCGCGACCACCGAGTTAAGCACGGTGAGCATGACCACCGCCACCACGTCCTCCAGCACCGCGACTCCCATTGCCAGTTGTCCGTGTCGCTCGTGCCCGGCCCCAGTCTCATGCAGCACCTTGCTGATGATAGCAGAAGACGAAACCATGAGCATCGCCGCCAAAAATAAGGTCTGACCACCATCCAGTCCGGCCACTAACCCGAGACCACGGGTAGCATAATAAACCAGAACCGCGCCGATGAAGACCGCCAGGACCAGACCCAAACCGAGTCGTTGCAAGCGGCGAAAGCTCAACCGCAAGCCGATGGAAAACATCAGGAACACCAACCCCACTTCCGCCGCCGTCGCGATACTCGCATCATCCGTAACCAGCGAAAAAGGCGGCGTATACGGCCCCACCACCATGCCCGCCACGAGGTAGCCTACCACCGCCGACAAGCCGATGCGCTGGCACAACCAACCCAGCCCGGCCGCCGCCGCGAGAATGACCGCAAGATCTTGAATGAAGGCGGCTTCGTGCATGTTAGACAGCGTTTGACCAACACTCAAACATGCCGCCAGTCCAAAGGCAGAAGCGATTCGATGCCGTGGTTGACCAATTGATAATACAGCCAGAATACCCCCGCCCCCAAAGCGATAAGAAACAAGGCCTCACCCAGCCCACCCGCCTGCGCCCGACTGACGCGATGCAGCCAGCGAATAAAAAATTCCAACCCGGGTGCCACCACGAAAGCCACCAACGAAGAACCAAAGAGCACCAGCCCCATCACCACCAAAGTTCGCACCCACGGATCCTCGAACCGCCCCGCCTGATAACCGATCGTAGCATTGACCAGATTGAGCAGGAGCAGACAGCAGGGCAGAACATAGTAAACCCGGACATTAACAGGTGCCTTAGCCATGGAGCCAAAACGGATGCTTCCGCCGTATTTTTCAATCCCTGCCAACAATAACCAGCCATTCTTTGAGCCAGTTTCCCCGGAAACCCATCCCCTGCTCGATAGCAGGACCGGGGTTTTACCTTTTGACACCCTTAGGCCTGCGAATTGGATGTTCTTAGTAATCATCCGCGCCCCCGCTCTCCCCTTACGTCTCCATGTCCTCTTTTTTCGGCTACTTCTCCAACGACATCGGCATCGACCTAGGCACCGCCAACACCCTAGTCTACGTTAAAGACAAGGGTATTGTTCTGCGGGAACCCTCGGTGGTAGCGCTTGATACACAAACCCGCAAAGTTCGCGCCGTGGGCGATGAGGCCAAGAAAATGCTGGGGCGCACTCCAGGTAACATCACCGCCATTCGCCCGATGAAAGACGGCGTGATCGCCGACTTCGACGTCACCGAGGCGATGCTGCGCTACTTCATCCGCAAAGTGCATAACAATGCCCTGCGCGTAAATCCTCGGGTCGTGATCGCGATCCCCTCCGGCATCACCGAGGTGGAGAAACGCGCAGTAAAGGACTCCGCCACTCACGCCGGCGCACGCGACGTGATCACCATTCCTGAGCCCATGGCCGCTGCTATAGGCGTCGGCCTGCCCATTGACGAACCGGCCGCGAATATGATCGTGGACATCGGCGGCGGCACCACCGAAATCGCCATTATATCCCTTTCGGGCATTGTGTTCAGCAAATCCATTCGCGTCGCCGGTGACGAATTGGACAGCGCGATAGTGAACTACATGAAGCGCGCCTACAATCTGCTGATCGGCGAACGCACCGCCGAAGAGATAAAACTGCGCGTAGGTTCAGCTTACCCCCTCGACGAGGAACTGACCATGGAAGTGAAAGGCCGCGATTCCGTTGCGGGCCTGCCCAAGACCATTCACATCACGTCCCAAGAAATTCGGGAAGCACTGAGCGATCCCATCTCATCCATCGTAGATGCGGTTCGCTCCACGCTGGAACGCTGCCCCCCCGAGCTCTCCGCTGACCTTGTAGACCGGGGATTCGTTATGGCCGGAGGCGGCGCCCTGATCCGCGGAATTGACCGCCTGCTTTCTGAAAAAACCGGCCTGCCCGTTACCGTGGCCGACGACCCCCTCTCCGCCGTTGCCAACGGCACAGGCGCAGTTCTGGACGATCTAAACTGGGTGCTGCAGAACGTCTAAGCCGGGCGGACTGGCCCTCTCCCCATCCGGGCCTTAAATCCTCCCTCGGAATTCCGCTCCCTTCCGCTCCGTGCCGCGCTTCGACCAAGCCCGCCCTTTTTTCACACTAGGCATCGTCCTGCTCGTCTGGCTCATCCTGCCCACCGCGGTCAAACGCGTCGCCCGCCTGGGTTTCTACGAACTACAGGCCCCAGTAGATATAGCCGCCTCCTACGCCCGTGATCTCCAAGATTTCTGGTCGCAAAAAACCCGCTCTAAAAATGAGCTGATTGAGGCAGCACGCGACCTAGCCCGCCTGAACGCATCCTACGAACTCCGCCTCCAGGACGATACCCGTTTGAGGAATGAGATTACTCGGCTCGAGGATTTGCTACGTCTGCCGTCCTACGGAGATTTCCGAGCTGAACCTGCCCGTGTGGTGAGAAGGGATTTTTCCGCCTGGTGGCAGCGCCTGGTGATACGCAAGGGCGCAAATCACGGACTGCGCGTCGGCGCGCCGGCCATCTACAGCGGCGGCCTCGTGGGGCGCGTGGCCGAGGTCCACGCCAACACCGCAGTGGTCGAGTTAATCAGCAGCCCGGGCCTGCGGCTTGCCGCCGTATTCGATGGCGACGACCGCCCCGTGAGCTTCCAAGGGGGCGTGAACGCACCCTTACGGCCCGCCGAAGCCATGTTGGAATACGTCCCGCTCGATGTTTTCGCCACCCCCGCCTCGCCCCGACGGCTAGTGACTTCGGGCCTAGGCGGCGTTTATCCGCCCGGGCTTTACGTCGGCGAAGTCCTTACCTTGGAAGCAAGCACTGACGGGCTTTTTAAGACCGGACGCGCCGTTCTTGATCCACGCCTTGGAAGCCTGACCGAGGTCACCGTGCTAGTGCCTCTCGACCCCGTTCCGTGATGTTCCGTGACTCACGTCAGGCCCTCGCCCTGCTGGCTTGCTCCGGCATCTTGATCGCGATCATCGCACAGCTAAACCATGCGCTTGCGCCGCTCGCCTTGACGGTCTCCGCCCCCGGCCTCCTGATCGCCTATGCTGCGCTGCGCTTGCCCACCGCAACAGGGCTCGCGGTGGTGCTTTTCTCCGGCCTCTGGCTCGATGCCGCCGCCATGACCCCTTTTGGCCGACAGGCCGCACTACTCGGTATCGCCTTTGGGTTTCTGCACAACGCCGCTCGCCGACTGCCACATGAGGAAACTCTGGTCGGAGTAGTCTCGGCTCTGTTCGTAAACCTCGCCCTCTTCGTGCTGCTCGCCGTGATCGATCTGGGCGCCCTGCCGGATTCCAGCGCCGGCGCTCAGCGCCTACTGGCTGACCTCATCCTATCGCAGGTGTTCACCGCACTGGCGGGACCCTGGTTTCTCGCCCTACAAAACGGCATGCTTACTCTCGCTGGCGCCCCGCCGGCCAAAAGAGCGCGCCGCCCCGTCTGAACATGGCCTACGCTCCGCGCTCCTCTGCGCCAGACCGTCCCGGCTCAATGGTCGAGTCCCACCGCGGCTACGACCCGCGGCTTTGGCTTTTTTACGGTCTCCTCGCTTTGTTGCTGGCTACCTTGGCCGCCGGACTAGCCTACCAGCAACTCGGCCGGACTGATCTGCATCGCGAACGCGAAACTGTGCAGAGCCAGCGTCGCGTGGTCGTGCCCGGCCCCCGCGGAAACCTCTTCGACCGCGAGGGCAGATTACTGGTGGGCAACCGCCCCCGCTTCGCCGTGACTCTCAATCTTGATGAGCTGCGCACCGAGTTTCGCAGGGAATACCTCCGCGTGCGTCGCAATTACCGCGAGACCGGCGACAAGGACCTGCCGAACGCCGCCCAACTGGAAAGAATCGCCAGAGTTTCCGTGGTTCAGGGTTATCTGCAGACCATAAACCGCATCCTCGGCATTCGCGAAAAAGTGAACGCCGAAGCGCTGGAGCGTCACTACAGTCAGGCGCGCATCCTCCCTTTCATTCTGCTCGAGGACATCACTCCGGAGGCCTACTCTCGGCTTCTGGAACAGTTGCCCGTCAACTCACCTCTCCAGGTCTACACCGCCTCGACGCGCTCCTACCCTCACGGCAGACTCGCAGCCCACACCCTCGGCTACACTGCTTCGGACGATGACCTAGCAGTGGACGAAGGACTCCCCGGCGCGGAGCTGACCACGTTTAAAATGCGCGGTTCAGTCGGACGCCAAGGCCTGGAGGCCGCCCTCGACGCCCGCCTTCAGGGCCAAGCTGGAGGTGCCATCTATCGAGTCGACCCTGCCGGCTATCGCCTCCAGCCCCCGCTGGAAAAACGCCGCCCCACCCAGGGCGCGGATATCGTTACCAGCCTTGATCTCGACCTGCAACGCGCAGCGGAAACTCAGATGGCCGAGAGCGGCCTAGCCGGTGCCGCCGTGACCGTCGATATCGCCTCCGGAGAAGTCCTAGTGCTGGCCAGCCACCCCGATTACGACCTCAATGATTTCACCCCGCGCCTAACCGAGAAAACCGCCGAAGAAATCAACCGCCAAGGTGCCTGGCTCAACCGCGCTACTCAGGGCCTCTACCCACCGGGTTCCACCTTCAAACTCGTAACCGCCCTGGCCGGCCTACGCACCGGCCACATCCTGCCCGATTCTCAGGTCGAATGCACCGGCACCTACCAGGTGGGCGGCCGCGTCTTTGTCTGCAACAATCACCGCGACCGAGGTGTGATCACCTTACCTCAGGCACTTGAAAAGAGTTGTAACACGTTTTTCTACCACTACGGCCTCCAGACTGGGATCGACGCCATCGCGGCCGAAGCCCGGTTGCACGGGTTGGACCGTCCTACCGGGATAGACTTGCCCCACGAAGCCCGCCGCATGCTCGTTCCAGATCCAGCTTGGAAAGAGACCCGTCGAGGCGACCGCTGGTTCCCGGGGGATACCGCTAACGTCTCCATCGGCCAGGGCGACCTCGCCCTCACCCCGCTCCAAATGGCCTGCCTCGTCGCCTCGCTGGCGCGCGGCGAAACCATTACCCACCCTACGCTCCTGCACCAAAGCCCAACCAAACCGCAAATCCAGCCTCCGGATGGGATCGCCCCGAACGCTAGGGCCGCCATCTTGGCGGGCATGGAGGCCGTAACCAACACCGGCACCGGGCGAATACTCCAGACCCCCCGTTTCCGCGCGCCCGGTCTCAGGATTGCCGGCAAAACTGGGACCGCTCAAAAAGCCACCGCTCAGGGTATCCTGAATTTTGCCTGGTTCGTAGGTTTTGTGCCGATTGAAAATCCGCAAATCGCCGTAGCCGTGATCATCGAAGGGGATACCCCGGGCGAAGATGTCGCCGGCGGTCGCTACGCCGCCCCGGTGGCCGGGGCTATTTTCAAAGCCTGGGCGGACAAAACCGGACTATACCCGCCCGCCGTCCCACCATCCGCCGCCCCCTAGCAGACTAAGCTCTGAAATTACCCCTGACGGTATTGCCCCGACTTTGAGCCAGAAGCCAGCGGAGGCGCACTCTCCGCGACTCAATAAAAAGGCACAAAAAAGCACGAAGCGGGGCGCTTCGTGCGTAAAATCGAGGTCGCAAAGCTGGCGAAAAGAAACGGGGTTACTTAATTTCCTTGTGGACCGTGTGGCGCTTCAGGAAGGGATTATACTTCTTCTTTTCGATGCGCTCGGTGACAGTCTTCTTGTTACGGAAGGTCAAATAGCGGGAGGTGGGCTTACCCTCTTTGCGGGCTTCGGTGCATTCAAGGGTGACGAGTTCTTGGGCCATGGTGGAATTGGTTAAAGGCGAGAGCGCAACGCCCGCCCCCGCCCGGCGCAAGCCCTGATTTCAATCATCCGGTCCCAACGATGCAATCTCACAGCCCAGCGGGGTATTTTTACGACAAATCCCGCAGCGAGCCGAAATCGGGGTCATGCAGCCTGCGGTAGGTGCGCACAATCATACCGTCGGTTAATCCAGCCAGCCAGTCGCAGATGCGGCGTGCCTTGCCTGGAATGGTCGCCTCGGCATCAACCAGACGGCCCACCCGCGGCGGCAACAGGCGGATGATGCGTTCGCCCGGTTCGACGTAGTGCCCCCAAGCCGCCCCCCAAAGATCGAAGAGGACCTTGCGCGCCTTGTGCTCCATCTGCTGGAGCTGCGGGCTCTCAAAAATGATGTCATTAGCCATGCGTTTGTAGAACGCCGCCTCACGCTCCGCTTCGGCCGCCACCACCAGTTCAAAACGATAGCGGTTGGTGCGCGCCGCCATCGGATTGCCCGCCGCCCGGTCGCGCAAACGGCAACCAGTGATAAAACGCCCCGTCTTCTCGGAAAACACCTCCTCCAAACGATCGCTCCGAATCGCGCCAAATAACACATCCAAATGCCGCTGGCGCTCAGCGTCGATACCGACCTCCGCCGCCCAAGCCTCAATCCGCTCGATCGTCAAAAAGCCCGCGCGCACTCCATCGACGATGTCGTTGAGCGAATAGGCCGCATCGTCCGCCCAGTCCATGATCTGGCACTCAACGCTCTTATAATGATTCAGCGCCTCGCCCGCCCCCAACGAGGCAGGGGTCGTGCCGCCGAATACGAAGTCGCGGTAAATCACCTGCGGGTCATAAAGAAAATGGTTGCGCGGGGGGACGGGGTGTTCGCGGTAGAGTTTTTTGTATTTTAATACGCCATCGAGGAGCGCTCGACTGGGCTGCATGCCCCGCACGCCGGACTCGTTTTGATACATCGTCTCGGTCAACAAGTGCAGGGTCTGGGCGTTGCCCTCAAAACCACCGTGAGGTTTCATCAACTCCTGCAACGTTCGCTCGCCAGAATGGCCGAATGGCGGGTGGCCAAGGTCGTGGGCGAGGCACACCGCCTCCACTAGATCACCATCGATAAAAAAATCCGGCGCAAGGGGCTCGCCGCGCGAGAGCAGCCAAGCACAGATGGAACGTCCAATCTGCGCGACCTCCATGGAATGGGTTAGGCGCGTGCGATAGAAGTCATACTCGCCGGAGAGAAAGACCTGCGTCTTCGACTGGAGCTTGCGAAAGGCGTGAGCGTGGATGACGCGGTCGCGGTCGACTTGGAAACACGAGCGGTAGTCAGGCTTGCGCGCCCCGCCCCAAGTTTCCTGATCAAAGGCGCCATAAAAACGGTTGGACATGCGGGGTAGTAGACAAAAGCCAAACAGGCGGCGCGCCACGCGCAAGATTGCCCTCGACCCCGCTCCGCCCCCAGCCTGCCAGAATGCCTAAGGCCTCCCCCACCAAATCCCCCTCGCTCGCGCAACTTCGCCTCGCCGCAAAAAACGCCGCCACCCTCGCCTACGCGCCCTATAGCGGTTTCACCGTCGGCGCCGCGGTCTGGACCGACCGCGGTCTCTTCACCGGAGCGAACGTGGAAAACGCGTCCTACGGCCTGACCAACTGCGCCGAACGCACCGCGATTTTCGCCGCTGCCGCCGCCGGCGCCCGCCACGTCGAACGCGTGGTGGTCTACACGCCCACTCCCTCTCCCACCGCACCCTGCGGAGCCTGCCGACAGGTTATCTTCGAATTCGGACCCGAGGCGGAGGTCGCGAGTTGCTGCCTTGGCGCGGAGACCCTGGAAACCACCATTGGCGCGCTGCTGCCAGGAGCCTTCGGCCCGTCCGACCTTGGTATCGAGCCCGCTGATTGCGGCGCGGTTGACACGGCGGCCAGACCAGCTGCCAAGCGCGCAAAAAAGACGTCGTAGTGCGCTCGGTCTCGCACCAGCGCGGACGTCACCATCCCGCCGGACTCGACTGCCTCGCGAAAAACCACCGCGACCTCAACCACCCCCGGCGCGCGCGAAATCGTGGTCAGCTCGAGCGTATCCTGACGCGCACCGTCAAATCCGGTGGACTGACGTCGCGCAGCCGAAAGGCGACCGCGGGCGACATCGCGGCGAATAAGCGAGAACCCCAGAGACTCGGCTGAGCGCGCTGCCGCTTCGAAAACGGTGGAGGATTCGCCGTCTATTAACCGAGTGGCGTTAGCCGGGGGCGTCCAGCGAACACTTAACGCGGCGGGCAGTTGAAGCGCCCTAGCAGAGCCGGCGCCACCCTCGCCCGAGGTGCACCCGGCGATCATCAGCGCGAGCGCACCGACGGTGAGACGCAGGAGAAACGGTATGCGCATCAGCCGGCGGCCCCAGCGGCGGGCTGTTGTTGTGAGATGCAGTGCAATGTGCCGAGCCCCCAAATGAGGTGATAACAATCGACGCCAACCACCTCGCGGCCGGGGAAGCACCCCGCGACGATCGCGACCGCCCTGGCGTCGGGGCCGGGCTGGCGAAAGGTAGGCACAAGCACGCCGCCATTCACGATCAGGAAGTTCGCATAGCTGGCAGGCACGCGCTGGCGGTCGAAGCCGAACGGGCGCGGCATAGGCAACTCGACAATGTCGAATTTCTTACCGGCAGGGGTGCGAAACTTCTTCAGGCGGGCGAGGTTCGCGGCAAGGATTTCGTGATTCTTCTCTTTCTTGTTTGGCTCGACGCAGGTGATGAAGCCGTCGGGCTTAAAGAAGCGCGTCATATCGTCGATATGGCCGTCGGTGTCGTCCCCCACGATACCCTCGCCGAGCCAGTAGAAATCATCGATACCGAGGTAGTCGCGCAGGTTTTGCTCGATCTGTTCCTTGGTCAGGTGGGGGTTACGGTTTGGGTTAAGCAGGCACTGCTCGCTGGTGAGCAGGCCGCCGATGCCATTCACGTCAATGGAGCCGCCCTCAAGCACCAGGTCGTTGACGAAGCGGGGCAAGCCGGTGATGCGCGCGATGGAAGGCGGGATCTGGTTATCGAGGTCGTAGGGCGGGTATTTACCACCCCAAGCGTTGTAAGCCCAGTCGGTCAGAGCGACCGAACCAGTGGCAGGGTTTTTTACGAAGATGGGACCGTGATCGCGACACCAAGCGTCGTTAGTCGGGTGGTCGAAAAAAGTAACGCGGGCGAGGTCGGCACCGGCGCGTTCGCACAGGCGGGCGGCGCGGGCGTGGAGTTTTTTCGCGGCATTGATTCGAACCGGCTCGAAGCGGCTGATGACGGCGACGATACGGGCGAAGTTGTAAGGAACCGGGCGAAAGCGGCCGGGCCACGAGGCGTAGTTGTGAGGCCACGACAACCACACTGCCTCCTGCGGCTCCCACTCGGCGGGCATGCGATAACCGGCGGCGGCGGGCAGACCGTCCATGGGGGCGGAAATAGACCGGGCGGAAGCTGTTTTACGGGCGGAAGCGGGCTTTGCGGCGGGCGCTTTCGCGGGGGCTTTGGCTTTGGCCATGGTCAGAGGGGACGGTCGATGAAGCGCTTGGTAAGATCCCCGTAGGCGTCGATGCGGCGGTCGCGAAGGAACGGCCAATGGGTGCGGGTGACGTCGACCTTGGCCAGCTCGACTGGAACGATTAGAACCTCTTCGTCGGAGACCGCGGCCTTCGCAAGGATTTGACCGGAGGTGCCAGCCACGAAGGACTGGCCCCAGAACTCAAGACCGTCACCGCCGACGCCTGCTAGGGTCTCGTGGCCAATCCGGTTGATCGCGGCGACGTAGCAACCATTCGCAACGGCGTGCGACCGCTGAATAGTTTCCCAAGCACCGTGCTGATTAACGCCGTATTCAGCCTTCTCCTTGGGATGCCAGCCGATGGCGGTCGGATAGAAAAGAATCTCAGCGCCCTGCATAGCGGTGAGGCGGGCGGCCTCGGGATACCACTGGTCCCAGCAGACGAGCACGCCGATGCGGCCAAACTTCGTATCCCAAGCTCGGAAACCAGTGTCGCCGGGCGTGAAGTAGAATTTTTCGTAGAACAGCGGGTCATCGGGAATGTGCATCTTACGATACAACCCGAGCACGGAACCGTCGGCGTCAATGATGACGGCGGTGTTATGGTAAAGGCCGCTTGCGCGTTTCTCGAAGAGGGAGGCGATGACTACCACACCGTATTTTTTAGCCAGCTTTTGGAAGGCCAGCGTGCTGGGACCACCGGGTATCGCCTCGGCTAGACCAAAACAGGCGTGATCCTCGCTCTGGCAGAAATACTGGGAGCGGAACATCTCTTGGGTGCAGATGATCTGCGCGCCGCGCTTGGCGGCCTTTTCGGCGAGGGCGAGGGCCTTCTTTAAGTTGGCGGCGGGATCGGCGACGCAAGCGTGCTGGAGCAGGCCGAGAGTGACGGTCTTGGGAGCGGGCATGGCGGGAGAACGTAGAGGAACGACAGCGGCGTAATGGAAGCCAAAAAATGGGAAGCCAGACCGGCTTAGTAGACGACCTTGTTAAGCGGATACTCGACAATGCCCTCGGCACCGTAGGCCTTGAGCACGGGGATGATTTCGCGGACCACGCTCTCGTCGATTATGGTCTCAAGCGCGATCCAGTCGGGGTTACTCAGGGGTGCGATGGTGGGATTGCGCAGGGCGGGCAAGCGGGAGATGACGTCCTCTAACGAAGCGCGCGGCAGGTTCATCTTGAGCCCGACCTTGCTGTGGGCCTCAAGCGCCCCACGCAGGAGCAGAGCGATGGTCTCGATCTTGCGGCGCTTGGCCGGATTTGCCCACGAGTCCTTGTTGGCGATGAGCTTGGTGTTGGTCTCGAGCAGGGTATCGACGATCCGGAGCTTGTTGGCCCGCAGAGAAGAGCCGGTCTCGGTGATGTCGACGATAGCGTCGACCAGATCAGGGACCTTCACCTCGGTGGCGCCCCAAGAAAACTCGATCAGCACCGGTATGCCACGCTCGGCGAACCAGCGTTTAGTGGTGTCAACCAGTTCAGTCGCGACGCGTTTGCCGGCAAGGTCGGCGGCGGTCTTGATCGGCGAGGACTCGGGCACGCATAGGACCCAGCGGGACTTCAAAGTAGAGGCTCGGCTGTAGACTAGATCGCATACCTCGACGACGTCGGCCTTATTCTCCTGCACCCAATCCCACCCGGTCAGGCCGCAATCGAAAAACCCGTGATCAACATAACGAGCCACCTCTTGGGCGCGCACGAAGCGTCCGTCGAGTTCTGGGTCATCGATGGTTGGTTTATAGGAGCGCGAGCTGGTCGTGATTTTCCAACCGGCCTTGGCGAACAGGGCCTTAGTTGATTCCTCGAGACTCCCCTTGGGAAGACCGAGCATGAGAAGCGGTGCGGAGTCGGACATGCCGCAACGGAGCGGGCCCGTAGAGTGTGCTTCAAGACTAAAGGCGGCAAAACGCGACTACCAGTAAGCCTAGCGTTCCAATCCTACCCAATTTAACCCCTAACGTCGTCCAGTTGTGTCTTTACACATAAACGCAGCACTTGTAAAAAAAAGCCGGAAGTTGGACCAGAAATAAACCCCGCAAGCCAGACTTTACCCAAATCTGTATGAGCAAGACTAATAAACCTCTAGTCCTTATCGTGGAAGATGAACCGGAATTAGCCAAGCTAGTTTCCGTTTACCTCGAAGAGGCTGGAATACGCACCCAAGTATGCAACCGCGGTCAAAGCGCCATTCGCTATCTTAAAGCTCATTTCGCTAATCTATTGCTTTTGGACATAACCCTTCCGGATAGAAGCGGTTTCGAACTATTGTCCGACCTACGTAGAGAAAATATTCAGGTCCCGGTCATCTTTTTGACAGGTAACAGCATAGAAGACAGCAAAGTCAGGGGATTGGATTTGGGGGGCGACGATTACATAACCAAACCGTTCAGCTATCCTGAATTGGTTTCCCGTATCCGCGCCGTGCTTAGGCGGGCCGAAGGCAGCAGCGACCAAGCGCTCACCCGGAATGTCTCCGTATCGGATGAACCCTTTCAGTTTTGCCGGGCCACGATCAATCCCCAGCGCTTAGAGGTGACCTTACCTGAAGGCAGTGTCGCGAAGATAGGCCGCAAGGAGATCGGCATCATGTCGCACCTCAACAAGCACGAGGGAGAAGTCATCACCCGCAAGGCGCTGATCCATGCCGTATGGGGCCAGCACGCCAACGTTCGCAGCCGTTCGCTCGATCAATATATCGTCAAAGTCCGTGATTTTTGCCGAAGCAGTCTGGGCGGAATCGAGGCCCTGCGCACCGTCCACGGGGTGGGCTACATGTTCGACCCGGAAGGCAAAAATCCCGATTTTGGGATAGAGTGAACAGACACACCGAGCGCTTTTAGTGGCCAAGCGCGCCGGGCCTGTCTCGCATCACCAGATGCGCCTCCTGATTTCAAATGACGACGGGATCCGTTCCCCGCTGCTTCACGCATTGGTAGCAGCCCTTCGCAGCGCGGGCCATAATTTATTCGTGGTCGCACCTCTCAACGAACAGAGCTGGACCGGCGCTAGCAAGTGCCGACACCGCCCCGTAGCCTCTGCACGCGTGGACCACGGACTCGGGGTCCCCACCTGGACGGTCGATGGCACTCCAGCCGACTGCGTTAACATCGCCCTAGCCCATCTTTTACCCGGCGGGGTCGCGGCAGTGGACGGCGTAGTCACTGGGATAAACCTCGGGCTGAACACCACCCTCGGCTTTATTGCCGCCAGCGGCACCATCGCCGCCGCTTGGGAAGGTGCGCTCCACGGTCTGCCCGCCATGGCCTGCTCTCAAGACCTGAGTTACGAGGAGTGGCACGCGCTCACCGGTGGGCAATCGCTCGACCATTTGCCAGCCACCCGCGCGACCATCGAAGCCTCGGCCACCCATGCCGCCAGGCTCGCCGCCGAATTACTGCCCGCCACGGGCACAGGCCAATTTATCGTTCACAACCTGAATTTTCCCAACCCTTGCACCGCCGCCTCCAGCGTCGCTCGCACCGTGCCTGCCCGCGTGATCGTGCCGAAACTCTTCAGCCCCGCCGCCGACGATGGCACCCACCGGTTTATTTTTGCCGAGGCGATAGACCGCTCTCCCCTCGGTCTTGCCACCGATAAATCTGCCGTCTCCGCCGGCCAGATCAGTCACAGTGTCCTCGATTACACCCGGCTATGAACACTAGCCCATGACCGATCTCGTCGCTCCTGCCGCCGCGCTTCGCGACGCCGTCGATGCCCTCACTTTCGGCCCGCCCGTCGCCTGCACCTACAACCCGCTAAACTATGCTTGGGCCCCTCACGCCACCTACCTTACCCGCTACGGCGCCACGCCGAAACGCGTAGTGTTTCTCGGCATGAACCCCGGCCCCTTTGGAATGGCCCAAACCGGCGTTCCTTTTGGCGAAATCGCCGCCGTCCGCGACTGGCTGCGCATAAGCGATACAGTGACGAAACCGATCCCTGAACACCCGAAACGACCCGTAACCGGCCTTTCCTGCCCAAGGAGTGAGGTCAGTGGACGCCGGCTCTGGGGGCTTTTCTCAGAACGTTTTGGCAACCCAGAAAACTTCTTCCACGACCATTTTGTGCTGAATTACTGCCCACTCGTGTGGATGTCCACCACCGGAGCCAATCTGACGCCAGACAAGCTCGCCGCTGCGGAACGCGAAGCCGTGGAGGCGCCTTGTCGCGCCCATCTCCGTGCCGTGCTCGATATACTCCAGCCGGAGCACCTCGTAGGCATCGGCGCCTACGCCGCGAAAAAGTTTTCCGAAGTGACCACGCCGACCGACACCTGGAAAATCACCCAGATGCTTCACCCCAGCCCCGCCAGCCCCGCCGCCAACAAAGGTTGGCCCTCCGAGCCAATCCGCACTCTAGAGACCGCAGGCATCTGGAAATAAACTCGTATCCGACTCCGTTATCCGCGCCCATCCGCGCTATCTGGGTTAAAAAACCCGCCGCTCATGATCGAAGTAAAAAAACTCACCCGCGTCTTTCGCACCTATAAAAAACCTCCAGGTTTCTGGGCCGGAGTGCGCGGCCTTTTTCACAGAGAATTCGAGGAGCTTGCGGCCGCCAAGGATATCTCCTTCTCCATCGCCGAGGGTGAATTCGTGGGCTTCCTAGGTCCAAACGGCGCGGGCAAAACCACCACGCTGAAGATGCTCGCCGGGCTCATCCATCCGACCTCAGGCCACGCGCGCGTCGCCGGCTACGACCCAGTGAAGCGAGAAAATGCCTACCGCCGCCTCTTCGCCCTCGTCCTCGGCCAAAAAAACCAGCTCTGGTGGGACTTGCCCGCCCAAGAAAGTTTCCTACTACTCCGCCACATCTACGGCCTACCCGCCGACCAATATCAATCTACCCTCGACGAACTGGTCGATCTGCTCGGCGTGCGGGGTAAACTCGGCACCATGGTCCGCGAGCTCTCTCTCGGCGAACGCATGAAAATGGAGTTGATCGCCGCCCTTCTCCACCGACCCCGCGTGCTTTTTCTAGACGAACCCACCATAGGACTCGACGTCGTTTCCCAAAAAGCCGTGCGCGGCTTTCTACGCGACTACAATCGCCGCTACCGCACCACCATCCTACTCACTAGCCATTATATGGCCGACATTCAGGAACTGTGCGACCGCGTCATCGTAATCGATAAGGGCCGCAAGATATACGACGGCGCGCTCGCCCGCCTCGAATCCGCTGGCGGCCGCAAAAAAATCGTCCGCTTCCGGCCCCTCACCACCCCTTTCCCAGGTCTGGACGGCCTAGGCGGAGGGAAGGTAGTCGAGACGGATGACGGCGAGATCGTTCTGACCGTGCCCTCGGCCGAGATCGTCGCCCTCACCGGTCGTATCCTCGCCGCCGGACCGGTAGCCGACATCACCATTTCCGACGTCCCGCTGGAGGACGTAATCGCCGAACTTTTCGGTCGGACCGACACCCCTGCCCTCAGCGCGCCAGTAAGCCCAGCGTAAACGTTGCACGCGGCAAGGCTAACAGCGCTGGTTGCTCTCTCCGCCTTTGCACTAGCAGATATGCAGCCCAGCCTCTACCCGCCTCTTTTATTGGATTTCCGAGGCTTGGTTAAGCCCAGCTATCTTCCCACTCCCCCACCTCAGGCTAGGGCTTTGGACTCTGCAACCAGCAGAGCCGCGCTAACTTTAGTAAGTCAGGGGCCCAGGCGAAACCGAAGGTAGCGCGACCACCGATAAGATCATCGCGGTCACTGCGATATTAAACTTCTCTTTAAACCGCTGTTTGAAACCACCCAAAGCCGTGCTGGCGGTCGCCACCACGAGCACCACAAGCAAGTTATTCTTCGCTGCGCGACCGGGCGCGGAGAGTGTAAAAGAATTCTAGCTCGCCGTCAGCACCACGTTCGAAAACATTTCTTTTCTTGCCATGCTAGAATTTCTTATCGCCGCGGGCGCCCTGCTGCTTGGGGCAATGTTTGCTTGGCTATTTCTCTCGGCCCGCGCCAGCACACTACGCGAGCGCCTACTCGCCCGCGACGCCGACCTCGCCCGCATGCAAGCCGAATTGGATGCTCGCGATGCTGGCTTAGCCGAGAACCGCCGGGAGCTCGAAATCGTCCGCGCCGCCAACGCCGGACTCCAGGCTACCCTCGCAGCCGAACGCGCTTCCTCCATCGAAAAACTAGCCGCTCTTAACGACGCCCAAGCCCGAGCTGCCAATGAGTTCAAGGCCCTCTCTGCCGCTGCCCTCCAGGCCAACAACACCGCCTTTTTAGACCTAGCCAAGGAGACCCTGAGCCGCACCCACCAGCTAGCCGACGGCGATCTGGAAAAACGCCAGCTTGCGATCGACGCACTGGTGAAACCGCTCCGCGAGACGATCGCCCAGGTCGATGCCAAGATTACCGCCTTTGACCAAACCCGCGCTGCCTCTGCCGCCGCACTCGGTCAGCAACTCCAGAGCCTCGCGACCTCCCAAGCCATCCTGCAAAACGAGACCACCCGCCTCTCCACCGCCCTACGATCGACTACCACTGCCGGCACTTGGGGGGAGCTCCAACTCCGCCGCGTGGTCGAACTCGCCGGCATGACCTCCTACTGCGATTTCACCGAGCAGTCGTCCGTGACCACTGAAGAGCGACGCCTGCGGCCCGATCTAGTGGTGCGTCTGCCTGGCGGTCAGCGAATCGTAGTCGACGCCAAGGCCCCCAACGAAGCCTACCGCGAAGCCGCCTCTTCCCCTGATGAGGCCACCCGCACGGCCAAACTTAGCGAACATGCCACCAAAGTGCGCGGCCACGTCGATACCCTCGGCGCCAAGGCCTACTGGGAACAGTTCCAGCCATCGCCAGAGTTCGTCGTGCTTTTCCTGCCCGGTGATCAATTCCTCGCCGGCGCCCTCTCCGCCGACCCTGAATTACTCGAACGCGCCATACAGAAAAAAGTCCTGCTCGCGACCCCCGCCACCCTCATTGCCCTGCTAAAGGCCGCCGCCTACGGGTGGCGCCAAGAAAACTCATCCCGCAATGCCGAGGAAATATCCGAGCAGGCCCGCGAACTCTACGACCGAGTAACCGGCTTCGTTGAGCACCTGACCAAAATTGGCCCGGCTCTAGACTCGGCAGCGAAGGCCTATAATGCCGCGCTCGGCGCGTTCGAAGGACGGGTCCTGCCCGCCGGGCGAAAACTCGAAAAACTAGGCTCGAAGGGCAACAAGCAGCTCCTGGATTCCCTTCCAACCAGCGACGTAGTCCCCCGCGAACTAGTCAAACGCAGCTGAACCCAGTCGCCCCGTGGATAAGGAAGGGCAGGGCAAGATCACTAAACAGACCTGAGGGGCGGAACAGATGGTTGGAGGTTGGACATTGGGAAGTTTCCGTTTGTCCTAACTAAGAGCTCCCACGCCACATTCGTTCGCCCCCTCTTTTCCAGTGTCAAAGCCCACCTCTTCAGCTCCCGCCGCCAAATCGTCTCGCCCCTTATCCCTCGGCGTTATCTTCCTCACACTATATCTGGACCTGATCGGCTTCTCCATTGTCTTTCCGCTCGGACCCGACCTGTTGAAATACTACCTGGCCGCCGATGGCTCTTCTGGTCTGCTTGGCGCTCTGCTCGGCTGGGTAAACTCGCTTGCCCTCGCATTGGGTAATACGTCGCACCTGCCTGAGGTGCTCTTCGGCGGCATCATCAGCTCGATTTTTTCGGTGCTGCAATTCGTCTTCTCGCCCTTCTGGGGTGGCCTGTCTGACCGGGTAGGCCGACGCCCCGTGCTGCTCTACACCGTGGCGGGCACCACACTCAGCTACGCACTCTGGATAGTGAGCGGGAGTTTCTGGCTCTTCCTCGCCGCACGTGTGCTTGCCGGCCTCTTCGGCGGCAACCTTTCCGTCGCCACCGCCGCTGTGGCCGACGTCACCACCCGCGCCGAACGCAGCAAGGCCATGGGCCTGGTCGGCGCCGCCTTCGGCCTAGGCCTCGTAACCGGACCGGTGATCGGTGCCGTGACCGCGCGCTACAACCTGCTCGACAACTGGCCGCACCTCGCGTCTTACGGCGTTAATCCCTTCTCCGTGCCTGCACTCTTTGCCTTTGGCCTGGGGCTGGTGAACCTAATCTGGATTCGGGCCCGCTTCCGCGAGACCCTCGCACCCGCCACGGCCGGTCGCTCCGCCGAACCGCGCCTGCGCAATCCCCTCCGTGCTATCCTCGGACTCGATAACGCCGCCATCCGCGGCGCCAACCTCGTCGGCTTCCTCTACCAACTGGCCTTCGTCGCGATGGAGGCCTCGCTCGTGTTTGTCAACGCCGAACGTTTCCACTACGGCCCGATGCAAAACGGTAAACTCATGGGTTTCCTCGGGATTTGCTCGATTATCACCCAAGGCTACATCGTGAGAAAACTCGTCGGTCGCGTTGCCGAGACGCGCCTGCTCGCGATCGGCCTAATCTGCTCCACCGCCGGCCTACTCGGGGTTGGCTTCGCACCGGGCGAGGGCGGCCTCTACGCAGCGGTTGCCGCCTTGGCCTTCGGTGGCGGCCTGATCAATCCGGCCAACACCGGCCTGATCTCGCTTTACGCGAGCCCAGAGGAACAAGGCCGCGTGCTCGGCATCTACCGCTCCCTTGGTTCTCTCGCCCGTGCCGTCACCCCGATCTGCGCCGGGATCCTCTACTGGACGGCGGGAGCGCCCACGCTTTACGCCGTAGCGGCCGCCCTCGCCCTCGCTGCCTGCGCCGCCACCTTCCGCCTACCGCAGCCGAGACGCTAACCTAGGCCGCTCCGAAACCCTCGCCAGCATCGGCGGACTACTGCATTGCACCCAAGAGCAGACGGAGGAGCAATCTTCTCTCCGGTTTACGCTTGATGGACCGAAGAGATAGAAATTCGCGGGGCTGGCCTCACTGGGCGAGTTGGACCTCCAGCACTTGTTCTTTACGTTGAGTGGAGCTCGAGCCTCCGCCGGTTCCTTCGGAATGAGCAAACCAGCCTACGTCTTCACCAATAAAGACCGAATTACCTTTCACGCTGAGTTTGCCGTCCCAGCGGTCAGTAAGGGAAATCTGCCCCTGCTTTTTGATGAGGAGACGTTTCCCCGTAGGCTGAACCACACCTCTATCCCAATCGCAGATGAGAGATTGGTCATACTCAAACGTGAGGAGCATAAGACTATGAAAGACACCCGAGCCTCCGCCGCCATCTGAGGTGAGTAAGACGTATACACCGGAACTGGTGCGCCCGACATAACGGTAACCAAACTCGCTGATGCTGCCATCGGACGCTTGCTCGGAATAGACATAAGGCTCTTCACCCAGCGTGTTACGGACAAGCGCATCGCCACTATACCGGTTGCTGCCCTGTGCTTCCAAAACATTGATGGATACGACAGCATCCCCACTGTCACTCAACCAAGTCTCAAAGTCCTGGATAATTTGGGGGCTAATGAACGGTGATTTATTGAAGGAATACGGGAATTCCTGGCCCGGCGTTGTGGCGTTTTTTTGCACCGGCGCTTTTTCGCATCCAAGAAGCACCAAGATCACCAGAACAAGCGGCGGGGAAAAGGGTGTGATAGGATATTTCATATCTAGAACCGAACCCTTTCAGATTTGGTAAGTGCCTGGAAAATATATTTTACCAGAATCGGCTCGAGGCGGGCTAGGCGCGCAGCTTCAAGATAGATAAAACGCTCTCCTGATCGACAGGCCTGCACCTTTCGCCCACGAACCGCCTATACCGGAAAGATTAAACCAGACCTGCCGCGAAGCGATCCAGACGGGTGGCCACGCGCTCGCGGCCGATCAGGCGAATGACACTGGTAATACTAGGCCCCGCAGCTAGACCGGTCACGGCCACGCGCGCCACGCCTTGGTAGTCGCCAAAACCCAGCCCGCGCGCTTCCGCCAAGGCCTTGATCGCCGCTTCAAGCGAAACGTCGGACGAAAAATCCGTGCCGGAGGCGCGCACCAACTCCACTAACTCAGCTAGCCGCGCTTTGGGCTCGCCCTTGGCCAGGGCCTTGGCCTTGGCCTTTTCGTCAGTCGGGTATTCATCGGCCCAGAAATAAGCGGTGTAGGCCGCCAACTCCTCGAATCCCTTGATCTTAGGCTGCGCGAGCGCCATCACCGACTGAAAATAATCTGCGTCAGCCGCCAGCGCAGCTGCACCCGCCACTTGCGGTAAACCACGAAAAAAGGCCCGCGCCCGCGCCGCGAATTCCGCAGCTGGCAGCGCCAAAAGGTAAAGCATGTTCATGTGCGCCATCTTCTTGTCATCAAAGCGGGCGTTACTCTGGTTAACTGCCGGAAGGTCAAAGAGCGCGACGATCTCTTCAATGGGCATTTTTTCGCGGTCACCGCCTGGATTCCAGCCAAGGAGGGTGATGAAGTTAACCACCGCCGCCGGCAGGTATCCTCGCTTTTGATACTCCTCGATCAACGCACCCTGGTCGCGTTTGGACATTTTGCCAGGGCCATTCTGCTTCAGGATAAGCGGAATATGCGCGAAGATCGGCGGCTTGACCCCAAAGGCCTCGAAGAGCGCCACGTGCTTGCTGGTGTTGGAAAGATGGTCCTCGCCCCGGATGACGTGTGTGATGCGCATGGCGATGTCATCGACCACATTGACAAAGTGAAATACCGGGTTGCCGTCGGAGCGAAAGATTACAAAATCTTCGTCCTCGACGCGCTCTACTCGACCGCGAATGGCATCATCTATAACCATGGGGCCGTTTTTCACCTTGGTAACGGTCTTCTGCCGATGCTCGTCATAGACCTCATGGCGCTCACCAAGCAGGCGGAACCAGATGGCCCCGTCCTTTTCATAAACTCGGCCGGCAACGCGGAGTTTTTCGAGATACTCACGGTAAACGTGGCCGCGCTCGCTCTGGCGGTAGGGTCCGAATTCGCCGCCGCCATTCATGCCAACAACCGGGCCCTCATCCCAGTTAAGCCCAAGCCAGGCCATCGATTGGTAGATTACGTTGAGAAACTCCTCCGAATTACGCGCCGCATCCGTATCCTCAATCCGCAGAATGAAGACGCCCCCCGTGTGCCGAGCATAGAGCCAATTAAACAACGCCGTGCGCGCGCTGCCGATATGGAAAAATCCAGTGGGACTAGGGGCGAATCGAACGCGGACGGAACTCATAAGCAAAAGGGGAGGTTAAAAATGATAAACTGCCCGGCTCGGAGCCAACCGCGCAAGCCCCCAAGCGCAATCGACCGCATCCAGAATTCAGTCACCCGCAATCCAGCAACCGCGAGCTAACTACTTTAAGCGCTCATCGGAATTTTATAAAAACACCATGGAGCGTATCTCAGCAATGCGTCGGACAATCCCAAGACTGGCACGAGCAGAGGAGCAACGCACTGAAAGATACGCTCCTTAAGTCGACTGCCACCACGCGGACAAAGCTGCCCAGGCTTGGGCCCGATGACTCAAACGTCCCTTCACCACGTCACCCAGTTCGGCATAACTCGCGGAAAATCCCTCGGGCACAAACAAAGGATCGTAACCAAAACCCGCCCCGCCCTTCGGATCGTCTAATAAGGTGCCGACGCATTGCCCTTCAAAAATCCGCTCGTTCCCCTGCGCATCCAGCAGGAGGAGCAAACAATAAAACCTCGCCCCGCGCCGCCCCGCCGGCACCCCACGCATCACCTCGACGAGCTTGCGTAAATTCGCCGCCGCATCGCCCTCAGGCCCGGCGAAATAGGCGCTCTCCACCCCAGGTCCTCCGTCGAGATAATCCACGCAAACGCCGCTGTCGTCCGCTAGGACGAAGCTGCCTGACGGCGCGATCGACCGCAGGGCATGCGCTTTTTTCCGAGCGTTGCCCGCGAAAGTCCCGGTGTCCTCCGCCACCGTCGGCATTCCGCCCAGCGCTGTAGCCGAACGAATCTCCAGAGCCAGCCCGTCCCGCTCGGAGAGCGCCTGTAACTCCGCCACCTTATGGGTGTTTCCCGAAGCCAGAAAAACCACCGTTCGGCTGTCCGCACTCACGTTAAAATCCTCCCGCGCCTGAGTTGATCCTCGCCCAACCACACCCCCGTATCCGTAGACAGATGCCAAGACTCCACCTTGCCGCCCCAAGCCAGATTCCCAGTAAAACCCGCTTCATACCAAAACCCGTAACCCAACGCGCCCGCCGCAGACGCGTCATTGAGGACGGCGGAGCCACCCTCAATAAGCACCCCCGTCACACCCTCCGCCGCGCAGCGCTGCGCGAAGCTCCCCCAGCCGGTCACCCCCCGCGTCGTCTCCTGTTCCCATACCGTCACGCCCGCCGCCTCCAACCGCACCCGCAGATGCGGATCCGCCGCAGGGGTCGCCACTACCGTGGTCCGCTCGCGCCACCGGTCGGTGTAAAGCCGAGGCCAGGCCGACTCCTCTCCAACCGCGGTGGTCAAAAGAGGATCAAGGACAAAACGCCTCCCGCACTCCTCCCGATCCACCCCATCCGCGGTCCAACGCCGGGTCAGCGCCGGGTCATCTGCCTGCAACGTAGCGGCACCCACAAGAATGCCGGGAAACAAACGCCGCCAGCGGTGCGCATCCGCCCGCGCCACCTCACCCGTGATCCAGCGCGAAGCCCCCGGAGGCGGAATCGAAAACCCGTCCCGGGTCGTAGCGATTTTCCCGGCCAGCAGGGGCAGACCAGTGGTGATCCAGTGGTTAAAAATCAAATTGAGGTCGGCACACTCCTCGGAGCAGACGCCCAAACGCACCTCGACCCCCGCCGAGCGCAGCAAACCGATCGCCCGCCCGGCGTGGGCCGGGTTCGGATCGGTCGCGCCGATCACGACCCGCGCGATCCCAGCCTCTCGGATCAAATCGCAACACGCCCCCGTGCGGCCCCGCGTCGAGCAGGGCTCCAAGGTGACGTAGAGCGTCGCACCCGCCACCGGACGCCGCCCGAGTGCCGCCAAGGCGACCCGCTCGGCGTGCGGTCCACCATCCCGCCCGTGCCAGCCCTCGGCGACCACGGCACCATCCTCGACCAGCACCGCGCCCACCATCGGGTTAGGATGCGTCTCGCCCCAAGCGCGCCGCGCCAGTTCCAGGGCCCGCCTCATCATCGTCTCGTCAAAGTCCATCGGTATGTCGTTTGAGGACGTGTTCTGGCCGCTTAGGCATCATCCGCGCACAAAGGGGTTACCTGTCCGCTCTGCCACCACCGTAGTATCCTCGCCATGGCCGGGATAAAGAAGTGTGTCCAACGGCAATGTATAGATGCGAGCACGTATGGCCTTATCCAGCACAACCATGCTGCCGCCAGGGAAATCGGTCCGCCCCACCCCGCCTTTGAAAATCGCATCACCACAGAAGGCTACCCCCTTCTCTTCGCACCAAAACAAAAGACTGCCCGGGCAGTGACCGGGCACGTGCCGAGCCTCCCAAGTGAGGCCTAGCGCCTCGAAACGATCGCCGTCTGCCAACCACCGGTCCGTTCGCACCGCAGCCAACCGGATAGAGGAGGGCAGAAAAACCTCCATGACCCCTGGCGTCTCAAGCAGGATGCGATCATCAAGATGTGCGCTGACCCGCGCTCCGGTGGCCGCCACCACCTCCGCTACACCCTGCATGTGATCCCAGTGCCCATGAGTCAGCCAAAGCTCGACCAAACAACATTTTGCCGCAGCAAGCAGGGGCGACACCTGCTTCCAAACATCTCCGGGCGCATCGATAAGCACCGCCTCGCCTCGGGATGAGTCGATCAGGAGGTAGGCGTTGGTCTCAATCGGACCGGCGGGTAGGACATGAATCTGTAGCGACATGAACCACCAGCACACCCCAAAGCACCCTCGCCGCAAGTCCGCAGCCATCTGACCCAAGGCATTGACTCGCATCCACGCCGGTCGACCCCCAGATTAGCATCAGCCTAAACTGCTCATGCCGCGTTCGCGAACCAGTGCCAACCCGCCTCGATGCCTGCATTTTTCCACACCGCGTCTTTGCCCACACCTTTGGGCGAACTCTCCTTCGCCGTAGACGCCAACGTCGCTCTGGTTGCCGTTACGTTCGGCCCTGTAACGGAGTTGGCATCGCTCTGCGGCCTCGCCCCCGCCCAAACCGACGCCCTCATCCCCGACCCCGCGCGCACCGCTGCCTTTCGCGAACACTTCGCCACCTACTTTGCGGACGCCCGGCATGGCCTGGACCTGCCTATCGCTCCACGCATCGGCACGCCATTCCAGCACCTAGTCTGGCAAACCCTTGCCCGCATCCCCGTGGGCGACACTTGGAGCTACGCCCGCCTTGCATCCGCGTCTGGGAGTGGCGCCCGCGCGGTAGGCGCTGCCGCCGGAGCGAACCCTGTAGCTCTCGTCTTACCCTGCCACCGCGTAATCGGATCCAACGGCTCTCTCACCGGCTACGCCGGCGGCATTGCCCGCAAACGCTGGTTATTAGTGCACGAGGGCGCCATCCTCGCATAGACTTAGCTGCATCCGCCGATCACCACGTGGTTTTTCGTGTCAAAAACCGGAATTCAAAGGCAGATATCTCCCACCCGTGATCTCACCGGAAAAACGCCTCGTCTACGCCATGGGCTACCTTTCACTCGGCCTCCAAACCGAGGCCCGAGCTGAACTCGTCGGGCTGCCCCTCGAGTTCCTCGCCACACCACCCGCCCTCCAACTTCGCGTTGAGATCGCCATGGCAGGTAACGTCTGGACTGAGGTTGTTGAGCTAGCCCCCGAACTCGTCGCCACAGACAACACCGCCGAGCGACCCTGGATCGCCTGGGCCTACGCCTTGCGCGAGTTGCAACGCATCCACGAAGCCCAGGAAATCCTGCTGATCGGTCGCCGCCTAATCACCGACCCAAGTCCCATCGTGGACTATAATCTCGCCTGCTACGCCTGCCTGCTCGGAGAGCTCAACGAGGCACGCGCACTGCTCGACGACGTCTACGCTCGCGAACCCGCCTGGCGCGAGATCGCGATTGCCGACTCCGATTTGGACGCGCTGAACCTCAAGCAAATCTGAGAAAAAACCTATTAAATCCCTACTGCCACCCAGCGCCAGCAGCGTTCGAACTTAAAGCTGGACCCGCGCCTGAAGCCGACCCGACCGAGCCGCACATCTAGGCTGTTTACAGCAGATTAGGAATTGAACCAATCTAGGACATGCCCCGTTCCTTTACGAAGTCCCACCCTTTACGACTCCTTGTCCTGCTCTCGCTGGGACTACTATCCGCTTGCTCCTCCTTTGAATCGCGTGCCAGGGAGAAACTCGGCCTCTTCTCCGCCCTAGAAGCATCTACCCAAGCACGTCTAAAGGCACAGAATATCCAAATCGGGGATACTGTCGACATGGTCTACCTCGCGCTCGGCAAACCTAATGAGAAACTGGAGAAAATCACCGCCGCTGGATTCGCTGGGACCTGGATCTACAGCGCTTATTGGGATGAATATCAGGGCACCCGCTTGGTCGGCTACCGCCGGGATGTTGCCTACAACCCCAGCACTAAAAATTATCAAGTTTCCTACCGACCCGACTACCAACCAGTCTACGCACCGCGCGTCGAGGACCGACTCCGCGTGACCTTCGATGCGGGCCGCGTCACTGCGGTGGAAAAAGCCCAGACCGACACCAAACTAGGCGCCAACGGTATCCATTAAAACTTCAATGTTTGGAGTCCTATCCGTCGATTCCAAGGCAACCTAACCCACGTCCAAAGCCTGTTCCTTTCATTAAGGGAAACCCGTCGCTAAATCCCTAAAAGTGTTAGGATGGGAATTGCACAAAAAAGCCCGCCTAAAAAGGCGGGCTGAAATCTTTTAGACTACGAAGCTAGATTAGTTCGGGCTGACGGGATCCACAACCGTGGTGTCAGGGATGGTGGGGCCAGAGGGAATACCACCACCCGTTGAGCCGCCTGTTGAGCCGCCTGTTGAGCCGCCGCCAACGTTGCCCACGCCAGCCTGTCCGCCACTATTGGCAGCGTCAGCAGCGGAAGAAGGACCTTCATTCGTGCCACCGGTATCGCCGGTGCCAGTGGTAGAACCGCCGGAGGCAGCGGGAGCATCACTAGAGGTAGCGGGAGCAGCAGGGGGAGGAGCCTCACCGGTTAGCACCTGAGTGGCAGAGGGAGCGTCAGGGGACTCGCTAGCCGCTTGCATGGCAGCCAAAGCGGCAGGAGGGGCAGACTGGACTCCACCACCGGTGGAACTGAGCGTTTGACCTGCACTCACGGGAGTAGTGGTGCCATCAGCGGATTGAACAACAACTGCACCAGTGGCGCAGGTGACATTAAAGGCGCCTGTGGCCGAGCTGTATGACACTTCCAAATCTGTGCCGCGCACGCCGGCCGCGCCGACGGGGGAGGTGATGTTGAATTCAGAACCCTTCTTAAGCTTCGAAACCTTGGAGATCACAGAACCATCGACGATGTGAATCTTGGTCTTCGAGACGGAAGGCTCGGCTCCAACCGGGATGGGACCGCTGAAGGGTTTTTGATTGAAATTAACGACCACTTCGGAAGCAGGACGCACCGTAGCAGTCGATCCACTCGCGAAAACAACGATAGCCAGCGAGCCGGGAGCGGTCTTGATGGTAGAGCCTTCAGGCAAGGTGGTGCCGGCCACGAGTTTCACATAGCTCGTAGAACCAGCGATTTTGTAAGAAACATCACCCTTGACAGTGGAGGCGGCAAAAGTGCCGGGAGCCATATCAGCGGCGTGAGCCGCCAAGGCAACGAAAGTGGCAGTAAGACCAGCGGTGATCCAACGAAGTATATTTTTCATAAGCGTAATTAGAAAAGCAAAGTAATGGCGAAATACGGTCAACATATTTAAAATGAGGATATGGGTATGACATGCAAGCGCACATCTAACCGACTTGATCTTTTACAACTAAAGTCACGAATTTGTAGCAAATAATCAAACTACCACCGTTCTCGAAGTATAATTAACACAGAGTCTATAGCGTAAACCTATCCTATCTAATTATTGCGCAATGCTATTAGGGAATAAAAAAGAGTGGTTCCTGACCCTGCTCCGAGCTTTTTTCTTTTTCCTTTCGCTATGCCCGGCTGCCCCCAAGCTGAAGCGTTCCGCATGTTGCGTCTCTTGCTCCCCCCGAATCTGCCAAACGCCGCGCTGCGCGACGCCATCCCTGTAAAGATTCAACTCAATCCTCAGGTCCCGCCCGTTCCCGCCCAATTCCCCGGGCTCGCCGTGCTCGCCCGTATCGGCGGCGGCGGGGCCACCCCCCCGCCCTTTCTTCAGCTCACGCGTGCTCAATTACGCGAGTTGGTGACTGCCCTTGCCGGGCAACCAGTGTTCGCCGCCCTGACCGAACCGGAAAAAACCCTTCTTTGGCTAGGACCGCGCTTGCGCGGCGTGAGTGAACACCTAGCGCCTGCTACACCCCTGCCCTCCGCCTCCGCACCGGTGCCGTCTATCGGCCCACGTTCGCTCTCGGCACGCACTCCGCGCATCGTGCCGCGGGACGAACCCGTAACCCCTCTGCTGGTAGACGGAAGCGAACACTACCTCGCCATCGGACTGCCCTCCCGCGAGGCCCCTAGCTACGCCGCGGCCCGCGAGTTAGTCTCCTCCCACGGTTTCACCCTCGATCCCTCGACGAAAAAATGGTGGCTGCGCGACCGCCACAAGGTCCTCAACTTTCTGGCCACCCACGGCGAAGCCCTACGCAGTCGCTTCCACGCCGACTTCACCTCCAATTTCGAAAAAAACACCGCCGGCCTAGCGAACGCCCGAGTGGAGGCGAAAGTCGCCGAAGCCAGTGGAGACGAGTTCGCCGTAACCGTCGGCCTCGCCGCCGGAAAAGTCACCGAGGAAGAGCTGCGCACCGCGCTGGCCGCCGGTCGACGCTTTGTGGAGGATGGGAAAAAAATCTATCTACTGCCGCCCGACCAGTTGGAACGACTCGCCAAGGCTCAGGCGGCCCTTGCCGGCGGCACCGCCGCCCCGGTCGTAGCCCGCAAAGTCCAGCGCGTCGCCGCCGCCCGCATCCCGGAGCTCCAAGACATGCTCGACGACATATCGCCCGATGCCCAGACGCCCGAAGGCTGGCGCCGCCGCGCCGAGGCGCTGCGCGACCTATCCCGCCTCGAACCCGCACCTCTACCGCCCGACTTCGCCGCCACCCTGCGCCCTTACCAGCAGATCGGCGCCGCCTGGTTGTGGCACCTGCACCGCCACGACCTCGGTGGCATCCTCGCCGACGAAATGGGCCTCGGCAAAACCGCCCAGGCCCTCGCCCTGCTCGCCGCCATCGGCCACGCCACTGCCTCGAAGCAGCGCCGCCCCTCGCTGGTGGTCTGCCCTGCATCGCTGGTGGAGAATTGGCGCCGCGAGGCCGCCCGCTTCGCTCCTAGCCTGCGCGTGTTCATCCACCACGGCACGAACCGCCTCGCCTCGACCGAGGCCGCCACTGCTCACGATTTGTTCATCACCTCCTACGGCACCCTCGGCCGCGATGCGGAACTGTTCGCCGAACTAGACCTTGCCACTTTGGTCGCCGACGAGGCCCAGCACGCCAAGAACCGCCGCTCCCTCAACGCCCGCGCCCTCCGCGGCCTGCACGCCCAGAGCCGGATCCTGCTAACCGGCACCCCGGTAGAAAACTCCCTCGAAGACCTGCGCACGCTGTTCGAAATTGTGCTGCCCGGCTACGTTGACGCCAAACTACCCGCCGCGCTCGGCTCCGGCGTGAAGTCTACGGATCGCGATTGGCAGGACGAACGTCTGCGCAAACAAACTGCGCCCTACATTCTCCGCCGCACAAAGTCCGCCGTCGCCACCGAACTACCACCGAAGATCGAGCAGGTGATTTTCTGCACACCAACTACCGAACAGCTCGCGCTCTACCAAGATTACCAGCGCAGGTCCGAGGAACAACTCAGTGCCCTCGCCGCCGATGGTGCCTCGGAAAACTCCCAGCGCCTCGCCACCCTGACCCAGCTCCTCCGCCTGCGCCAAATCTGCTGCGACCCACGTTTAGTAGAACAGATGGCCGAGGCCTCGTCGTCGGCCAAACTCGAGGCCTTCCGCGAACTCCTCGCCGAGGCGATCGACGACGGTCACCGCCTGCTCGTGTTCTCCCAGTTCACGAGCCTCTTGGGGCTGCTGCGCGACGAACTTGATAAACAGGGTATAGTCTTCTGCTACCTCGACGGCTCCACCCCTCAGAAACAGCGCCAACTCGAGGTCGACCGTTATAACGCCTCAAGAGAGATCCCCGTTTTCCTCATCTCGCTCAAGGCCGGCGGCACCGGCCTCAACCTCACCGGCGCCGATACCGTGGTCCACTTCGACCCGTGGTGGAACCCCGCCGCCGAGGCCCAAGCGACCGACCGTGCCCACCGCATTGGCCAAACCAAGGTGGTAACCAGCTACAAGCTGATCTGCGCCGGCACGGTCGAAGAAAAGGTCATGATGCTTCAGGACGAAAAGCGCCGCCTTCTAGCCGACGTATTCGAGGCGAGCGACGCAGTGAACGCGAAACTAACCCTCTCCGACCTGCGCGACCTGCTGGCTGGCTAGAACGAACGCTAAGCCGGTTTACAAAATTCCCGTTGACGCCCCCCCCGCCCGCCGTTTGCTCACCTATCCCGCAGTTCGCTGCGACGTCGGCAAGATAGCTCAGTCGGTAGAGCAGTTGACTGAAAATCAACGTGTCCCCGGTTCGATTCCGGGTCTTGCCACCACTTTCCCCCCAGGCTCCGCAGTCAACGCCCCATCGGCGTCGCGCCACGTAGGTTCAACTCAGCGCGGGGCCGTTGACTAGCCCCGGGCCGGTCCCAGTCTGGGCCTATGGCCAAATCGCGCAAAAACTCCCCCGCCGAACTTGCCCCCGTCCCCGTCGTCTCAGCCACCTACTACGTCGAAGTCTATTCATCCTGGTGCCACTGGGCCGAACCCGCCTGGTTCGAATTGCGCGCCCGCTACGCCGGACGCGTCGCATTTGATTGGCGCGTGGCCTTGATGCGGCCGGAGGACTTTCCCGCCGATCGCGCCCAGTGCGACTGGTTTTACCGCCGCAGCGGCACGCTCGTGGGCTCCCCCGTGATGCTGAATTCCGGCTGGATGGAACCCGACCGCTCAGCCTACGCGACCCCCAACCTCGTGGCCGAGGCTGCACGCGAATTCCTGCCGCCGGGCGACGACCGCGCCCGCCTCGCCCTTACCCGCGCCGCCCTGCTCGACGGTCGCCGGCTGGGCGACCCCTCCGTCGCCGCCCGATTCGCGGCGGACGCGACCGATGGCGCGGTCACGGCCGCACGCCTGCGCGCCGCCGCCACCTCGGACGCCATCCGCGCCCGGGTGGCTGCCTCGACGACGGACTTTTTCGCCCACCAGATCGCGCAGCGTCCGGCTTTCGTCCTGACCAGCTCCATCGGGGACAAGATCGTGCTTTCCGGCGTTTGGCGCCTCGCCCCGCTGGTCGCCGCGCTGGATTCGTTGCTGGCGGACGCCGCCGCCTACGCCTCCCATCGGGCCCACCACGGAGCGCCGCCAACGGCGTGAACTTCGTGATCTCCAGCCGCGGCCCGGACCATGGATCGGCGGATTTCGCTCAGCCGCACACCCGCCCGACTACCTTCGGGCCGAAACCGCCGTCACCCCCGAACGAGCTTCATCCGCGGCAACGCCGCCCGGTCCGGGCGGCGGATCATCGGCCCGAATCGGCATAAATCCGGGGGCTTGCCGAGGGATTCAAGCCCACCAAGCGTATCACCCGCATGTCCCCCCCGACCGATCCCGCCCTGAGCGCGCTCCTCCGCCGCGCCGATCCGGCCGTTTCCCTCTCGCCTCTGCCCCCCGCCGACTTCGCCGCCGCCGTGCACCGCCGGCTCCGCGCCGCGCCTCCGCCCGCAGCGTCCCGTTCCCTTCTCCTCCGCCTCGGCCTCGCCCGCGAACTTCTCCCCTTTGCCGCCGTCCTCGCCTTGGTCGGCGCGCTGGCCGGCGGCGGCCTGGCTTACGCCGGCCAGCGCGCCAACGCCACCGCCGTCAACGCCGCCGCCTACGCCCGCAGCATCGACCCGTGGCTGATGCACGGGCCGGCCCCGGACGCCGCCCGCTAAAATCCCCGCCCGTGTCGCGCCCTCTGGTTCTCTTTTTCGCCTTGGTCCTCCTCGCCGGCTTGGCCGGCTACGGCGTGACGAGACATTTTCTCCCGGCCCCCGTTACCGACGCCGAGGCGCGTCACCGCTGGCTGCGCGAGGAATTCGACCTAGATCCCGCCCAGGCCGCCCGCATCGACGCCCTCCAATCCGAATACAAGCCCGTCTGCGCCAGTCATTGCGCCGCGATCGCCCGCACCCGCGACCAACTCGACGCCGCGATCGACGCCACCACCCGCACCGCCGCACTCATCGAACTCGATCGCTTGAAAGTTATCTGCACCGAGGCAACCCGCGCCCACCTCCAAGCCGTCGCCGCCTGCATGGCTCCGGACCAAGGTGCCCGTTTTCTCGCCTTGATGGAGCCCCGCGTGGCGCATGGGGAGAACCAGACCGGTGCGCCCGCCCTCGACCGCCGACCATGAGTGGCCCGGCCGCCGAGGAGACCCCCTCCCCAACCGACGAAGCCCTGATGGCCGCCCTAGCAGCCGAAGACTTGCCTGCACTCGACGTTCTTATGGTCCGCTGGCAGGGTCCACTGCTCGGCTTTCTGCATCGTCAACTTCGGAACGAGGCTGACGCTCGCGATCTAACCCAAGAGACCTTTGTCCGCGTCTACCAACACCGCACCCGCTACCGGCCCGGGGCTAGATTCAGCACGTGGCTATTCCAAATCGCGCTGAACCTGGCGCGTGACCACGCCCGCAAAACCACCCGCCGCCGCACCGATTCCCTCGAAACCGCCCCGCCTACAAACCTCGCCGACCCCGGCGCCGCGCCCGACGCCGTAACTTGCCAGTCCGAAGAACACGCCGCTGTCCGTGCCGCACTCGATCAACTTCCCGCCGAGCTCCGCGAGGTCCTGCTTTTGGCTGAATACGAACACCTCCCGCACACCGAGATCGCCGCACTCGTCGGTGCCACCACTAAGGCGGTCGAATCGCGCCTAGCCCGCGCCCGCGCCAAACTCCGCGCCAGCCTCGCTGGTTGGTTGCGAGACTAAGATGTCATCGGCCCGCCCAATCCATAGCCGTCGAATCGATTCAGGGTTGCCGCCAACCGCCCGCGCGCAGCAGATTCGCTGAGCTGCACATGGCGCTCGTCTCCGTCAATCCCGCCACCGGACAAAACCTCGCCCGCTATCCTGTTCACTCCAGCAGTGAGATCGAACGGCGACTCGCCGCCGCACACGCCGCCGCAGCGGTTTGGCGCGAACTCCCAGCCTCAGCCCGGGCCCGCCATCTACGAGCCCTAGCCACGACTCTACACCACGAACGTGACGCCCTCGCCGCTGTGGTTACCGCCGAGATGGGCAAACCCCGCGCCGACGCCCTTGCCGAGGTCGCGAAGTGCATCGCTTGCTGCCGGCATTACGCCCGCCACGGCGCTACCTTCCTCCGCTCAGAAAAGCCTAACGGAGCACCGCGCGGCGTCTCGGTCCAGCCTGAGCCGCTCGGGGTCGTCCTAGCCATCATGCCGTGGAACTACCCGCTGTGGCAGGTCATCCGCGCCGCCGTGCCCGCCCTCGTCGCTGGTAACGTCTTGTTGCTCAAACATGCCGGTAACGTCACCGGCACTGCGCTCGCCCTTGTCGCCGCCTTCCGCCGAGCCGGCCTGCCCGCAGGAGCGTTCGATTGCCTGCTCGTGCCTGGCGCGGCACTCGAACCACTCATCACCGATCCACGCGTGCGCGGCGTCACCTTCACTGGCGGCACCGTGGTGGGCCGCCATATCGCCGCCCTCGCCGGCGCCGCTCTGAAACCCGCTGTGCTGGAGCTAGGCGGCAGTGATCCCTACCTTATCCTGTCCGACGCCGATCTGCCCTCGGCAGCCCGCGCCTGCGCCGCTGCTAGGCTAGTGAATAACGGACAGAGCTGCATCGCGGCCAAACGCTTCCTCGCGCACGCTCGGGTCGCGGACGAGTTTACCCACCTGTTCGCCGCTGAGCTCGCAGCGTTTTCCTACGGAAATCCTCTCGCCGCCGGCGTCCGCCTCGGCCCACTCGCCCGTTTCGATCTACGCGAAGCCCTTCATTCTCAAGTGACTCGTTCGATCCGGCGCGGCGCCCGACGCGTCCTCGGTGGCCAAGTGCCCGCCGGCCCAGGTGCCTTCTATCCGCCAACCCTACTAACCGACGTCGCCCCGGGCATGCCTGCCACCGAAGAGGAACTTTTCGGCCCGGTTGCCGCGATCGAAATTGCCGCAGACGACGACGCCCTGCTCGCCGCCGCCAACCGCTCCATCTACGGGCTTGGTGGGGCCATTTTCACCCGCGACGTCCGCCGCGCCCGCGCCGAACTCGCTCCTCGGCTCGAAGCGGGAATGGTTTTTATCAACCACGCCGTGTGCTCCCATGTGGCCGTTCCCTTCGGCGGTAGTAAGGCCTCCGGCCTCGGGCGCGAACTCGGGCGTGCAGGAGTGCTCGCCTTCACCAACCCCAAGACCCTTTGGTGCGCCTGAAGACGGGTTGTTAAAAACAAGCGACTATCCGCAATATCCTCGTCTGTCGCCCCGCCTTGCGGTGCTTTGCTTCTCTTTACCTTTCCAAGTATGGCCTCCAAGCGCCGCTCATCCCAATCTCTCACCCCGACCAAAACAGCCGCCCCGGAGGCTAGCGTCGGGCACGCAGCACCCTCCAACCCTGCGCCAAATGGGCTCAGTAAGGATGATGAGACCATCTTGCTGCCCGGCAATCACCCCGCCCCTATCACCCTCGGCGGCACCCCCACTAAGGCAGCCTACTTCAACCGCGAGCTGAGCTGGCTCGCCTTCAACCGCCGCGTCCTCGAGCAGGCCCAAAATGCCCGCCACCCGCTGCTCGAACGCGTCCGCTTCCTTGCCATCGTCTCAAGCAACCTCGACGAGTTCTTCGAAATCCGCGTCGCCGGCCTGATCCAGCAGGTGGATAATAACGTCGTCGAATCCGGCGGCATCGACGCCATCGGTCCCCGTGAGCAACTCCGCCGCATTCACAGTGTCGTGGCCTCGCTGGTCGACGACCAATATCGCTGCTGGCGAGAACAACTTATCCCCGCCCTAGCCGCCGAAGGTATCACCTTCGCCTCCGCCACCGCCCTCAACCACGGCGAGCTTGCTTGGGTGCGCACCTACTTCGAAGAACAGGTATTCCCCGTCCTCACCCCGCTGGGCATCGACCAGTCCCATCCCTTCCCCCAGCTCGGCAATAAGACGCTGAACATCGTCGTCTCCCTCGACAACCCCTCCACCCCCGAGCCCGACCGCCACTTTGCGATCCTGCCCGTCCCCCGGGTTCTACCTCGAATCGTGCCAATCGACGCCACCGACGCAGACAAACGCGGCCGCCGCTTTATCTTCCTCTCGGACATCATCAAGCTCTGCGCCGCTGACTTCTTCCCTGGCTATAAAATCGACGGCGCCCACGCCTTTCGCGTCACCCGCAACAGCGACCTCTACATCGATGAGGAGGAGGCCGAAAACCTACTCAAGAAGATCGAGGAAGAGCTGCGCAACCTCCGCCGTGGCGCCGCCGTCCGCCTTGAGATCGAGGATGGCGTAGACGACGCCATTTTCGCGACCCTTTGCGACCACCTGTCGCTTTCCCACGAGTATGTCTTCCGCCTCGAAGGCCCGATCAACCACCTGCGCCTGATGGCCTTGGCCGATATCGATCGCCCCGACCTAAAGTATCCCGCCTTCTCCCCTGTCAACGTCTCCCCGCTCCGCGAGCCGTCGCTGATTTTTGATACCCTGCGCGATCGCGACGTGCTCCTGCACCATCCCTACGATTCGTTTCAGCCCGTCGTAGATTTCGTCGAGCAGGCGGCGCGCGACCTCCGAGTCCTCGCCATCAAGCAAACTCTCTACCGCACCAGCGGAGACTCCCCCTTCGTGCGCGCCCTCATCGAGGCCTCGCGCAACGGCAAACAAGTCACCGCCTTGGTTGAGTTGAAGGCCCGTTTTGACGAGGCTAACAACATCCAGTGGGCGCGTCAGTTAGAAGAGGCCGGCGTCCACGTAGTCTACGGCCTAGTCGGTCACAAAACGCACTGTAAGGTCGCGCTGGTCGTGCGCCGAGAGTCCGACGGCAAGCTCCGCCGCTATGCCCATCTGGGCACCGGTAACTATAACCCGCGAACCGCCCGGATCTACACTGACCTGAGCTGCTTCACCTCGCGGGCGGAACTCACCGCGGACGCAGCCACACTTTTTAATGCCCTCACCGGCTTTGGCCGCGCCCCCGAATTTGATCACCTGCTGGTAGCCCCTTTCACCCTCCACCGCCGGATCTTGGAGCTCATCAAGCGCGAAACGACAAACGCCGCCGCCGGTCGGCCCGCCCGGATCCTAGCCAAGATGAACTCGCTGGTTGATCAGGCCATCATCGACGCCCTCTACGCCGCCTCTCGGGCCGGAGTGCAGGTCGATCTCATCATCCGAGGGGTGTGCTGCCTCGTCCCCGGCGTGCCCGGACTCTCAGAGAAAATCCGCGTGCGCTCTCTCGTCGGCCGTTTCCTCGAACACGTGCGCGCCTACTATTTTCTCAACGACGGCAGCGAGCCCGCGATCTACGCGGGCAGCGCCGACTGGATGCCCCGCAACTTTTTCCGGCGCATCGAAGTCGTCTTTCCGATATTAGACCCTGGCCTGCGCCAATGGATGGTTGATGAGCTCTTTGCGATGGAGCTGCAGGATACTGAGTCCGCCCGCCTGCTCGCCGCCGGCGGAGGCTATTTGCCCATTCCCCGCGCGGAGGGTGTGCCCGCCTTCTCCGCTCAGAACTACTTCCTCGCCGCCGCCAGCGAACGTGCCCGTGCCTCGGAGAACTGAGCGCAAACCGGCTAGCCCACCTCAGGATCGATAAAATTTAGGGGTGAAAAAAGTCCGCCGGAGCCCACAAGAGCTACCAAAATTTGACCGCGGGTATCGTGGATAAACGCGGTCGGTTTTGAAATCCGCAAAAATCCGGGTCATCCTCGGATGAAGAGTCCGATTAAAATCCTGGATTCAATCGGTGGTTTCTAGGCTAGGCCTCAGATGTGGATCGCCTCTTTGCTCGTGTCCGCAGCCGCCTCGGCCAGCGCCTCGGAGAGCGTGGGGTGGGCATGGATGGTCTGGTGAACATCCTCGACCGTCGCCTCGAGCTGGATGGCCAACCCGTATTCGGCGATCAACTCCGTCGCATCGCTGCCCAAGATGTGCGCGCCGTAGATCTCGCCCGTCTTGGCGTCCGAGATCACCTTCACGAAACCATCACTGTCCGCCGACGCTACCGCTTTGCCCGACGCGGTGAACGGGAATTTGCCGACCTTGAAATCGAGTTTCTTTTCGCGCGCCTGTTTTTCGGTGAGCCCAGTCGAAGCAATCTGTGGTTGGCAATAAGTGCAGCCGGGGAAAACCGTCACACGCTTCGGTTCACCATGGCCGAACAAGCCGTTGACCGCGTTGACCGCTTCGAACGTCGCGATATGCGCCAGCCAGGGGGGGCCGATGATGTCGCCGGCGGCGTAAATGCCCTTGATCGAGGTTTGGTAGCGGGCGTCCACTTTGACGTAACCTCGGTCCAACTCGAGTTGCGCGCCGCGGCCGAGCAGGCCTTCAGTGTTGGCGGTTACGCCGATGGCCGAGAGCAGCACATCCGACTCGATCTCGGTGCGTTTATCACCCTCGACCAGATCCACCTTCACCGAAGAAGGGCCGACCCGGAAATTTTCGCACTTAGTATTTACATGGATCTTGATGCCCTGCTTTTCAAAGGATCGGTGCAACCCCTTGGAAATCTCCTCGTCCTCGACCGGCAGGATATTCGGCAGCATCTCGACCAACGTAACCTTAGTCCCAAGCGCGTTGAAGAAGTAGGCGAACTCCACCCCGATGGCGCCGGCGCCGACGATGGTAACCGACTTGGGTTGCACTTTGGTGTCGAGCGCTTCACGAGAAGTCATCACACGCACACCGTCATACTCCAAACCTGGGATTTGACGCATCTTGCAACCGGTGGCGATAAGGATGGCCTTGGTCTTCAGTAGCTGCCCCTTTTTCTCGCCCTCGGTGATCTCCACCATACCGGCAGCGGGCACGTGAGCCTTGCCGATGACGTAGTCCACCTTGTTCTTGCGAAAAAGGAACTCGATGCCCTTGGCCATCTGCTTGGCGACGTCGCGCGAACGCAGCATAACCGCGGCAAAATCAAAACCGACCTCTTTCACCGTCAGTCCGAAAGCCTCGGCTTTTTTCATCTTCACATACAGCTCCGCGCTCTTGAGCAGGGCCTTGGTGGGGATGCAGCCCCAATTCAAACAAGTGCCGCCCGCGCGCTCCATTTCGATGCAGGCGACTTTTTTGCCGAGCTGGCCGGCGCGAATAGCGCCAGCGTAGCCCGCCGGGCCGCCGCCGATGACGATAAGGTCGTATTCCGTAGTGGATTCAGCCATGATGAAAAATCCTGTCCCAGATATTCCGGAAAAACAGGCGCGCCAAAGTCGCCCCGCACAACGCACGCCGCAAGGGGAAAACCAAACCACACCCGCCCAGCGCGACCTTTCACATCGTCAATCCCTAGGTTACGCTTGCGCTCACCCCAAGCAGTGTGTCGTCTGACCGATTCCAAGAATGAAACTAATCGACCTCAACCGTGAGGGTGGCATCGGGTGCAGCTGCACCCTGCTCCAAATCGGCGAAATTAACATCCTCATTGACAGTGGCTTGCATCCCAAGATGACCGGCCGAGCGGCCATGCCCGAGTTTGCCAAACTGGCCGGCATCACCGTCGACCTAATCGTGCTGACCCACTGTCATCTCGATCACCTCGGCACTCTTCCGGTCGCCATGCGTGAACAGCCCCACGCCCCAGTCCTCATGTCGCTGTCCAGCCGCATGATCGTGGAACGCATGCTTCACAATTCCGCCAACGTCATGCGCCGTCAGGTGACTGAGGGCCAAACCAAGGACGCGCCCCACTTCACCCACGACGACATCGACCGCTGCGCCCCGCGCTTCACCGGCCTAGCCTTTAACCAGCCCAAACGCTTCTCCAACGGCAAGGACGAGGTAGAGATCACCCTCCACCCCGCCGGACACGTCGCGGGCGCCTGCGCCGTTGAAATTCGCCATAAGGATCGCCACATCTTCGTCACCGGTGACGTATTGTTCGAAGACCAGCGCGTCGTAAAGGGCGCCCGCTTCCCCGCCGGACATTTCGATACGCTGGTCACCGAAACCACCCGCGGCACCACCGAGCGGCCCGAAGGCAAGGAACGCATCAACGAGGTCTCCCGCCTGATCGATTGCATCAACGAGACCATCCAGAACGGCGGCTCCGTCCTTATTCCCGTGTTCGCTCTCGGCCGTATGCAAGAACTGCTGGCCATCTTCCACGATGCCCGCCGATTCGGCAAACTGGTTGACTGCCCCATCTACACCTCCGGCCTCGGCCTGGACTTGTGCGACTACTTCGACGAAATCGCCCGCAAGACCAAACACGTTAATTTTAGCCGCGGCATTCTGAAGGATCTCCGAACCAAGCCCCTCCCCCGCCGTCTCGAGCCAGGCGTCGATCCAAAGCAACGCGCCCTCTACCTGATCAGCTCCGGCATGCTGGTCGAAAACACCCCTAGCTACACCCTCGCCTCCGGCCTGCTCGGCCACGCCCGCAACACCGTCGCCTTCGTCGGCTACTGCGACCCCGATACGCCTGGCGGCCAACTGCAAAAGGCGAAACAGGGTGACAGCTTCCTCTTCGAGACGATCAACGTCCGGGTTAAGATCGCCGCCAAGGTCGAACGCTTTGAACTCTCCGGTCACGCGGACCGCGAAGAGTTGCTCCAGTTCGCAGTCCAGACCCAAGCACGCAGCATCGTCCTCGCCCACGGCGAACCCGCCGCCCGCGCCTGGTTCATGAAGGAACTCACCGCTCGCCTGCCAAATACTCAGGTGATCGACCCCGTGCCCGGCCAGACCTATCAGGTCTAAAAGCAGGGACGCGCCGCTTCCCCATCGGGCCGACTGGTCCCGGACAAAATCCGCCTAGCCTCCCAAGAGGACGAGCGTCCGCTTGCCCTTGGCCCGGGAATGGCTGCAATCTTGTCCCACCCATGAGCGCGCCCCTACAACCCAGACCAATCCTGTTTCCTTTTCTCGCGCTCACCCTCGCCGCCCTTCTAGTCTCAGGTTGCGCCAAAACTGGGTCCACACCCGCACCCAACGCCAGCTCAGCCAAAAAAATCCTGCACGTCGGCAACGGCGCTGAACCCCAGGACCTCGACCCCCAAGTCACCACCGGCGTGACCGAACACCACCTGCTGATGGCCTTGTTCGAGGGTCTTGTTGCCGAACATCCCTCCGGCGAGGGCATCGCCCCAGGCGTCGCCGAGTCTTGGGAAACCTCCTCCGACCAGCTTACCTGGACATTTCACCTGCGCGCCAACGCCAAATGGTCAAACGGAGACCCGGTCACCGCGCATGATTTCATTCGCTCCTACCAGCGTATCCTCACACCGGTATTTGCGGCCGAATACAGCTATCAACTTTATGTGGTCGAGGGGGCCGAGGACTTCAACAAGGGAGCGCTAACCGACTTCGCGAAAACCGGTTTCGCCGCGCTCGACGACCACACCCTCGTGCTCCGCCTCGTTCAGCCAGTTCCCTACCTCCTTTACGCCCTCCGCCACACCTCGTGGTTTCCCGTCCACTTGCCCACCATCGAGAAATTCGGCCCGACTGACCGGAAGGGCAGCGCTTGGACCCGCGCCGGCAATCTCGTCGGCAACGGCCCTTTTATCCTCACCAAATGGCTACCCAACCAAGCTATCACGGTCGACCGCTCACCCACCTACTGGAACGCCGCCGCCGTGAAGTTGGACACCATCGTTTTCCATCCGGTCGAGGACAACAATACCGAGGAACGTATGTTCCGCTCCGGACAACTCGACGTCACCGAGACCATTCCCACCGACAAGATCGATACCTACCGCCGGGAGCACCCTGAGTTGCTACGCCTCGACCCTTTCTACGGAACCTATTACTACAACCTGAACCTGACCCGCCCCCCGCTAGATGATGTGCGCGTGCGCCGCGCTCTCGCCCTCGCTCTCGATCGCGAAGCCATCGTAAAAACCATTCTGCGCGCCGGCCAGGAACCTGCCTACCACTTTACACCACCCTACGCCGGCTACACCCCGAGCGATAAACTCACTGGTGGACTCGCCGAGGCCCGCCGTCTGCTCGCGGAGGCCGGCTACCCCGAGGGCAAGGGACTCCGCCGCCTTGAAATCCTCTATAACACCTCCGAAGCCCACAAGGCCGTCGCCGAGGCCGTCCAGCAGATGTGGCGCACCGGCCTGGGTGTCGAGGTCGCCCTGCGCAACGAGGAGTGGAAAGTATATCTAGATTCAAAGGACAACCTCGCCTACGATATTTGTCGCGCAGGTTGGATCGGCGACTTCCCCGACCCCCACGGCTTCCTTGAGGTCTTTATCTCCGGCGGAGGCAATAACGACACCGGCTATGCCAACCCCGATTATGACCGCCTGCTCAAATCCGCCCTTGGCGTGCCGGACCAGACCGCCCGCATGAATATCTACCGCCGCCTCGACTCCCTGCTAACCCGCGACGTGCCCGAAATTCCCCTCTATTTCTACAAGCGCGTCCACCTCATCAACCCACGCGTGCAAAACTGGGTTCCGAACATCATCGATAACCGTGGATGGCAATACATCGACATCGCGCCCGTCCCCGCGTCCGAGGGGGACTAAGCACAAAGATTGAGGTTAAGGCAAACGCCCCATGCTCCGTTTCATATTCCGCCGCCTACTGGAGACCATCCCAGTCCTCCTGATCATCGCGTCGGCGACCTTCTTTATGCTCCGGTTAGTGCCCGGCGGTCCCTTCACGGCCGAGAAGGCTGTATCCAAGGAAATCCTGCGCAACCTTCAGGCTCACTACGGGATGGATAAACCCCTCCCAGCCCAATACGCCGACTACCTTTGGGACATCACGCCAAAGCGCTTCGCTCCCTGGCGCCTCTTCACCGATCTCGACCGGAACGAATCGCCCGACTTCGACCTGAAGGCCGCCTTCGGCATCAACCTAGGCCCCTCCTTCAAATACCCCAACCGCACGGTCAACGAGATCATCGCCGATAAACTCCCCCACTCCCTCGAACTGGGCCTCTGGGCTCTCGCCGTCGCCCTTGCCCTCGGAGTGCCCCTCGGTGTGCTCGCCGCGATGCGGAAGAACACCTCCGTGGACTACGCCGCCTCCACCCTGGCCATGGTCGGCATCTGCGTCCCGACCTTCGTGATGGGTCCTCTGCTGGTCCTGTTCTTCGCCCTACACCTGCGTTGGTTCAACGCCTCCGGTTGGTATTTCGCCTCCGATCGAGTGCTCCCTGCAGCCACCCTGGGCCTAGTTTACGCAGCCTACGTCGCCCGCCTCACCCGCGGCGGCATGCTCGAGGTTTTGAACCAAGACTACATTCGCACCGCCCGAGCCAAGGGCGCGACCGAGACCCGCATCGTGCTCCGGCACGCCCTACGCGGCGGCCTCCTTCCCGTGGTCACTTTCCTTGGACCCGCCATCGCCGGGATCATCTCGGGCTCCTTTGTGATCGAGACCATCTTCCAGATCCCCGGTCTAGGCCGCGAGTTCGTCACCTCCGCCTTCAACCGCGATTACACCTTGGTGAGTGGCACCGGGCTGCTCTACGCCGGCCTGATTGTGGCGCTAAACCGCGCCGTGGACGTCGTCCAAGTCTGGCTCAGCCCCCGCCTGAAATTCGAATGACCGCCACCGCGCTCCCGTCCACGCCCGCCGAAGCGGAGCGC